>Ga0209635_10000006_pt1 | contig 116111 bp, 135 predicted proteins | sample DeeMarSWOR230_32_FD_187463 | JGI IMG/M metagenome (GOLD analysis project Ga0209635, IMG submission 187463) | Marine sediment microbial communities from White Oak River estuary, North Carolina - WOR-2-30_32 (SPAdes) (version 2) | ecosystem: Environmental > Aquatic > Marine > Intertidal zone >...
ATTAGTGATGGACATGGAGGTGAACTGAAGGATATCCAGTGTCCGAAAGGACGTTTGGGTTCAAATCCCAATCCCGGCGTTTTTTTAAATTTTAAAAATCAAATTAATCCTCAATGAGAAAAAAAAGACTTAGAGAATTGAAGTTGAGTTTTAACCTCTATGTTGGACACTCTCTTTTCATTATACTAATCATCTTATCACTAACCCATTATGTTTTTGTCAATACTGTTCAAATCCAAATACAGATGAGCGAGATAAACTTATTTTTAAACACTGTAGGCATGTGTTTCTACATCATGATATTTCTACAGTACCTTAACGGATTATTAATTGTCAGAAACTTTGGTGATCTCTTAATATAGTTCTTTAACCACTCAACCAGCGACAAGCTTCTTTTCTTCGAACAACATGAGTTTAGCAAGAGCTTCTATCAATTTTGGTTGAACTGATATCACGTCTGTTGCTGTAATTATCCCAACAAGTTTTTTGTCCTCCAATACGGGAAGTTTCTTTATCTTTCTTTCTACCATAACGTGCGTTACATCTTCCAGTGTTTTATCCGATTTTATTGCTACAACCTTCTTCGTCATTATATCTCTAACAAGAGTAGTATTAGGATCAAGGTTACCCGATACAACTTTCCATATTATATCCAATTCTGTGACTATTCCTACGAGCTTATCATTTTCAACGACTAAGAGACTTCCTATTCTGTACCTCGTCATTACCTTAGCTATTTCTCTGACTGTAACATCTGGTTTTGTTATCATGACTCTTTTTGTCATCGCATTTTTTACAAGCATAATTATTTTTTGGTTTTGTTATTTAATGTTTTTATGTTAGAAATCTTCTTCAAAATTAAATTTTATTGAAACCTATTTTTATCGACTTATTTTTGAATACCAATTCTGAACTATAATTTCCCCCCGTTTTACCTATTTCTACTACTTTGGCACCAACATCTTTTTTAAGAGTACTCACAAATTTCTTCAAACTTTTTTCCGTTTCAGGATCTGATTTAAGAGTTAAGCTTATTGTATCCTTCACAACAAACCTATTTTCCTTTCTCATCGCTTGAATCTTTCTAGTTAACTCCCTATACAATCTTTCTTCCAATATTTCCTTATCTTCTTCCAAATCCAACAAAACATTGTTTTCATCAAACTCAGATTCAGCGAACTTACCTTTTGGTACCTTAGAAGCTACTTTAACGGATTTCACGTTACACATATTCAATAGAATATTTTCCAATGATTTTACCGCTTTTTTTATCTCTTTATCTTTTGTAACAACTATTAACCTTTTCACAGGCCAACGTAATTTTAGACCAGATTTCTGTCTGGCAAAATTTGATACTTCTGCTATCCTTTTGATAATTTCCATTTCTTTTTCCAGTTTTTTATTGATCAGTTTTTTGTTCGGCTTCGGTAAATCATACATATGAATAGATTCCAATCCTTTCCTAAAATTCCTTAAAACATTCTGATAGATATCCTCTGAGATAAAAGGGGCAATAGGTGCTAACAACTTAACAAGATGATCTGTCACAACAAGAAGGGTGTAGAAAGCAGCATCCTTATCCTTTCCTTCGTACAGCGGCCAAACCCTATCTCTTATTATCTTGATGTACCAACGTGAAAAATCATTCAGGATGAAATCCATTATCTCTTGAACACTCTTATGACCACTATAGTTCTTGAAGTATTCCAAGTAATTCTCTGTAATAGAATTTATCCTAGATAGAATCCATTTATCCTCTATCTTAAGCCTTTTAGGTCTTGGGAATTTTTTAACGTAAGTTATGATGAAATTAAAAGTATTCCTCAAGATGTTGAATTGTTTGGCTATTTCCCTCGTATCCTCAACATTGAAATAGAAGTCATCCCATGGCGGACTTGACAACAGGTAGAATCTTAGAACATCCCTTCCGTATTCCTTAACCACATCCATCGGAGTTATTATGTTGCCTTTGGATTTTGACATCTTAATGCCGTGAGCATCTAGGACAAATCCATGGAATAAGATTGCTTTGAAAGGAGCTTTATCAAAAGTTATTACACTCGTTATCAGCTCAGAATTCCACCAACCCCTAATCTGATCAGGTCCCTCCAAGTTTAAGTCTGAAGGCCACAACTCTTTCCAAAGTTTCTTACTTCCAGGGTAACCAAGACTAGCCCATGAACATACTCCAGAATCGAACCATACATCCAAGACATCAGGAACTCTTTTCATCACACCTTTACATTTTTCACATTTCAACGTTACTTCATCTATATAAGGCCTGTGAAAATCTTTTGGTACTTTTTTCAATTCTTCTCTAGATCCCACAACTTTCACTTCTTCACATTCTTTACAGACCCATATTGGCAATGGTATTCCCCAGTATCTTTGACGAGAAATTGGCCAATCTCCAAGACTCTCTAACCAATTGTGAAATCTGATTCCTGCCCAAGAAGGATACCAATTAACTTTCTTATTCTCTTGAATCAGTTTATCTCTCATCTTAGTTACTCTGAAGAACCATTGAGGAAGTGATATCAATAACAAGGGTGACTCACATCTCCAACAGTGAGGATAGTCGTGTCTAATCTTTTCTTTATACAGTAATAATCCACGGTTTTCCAACTCTTCTAGAATTAAACTATCAGCATCTTTAACGTACACCCCAGAATATTTACCACAATTATCATCGTAAGTACCATCCAAATTTACAGGAGATACTGCTGGTAAACCAGTTTCCTGGCCGACCTTAAAGTCCTCTTGGCCATGCCCAGGAGCTGTATGGACTAAACCAGTTCCCTCTTCTAAATTTACGTATTGATCAGACATGACGACTCTATGCGCATTCTTCAATCTTCTTTGAAATGGAAATTGATCGGCTAAAGGATGAAGATATCTATAACCGTTTAGATCCCTACCCTTTAAAGTTTCTATTACACTATAAGCTTCTTCCCCAATTTTATCCATAACAATTCCCAAAAGTTTTTCAGCTATAATAAATATCTCGTTTCCAACTCTAACCTTGACATAATCAGCATCTGGTTTTGCCATTACTCCAGTGTTTGCTGGAAGAGTCCATGGAGTAGTAGTCCATATGACAAGATATTCTCTTCTCCTGTTTCTCAACTTGAATTTAACGTATATAGCAACATCATCAACTTCTTTATAATCTAATTCGTTGTAAGCTAATGCAGTTTCACATCTTGGACATACATGCACTGGATAAATTCCCTTGAAGAGTAATCCTTTTTCAAAAGCTTTCTTGAAAGTGAACCATGCACCTTCAATGTAATCGTTAGTTAATGTTAGATAAGGATTATCCCAATCGAACCATACGCCAAGATCATTGAACTGGTCACTCATTACTTTTATGAATTTTGTGGAGAACTTTCTACATTCATTGATGAAATTCTTGATGCCAAAGGCTTCTATGTCTGATTTGTTCTTGAAGCCTAGTTCTTTCTCTACTTTATTCTCTATGGGTAATCCGTGAGTATCGAATCCAGGTTGATCCCATACGTTAAAACCGTACATCCTCCAGAAACGAATGTAAGTATCCTTTAGAATCTTGTTTAGGGCCGTCCCCATGTGGATAGAGCCCGTAGCGTATGGAGGTCCGTCCACAAAATAGAATCTTTTTGCCTTCTTCCTGCGTTTTCTGACCTTTTCAGGTATCTTTTGGTCCTCCCATAGCTTAAGTACTTGTTCCTCTGATTTTTTTTGGTCTTCTAGTATCATAAAAAGCACCAAAGTATGTTAAAACACTGTAATTTTGGATAAATAAAGTTAAATAAAAATTTAGGATGAGATCCGATATTCACCCACTTAATCACTCTGAAAGTATTGTTAGTGGAGATATTTAAATTTATTTTCTTTAGACTTCAAGCACTATGTCGTCAAATCAACATTTATATTTAAATCTTATTTTTTATCTTTGAAATATGGAAAAACGCAAATCTGAAATCAATTATGAGGAGATTCTTAACAATAAATTAACTCTTATTGAAAATCTGGCTGATCATGCTACTAATAATACTGGAAATAGATTAGAGTTAACCTTAACAGATGGCATTTTTTTGATAAAAGAATATTATGAAAATGAGACTATTTCTCGAGAAATTACTCTAAATTCTGAACTCAAATTTAAGAATGCCTACATATTTGCTTCATTGATTTATTTTATTTTGGTATCAAAGAACGGAACGGTAAGTATTTATGATTTACCTAGAAAAATCGCTAAAGAGATAGATAGATACTTAGATACATGGACCAACGATAGTTATGTATCCCGATTATTAAAATCCATGGTTTCAAAATATAATACTCTTTATAGGACAGATATTGGAAGTGATGTTCAGTTGAAAGGAAATATTGTAATATTGAAAGGCGAACAGTCTACAATGATTCAAGACTCATCTTTTCTTTTGCCTTCAGAAGACATTACAATAAAGCAAATCAGATAAGGTATTTATCCTCAAGTTTAGAAATTTAAAATATGTGTATAAAGTGGTTAAAAAAGATTTTCAAAGGTAAGAGCAAGGAAAAGAAGTAACAGAAAAAGTTAACCTAGAGACAAAAGCCTTATTTCTTTATTTTTTGTTAACTATTCTAATAAAATCTCCACTAATTTGTCTTTCCTTAATAACTTTTAATTCGAATTCTATATATGTAGGCTTCTTTACCCTACTCAACTTAGACGATGGTTTATATATCACAATTTTTCGGTCTCCTATTCCAGTTATTTCAATAGGCTTCCAGTTTGAATCATAAAACTCATTTCTATAAACAGTGACATAATGCCAAGATCCACGAAGTTCAATAAATTCTTCAACTCTGCCTATACAAATAAATTGTTTTTCACTAATTTCATCAACAGAAATTTTTGATTTATAGGGTTCACTATCCATTTAATTATAATAATTTTTCAAGTTTAAATTTTCTTAGAAGATTTTAATCTAAACAAGAAATATGTGTACGCATCTACTAATGGAGGTACGCTCGCTTTTAAGATATCACCTGATTCTCCAATCGTAGATCCCTTTTCTCCATTGGCTTTGAAACCTATCGAAACTTCTGTAACAGCAGCAGTTCCTTTTTCCTCTCTATGAATCGTGACATGATAGCTCGTTAACTGAACCTTCTCAATTTCCTTTGTCAAATGTTTAGACAATACCTTTCTTAGTGCACAATCGAAAGAGTGAACAGGTCCAACTCCATCAGCCATTTCATCAAATTCCATCCCATTTATCCTAACTTTCACCCATGTCCTAGGATTTTCACCTTTCGCATCCATCAACTTATAATCCAACAATTCAAATGGTAAAGGTCTCTTTTCAATTTCTTCAACCAACAAAAGATATAGTTGTGTATCTGTGAAATGATGTCTACTCTTCACTTTTTCCAGTATCTTTCTGACCACGGGATCTCTCTTTTTTAATTTGAAACCGAATTTTTCAGCAGCAGCGGCAATGCTAGCACTACCTGCCTGGTCAGATAGAGTGAAAGACCTTCTATGACCGACTAATCCAGGATCTAAGTGTTCATAAGCCTTAGAAAACTTTAGAACACCATCCGCATGAACACCACCTGAGTGTGTGAATACATTATCCCCTACATAAGGCTTATTGGCCGGTATCTTGAAACCAGAAATTCTCTCGAAATAATCTGCGAAAGACTTGAGTTTCTTCATGTTGTCATCATTGATGATTTTCAAATTGTACTTATACCTTAAGGTAGGTAAAAGCTCACAGAAATCAAGGTTTCCCGCCCTTTCACCCATTCCACAAAATCCACCTTGAATTTGAGTCATACCACATTTCAAGGCAGCAATAGTGTTTGCATTCGCAAAACCAGAGTCGTTATGGCAATGAATACCACTAACTTTCTTTCCCATCTTTTGTCTCGTTCTCTTAACAACGAACTCAATCATCTCTGGAGTGAACCCACCGTTAGTATCGCAAAGAATTATGGCATCTGAATTACTAGCAGCTTTCAAAGTTTCCAAGGCATAATCTGGGTTGATCTTAAAACCATCGAAGTAATGTTCAGCATCGAAAAAAGTAACAAAGCCATGTTCTTTTAAGTAATCAACAGATTCTCCTATTAAAATTATGTTATTCTCTGGAGTTGTCTTTAAAACTTCCTTAGCATGTTCTTCTGACGTCTTACCAAAAATCGTTATGACATCTGCATCGCTCTTTATCAGTAATTCAAGATTAGGATCTTCTTTAACCTTATGCTTAGGATGTCTAGTACTACCAAAAGCCACTATTTTTACATGCTTTAAATCCAAATTCTTAACTTTCTGGAAGAAAGTAACGTCAGTTAAACTAGAATAAGGCCAACCACATTCTATGAAATCTATCCCGAAATCATCGAGTTTTTGAGTAACTTCTAATTTATCCTCCAGGGTGAAACCAACACCAGGTGTCTGATTTCCATCCCTCAGAGTAACATCGTACAAAGAAATATTCTTAGGAATTTTTTTTGAAAGTTCAGAAATTAGAGTATCTATGACTTTGTCGGGTAATTTAGGATTTGATCCGGCAACCACTTTTCACCATAATCACTCTTAAAGATTTAGAGCGTAAGATATTTAAAGCTTTTACAAATCAAGAAAGTTAATTCATTACGGTTCAAGCAATTCAAATCCAGTTTGGCTATCAAGAACACGTTTCGCTTTTGTATTAATCAACTCAAAGATTATTACCTCCATCACATGCCATACTTTAACTCCTGTACGAACACATCCTGTCACTGTAGATTTCTTTCTCCCACTCGCAATATGCATATGCAAGATTGGATTATTGTTTTTATCTGGGAAAATCGTTCCAACACCTGTTACCTCATGAACATTTTCTAAGATATGTTCCATGGGCACAATGGGTTTTTTTCTCCCATGTTCAGGTCCCACAACCAATTTACTTCCTTTATCTGCTCCACCTACCACTATTAAAAACGCTGCTTTTATTGATTTTTCCCTGGCAAATTCCTCTATTTTTTCATGGAGGATTTCCCCGTCTTCAAGGCGCAATATGAAAACACGCCCGTAATCTGCTTGAGAATATTTCACTTAATACAACCCCATAGGATATGTCATTTTATAATGTTAATAAATTTATAATGATAACAATGAAAGTAATCAGAACCATCGCATCAGAATTACAAACAAACTCTTATCTAATCTTGGCAAAGAAACCAACTATGATAGACACAGGAACTTATGCTGACATCATTTTGAACAATCTGAAAAAGCACATTAAACCGAAAGAATTGGAATATATAATTCTTACGCATTTTCATTACGATCATACCACAGTGACTTCAATCATAAAAAAAGAAACTTCTGCTCAAGTCTTGATTCATGAGTTAGACGTCAAGTTCCTTGATTTTAAACCTGATAAAACCTTGAAAGATAATGAAATTATAGACTTGGGTGATGTTAAATTAAAAGTTATTCACACTTCAGGTCATACTCCTGGAGGTATTTGTCTGTATGAACCTAAATCAAAGAGTCTATTCTCTGGCGATACTGTCTTCCCATACGGTAGTATAGGGAGGACTGATTTTACTGAAGGTAATCTTAAACAGATGGTTGAATCTTTAGAGCGTTTATCTAAATTGGATGTGAGAACATTGTATCCTGGGCATGGAGATATTACTGACGAAAAAGTAAACGGTCAAATTAAGAATTCTTTAAAGTTAGCCAAAGTATTTTGTTAGAACTTGTATCTCTCAGGTCCAACTTCAGTGAAGATCATAGCTACTTTTGCATCTTTACCTTCATCCAATTCTTTATCGTAAAAATCTATGTTTATGAACATAGTTTCTTTTTCTCTCAATCTTCTTATTCTTTCTCTATCCTTTTCTTGATAATCCTTCCTGGCATAGAAAGGAGTGTTCTTTACCATCGCTCTTAAAGCTAAAGCTACCAAGAACGTCAACTGTCTATCACTCCAATTTAGACTCGAGGAACCTTGTTGGACGTAAATCAGACTTTCATACCTTATCTTTCCTGGCAGCCACATCGATTCAGGAGCACTCAAACCCTTAGTAAACCTGATGACAGCATTTACAGTAGGCCAATCCTTGAATAAATGTCTATTTTTTTCAGCCCATTCACGATTAAAATTAATAAAAATGTATGAACCAAAATCATTATCTTTAGTTAACTCTTCCAGTTCTTTGAGATGAATTCTCAAATCTTCCTTAAAACCTTCAGGGTTTATCGGCTCATCCAATTTTCCGACGAACTTCAATTTTATCCCTTTCTTAATCGCGAATTGTTTCCATATTGGTACAACTCTTAATAAAGCAGCATAAATTTTAGGATAGTTACCACGAAACCTATGGAATTCTTCGAAAACGTTAACGTAACAATCTTTACAACCTACAATTTTGGAAATCTCAAGGAACCTCGCTGAGAATTCCGCACCATCCATGTAAGCCTCTTTCTCGCTGAGATTAGTAGAAGTTCTCGTTCCATCAGTCATCAAATACATTATCAGTTTCGGAATGTGTTTTTGAAAATTCTCTATCTCTAATTTTTCGCAAAAATCCTTGAACATATTTCTGATTTTTTCTTCTTCCATTTACTCACTCAAAATATTTTTCGTAAACTTTTATTTATACGAGCAACTTTTGGTCCAAGTCGTAAAAGTGGACTAATTAATTTTCCTTGAACTCTTGTCTCTCTATTTAAAATAGCAGTCTTAAAATCGTCTAAATTGTCAACATCTGATATTGTAAAGGCATTTCCAACTTCTTGTTCTGTGTGAGCATCACTCCCTCCTATCATCCCCAAATTATGTTTTTTAGCGAATTCTTGAGCTCTTTTATTATAAGATTGGGAAATAACTCTTGAGTTGAAAACTTCGATGGCATCAATTTTCTTTACAAGGTTTTCGATACCATCAATACTAACTTTAGTAGTATCAAACGGATGAGGAATACAAACTACCCCACCTTGATCTTTGATCTCATCTATCACCTCATCTCGATTATTACTTGTAATCTCTTTGTTCAAGAACAAACCTAAAATTTCATACGAGTTATTATTTTCTTTAATCCTAATCTCTTCACCGAGGACAACCTCAATCCCTTGCTCTTTACCTGCTGTAATCATATCATTCCATCCCTTCGTGGTATTATGATCTGTAACAGCAACACCATCTAACCCTCTTTTCTTAGCAACTTTCATTATCTTGTAAGGTTCAGAAGTGGAATCAGAAGAATATTTTGTATGAACGTGCATGTCTATTTTCATTTCTTGACCCCATATTTGATAACGAAGTAAACTCTTTGTAAGAAAGTTATTATGGACAGTATGGAGGCTAAAGCTATAACGTATGTTGTGAAAATAGGATTACCGTAATAAAGTAGCATGCCTACACCAATGAATATTAATCTTTCAGTTCTCTCGAGTATCCCAGGCATCCAATCTAATACCCTCTCACTCACTATAACTCGTTTTTGACTCGCATAAGCTCTAGAATAACTCGTTAGGGCAGAACCAAAGAATAGAAGAAGTGTTATCCAGAAGTATGAAGGGATAAAGTTCCCAAAAATAAAGAAGCCTGGCAGATCAAGAAATAGTAATCCGATCAGCAAGAACGCTTCCACTATTCTATCGATTATACCATCCAAATAACCACCCATTTTAGTCACAGATTTTGTTACTCTCGCTACAGCTCCATCCACAGCATCGAAAAAACCAGAGATAAAAAAGAAGATGAATCCCATGAGCATATCCTTATAATGAACCAACGAAATGAAACCTGCTATCGCTAGGATAACAGAAAAAAATGTCCAAGCATTCGGTGGAAGAGTTATTTTCGAAAAGATATAACCTATCTTTCTACTGATTTTATCAGTATAATCGTGGAATTTTGTCTTTAACATCTAATTTATTAAAGGCTATTATGTAGTTAAATTTTTCGGTAATTTAATCACCAGATTCCAAAAAACCTTTTAAAAATCAACGAGAATTATTTAACTAAATATTATGAAAAGGGAAGCTTGTGGGGTGTTCGGAGCTGTATCTCGTGACGAGAACAGTACTTCTTTCATGATTTACAACGGATTATTGTCTCTACAGCATAGAGGACAAGAAGCTTGCGGGATATCAATCCTAGACAAATCAGAACTTCACCTGAAGAGGTTCCTAGGTCTAGTCACAGAAGCGATACCCAGGGATTTTCTTTCTCATTTTAAAGGGACCATGGGAATAGGTCATGTTCGTTATTCTACAGTAGGCAAGGCAAGATTAAAAGAATCACAACCAATGATGATAGACTACCCAAGAAATGGAATAGCTCTCGCACAAAATGGTAACACAGTTAATTACGTGGATTTAAGGAAAGAAATTACGGAAAAAGGTAGACGTTTAAGATCTACATCAGATACAGAATTGATCCTTAATATCTTAGGCGAAGAATTGATAGCAACTAAAGATATCGAAGATGCTGTACTTGGTTTAATGGAAAGAGTTGAAGGTGCATTCTCTATTGTAGCTCTTACAGGTAAGAAAGAACTCTTAGCTTTTCGTGATCCTCATGGATTCAGACCTCTTTGTTATGGTTCTAGTCCTGGCAAGAGATTGTTTGCATCTGAAAGCGTTGCCTTAGAGGTAAATGGTGCAGAATTAAAATCTGATGTTAAACCAGGACAACTTATCATCGTTGATAAAGAAGGGAAAATTGGAAAAAAGACAGTTCTTCCTTGCAAACGATGTGCACATTGCATGTTTGAGTATGTTTATATAAGTCGTCCTGATAGTGTTGTGGACGGAAAATCTGTTTATGACGTTAGAGTCAAACTCGGGAAAAATCTCGCTAAAACCTATTCTTCTGATGCTGATATGATCGTTCCAGTTCCAGATACCTCAAGACCAGCTGCTGAAGGTATATCTAGAGAGACGGGATTGCCAGTTGCAGAGGGGTTAATCAAGAATCGTTACATCGGGAGGACTTTCATTATGCCTACTCAAGATATGAGAGAAAATGCCGTCAATATAAAACTTAATCCAAACAAATCTGTCATAAAAGATAAGCACATAATCATGGTCGATGATAGTATAGTGAGGGGTACAACATCCAAGAAGATAATTAACTTAATGAAAAAGGCAGGTGCAAAGAAGGTAGATTTCTTCGTGACTTGTCCTCCTATAATTTCACCATGTTTTTATGGGGTCGATATTTCCACTCATGGTGAATTGATTGCTGCGAACAATACTGTTCCTGAAATTCAAAAGACAATAGGTGCAGATAATTTATGTTATCAAACTATTGATGGTTTGGTCGATGCTATTGGTCATAAAAAATCTGATTTATGCATGGCTTGCTTAACTGGAGAATACAAAACACCAAGGGCTCAACAAATCGCAGATAAGATGAAGAATCAGACATCCTTAAAAAAAGCGAGATATTGGGAACTTGAGGGGGTGTAATAAATGGAGAGAGTTGGGATTTTAGTTATCAGTTATGGTGCAAGAGCTGCTTCGATGATAGACGCTTTCTCACGAAGTGAAAATTATGATGTTGAATTATTTGTTGCTGATAAACAGATGAATCCTTTTAACGTAAAAAAAGCTAAAGCACATGTTGTCATTTCTGACCTTAACATAAATGATATTTATGAATTTGCTAAAGAACATAAAGATGAGATTGATTTTGGAATAGTCGGTCCTGAGGGTCCGATTGTGAGTGGGGTTAGAGATCTTATTGAAATGGAAACTAAAATACCTGTGATCTGTCCCACTAAAGAATTTGCACTTGAAGGGAGTAAAGTTGCACAGCGTGAATTGATCGAAGATTGTTATCCAAAAGCTAACCCAAAGTTTAAAGTATTCGATCCAAAGGATTATGGAAGTATTGATGAAGTAAAGAAAGAAGTTTGGAAATGGCTTGATGAGTTTGATAATCAAGTCGCTGTTAAGCCTGATAAACCAGCAACAGGGAAAGGAGTTGGAGTTTGGGGAGACCATTTCAATACTAGAGAGGAATTATTCAATCATTTTCTATCTATTTTTGAACACGGTTCTGTAATAATAGAAGAAAAGATAGAGGGTGAAGAATTCAGTCTTCAGTTTTTTTCTGACGGAAAACATTTAATCTCAACACCTGCTGTGAGAGATTACAAGAGAGCATTTGATGAAGATAAAGGACCCAACACGGGTGGTATGGGTTCTTACAAAGATTCTAGCAACATACTACCCTTCATGAATGCACAAGATTGGAAAGAAGGGTTGGAGATCGGTGAGAAAATATTCAGGAAATTGAAGGGTGATGAAGGAAATTCTGGTTTGCGAGGGATACCTATGTATATGGCTTATACGATTGGAAAAGATGGGTTGAAAGTTTTCGAAATCAACAGTCGACCGGGAATGCCAGAGATACAGAATTTGTTACCGATTCTAAAGAACGATTTTGTGGATGTTTGTTTCAATATCATCAATGGAAAATTAACTGATTTAGATTTTGAACCACAAGCCACAGTCGTAACGTACAAAGTACCACCAATGTATGGTGGGAAAGAAAAGGAATATACAGGTGATAGGAAAGTCAACTTAGTTATCGCTCAGAACCTTAAAGAAAAATATGGAGATAGAATTAGAGTCTATCCTTGTTCAATGGAATTGAAGGATGATGGGACTTATGCATTAAAGTCTAGAACAGTATGTGTAGTTGGTATTGGCGACGATATTCAAACAGCAAGAAACATTTCTCTCGAGGGGTTGAATGCAATAAAGGGTGGTTTACTCTGGCACAGAAAAGATATAGCCTCTGAAGGTCATATAAAGAAAAGTATCGAACATGTCAAAAAGTTGAGGGGGTGAGAAGTTGTACGATGCTCTTGGGAAGACAGATCCTGAAGCTATTGAAATAATGAAAAAAGAAGTTATGAGGATTAGGAATGGTGTAGAAATGATTCCTTCTGAAAATTTCGTGAGTAAAGCTGTTTTACAAGCAATGGCAACAGTCTTCACGAACAAGTATTCTGAGGGTTATCCTGGTAAACGTTATTATGGGGGTAATGAGTTTGTAGACTTGATTGAAAACTTGGCAATAGAGAGAGCAAGGAAATTGTTCGGAGCTGAGCATGTTAATGTTCAACCTTATTCCGGAAGTCCTGCTAATATGGCGGTTTACTTGACGTTGCTTGAGTTTGGTGATAAGTTTCTTGGATTTGATCTCTGTTGTGGTGGTCATTTAACTCACGGAAGTCCTGTAAACTTCTCTGGTAGATGGTATAAGGTTGTGTCTTATGGTGTTGATAGAGAAACTGAACTCATAGACATGGACGAAGTGAGAAAGATAGCGTTGAAAGAGAAACCAAAATTAATTCAATCTGGTTTCACTGCATACCCAAGGGTTTTAGATTTCAAAGCTTTCCAAGAGATTGCTGATGAAATCGATGCTTATCACTTCTCTGACATTTCTCATATTGCAGGCTTATGTGCATCAAGTGTTCATCCCAACCCAGTTCCATTTGCGGATGTTGTGACAACGACTACGCATAAAACACTGAGAGGACCTAGAGGAGCAATTATAATGTGTAGAAAGGAAGACAAGTATAAAGAAAAATACCATCCGAAATGGAAGAAGAATCTTGCGGGAATGATTGATTTCAATGTTTTTCCAGGAATACAAGGAGGACCACACGACCATATAACAATGGCAAAGGCTGTGGCTTTTCACGAAGACTTACAACCAGAATTTAAAGAATATTCAAAACAGATAGTGAAAAATGCTAAAGCTATGGCAGAAGGGCTTATGAGTCATGGGATAAAACTCTTCACTGATGGAACTGACAATCACTTGATGTTGATTGATTTAACAAAGAAAAATTTAACTGGAAAAGGTAAGGAAGTTCAAGATGCATTAGAACAGGCAGGAATATTCGTCAATAAAAACACCATACCTTTTGAACCATCCTCTCCATTCTATCCTAGTGGTATCAGACTCGGTACTCCAGCAATAACTTCGAGAGGGATGAAAGAATCAGACATGAAAGTAATAGCAAAAGGAATTGCAACTGTGATAGATGATTACAAGAATAAAAAAACCTTGGAGAAGGTTAAGTCGGATATCTTGGAACTCTGTAACCAATTTCCACTTTATCCAGATTTTTGAAAAAATTTAATATTATAAACCAATGGTTATAACATGGGTTTTAAGGAATGGATTATTCCTCAAGATAAAGTATTCTATTCCCTTATTGAGAAGGAATCTAAAATGGTTCTTGAAGGCGCTAACGTAATGAGTGAAATCATGGAAAACAGCAAGAATATTAAAGAACTTAGAGAAGAACTCAAAAAGATTGAAGAAAAAGGTGATTCGGTAGTACGTGAAATCCACCAAAGATTGAATAGAACTTTCATTACTCCCATCGACCATGAAGATATATCCAAACTAGCCTCGCTTTATGATGATGTTTTGGATCACATCTGGGCAACTGTTAATAAAATGTACTTATTCAAAGTAACAAAAGTCACTCCAGAAATGAAAAAGTTTGCAAAAATAATCCTGAAATCTATCGAGGAAATAAATCACGCTTTTAAATATATGAAGAAAATGGATCAAGAGGAAATAGAAAAACAATCTGAGAAAGTCCATAGTTTAGAAAATGAGGGAGACGTTTTATTGAATAACTCATATGCCCGCTTATTCAAAGAGAAAAATCCAGTAAGTATTATTATAATGAAGGAAGTCTATGAATACTTAGAAACTATACTAGATGAGAGTGAAGACGTTTGTAATGTCATCCAAAATATTGTAATTAAGAACGCTTGATCGAATGTTTAGCTTTATTTTGATTTTTGCCATGATTCTTGCCCTCATATTTTCATTCTGGACTGGATTCACAGATGCGGCTTATGCAATATCGACCGTAATTGGTACTAGAACTTTAAAACCAATTCAGGCCGTTGGGCTAGCAACACTTGGAAATTTTATAGGTATGATATTTGGGTCTGCTGTGGCAGTAACCATAGGAACTAGTATAATTTCAGAAAGCATTACTTCAGGTGAAGTGATTGTCGCAGCTTTAGCTGGAGCATTAATTTTTGATGTAATATTCTCTTGGATTCTTTCTTTACCTATATCAGAAACACACGTTTTGATCGGTGGATTGGTAGGAGCAGGAGCTGCTGCAGGTGGATTAAATGTAGTTAAAGTTGAAGGTATAATCGACAAAGTTGTCATACCGATGATTACATCACCGTTCATAGCGATAATAATCACATTTTTTGTGGGTTGTCTCATCATTAGATTGTTCATGAACTTTCGTCCAAGTAGGATAAACAAATATTTCAAAAGATTACAGATCGTATCAGCATTGTTTTTCTCGATAACTGATGGTACGAACGATGCTCAAAAAATGATGGGAATAATGACAGCCTTGTTGCTTTATTATGGTTATATATCAGAATTTAGTGTTCCATTCTGGGTCATGCTCGCTTCATATATTACATTATCATTAGGTACATTTTTAGGAGGATGGAAAGTGGTAAAGACTATGGCAACAAAGATAACTCATTTAAGACCTTACCAGGGATTTTCTGCTGAAGTTACAAGTTCTTTAATCCTTGGTACTACTGCAATCTTGGGAATGCCAGTAAGTTCAACGCATGTTGCTAATGGGTCTATAATTGGTGTTGGTCTATGTCAGAGAACTAAGGCGGTTAAATGGGGAATGACAAGGAAGATTGTATGGGCATGGATATTATCGATGCCTTTATCTGCAGTTTTTTCTTTTATAATTTTTAATGCGATAAAATTTTTTGTTTAGTGAATAGTTTGGTAAATAATAATCCTTCTGTAATGTTAACCGAAAGATATTTAAACTTTAGCAACAATTTTTTTGGAATGCAAATTGAAAGTGTATTGAAAGCTGTAATAACTTCACTTGAAAGAGAAGGAATTTATACAGAATTTAAAAAAGGTAATCCTCGTTATGGAGTAAGTATTGACTCAACCATAGAAACATTTGTGGATGATTCGATTAAAGTTCATGCTGCTCTTATTGGCCAAGGTTCTTTCTTAATTAGGGGAAGTCTTGGTAGATCTAATGAGCTTTTATACGGAATATATGACGGGAAAGATGGCAAGAAATTAGAAACATTTGTTGTGGAGCATAATTGGCATCTTCCTTATTCTTAATTGATATGCATTTTCTAGAAAAGGTAGTTGAATAATTAAATATTTTATAATAATTTCTTTTCGATAATTTAATTGTATGACCAACATAGCAGAAAACTTAAAGGGAGTCAAGGAAAGAATAAGAATCGCAGCTCTGAAAGTTCACAAATCTCCTGATGATATAAAATTGGTTGCAGTCACAAAAGGATTTCATTCTTCATTTATTAAGGAAGCAATAAAATTGAAAATTACAGATATAGGTGAGACTAAAGTTCAAGAGACAATTAAGAAACAGAAAAAACTTGGAGATTTATCTAAAAAAGTAAAATGGCACATGATAGGTTATCTTCAGAGCAATAAAGCGAAGGATGCTGTTAAGATTTTCGACATGATACACTCGGTAGACAGGATGAAAATAGCGAAAAAAATTAGTGATTATTGTATCCTGTTAAAAAAAGAAATTCCAGTGTTAGTTCAAGTTAATACTTCAGGTTTAACTCATGGTATTGATCCAGGAAACACAGGGGAATTTGTTAATGAAATTAGAAAATTAGATGGAATCCAAGTCAGAGGATTGATGACGATAGCTCCTTATGTTGCTGATAATGAAGAGACTATACCTTATTTTCATCAATTAAGAGAACTTGCTTCAAAATGTCACTTAAAAGAATTATCCATGGGAATGACTAATGATTTTGAGGTTGCGATACAAGAAGGAGCGACTATGGTTAGGATTGGAACTGCAATTTTCGGGAAAAGGGTTAGATGAGTAAGAAAAAATACCATATAAAAGTCGGGAGACTTCCTTTCTCTACCAACGCTAAAGCCCATATGAAAGGAGAAAGTCATGGTTTCATCAAGGTCATACTGGAAGAAAAAACAAATAAAATCTTAGGAGTACATATGATTGGTTCTGGAGTTGAAGAACTAATAGGAGAAGCTTCCTTAGCCTTGAAAATGGAGTTAAATGCAAAAGATATAATTAAAACTTTACACGTACATCCTACTCTATATGAAGGTTTTATGGAAGCGTTGAGAAATGCTCTTGGTAAGAACTTTCATTTACTGAAGTGATTGAATGGTTGTGATAATTGACGGAAAGAAGATGGCGGAAGAGATAAAGGAAAAATTGAAGGCTAGAGTTCAAAGACTAAATAAACGTAATATTACACCAACCTTGACTATAATTATGATCGGTAAAAATCCCGCATCCAAAATCTACATAAGGAATAAACAAAAATCATGCGGAGAAATCGGGATGCATTCTTCCTTGTACGAATATCCAGAAAATTTGGCTGAAGCTAAACTCATTAATTTAATCAAAAAATTGAATAAAAACAAAAATGTACATGGTATAATCGTTCAATTACCCTTACCTAGGCATATTAATGTGGAAAAAGTTTTGAACACGATTTCATCTGAAAAGGATGTTGACGGTTTGAATCATATTAATTTAGGTAATCTCTTTCATGGCAACGAATTCATCGCACCCTGTACACCGAAAGGTATAATCAGGATGTTGGATGAAATGAAAATTTCTGTTGAAAAAAAGGATGTGGTCATTGTCAACAATAGTATAGTCATTGGTAAACCTTTGGCTATAATGCTGACTAATAGGTTTGCTACTGTGACCTTATGCCATGTAAAAACAAAATACTTGAAACAACATACGAAAAAGGCTGAGATATTAATAACTGCAACGGGTGTCCCGAATTTGATAAAGAAAGATATGGTGAAAGAAAAAGCAGTTGTTATAGATGCAGGAATAAGTTATCAACAGGATAAGATATGTGGGGATGTTGATTTTGAGAATGTTAGTGAATTGATGTCTTACATTACTCCGGTTCCTGGTGGAGTTGGACCTATGACAGTTGCTATGGTTTTGGAGAATACTTTAATACTTGCTGAGAAGTTTGGTGGTAAAAAATGAAACTACTATTCGACCCGAAATCAGGAAGAACAATGCGTGTAGCCTGTTTCATGTCTGGCTCTGGTACTAACGTAAGAAGAATAATCGAACATCAAATAGATATGGAAAATGAAAGAGGAAAAACACCTTTCGAGGTTGTTGTAATCTTTACTGACAATTCAAAAAGTAATGCCAGAGTTATTGGTGAAGAATATGGAATATCCGTTGAATTAAACGATATCGAAAAATTTTACATGGGTAGGGATATTGAGAATATGTCTATTCGTGAGGAATACGATAAAAAAACTTTAGAATTGATCAAACCTTATGATGTTGACTTGATTGCTTTGGGTGGATATGCTTGGGTTGTTACTAAATCTATATTATCCAAGTACATTATCGTGAACGTTCATCCTGCAGACTTATCCGTGAAAGATGATGGAAAGAGAAAATATGTCGGATTACATCACATCCCTGCAATGAAGGCTATAAAGGCAGGAGAAAAAAACTTACATTCATCGACTCATTTAGTCACAGAAGATTTAGATATGGGACCTATTTTAGTCATTTCTAAACCATTAAAGATTGAATTTCCTTACGGTATTGATTTGGAAGATTTGAGAAAACCCGAGAACAAGTCACTCCTGATAAGAGTAGCTCAAGGGCATCAGGATAAACTCAAGGTAGTTGGAGATTGGGAGATATTTCCTTTAACTATTCAATGGATAGCAGAAGGTAGGTTTGGGATTGATGAGGAAAGGAATGTTTATTTTGACGGAAAATTGATTAGAGATGGATATAGACTCGGATAGGGATTTAAATTTTTTTGTAATCATTATCTTTGTATGACGACAATAAAACGTGCATTGATTTCAGTTTACGATAAGACAAGCATCATTAAGTTTGCAAAAGAACTCAACAAACTCGGGATTGAAATTGTAGCAACTGGTGGAACAGCAAAACTCTTGAAAAGAAATGACATTCCTGTTAAAACAGCTTCAGATGTGACGGAATTTCCAGAAATACTTAACGGCAGAATTAAGACGGAACATCCTAAGTTGATCGGCGGGATACTTGCTCTGAGAGACAAGAAAGAACACATGAACGAACTCAAAAAACTTAGCATAAAACCAGTTGATATGGTCATTTCTAACTTGTATCCCTTTGAGAAAATAACAAGTCGAGAAGGGGTTGATTTGAAAGAAGCTTTAGAAAACATTGATATAGGTGGTCCTAACATGATCAGAGCGGCAGCAAAGAATTTTGAGGGTGTGGTTGTAATAGTTAATCATGAGAGATATGAAGAAGTCCTTGAGGAATTGAAGAAGAAAGGTGATGTTAGTAAAGAAACGAGGTCAAAATTAGCAATAGAAGCCTTCAAAGAAACAGCAAAATATGATTGGATAATTCAAAAATTCTTGGAAAAACAGGAACCTTCTATTAGTTTTCCAGAAACTTTGAATCTGAAATATCATAAAATTCAAGATTTAAGATACGGAGAGAATCCTCATCAGAAAGCGGCATTGTATGGAGAAATGAAAATCGATGAGCCTTGTGTTGTTAACGCTGAACAATTGCATGGAAAAAAATTATCTTGGACGAATGTTTTGGATTTGAATTCTGCACTAGAATTAGTAAAGGAGTTTGAAGAACCAACAGTAGCAATCATAAAACACATGAGTCCTTGTGGTGTTGCTTGTGGTTCGACTATTTACGATGCTTTCGAGAAAGCTTATGCTTGTGACCCTGTTTCTGCATTTGGTGGTGTTGTTGGTTGTAATAGAAATATAGATTTGGATACGGCAAAAAGTATGGTACCTGCACACTTTGATGCAATAATTGCTCCAGATTTTGACAGGGCTTCATTAGAAATGTTAAAAAAAAGAAAGAGCATAAGATTGTTGATAGCAGGCAAATTACCAAGAAGTACAAGAAAATACATGGGCATAGTAAGCGTTAAAGGTGGATTGGTAACACAGGAACATGATTCTAATCTTGTTGAAGAAAAATATGAGGTTGTTACGAAAGTCAAACCCAGTTCTCGGGAATTAGAATCTTTAAAATTTGCTTGGAAAGTTGTGAAATATGTCAAATCTAATTCAACAGTTCTTGTAAAGGGAAAAAGAACTGTTGGAATCGGTACTGGACAACCTAGTAGAGTTGGATCTGTTAAGATTGCGATTAATAATGCTGGAGCTGAAGCAAAGAATAGTTTATTGGCTACAGACGGTTTCTTCCCATTCAGAGATTCCATAGATGAAGCGGCTAAAGTAGGAATAAAAGCGATAATTCAACCTGGTGGTTCAATCAGGGATAAGGAAGTCATAGATGCGGCGAATGAGCATAAGATAGCGATGGTTTTCACTGGAATTAGAGCTTTCAGACATTAAGCTTGGTGACAGTGTATGTCAATGAACTATCAAGATGTCACTGATTACCTGAATTCTATTAGAGGTATTAAACTTGGCTTAGAAAGCGTTAAAAGTCTACTTGAATCGATGGGAAATCCTCAAAAAAAGTACAAGTCAATCTTGGTCGGAGGAACGAGTGGGAAGGGTTCTACTGTTGCAATGATAGCTTCTATCTTGAAAGAAGCAGGTTATAATGTTGGAGTTTTCACAAAACCCCATCTCTCAAGTTTTACTGAAAGAATTGTTGTCAACGGCGAAAGGATACCAGAAGAAGATGTGATAAGATTTGTAGAATACACTAAATTAGTTATTAAAAACATGAAAAAAAATCCTGACTTCAGTCACCCCACTTTCTTTGAGGTCGTCGTTGCTATAGCGTTAAAATATTTTGAAGAAAAAAAAGTCGATATTGCTGTTTTGGAGGTTGGGATGGGTGGTAGGTTGGATGCGACTAATGTGGTCGATCCTCTAGTTTCTGTTATAACTAATATTTCTCTGGAACACACTAAAATGCTCGGTGATACCATTCTGAAGATTGCAAGAGAAAAAGCGGGGATAATAAAAGAAAACGGAATTATGGTTACTGCTACAGAATATGATAACGTTTTTTCTCTGTTCAAAAAAACATGTGGAAAGAAAAAATCTAGAATATTTCATGTTGGTAATGATATTGAGTTTGAAAAAGTAAACTCAAGCATTAAAGGTCAAAGTTTCAATATCAAAGTTTTTGACAAAAAGTATGAAAATCTATACATTCCCTTACTTGGAGACCATCAACTCTTAAATGCTGCTGTAACTGTAGGAGCAATAGAAGCTTTGAACTTACGTGGTATTCATGTTAATAGAGAGTCGATTAAATATGGTTTAAGAAGGGTCAAGTGGCCTGGTAGACTTGAGATAGTCCAAAAAAATCCTTTAGTCGTCTTGGATTGTGCTAAAGATCCTAATGCCATGAAGAAATTGAAAGAAGCAGTTCTAAAAAACTTTAAGTATGACAAACTGATTTTGGTAATTAGCATCTCTTCTGACAAGGATATAAATTCTATGATGAAGGAAATCATCCCAATCTCAGATTTCATCTTGGTAACAAGACATAAAGTCATGAATCGTGGTACTGATACAAAATTGCTTGCTGAATTTGTAAAAAAATATTCTAAGAATCACATGATAATAGATGATGTAAAGGATGCTGTAAGAAAAGCTTTATCAATAGCAAAAGAAAAAGATATGGTATTAGTGACAGGCTCTTTATTCACAGTAGGAGAAGCAAGGGAAATTTGGTACAAAGAAGTTGATTCCAAATGGGGAAGAGAATTCAACGAAGCTCCATGAAAGAAGAGAAAATAAGAATTTATTCAGGAGCGGGGTTTGGATTTCTACAAAATCTTTTGTCGGCATTTGGTATGCTTTTGTTGCCTATGTATTTTTCTTCTTTGGATATAAGTATCGTCGTTTACGCTTTCTTGCTTTCTATTGGAGACGTATTCTCATTCATTCTTAAGCCTGTGATTGGTTATTACACAGACAAATACGGGGAGAGGAAGTTCTTACTAGTAGGAGTTCTTGTGTTGACACTATCACTTTTTTTCATCGGTCAAACTACTGATATCCTAAGCATAGTTATTCTGAAGATAATTTCAAGTGTTGCTGGCGCTGTATTGTTTGTCTTAATCCTCATATACGGTTTGAGAACAGTAGGGAAAAATCCTGATAAAAAAGTTGGTATATTCAGGAGTATCTTTAGTGCGGGATGGATATTCGGTCTTTTACTTCCAGGGACAATAATAGATAACTTCGGAACGCCTTTCACATTCTATCTTGTTCTCGCTATAGGTTTGGTTTGGGTAATTTTAACACACATGTTTACGAGAAAATATGAAGCGAAGAAAATAACCAGTTTTAAACCATCTTTATCATTCATCAAGAAGGTTCCTCTTCCGATGATTTACAAGATAGTTGATATCTCAATTTTTAACGCATTCTTGTTCTTTTTCACACGTTATGCTTTACAATCGTTGGGGTTGAGTAGAAGTATTGTTTCGATAATTGTTGTAGTTGAAGTTTTTGCTTTCTCTTTTGGTCAGTTCTTGGTTAGTAGGGTATCAAACAGATCTAAAAGAAAATATTGGATTCCCATTTGCATGCTGATACATATCGTTGGAATATTATCGATGGTTTACGCATCTGAACTAACACACTATTTCATAGCCTCTGCATTGTTTGGTTTTGCAGGTGCTTTCGTTGACCTTTGGATATATTCTAGGATAAGTGAGACTGTTAAAAGATATGATAAAGGAAAAGTCATCGGAACTTATGGGTGGAGTTTTGATATAGCGACTATAATTGGTGCTCAGATACCTCTATTGTTTATTCTTTTTGGCCTTAATCCGTTTACATCTCTATTCGTGTTTCCGATAGTTGGAATTGTAACTTATGTAATTAGCAAGAGTAAGGTTTAGTTATAGAAAGACTTTAATCCTTAACCATTTAGAGTTAAAATTGATAAAATGCCATTTTTAAATGAATTATGGAATAAATTAAGAGGAAAAAAGAAAAAGGATATAGGATCAATATCCGAACCAGTAAAAGAAGAACCATCTTTGTTGAAGCGATTGTGTGGTGATGATACAGTTCTGTATAGGGATATGTATGACGGATTTATCCATGACCCACGAGAATCGAGTTCGAGTTCCTATGAAGAAGCCTCAAAAAAAGCAAAAGAAGCTGAGAGGAAAGGTTTACCAAATAGTCTTTTATATAAAGTCGCAGGTAATTTGGCTCTTTATGAAAAAAATGTAGAGGGAATCATAATAGGTTTTAGTAAGGCTGGATATGAAAGAATTGCAGAAATTCCAGAAAAGGCAATAGAAATAGCTCATAAACACTATACAGATCCTATAGTTGGATTAAAGATAAGAGAAGGTAAAAATAAGGGAATTTCTTAAAAATTTAAGATTTAACTTCGATTGTATTTTTTTCTGTTACAATTTTATTTACAATCACATCTTTATCATTAACAGGAATCTTGTCGACTATTTGAAATTCATATGATAATCCAATTGAAGGAATGTCCTTTCTTAAACTCCTCAAGAATCTGTCGTAAAATCCCTTACCATACCCTATTCTATTACCTTTTTTATCAAAAGCCACCCCAGGAACAATGACCAAATCTATATCCTCTAGTGAAACAGGTCTGAAGAATTCTTTTTTTGGTTCTAAGATGTTAAAAGCACCAGGCTCTAATTCGTCTAAACTTTTTAATTCTGATAGGATGAGTTTTTTGTTCTTAACATCAGAAATAGGAACTACAACTCTCTTACATAGGCTTAATGCTTCTTTTATCATATATTTAGTCTCGACTTCGTCCTTTGTTGAAACATAGAACAGGATGGTCTTTGCTTTTATGAATCCTGGTAATCTAAACAATTTTTCTTTTATCCTGTAACTTTTAGTTATCGCTCTAAAAGGAGATTGTGAATTTCTCAAAGATAAGATTCTTTTTCTTATACTCTCTTTTTTCATACAGTAATGTTTTTTGACTTAAATTTAAATGCTTGTTAAAAAATGTTACTACTAAATAATAGAAATATTTAAATACAACTTTCTATCTAAGAGAAAATATGAGTTTGATTCATGTAATGAATAAACTAACAAGGGAATCGATATATCCATCTTCTTTGATTTCTAAAGTTAGTAATCCAGATAATTTGGGTCATTTCTCAGTATACAATGCTAATAAAAATGGGGAAAATCTTAAGTTATTATTACTAGAACACAATACCCCTGATCCTCGTCGAGAATCTTATGAAGAATGGAGAATAGAAAAGCAAAAAATGGTTCAAGAAACGGGAGACCCAATGGCTCACGCCTTAAGTCCAGAAGGTTCAGAAATATATTTAGAGAATAAAAAACTCATTAACGATGGATACATCGAACCTGATGATAAAATACTTCTTTATATCGACTTGCATAAAATAGGAGAAGAAATGGTTGCTGTTAATTTTATGCGAAGACATCCTTCTTTAAGTGGAAAAGGTATTGCAAGCGAATTTTATCTTTCAAAAATTGTACCTTCATTAAAAAGTCAAGGATTCCGTTACATTAAATTAAATCCTCTTAATCAAAAAATATCTCAATACTGGAAACAACTTGGATTTACTCCTGCGACAGAAATTAAAGAAGAATTATTACCAGAATTGGATATACCTTTTGATAATAAGGGTACTATATATGTACATTTTCTATTTTCCGAAGATTTAAAAAGATTTGTTACTTAAAGAAATGGTGAGAAGAATGACCACATTTTATACATTAGAAATCAAAGAAGTGTCAGGACCTACTTATAGAATTAGAACTCCTGAAGGTAGAGTAGTCGAGATTCACTTCAATTCTAATAGGGCAAAAGGAGTTACGGCTTTGTTTTATGAAGCAGGTAGCGAGATTGGTATTGAAGATGAAGTAAAAAAAATTCCATATAAAAATATTCTTCTACAATCACTTCCATCTCATTTATCAGAGAGATTGAAACGAGCAGAAGAAATAGAACAAATGGATATAGAAATTTCTGATTAGATAACCTTTTTTATTATTCTAACAGAAGCTCCTTTCTTTCATAACAAACAAAATTATTTAATTTCTTCACTCAATTAGATACATAAGTGATTCTATGGTATGGATAGTTGAAGTTGGGTACAAAAAGGATGTCACTGATCCTGTCGGCTTTCTAACCAAAAAAGAAATAGAAGATTTAGGCATAGAAGGCGTTGAAGAAGTAAGGTCAATTAACACTTATACTATCACTGGGGAAGTAGGTGAAGAAGAAGTTAAAAAAATCTGCGAAGACCTTCTATCAGACAATCAAATCCAAATTTATGGTTATAGAGGGATAGGAGTTAAGAAACCGTTGGAGCATGAGTATCCTAAAGGATGGTTGGTCGAGGTTGGACTAAAACCAGGAGTGATGGATGCTGTTGGATTGAGTGCTGCTAGTGCAATAGAGGTTCTAGGGATAGATAGTGTGAAAGAAGTGAAAAGCGGTAACAAATACCTGATAATAGGAGACATTTCTGAGGAAGACGTGAAGAAGATTTGCCAAAGACTTCTTGTCAACAATCTGATTCAGTTTTACAGGTATCAGAAAATCGGTGAAAGTTGAATGGTTGTTAATGCAATTGAGATTATTGGTAAGACTGACGAGGAGTTATTGAAGATAAGTAAAGATTATTTGTTGGCTTTGAACCTTGAAGAAATGAAGACAATCCAAAAATATTTTTCTAAGAAAGGAAGGAATCCCACAGATGCTGAGATTGAGACGATAGCACAGACTTGGTCTGAGCATTGTGTTCATAAAACTTTCAAAGGTATAATTAAAACTCCCAAGGGAAAGATAGATAGTATATTCAAGACATTCATCAAACGAGCAACTGAAAAGTTAAATAAACCTTGGTGTATAGTCGTTTTCAAAGATAATGCAGGGATAATTGAGTTCGATGAAAACTTTGATGTTGCGATGAAGGTTGAGACTCACAACCATCCTACTGCCTTAGACCCTTATGGAGGGGCAGGAACAGGTTCAGGTGGTGTTTTTAGGGATGTGATGGGTGTTGGTGCTAAGCCTATTCTCTCTACTGATGTTTTGTTCTTCGGTCCCATCGATTATCCGTTTGAAAAATTACCAAAGGGAGTGATGCATCCTAAAAGACTGATGAAAGGTTCTGTTGCTGGAATCAGGGATTATGGTAACAAGATGGGTATACCAACCGCTAACGGTGGAATAGGGTTTGATGAAGGTTATGTTGGAAATCCATTAGTTTATGCCGGTGTCGTTGGTATAATGCCAAAAGGTAAGTATATAAGAGAACCAAAATCAGGCGACCTTATACTTTTAGTTGGAGGAAGGACTGGAAGGGATGGGATTCATGGTGTAACATTTGCATCTTTAGAGTTGACAACAGAATCTGAGAAAACTTCGTCTGGTGCTGTTCAAATAGGTAATCCAATCGAAGAGAAAAAAGTTTTAGATGGATTGTTGAGAGCGAGAGATGTTGATAAAAAACCTTTGTATTCTGCGGTAACTGATTGTGGTGGTGGTGGGTTGTCCTCAGCAGCAGGAGAGATGGGGAAGGATGTTGGTATCGTTGTGGATTTGGATAAGGTTCCTTTGAAGTATGCGGGTCTTGAACCTTGGGAAATATGGATTTCTGAAGCTCAGGAGAGGATGCTTTTAGCCGTTCCAAAGAAGAATATTGAAAAAATTCTGAAGATATTTGAGATAGAGAATTCTGAAGCTACTGTTATCGGGGAATTTACAGGAGACAAAAAACTAATATTAAGATACAAAGGAGAAATAATAGCGGATTTGGACATGGATTTTGTTCATAACAAGATTCCTAGAGTTGTGAGAAAAGCCAAGTGGAAAAAACCAAAGTACCCTGAACCTGATTTTCCTGATAAGGATGATTTGACTGATGATTTGAAGGCAATTCTAAAGTCTCCAAATGTTGCCAGTAAAGAATGGGTTATCAGACAGTATGATCATGAAGTTCAAGCTAAGACTATACTAAAACCTCTTCAAGGAATAAATCGCGATGGTCCTGGAGATGCATGCATCCTAAAACCTGTTGAGAATAGTTTTAGAGGAATCGTAATTTCAAACGGAGTTAACTCCAAGTACTCTATTGACCCTTATAACATGACTTTATCTGCAATAGACGAAGCGATAAGGAACAATGTTTGTTGCGGGGGAAGAAGGATTGCTATTTTAGATAATTTCAGTTGGGATGATCCTGAGAAAGAGTATAGTTTGGGTAGATTAGTTGAATCATGTAGAGGATGTTATGATGGGGCTGTTGGTTTCGAAACACCGTTCATTTCTGGAAAAGATAGTCTATACAATGAATACATAACTGAAGATGGAAAGAGAATTGCAATACCTTCAACTCTTCTGATATCTGCTATTGGGATAATCCCTGATGTTCAAAAAGCGATAACAATGGATGCGAAGGAGGTTGGTGATTCACTATATATAATAGGAGAGACGAAGGATGAACTCGGTGGTTCACATTATTACATGATTCATGGGTTCAAAGGGAACAAGGTTCCTACTGTTAACCCAAAGAAAGCAAAGAAATCTTATGATGCTTTGATAAAAGCGATGGATAAGGGATTGGTGAGAGCTTGCCATGATTGTTCTGAAGGTGGGATTGGAGTGGCAGCTGCTGAGATGGCTTTTGCGGGTGAATTGGGAATTAAGATTAATTTAGAGAAGGTTCCTACTTCGCTTAAAAGGAGTGATAAGATTCTTTTCTCTGAATCTAATAGTCGATTGTTAGTTGAAGTTAAGAAAGGGAATGAGAAGGAATTTGAAAAAATCATGAAAGGGAATGTTTTTGCGAAGATTGGTGAGGTAACTGGAAATAAGAAACTTACTATTATCGGATTGAATGGAAAAACTGTTGTTGATGAAGATGTGAATGAATTGAAAAAAGTTTGGAAGAGTACGTTTGATTGGTAATGAGTATGAAAGAAGTCAAGACTATCGTGTTAAGAGTCGAAGGAACAAACTGTGATGAAGAGACTGTCATCGCTTTCAAAAAAGCTGGTTCTTCAGTCGATTTAGTTCATATCAACGAACTCAACAGAGGAAAAAAATCATTGGAAGACTATCAAATCTTCTGCATTCCAGGAGGGTTCTCATATGGGGATGACATAGCTGCTGGAAAAATCTTTGCAGTTCAACTCAAACATAAACTTAGTAAAGATGTCAAGAGGTTTGTGGAAGAAGGGAAGTTGGTCATAGGAATCTGTAACGGTTTTCAAGTCTTGGCTAAGGTCGGTTTGTTACCTGCGTTAGAAGGGGTAATGAAAAGACAAGAATCTACTCTTGCTTTCAACGATTGTGGATATTTCCAGGATAGATGGGTTTACTTGAAACATGAGAATAAAGGGAAATGTGTTTTTACGAGAGGAATTAAAGACATTATATATATTCCTGTTAACCATGCGGAAGGAAAGTTCGTTGCTGATAAGGATGTTATCAGAAGGTTGGAAGAAAATGACCAAATAGTTTTCAAGTATGTTGATCCCGACGGTAATTATGCTGGTTTTCCTTGGAATCCTAATGGTTCGTTCGATAACATAGCTGGCATTTGTAATCCTGAAGGAAATGTGTTTGGGTTGATGCCACATCCTGAGAAGTTTATTCATAAGTGGATGCATCCTTATTGGACTCGATTATCTGAATTGTCTGATGTTGGAGATGGATTCGTTATCTTCAAAAACGCAGTTGAGTTTGCTAATAAATTGTGATTATTCTCAATGGATTCAGATTCCGTTTAAAGACTTAATCCAAGAAATTCCATCTCTCTTTTCAATTTTTCGATATGTTCTTCAGGATAACCATTCTCCTTTTCATATTCTATTACTACGCTATAAATAAATTTTAATTCATTTCTTGAAACTTTTCTTGAACTTTCGTTTAGATTACATTCAATTTTACAAATTCTATTTTCTGAATATCTATCAGGACATAAAACTTCCCCACTTTTAGTCATAAATGTTGGAAATAATTGGCCACGAATCATGTTACAAATATCGGCATATCCTGTTTCTTCTAAATCAGCACGTACCTTTTCAAGGATTTTTGCATTACTTTTGTACATTTAATTCAGAATAACGTAATCAGAAAGGATTTAAATGTCTTACTATTCATCCTTGTTACGATAACTATGGAGAAAGACAAAGGTAAAACGTCAATTGAACCCGATAGCGAAGTAAGTGGTAAAGAAGAAATGTGGGAAATTGTTCAAGATTTGGGTATACCAGAAATTAAGTGGTTGTTAAACTTAGATATACCAGAACTTAAAAGGTTGTTAAAATATGATGGTGAATTAAAGGATACATATCGGGCATTACACGAGGATCAAAAAGACTATATAACAGATATTATAAGAAGATGTGATAACGAAATACAGAGGAGGGTCAGTGAGGTCCGTGAAAAAGTTAATTCTATAATCATTAAATATTTAGAAGAAGATGGCACAGACGAAGAAGTCATAGTCGCAACCAAATACTTTTACGGAAAAAAAATTCCGGAAAGAAAAAAAGTTAAAATTATGATCGATAGCATTTCTTTGAACGAAGAGATCAGAAAAACAATTGAATCCCATCTTAAAGATTTAGACTACGACTTTGACTCAAGCAATGAGATTGACATAATAATTTCTTGGGGAGGTATACGTTCGCATGAAGAAGCATTATTTAAGCGTAGGAGGTACAGAGAAGTTCTATGCGATGGGGGTTATATCATAGGAATGATTCCACCTATCGGGATAATGTTAAAGAAAGAGAAAGCAGGAGATATGAAAATAGTAGGACTTAATAATTCATACTTATCTGAAATAATCGATTTTAGTGGCTTTGAGAAAGAACTGATAAGTTTGATGGAGTACAATGGTGATAATTATTTATTTAAGGCTAAGGAAAAAAATCCTATGATACATCTATATAATTTTTGATTCTTTGAAACATCGGCACCAAATAACTATAACTCATCTTTTATTTTCTCAAGCAGTAAATCAAACTTAGTAGATAGAAAATACTTCGAGAGAATGATAGTAAAGATTTAAATTTGTTAATTCCTGTGATTTAGTCGGTATTATGTCTTCAGATGGTCCTGCAAGTACTGTACGGTTGTTTTATGCATTATCAAACGATGTTGTAGAGCCTTATAGAAATGAAAGAAATCTTGAATGGTATGAATTACCGTTTACTATTCGTCTTGAAAAGAAGTTTTTAATCGGAAATGGTGTGCAGAAAGGGTCAAGGACGGTAATCAGTATTGATTGTCCATTTAATCCAAGTGATGTGATGATTTTTGATGATAAGTATAAAGACCTTGGAGAACAACTTAGAGAAAAACTAGCAGAGTTAAAAGAAGCTAAAAATGATTAATCAACTAAAAATTTCATTTCCTATTCTTATTGTCTTGGTCCTTAGTTCAGAAATAGTGCCATTATTTACGGTAACATAATCTGTTCCTTCTAATAGTCCTCCATATCCCATTGAAATCCTTTCTGAATCATATCTTCTTACTGTTTGGACTATCTCACCGCTTGTATTTTCTTTGCCCCCGTAACCTCTTTTCGCTAATCTTACTAGTCTTTTATCTTTGTCTGCTACAACAGTCAAAGTCGCAAGATATAAATCAAATTTTCGATTAAATAAATCTAAGTCTTTTGGATTGGCAAATGAGTCTAGAACAAAACCTTCTGGCAAATGTTTACTTCTACTATCTTCATATAAAATTTTAGAATAATCGATAATCGGAACATTAAATTCATTACTTATTATCTCAGAAACAGTTGTTTTACCAGATCCAGCAAGTCCTATTACTGCTATAGCCTTACTTCCTACAATTTTTCCCCTTCTATTAACAATTCTTTCCATTCTATCAGAATACTCTTCTATTTTTTTGATGAACGGTTCAATATCTTTCTCAGAGATGTTTTCACTCTTCCTTAGCCTCATAGCATCGTGAACTACATGGTTTTCATCATGAGCCAACAGTCGAACTGTTTCATTAAAAGGAATAATGTAATCATATCCATATCTCAATTGAAGTTCCGTCCTCGCTAAGTAAAATGCTCTTTTTATAAAAGCTCTGAACTTCCAAACTCCCTGAGTGTAAATATAGTTTTCTCTGATGTCTTTAATGTGAACTCTTGCTTCAGTCATAGGGTCAGCAGGTTCTATAGAGAATGCATCGAAATCTAAATTTTTACCATAAAAATGAACGCCGTTTTTCAAAGCCTTGATGAAGACATTCAGTGGCACTATCCAAGTTATGAATCCTTCTTGTTCACCTCCGTTTAATTCAGACAATGTCACTCCACAAAAACTTACATCAATTCCGTATTTAGATATGAATTTTCTCTTAATCCATTTATTCAATTTCTTTTCCTCGGCAAAATCGAAGCCAGATTTTACTATTCCAAACGTGTCAATATCGCTTTTTTCTGTAAGAGGTTCATAAAGAAAACTTCCCTGAGCATAAAGAGAAATTACTTGATCACCAAGAAAAGATACGATATCTGTTTTTAACTCTTCCACAATATCTTCTAAATTTTTAGGAATTGACATAAATGTTAAAATGAAAGTTAGACTTAAATCCTTTACTTCTATTCTTATGTTTGATATTCATGATGAGACGTGAATACGCAGAAAGCCTATTGGAAAAGAAGATTGATGGATATAGCCCCAACATACCTGAGTTATTAGATTATGTAAAACTTTTTGAAGTTCCTGGATTAGCAGAAAGAGCTATATTTGGCAGACCAATAATAGTTGTTCATTACATAAATCGCGCCTTGAGTGGAAACAAGTATGTCAGGGAAGAATTGAAAAAATCATCAAGAAACAATACCGTGATTATGTTGTATTTACGCGTTAAGGGAATCAATGAAACTATCAAACGATACAAAGATTTCTCATATTTAATTTGGGTAATGGATACTAATCTTGAAAATGAAACTGGTTTAAGAGTAGATGATTTTTCTACGAAAGTTTATCCTCTTGCAGAAGAAGTCGAATTATGGGGAGGTTCCAGTGAGATATGCATTCCTTTATTACTAAGCTACCTACAAAAGAAGGGATTCAGTGTGAAAGTAAGAGATGATTGTATTTTCGAATGAAATATAAATCCTTTTAAACACTTTAGAATATTGAAAACTATGGCTGAATACACTGTCTACATCCCTAAAGAATTCTTCACTCGAGGAGTCACTGACATACAAGTCTTAATCGTCATAGTCGTAATCTTGGCAGTAATAGCATTCTTTGGTTATAAACTCTTAAAAGTGACGAGTTTGAGAAGAAAAGAAGAATCTTTTTGATAGAAAAACTTAAATCCTTAAAATTCAATTTGATTAGCCATGTCATTTGTGAGACGTGGGCGTTGTGAAATAGTTTATAGTATTTTAAATCTTCTTAAAGATCCCACACTAATAACCCATATATTGTATAGATGCAATTTAACCTACAATCAAGTTAGAAAGTATTTAGATTTTCTCTCTGCAAAAGATTTAATAAGAATGCTTGAAGAAGGAAGTAGAACTTTTTATCAAACAACAGATAAAGGAAAAGGTTTTGTGATAGAATATGAACGCATGGAAAGATTTTTTGAAAACTCATAAAAAACGCTTAAATTTTTAAAAATTTTAGAGAAAAACATGGGGGAAACCAAAACTTACAGGCGAAGACCAGAAATCATAAAGGATATGCTCATAGGAGTTGGAGATACGGGTGCTAAAAAAACCCATATTTGGTCCCGAACCTATCTGAGCCATAAATTACAAATGAAATACTTAGAAGATATTTTGAATATAGCTCTAATCGAGTTTAATGGGAAATCCTTATACATCATGACAACGAAAGGAAGAATGTACCTTCGACTCTACGAAGATTATGAGAGGAGATGCAAGAATTTCGAGCTTGCAAAGAAGGCCTTAGAAAAAATCCCTATTATCTATGGAACTGACCTGAGCTATAAACCACACACTTTCAGGAGACGGCCAGAACATATAAGAGATATACTTCAAGTAGTTGAAGATAGTGATTCTACAAAGACTAATATTTATAATAGTACTCATATTCATCTTAAAAGATTAAACCAATACATAGATGAGATTTCAAAAACAGATCTTATAAAGCTTGTTGGGAAGTTATTCACAATGACTTCGGAGGGAGAAAAAGTCCTTGAACTCCTTGAGGATTACGAGAGGGAATACAAAAACTTAGATCGTGTAAACAAAGCCATAGAAATAATGTTAAAAAGATAATACAACTGAAAAATCAATACTTCATAGAGAAACAATATTTTTAATCTTTTAATCAACTGTTCATAATTTTTAAGTTATAATACATTATTAATTTCATGACTGATTATCTTTACCTGACTATGGATGATATATCTAAAATGGTTCATGATCTATGGGATAGAATAAAGAAGAGTGGATTTAAGCCAGATTGTTTGATTGGTATTAGTAGAGGTGGACTAATCCCAGTCAGGATCCTATCAGACATATCGAACATAAATGATGTTTACATAGTTGGGGTCAAATATTATCAAGATATAGAGGACAAAAAGAAAAAACCTATAATCACTCAAGATGTAAATGAGAAAAACGTAAAGGGTAAAATTGTACTCTTCGTCGATGATGTTTCTGACACTGGAGAGAGTATAAGATTTATTGTCGATCACTTGAAAAAAAAGGGAATTAAACAATTGAAAACATTGACCCTTCATTATAAACCATGGTCAGTCTTTAAACCAGATTATTACCTTGTGACAACAAAAAAATGGATAATATACCCTTGGGAAGAAATGGAAACGATAAAAAAAATAACTGAAAGAAAAATATCAGAAGATGAGAAGAGAAAAGAATTGTCTAGAACAGGGATACCAGAAGATATCATAAAATGGCACTTAGACAGAATTATTCACAAATATCATTAAATGATGTTATTTAATAATTTAATTTATAAACAAATAATTCAAGGGATAACATGAAAGTTTTGATAATTTGTGGAAGCAAATCTGACATGAAGATAGCAGTTGAAGCGTCCAAAATTCTGGATATGAACAAAGTTCCTAATGAAGTACAGATAGCATCAGCACACAGAGAACCTGAAAAAGTAAAAGAAATCGTAAAAAATTCCGATGCTGATGTTTTTATCGCGATTGCAGGGTTATCTGCTGCTCTACCAGGGTTCATCGCATCTTTGACTGATAAACCTGTCATTGGAGTTCCTGTTGACGTTAAATTAAAAGGTTTAGACGCTTTGTTATCGACGATGCAGATGCCTTCTGGTGTACCCGTTGCTACTGTAGGAATTGACAACGGAAAGAATGCCGCTTTTCTTGCGATAAGGATATTGAAGTTAAAGTATCCTAAGTTGAGGTGAGAAATTGGAAGGAATAGAAACAGTAGCAAAGCTGATGGAAATTTCTGCAAGAACTGCACCTAAAGCAAAGGGAGAGGATTATATCGTGACAAAAATTCTCACCAAAGAAGAAATTCAACGTTTAGGAGATGAAATGATCAAGTATGGTAAGAAAATGAACAAAAGTGGTCATGTGAGGGATGGTAAGAATGTTAAAGATTCTCAAGCACTTTTACTTATAGGATTAAAAAATCATCCTCCTTTGGGAACAAATTGTGGTGGATGTGGATTCACTTGTGATACTATAAAAATCGGTGAAAAAGATGGAAATTTCAGAGGACCAAACTGTACTGTAAGGGTCGTTGATTTGGGAATAGCTATAGGTTCTGCAGTTAAAACTGCAAGCATGCATAACGTCGATAACAGAATAATGTATAGAGCAGGTCATATTGCAAGAAAGATTGGTTTGATTGATGCTAACATAGTTTATGCCATTCCTCTTTCAGTAACTGGTAAAAGTATATTTTTCGATAGGTAATACTTTTATCTTTAAAATTCTGAATTTTACTGGTTATTCGTATGCCTTGTACAGTAATCTTGGGGGCTCAATTTGGGGATGAAGGAAAGGGAAAGATAGTTGACTATTATTCTAAGGATGCTGATGTTGTCGTCAGATACCAAGGCGGTAGTAATGCTGGTCATACTGTTGTTATTAAGAATGAAGTTTTCAAGTTACATTTGATTCCTTCTGGTGTGTTCTACGGAAAGAAACTTATCATAGGGAATGGAGTTGTCTTAGATTTAGAAGTTCTCTCGAATGAAATAGATGACTTAAAACCAAAGGTCAAAAAAATTGATTTGTTGATAAGTGATAGAGCTCATGTAACACTTCCTTTCCACAAAGAATTAGATGGGATAGAAGAATCGTTCAGGGGGAAATCAAAGATAGGAACGACAAAACGTGGTATTGGTCCGACATACACAGATAAGATAGCAAGGTCTGGCTTAAGGGTGGTTGACCTTTTTGACGATGAAGTTTTGAACGAAAAACTCAGTGAAACGATAATGATAAAAAACAGGGTTTTGAAAGATGTCTTTGAATCAGATACTATTATTTCTAAGAAAGATGTTCTTCTTCATTGCTTGAAGTATAGGGATAAAATCAAGAGTTATGTTGGTGACGCTTCAGTCGAGATAAGTAAAGCAATAAAACAAGGTAAGAATGTATTATTCGAAGGTGCGCAAGGTACTCTTCTTGATGTTGACCACGGTACTTACCCATTCGTTACATCTTCTAACCCGACAATAGGTGGTGTCTTTACAGGAACTGGAATTGGATCCAAACACATCGACAAAATAATAGGAGTATCGAAAGGTTACATGACGAGAGTTGGTGGAGGTCCTATGCCGACAGAAATGAAGGACAAGATAGGAGAGAGAATAAGAGAAAGGGGTAAAGAGTTTGGTGCAACAACCGGAAGACCTAGGAGATGTGGATGGCTTGATGGGGTTATTCTCAGGTATGCTACTAGGGTAAATTCTTTGGATGGTTTAGCGATAACGAAACTCGATGTTTTGGGTGGATTGAGCAAAGTGAAGATATGTACATCGTATAAACTCAACGGTCAAACATTGGAAGAATTTCCAGCAAGTTTGAAAGTGTTAGAAAAATGTAAACCTGTTTGTGAAGAGTTTGATGGATGGGAAGACCTTTCAGAAAAAGAATGGATGGAGATTGCAAAAAAAGGATATTATGCTTTACCGAAGGAATTGAGAGATTATTTGAAAAGGATTGAAGAGATAGCTGGAGTACCAATATTCTTGATTTCTCTTGGTTCAGAAAGAGAATCTACGATTAATTTGAAAGAGATATTTTAGGTAAAACATAAGATTTATAAACTTAAGCTTAAACAAAATAGATATGCCAAAAACAAATGATGAGTATAAGCCTGAATTGTCGATAGTAAGAACATTATCACAATTTCCTGATGGGATAGATATAGATTTTATTGGAATAACAAAAACAAAGGCAATAACCAAACCTCCTTCTGAAGAGACTTTAACTAAAATAACATCTTTACTAATGCCATTAGAAGAAAAAAAGTTTATTAAAGTAGATGAGGGGGTAGTTTATCTTCCGCCCCATGTTCGAGTAATGCACAAAATTTTATATAAAGACGATTTGCTAAAACCCAATCTACAAGATATTGAAAAGGCAGTATTGATTGCAATTGGACACTATGGTTTTACACATGGAAAATATTTTACAGAAGGACATACGAAAGATGATATAATAACATTATTTAATTTGGCGGGATTTTCTGATATTCAAGATATTATGAAGGGTTTAAATTATCAAACAATTGATGAGGGTTTAAGTTTAGCTTTATATGATAAACTAATAGAAAAGGTTAAAAACCCAAATGGTTCAATGGGTTATGTATTGACTCAATATGGCGGAGAAGAGCTCAAGAGAATAGCACCCGAATTAAAAAGAGATGATAGAGCTTCACAAATGTACGTTTAAATTAAATAATACTTTTATTCTTTCAATTCCTAAATTTTCACATGAAATTGCTCAAGAAGGGAAAAGTCAAAAATATTTACGATATTGGTGATGGAAACCTTTTGTTCGAATACTCTGATCGTATTTCCTGCTTTGATGTTATCTTGAATGATACAATCCCTTCAAAGGGCGAAGTTCTATGCAGGATGGGTGCTTTCTGGTTTAAGACTTTAGGTTTTCCGAATCATATGATAACGATTGAAAAACCAAACAAGATGATAGTCAAAAAATGTGAAGTCATTCCCATGGAATGCGTTGTTCGAGGTTATCTTTATGGTAGCTTTTATGAGAGAGTAAAGAATGGTGAAGTGAAAATCTCTAGTAACCCTGTATTGGCTTCGAAATTACCAGAAACTGTCTTTGATCCTACGACTAAATTTGAGAAGAAAGACAGAGTAATCTCCAAAACTGAAGTCCTGTCCAAAGGATGGTTGACGGGAATGGAATTTGAATGGCTGAAGAGAAAGAGCATCGAATTGTACAAGAAAATGTCTGAGATAGTCGACAAAGCAGGTTTCATTCTTGCAGATGTCAAGTTCGAGTTTGGAAAATGTAATGGTAAAATAATAATGATTGATTCTATCGGACCAGACGAATTCAGGATGTGGCCAAAAGAAACTTATTCCCCTGGAAAGGTTCAATACGCCTATGATAAACAGGTAGTGAGGGATTGGTTGATTGATGTAGGATATAAAAAATCGTTGGATGAAGTTCGCAAAAAGGGAATGAAGATACCAGAACCTCCAAAATTATCAGAAGATATAATGAACGAAGCGAGAAGAAGATATATCTATGTTTTTGAAAAAATCACTGGAGAAAAATTTTAATTAAATTTAAAAAAATGAATATTATGAGAAAGATAAACGAATTGAATGCTTTTCTTATAACGAATGAAGAATTAAGAGAAACTATCGAAAACATCGGATGGAAAAATTTCATTTCTGAGATTAAAAAGGGGTTCGAGCAAAGCTCTTTAGGTCAAACCGTAGTTCCTGAAAAAGTATACGTTATAACTGAAGTTTCTGATATGAGATGTATGCCCGCGTATTTACCAAATTATAACCCTAATTACTGTGGTGTTAAGATTGTCACAGTAGCACCTGATAATAAAAAACTCGGTATACCTACTGTTCTTGGTGAGTACATACTCAGAGATGCAAAGACACAAGAATTACTCGCAATAATGCAGGCCGAGGAGATGACTGCTTTTAGAACTGGAGCTGCTACAGCTGTTGCTACAGATGTTTTATCGAGGAAAAACTCCAAAACACTCGGTATCATGGGTGCAGGAAAACAAGCATTTTATCAAACTAAAGGCATACTGACTGTAAGACCCTCTATCGATAGAGTAAAGATAAATGATATTTCTGAAGATTGTGCAAAAAGGTTTAAAGAAAAGTATGAAAAAGAATTTGGTGTGGAAGTAATTTGTACCAATCTTGAAAATACTATGGATTCTGATATATTGACAACGATAACTCCTTCAACAAAACCTTTCATTTCCCCTGAATTAGTAAAAACTGGTACTCATATCAATGGTGTGGGTGCTGATTCAAAAATAAAGATTGAATTTGAACCCAATGTACTTAAAAAATCCAAGGTATTCGTTGATTGTTTATCACAATGCATACACTCAGGTGAAGTGTATCGAGCATTAAAAGAAGGAGTAATTAAAAAAGAAGATTTGATTTCTGTAGGTGATGTAATTATCGGAAAAGCAAAGGGTAGGACTGACAAAGATGAAATAACATTTTTCAAATCTACTGGCGTTGCTTTTCAGGATTTAATTACTGCAATAATGGTATTCGAAAAATTGAAGAAATAGATTTAAACCAAAGAGGTTTATTAATCTTCAGTGTTAATTTCTATAGTTGGTTTAAATGCAGATGAAAGATGCTAAGAAAGGAAAGATAACGAAAGAAATGAAGGTCATTGCGAAAGACGAAAAAATCAATCCCAAAAAACTCTGTCAATTGGTCGCAAAGGGTCATGTTGTAATCACGAGAAATATCAAAAGAAAGAACGTTCATCCTATTGGCATAGGCTCAGGATTATTCACGAAAATAAACACGAATATTGGTACCTCTGTTGACCTATGCGATTTTGACTTAGAGGTTAAAAAGGCAAAGACAGCGGTTAAGTTTGGTGCTGATACTATCATGGATCTTTCTACTGGTGGAAATCTAGATAGGATAAGAAAAAGAATACTGAATTCTGTAAATGTTCCTGTCGGTTCAGTCCCGATTTATCAGGCTGGAATAGAATCTTTCAAAAAGTATGATTCACTAGTTGAAATGACAGATGATTTGATTTTCAAAGTTATAGAGAAACATTTGAAGAGTGGAATTGATTTTATCACAGTACATTGCGGCGTCACTAAAAAAATTATCGAGAGGATGAAAAAAAATCCTAGAAAGATGGGCATCGTCTCCAGAGGAGGATGTTTTCTTGCGAGTTGGATATTACATAACAAGGAAGAGAACCCGCTTTACAGGAGATTCGATACTTTATTAGAAATAGTAAAAGAGTATGATGCTTGTCTAAGTCTTGGAGATGGTTTGAGACCTGGTTGTCTGGAAGATTCGAATGATTGGTATCAGAATCAAGAACTGTTTACTATTGGTAAGTTAGTTAAAATTGCAAGGAAAGCAAACGTTCAAACAATCGTTGAAGGACCAGGGCACATGCCTTTAGACCAAATTGCTGATAATGTGAAGTTGGAGAAAAAAGTATGTGATGGAGCTCCTTACTATGTACTTGGACCTTTAGTTACTGATATAGGTTGCCCCTATGACCATATTGTTGGAGCGATGGGTGGAATCATAGTGGGTTTAGCTGGAGCGGATTATCTGTGTGTAGTTACACCTTCTGAACACTTAGGATTACCGATGGTGGAAGATATTAAGGAAGGAACGATAGCATCGAAATTAGCAGCACATGCTGTTGATGTAGTTAAGTTAGGTGATAAAGCAAGAAAAAGGGATAAAGATATATCATCAGCCAGAGCCAAACTAAAGTGGGATGAACAGTTTAAGAAGTGTATTGATCCTGAAAGGGCAAAGAAAATATACGAAAGGATTTCAACAAAATCTAAAGCATGCACGATGTGTGGAGATAAGTGTGCATTATTGATATTGAGAAGACATTTAAAGAAATCTAATTTGAAATAAAGTGTTCATAACCCCTTCTTTCTAATTTTTTTGTCTTATCATCTTTAACTAAATAAACTCCCTTTCCCTCCTCAACCTTACCAATAACTACACCTATCGGTTCAGGAGTAGTATAGACTATTTGATAATCCTCCCCCATATGGAAAACAACTTCTTTCCAATCTAATTTATTTTTTTCACAAAATTCGAGAAGTTTAGGGTTAATCGCTAATTTTTCAAAATCTATAACTATTTTCTTTTTACTCAACCTTGATATTTCATTTAGTTCAAAGGCCAAACCATCAGATATGTCAATACCAGCATTGGCTTTAGGGATAATTTTCTTACAAAGGTTGAAATCGATCTCAGGAGAGAATTGAGCATCCAAGAATGTTTTTTCTCCCTTCAAATCTTTTGCCCTCATTAAATATCCCGCAGCCGCATTCCCTATTTCACCTGTCAAAACCACATAGTCTCCGACCTTTGCAGTAGACCTTTTTAATGGTTTTCCCTTAATTAATCCCAATAAAGTTATTGAATAAACAATCTCGTCAGTTTTGTTTGTGTCCCCACCGATTATGTATGCATTGTATTTTTTCAACTCATTATCCATGGAAGAATAAAGTTTTTTAACAAAGTTCATGTCTAAATCTCTAGGAAAACCAAAGCTGGTTAGCATATAGAGTGGTAAACCACCTTTACAAAGTACATCGCTCACGTTAGAAGTTACTATTTTCTTCCCGATTTTTTCAGGGTCACTGGTCATGAAATGTGTACTCATCGATCCCATGTCTGTAGTGATTACACACTTCTCTCCCGCTAGTTCAAAAATTGCAGCATCCTCATCAAAATCAGCGATGATGTTAGCTTTTCTTACAAGATTCTTAATGATTTCGATGATTTTTCTTTCCCCTAATTTACTTAGCTTCATGGTCTTCATCGTTTATTTATTTATTTAACTAATTAAAATTCTAAAGTTATAGGTGTGACAAAATGGATGAAAGAGATTTGGTCTTAAAAAAATTAAGAGAGGCTGTCAATTTACTTGAAAAGTGTAAGGAATTCTCAAATCTCATGCCAGAAGTTAGAGTCAATTTAGTTTATGCATTACCAGATGCTAAGAATAGAATGGATGTTGCAGGAGTGGATGGTAGAATTACTGTTGTCAAAGGATATCCTAAGGCATCTGGTGACATTGCTTTTGGAGTATCAGACCATATGGCCAGATTAATCATAAGTATTAGAAAGTATGAAAAGTCGATTAGATCTGGGATAAATTTTAAGTATACTTCTGAGATTGAAAATTATGTTAAAAAATTTTGTGATCAAGAAGGCTTATACTTTGGTTATATAGATAGAAGAAGGGAACCAAAAAAAATAATTGAAAAAGATGGTCAATCAGCGCCATGGAAAATACAATATCTTTTCGAAACTTATGGGAAAATTCCCACAATTTTTTATGAAAGTGAAGCTTTGGGGAAAGAACCTTTATTTTATATCAATCGTAAAGATCCGATTGAAGTTGTCAAAATTGCTACAAAATTTTCCAAACAATTTTATTAAATAATTTAAGTCTATAATATACAATATGTCAGTCCATCCAATCGATTTTCGCTATTATTCTGACGAAATGAAAAAGATCTGGGAAGAGGAATCACGACTTCAAACATGGTTAACAGTTGAAGCCGCATTAGCAAGTGTTCATGCAAACCTAGGCAACATCCCTAAAGAAGCCGCAGAAGAAATAGCAAGAAAAGCGTCGACGAAATACGTGAAAATTGAGAGAGTTAAAGAAATTGACAAGGAAATTCACCATGATTTAATGGCGATGGTTAAGGCTTTAGCTGAACAATGCGAAGGTGATGCTGGTAAATACATTCACTTGGGCGCGACTTCTTACGATATCGAGGATACTGCCACTCCCTTACAGTTCAGGGATGCTATCAAGATTATCGAGAAAGAGTTGACTAAGTTGAAGAATATTCTCCTCGACTTGGCAGAAAAACACAAAAAAACTGTTTGTATCGGAAGGACTCATGGTATCCAAGCACTACCAACAACTTATGGAATGAAATTCGCCTTCTATGCGACTGAAGCTCAAAGAAACTTGGAAAGATTGGAAGAAGCAAAGAAAAGAGTTCTTGTCGGTAAGATGAGTGGTGCGGTTGGGACTCAAGCAAGTTTTGGTAAACAAGGGTTGAAGATTCAAGAAATGGTAATGAAAGAATTGGGTTTAAATCCTGCTCTAGTTTCGACTCAAGTTCTCTCAAGGGATAGACATGCTGAACTTATTAGTGTTCTTGCAATAATAGCTTCAAGTTTAGAGAAGATTGCAAAAGAAATAAGAAACCTTCAAAGAACGGAAATAGCTGAAGTTTATGAACCATTCACAGGAAAACAAGTTGGTTCTTCGACAATGCCGCACAAAAGAAACCCACACAAGAGTGAAAGAATTTGTGGTCTTGCGAGAATTGTAAGGTCGAACATCGAACCAGAGATGGAGACAATTGCTTTAGAACATGAAAGAGATTTGACAAATTCTTTCACTCTTGGAGTTACATTTCCTACTACTTTCATCCTCTTGGACTATATGTTGAAACAGATGAATTTAATCCTTTCTGGTTTGGAGTTTAATTACGACAACATAAAGAAGAATCTTAATATGACAAAAGGGATGAACATGGCAGAACATTTGATGATAGGTTTAGTCAAGAAGGGTGTGGGTAGACAAGAAGCTCATGAACTATTGAGAAAGGCTGCTATAAAAACAACAAAAGAGAACAAGCCATTCAAGGAAGTTTTACTCCAAGATAAAATAGTCAAAAGCAAGTTCAGTGAGAAAGAATTGGATTGGTATCTTGATCCTGAAAATTATCTTGGCACTGCAGTTGAACAAGTCGAGAATGTGATTAAAAAACTGAAAAAATAATTTATCCTACTTAGGACATCTAACTTCTCTACTCGATGATAATCTTAATTTTTTATAATTTTTTGATTCATAATATTGTGCTTTTGGATACTTTTGTCTAAGTTGATTAAGTTCCTCCTCGTTTACATAAGTGATTATTATCCTTTTCATATTACCATGTTTTATCGATTTTTAACAATTAATATTAATTTAATCTAAAAGTTATCAATGGTCGATTTAGTAAGTGCATTATTCTTAGGGACAGTTCAAGGTTTAACAGAATGGCTACCTATTTCTAGTTCTGGCCATCTAGTCATAGTTCAACAGATAATGAAAATGAATGTTCCCTTAATATTTGATGTGATGCTCCATTTCGGTACTTTACTTGCAGTTATAATTTTCTTCTGGAAAGACATATTAAAAGTCTTAAAGAGTTTTTTTACCTTAGATTTCAAGTCTAAAGAAGGAAAGTTAATAAAATTCATAATCGTTGGAACAATACCAGTTGCATTAATAGGATTAATATTTTATGACATCATCGAATCTTTTTTCAGTAATTTATTAGCAGTTGGTATAGCATTAATCATCACCGGGATAATTCTGTTGTTAACTAAAAAATCTCGTGGAAAAAAAGAACTGAAATTATTCAACTCTATATTAATTGGAATCGCTCAAGCCTTTGCTTTAATCCCAGGAATATCAAGGAGTGGTGCCACGATTTCTACAGGTCTCTTCAAAGGAATAGATAAGGAAACAGTTTTTAAATTCTCATTTCTTCTTTCAATACCTGCAATAATAGGTGCTAATTTGTTAGAATTGATTAAGAATCCAATTACTGAAACAGATGCTTTGCCGTTATTCGTTTGTGTTTTCACTTCCGCAATAATGGGTTATCTCTCTTTAAAATTATTATACAGGATCTTGAAGAAAGGTAAATTCTATTATTTTTCATTCTATTGTTTTATTTTAGGGTTATTAGTTTTGATTTATTCATTAATGGTCTAAAAAAATCTATCTGATTCGGGTTATTTCTTCTTTTTGACTTGTTTTTTAAATGATGGCATTATAAACACAAATAGTGCCAATAAAGCTACCATTCCCCCGCCAAAATACTTAACTGTAAAATCTGTCTGTGATACGAAGAGATATATTGCTACAAGCAAGAGTATTGCTCCCACAAAAAGTTTCCCAATGTTCATTTCTTCACCCCCTCAAATTATTTTTCGAAAAAGAGGCTTATAATATTATTTGATTCAGGTTGATTTGAAGAGGATTGAGTGAACCAGGGGAATTAGCCCTTAAGCAAATTTTCTCCAAGGTCTTATGGACTGTGAAGAAATAATATCATAAGCCCAATTATTTTAACATAAGTTCTTTAATGTCTCTTGATAAAATAATACGATGTGTTTTACCATAACTTTCTCTTTTGATTATACCTTTTCTCTCTAAGTCTTTTACAGCCCTGTGAGTTTTTAATTTAGTCATACCTTCCATTCGACTTATTTCCGATTGTAATGTTTTGCCACCCTTATCTATTAATTTTTCCACAACTTTTCTTTCCCCCGAATTTAAAAATTTTAGAATAATATTTCTATCTGTTTCTTTTTTGAGATTTGTTTTTGAAACTACATCTTTTTTGTTAACAAGTTTTGCGATTACCTTCAAGTTCTTATCTAGTTTTTCTTCAAATTTTTTAGATATAAAATAATACGATATTGGAATTACTGCAATTATCAATAATATTGGAGATAGGAATATTCCTTGAATTGGAACTCGACGATACCCACTCGTAAAATCTCTTGGTGGAAGAGAAGGTACAATTTCTTCAGGTGTTTCAGAAATATTATAGAAAAAAACAATCAAAAAACCAATCATAGCCAATACTGAAATTAATATTAACCATTTTTTATTTATCATGGCCATGTTTAATGATGATAAATTAAGATTTATAAAGTTTCACTATTGTGAAACCTCTTTTATTGGTTTCAATACACTTTTATATATGGTTTCAGACATATGAAACTATAAACTTGAATCAAAATTATGATTATCCGACCTTTTGGTCTTGTAGTTTCAGAGAATTTGCAAGATATGACAACCTTACAAATTTTCCGTGACCTTCAAGAGGATGATAATGTGAGTAATACTATAATCGAATTAAAGAATGTCTGGAAGATTTATCAGTTAGGAGAAGTTGAAGTCCATGCTTTGAAGGGTATAAACCTTAAAATAAAAAAAGAAGAATTTGTGGCAATCATGGGTCCTAGTGGTTCTGGCAAATCAACACTCTTACACATGATAGGAGTTTTAGATAGACCAACTTCAGGAAAGATTTATCTAGATGGAACTGATATTTCTAAACTGAATGATTCTGAATTAGCAAGATTGAGAGGGAAAAAAATCGGGTTTGTATTTCAGTTCTTTAATCTATACCCAACGTTGAATGCCCAAGAAAACGTTGAATTACCTATGCTCATCCTAGAACGTGATAGGAAAGAAAGAGAAAAAAAATCATCAAAATTACTTAAAACAGTCGGATTAGAAAAGAGAGCTGAGCACCTGCCTTCTCAATTATCTGGCGGTGAACGTCAGCGTGTAGCCGTAGCTAGAGCTTTGGCGAATGCTCCTCCTCTCCTATTGGCGGATGAACCAACAGGTAATCTGGATACGAAGACTGGTATTGAAATAATGAATTTTTTAAAAATGTTACAAAAGGAAGAAAAAATTACAATTGTCATGGTCACACATGAAGATCATATAGCGAAATGCGCCAAACGGGCTATTCGTTTAAAAGATGGAAAAATAGTAGATGGAGGTTGAGAAAAATGAAAAGTATAGAATCCAAGTTAATTTCAGTTTTTGTTTTCTTTTGTTTAGTGATGCCACTAGCATCGGCCTACAAAGTTGATATCGACCTAATTAGCCAGAATCCTATGCCTGTGGAAAATGGAGAAGTTGTCGAACTTTTCTTTAAAGCAGATATTACAAATACAGAAGACCCACCTGAAAATCTGTTATTTAAAATTTTCCCAGAATATCCCTTCTCATTAGTATCAAGCGAAAATGAAATAAGGGAATTCGGTAATGTAGCCAGTATTGATTATACCGAATCTTTTACATTTAAATACAAAGTCTTAGTGGACGAGAATGCTAATGAAGGAGATAATAAAATAAAAGTGGGAGTGGCATATGGTGAAGGTAGAACTTTTATTACTAGTGAACACATTGTATCCGTTACCGAGACTAGTACAGATTTTGACGTAATTGCTCAAGATTTATCAGATAGTTCTACAACATTGGCGGTAGTCAATATAGGGGCAAATACAGGGTATTCTGTGATCATGAGGATTCCTGAACAGGAGAATTTTAGAGTAACTGGAGCCTCTGCTAACGTCATGGGTAATATAGATGCTGGAGACTACACACTTGCAATCTTTCAGATAACACCTACAGGTGAGGAGAAAAATCTTGTTGTTGAAATCTCTTATACAGACGAACTTGGTATAAGGAGAACGATAGAAAAAGAAGTTAGGTTGGATGCATTTGAAACAACGGGAACATCTATAACAGAAACAAGAACACGACAGACTCAAGGAAACGAATTTCCGATATTAGGAAGCAGTAGTCTTATGTACATAGTAATCGGTATAGTTGGAATAATCGTAATAGTGGCATTTCTTAAATTGAGAAAAAACATGAAAAGAAAGAAGAAATGATTAGATTATAAGATGGGAATTGAATGGTAAAATTTGAATGGGAAGATGAAAAGAAGAGGAAAACTACCAGATTGGTTAAGAAAGATAAAAAGGAAGATAAAATAAAGTACATCCTCATAGGAATTATAATTGGAATTCTAATAGGAATAGTAATATTTTACATTTTGATGTTATCTGGAATCATTCAACCATTCTTGAGAGGATTTATGAGACCTGGAGGATTTACAAGACCAGAAAATTTTACAAGACCAGAAGGATTTATGGGACTAAATTGGCAGACACAAAATTAAATTAGAGGAAAGTGACTATGAAATTTAGCGATATCTTAAAACTCTCTGTGAATAACCTGTCACACAGAGGACTGAGAAGTTGGCTAACTATTCTAGGGATAGTCATCGGTGTGGCAGCGGTTGTTGCCATACTCTCGATAGGGGCTGGTATGGAACAGAACATTTCAGCTCAATTGGGTGGCTTAGGCGCAGATATTGTTACCATTTCTCCAGGTTTTAGTAGAGCTTTTGGGATGGGTTTTGGTAGACCAAGAGAGGGGGCTACGGTTACAAGTGAAAGTCAAGATTTAACAGACAGGGATATTCAAATTATAAAATCCGTTTCTGGAGTCCAATTCGTGAATGGTATAGTCTCTGACCGGGTTGAAATTTCCTATTTGACAGAAAGTGTTTCTGTATCAATTGAGGGGGTTGATCCGTTAGCTTGGAAGGAAATTACAACATCTGAATTAGAATCTGGCAGGTATCTGTCACCAGGTGATGCAAACGCTGTTGTGATTGGGTATAGGATTGCAAATGACATGTTTAAAGAACCATTAATGTTAAATGCGCAAATAATCATCGAAGGAAAATCATTTAAGATTGTTGGTATATTGAAGGAGTCTGGTGGAGCTTTTGGTTTTGGTGGAGACGATAATACAATTTTCATGCCGATAAGAGCAGCAAGGACAATCATTGAAGATATGGATACGAATGAGTATTCATCTATACAGGTTAAAGTTGCAGATGCAGATTCAATCGACGAAATCATAACGAACATGGAAGAAAAACTAATGTTATCAAGACATGTTACAGAGGATACAAAAGATTTCACTATTACATCTGCTCAAGCAATGCAGGAAACGATTTCTAGTGTGACGGGAACGTTAAATTTATTTCTTGGTGGTATAGCTGCTATATCCTTGTTAGTAGGTGCTATAGGTATAGCGAACACGATGTTCATGTCCGTGATGGAAAGAACAAGACAGATTGGAACTTTGAAGGCTTTGGGAACTACGGGTTTTGAGATCATGAAATTGTTTTTATTCGAATCTGCAATGATCGGTTTTATAGGGGGTTTGATAGGGATTTTCTTAGGATTCATCGCTTCTGGCATTATTTCTGAACTAGGAATTAGAATAATGGGAGCTGGAAGGATGGGAGGGAGCATGACAGTCATCACACCTGAACTAGTTTTGTTTGCAATAGGATTCTCTGTTTTTATAGGGATGGTATCTGGTTTACTTCCTGCGAGAAGAGCAGCTAGTTTGCAACCAGTAGAGGCATTGCGTTACGAGTAATATGTTATTATTGATATGAGTTGGACCGGAGGGGAATTGAACCCCTAGCCTCCTGTGTGCGAGACAGGCTATCTACCGTTGATATACCGGCCCTTAATTTGAGTTAAACAAGAATATTAAAATACTTAGGATTTAAATAAAATTTGAAAGGGGGCTCGTAGCTTAGTTCGGCTAGAGCGTTCGGCTGATAACCGAAAGGTCCTGAGTTCAAATCTCAGCGGGCCCATTATGCCTGGATTATTCATAGCTTTCGAGGGAATAGACTCGGCAGGGAAAAAGACTCAAATACAGTTATTAGCAAACATGCTTCGAAACTTAGGTAGAGAGGTCGTGACGATAAGTTTTCCTTCTTACGAAACTGAAATAGGTAATCTCATCAAAGGTTGGATATCAAGACATCTTGAAATAAGCCCTGAAACCGCTTCAATGCTCTATGCTGCAGATAGAACACAATATCAAAAGAGAATAAAAGAATGGTTGAGAAAAAATTGGATAGTTATCACGGACAGGTATTGTTATTCTAACATCGCGTATCAATCTGTCTTAGGCTTATCAAAAGAATGGTTGGTAGAGATTGAAAGACCGATCATCAAGCCTGATATAGTGATTCTGTTGAACATACCCGAAGTCACTGCTTCAATCAGGGGACCTAAACAAGAAGGTCTACAAAAATTCCTGGACATTAAAGAGGAAAAACCAGAAGAAACTCTGAGACAAAAAGTATCAAACGGATTTTTAGAACTAGCGAATAATCCTCCGTATGGAAGAGAGTGGCATGTAATCGATGGTACAAAAACAGTAGAAGAAATTCAAGCTCAAGTATGGAGTTTAATTCAAGAAAAAATATCTTAGATATCTTTCCATGTTTCAATTTCTTCGTCACTCTCGGCTACAACATCTGATTCAGGCTCTTCCTCTGAAGTTTCCTCGTCATCAACTTCGTCTTCATCAGATTCTTCCTCTGAAGTTTCCTCGTCATCAACTTCGTCTTCATCAGGTTCTTCAGACTTTTCTAAAATGTTCTTCATAATTCGTTCCCTAATTTCTGACCTCGGTTCTTCTTCCACTTCTTCTTGGATATTTTCAGTCTCTTCAAGACTACTTTCAGGTTCAACAGAAATCTCTTCGATTCTTTTTGATAAGTTTTCTAACTTTGATTCTAGACTTTCTAACCTTTTTGAGATGGTTTTCATAGTATCATCTGTCCTCTCGTCTACCATCTTAATTATACCCATCTGCAACAATATGCCAAAAAACCCGATGTTAGTTTTTTCACCCGTCTCTATGTTCTCACATACATGAGTCTTCTTATCGTTATCAAAATATATCTTGAAGTCGTCTGTGTTTAGTACAAATTTTTTAGGTACATCCATGCTATCAACAATTATATGGGATTTATCAAATATACTGTTTTCTTTCAATATTCTCTCTTATTAATCATCAAATATAAACAATTTATCGATAGTAGTCTTTAAAGCTTTAGCTATTATATTGAAGATAAACATTTCTGATAATAGGTGACTTTTTATTAATCTCTAGAAGGTCTCAGATATTTTGATAATTCAGGAACTTCATCTATAAAGGCAAGACTGAAAAACATATAAGTGGGCTTTTCACCCAAATATCCTTCAACCAAAGTCACTAAAATATCGTCTTCTTTTAATCCTTTTTCTTTCCTTAGTCTTGCAATTTCTTGAGTTCTATCACTACCAAGATGCATGAAATATATTTTTCCGTCGGGCTCTTTTTGGATTCTAGAGTCAAGAGAATAAATTATGCTTTGTATCTCCTCTACTGTAAGTTCTCTTTCTAGTTCATCCAAAGTTCTTTTGGATTTTTGTTTAAAGAATTCAGATATCTCAACCATATTTATTCAAACATCTGAAAAGATTTAAACCTTTTTGTACTAGTCATCAAAAATAAACAATTCATCTATTGTTGTTTTCAAAGCTTTAGCTACTTTATGTGCCAATCCAAGTGAAGGGTTGTATTTTCCCTTCTCCATGAATAGAATGGTTTCTCTTCTCACGCCCACTTTCTTTGCAAGGTCTTCCTGGGTTAGATTATATCTCGCTCTGAGTTCCTTCATTCTGTTTTTCATTTTCATCACTGTTTCAAAGTTTCTCGATGTGTATGCTGTAGTAAATATAGAAAATCATATAAACCATCAGCAAAGCTGAAGTGGTGTAAAGCAGTGTGTACCCCTCTCTTCCGAAATCATACAAACCGCCTTGATTCGATGCAACTAGAACAACTCCTATCACTGCCATTAACGGAAGAAAGATTTTTATGGTAAGCCCAGACGCTTTCTCGAATATCCTAAAGATTCTTTCGTCTTCTATTACCTCGTCCACTCTCTTCTTTAAAAGATAGATGAGAGATGTTGCTACTGCTACAGCAACAAAAGGTAAGACGATGTTTCCTGTTTGTATAGACCATCCGATCACGTATCCCAATGCTCCTGTCATTATTATCCCGATTATTGTGTATTGTTTTCTGTTCATACCATCACCTATTCTACACTCCCTTTCCTACTATAGTAAATGTTCAACCCCATGAAGATTATTGACGACAAGAGGACTATAGCCCCGGCTAATTGACTCGCTGTTAGTCCTTCTACAAAAAAAGTCAGTCCTAGAGCAATATAGATTGAAGCCAAAAAAGCATAGTATCCTGCTTTGTGCTCGAACCTCTTCGACATTTCATCCTTTATAGGCAGGCCTGCTCTGACACTCCTGATCCTATCTTTCAAATGCCATGAAGCACCTACGACTATAATGATTACTCCTGCGATGGACATGTATTCGAATATGTTAAAGCCGTTTAATGATGCTCCCAATGAGTAAAAAAACATTGTTCCAATGACTGCTAAGAGTATTCCTATTCCCAATCCATATACCAATACTTTATCATTCATTCGTTAACCTCCGTGTTATTTGTAATGTTTTATTAATTATTTCTAACTTTATGTTATATATTTCTAACATTTAAGTATTTAAACGTATCTGTCAGAGATGATTGGAAAAAGCATTTCAACCCCAGAATCAAATAACCTTAACTAAACAGGATTTTATTGCTTCATAACCCTGTTGGTAATTAAGGCATAGATTTTTGTTCTCAAGAAATATAATTAAATTATGAAGCTACCAACCATAAAAACCCAATACAAGATAATGTTTTACGGCTTCTTGACAACATTCTTCCTAGTATTCTGTCTGTCGATTTACATGAGGAGAGGATGGAATGATTGGTTAATTTTGTTCATAATATGTTTCATGATTAACTTGTGGGCACTATACGGTGTAGTGAAAAAATATAAGAAATAAGATAGATTTTTGTTCTCGAATTTTCTATATTTTTAGTATGAAGAATAAACAGAAACTCGGTATGGTTCTAGTGATATTAGGTTTTATCATAATTCTTATTAACGCAGTTGATTATCTAAGTGGATTTTTTGGGACACCTTTAGATATTAAATTTACTTCTTCTGGTGTTGGTGCTATTCTCTTTATATTTGGTATGTTTTTAACTGGCATATATTCAGCCAAGAAAAAGAAATAAGAATCAGATAGATTTAATCCTAAAATTCCAAGATTAACCTCTGATAATTTTCGGTAAATTCTTAAACCAGTTCCAGTGTAGAACGTGATGACAGATAGTGATTATGACAAAGATCAAACTTGAGATGGTATGGATGCTTACCCAATCATGACGAGGCAATCCTAAAAATTGTCCTGCTAAGTCTCTTCCACCTTGGAAACCGCTTCCACTTGGTAAAACTGTCCATACGATAATTCCAGAAATAAGAGAAACTAAAAAGAAGATTAATGAAAAGATATCGATCAGAATGTTCAATTTAGCCTTATTCATGTTTTTACCTAACACTATTAACTTGTATTCATCTTTTTATTTATAGAACATTAATTTTTATTAAAAAATCGTGATTTTAATGGATTGGTTCTTTTTAATCGGCTTCGTTTTATGCTTCCTTGGTTATTCAACTCATACTTATTCCCATTATCAGGAATACAAAAGAAAGAAAATAAAAGAGGATTTTTTGACTAAACTCCGGCATTTAATGATACCTATTGGTTACATGGGATGGTTTCATATGCTTTTCGCTGATCCTACCAGTCTTGGGTTACCTTATTTTGCTACTGTAATAGGCCTGTTGATTGGTATTGCTGGGTTTGGATTGTATATTCTATCCGTCCATCAGAAAAAAGGTTATGGAGAAGAAACTCATCTCATCACAAAAGGAATATACTCTAAAATCAGGAACCCTATGTATCTTGGAATAATACTGATGCACGTTGGCTTCCCTGTTGGTTGGAACAAACTCTTTACTCTTGTTTCTGGTGTAATCTGGATTCCACAGATATTTGTTTGGAGATATTGGGAAGAAAAACGTCTTGAGAAAAAGTTTGGGAAGAAGTATCAGAGTTATAAGGAAAGGACTGTTTTTTAAATAGTGAAGAAGTATTGAAATAACTTAAAACAGATAGATAACTCATGAAGAAATCATCCAAGATAATCATCATTTTATTTGTTGTCATAATTGGGATAGTTGGTGTTTGGCTTTCTTTAGATAAGACTACCAGATGCAGTTTCATTTACGGAAGAAATATTTGTAATTTCTATGCTATGATGGATACTATAAGTTCTGATCCTGAAAAGTCAGACTTTGAGAAAGCGATGCAGCTGTGTCGAGAAATGGAGGATGTTCCTAAAAAAGATAGTTGTTTTGAATATATCGCCCAAGTAGTTTCTTTTTATGACACAGAAAAGGCGAAACAGGCATGTAATGAAATCAAAGAAATAAGAGATCAAGTAGGAAATGTAGTTCATAAAAAAGAGGATTGTTACAGCAAAATAGAGCAATGATCAGACACTCATTTTATCTTGGATTAATATCAATAGCATTAAACAAACTGTACTATAAGGAACTCATCGAGAATTAAACCATTAACTCAAACACCAATATACCGAGAATCAGAGCAACCACACCTATCAAAACAGATACCATCAGCATCTTCTGGAATTTAGGCGATACTTTTTGCGGTTTACCCCACTTGTCTTTATTCTTTAGACCGATAGAGAGATAAACCAATCCCATCAGTAAAAACCAAAAACCTACTATATTTTCAAAAATTATGTAAAAAACTATACCGAGTGGAAGCCACACTATTCCCATGTTAAAATAATTACGATAGTCTACTTCTCTCTTCCATCCCTTTCTTTTAAACATTAAGATACCGAGTATTGCCAATCCTATAGCCGCAACAGCGACTGAAACGAGTATCCATGGTATCATTTTAATCACGGATTGTTTAGGTTTTGGGGTTTAGAGTTTAAGTTTTTTTGTGTAATATTGGAGTGAGGGAAGGAGTGTTTTTTAAAGATTTTTATGATAGTTGCCTCTTCCAGTCTTCTAACATCATTCTTAATCTTTTTATTTCCCTTCCAGGTAATGGGTTATGATGATCTACTATATTTCTTGACAATTTGATTATTTTTGTTATATTTAAAATCCACATATCCACGTCTAAATATTTACTAAATTCTTTCCTTTCTTTATTAAGAAGGTAAGCAAGATCTTCTAAATCAGTATAAAAAATTTCACTTGCTCCACGTGGAACATGCCATTTGTTAATACCTTCTAATTCTTTTCTTCCTATGATTTTATTCTGCAAATCCTTTTTTGTAACAACTATTTGCCACCATTTATCCTTACCATATTTATCAGATAATGTATTATCAATAAATTTTCTTACAGAATTCTCAAACAGATATAAAATAACATAGGGCTCTTTCATTTTTTCTGCATCATTTTCTATTTTTGAGTCAATAAAAGGTATAGAAGAAGGTATTCTTACTCTGAGTTTAATTCTTTTTTTTTCTATTTCTATCTCATTTTCATCGATTTTAGTAGTTATCCATTTGTCTAAACTTCCTATAACTTTAAGCATTGGAATTTTATCATAGACTTCAGAATTATCTTTTTTATTAATAAGCTGTATAAGTTTGTAAGTCTTAAATCTTGTAATTGTTTCACTCATAGTGGATGATGGTATTTTTAATCGCTCTCTTAATTCAAATACTGATTCCTTTTTGTTTATATTTTTTAAGATTTTTAATCTAATCGGAGATTTACCTACAGCTTCTTGAAGTTTTTTAACGATTTCTCTTTTTTCCTGAGAAAGAACTTTCAAAATAATCACCAAGTTTTTACTTCTTTCTCAATCTATAAATAACATTTCTAATTTCATGAGATGTTTTACCTAGGATTTCAGCAATTTCATTTGGTTTAAAACCATATGAAGATAGTATTTTAACTTGTTCTCTATATTTCTTATCTTTTATTATGTTAATTGCATTGAGTTTTATTAAAATATCCAATTTATTTATTAGTTCTTTAAATTGTTTATCTTCCATAGCAACACCAATTTAAACTTTCATTTTGTTACAATTTTTTGGGACATTTAGTTTTTCCCTTACCTTTTTTAATTAATATTATCAATCCTGCTGTATGCAATTCCTTGACAAAAATATCAACATTTCTTTTTGTAGTTTCAGATATTTTAGCTATTTCTTTTGTTGATCTTTTACCATTCATGAGTTTAAACATGCGACGTCTCAAGGAAGTTGAAATAAGTTCCTCTTTTGATTCTTTAACATAAGTTTTTGACATAACCCTTAATAGTCGAATTATTTCATTGAGTTTTTTAAGTAATTCTTTTTCAAATTTATTTTTTTTGTTTGTCATACTAATCATTATATCCTAAAGAGTTTTTTGTAAAAATTATCCTTTTTATAAATTATACCAATTTCTTCCCATTGTTTTAATATTGGAGATAAAGTTCCAGGGGTGACTCCAATTACTTTTGCGATTTCTTTAAGTTGATTTTTACCATCACATGCATTGTAACCTTTTATATAATTATTCGCTTTTACACCCTTCTTAAAAGTAACGATTCTTCTAATCATTACCTCTGGATCGGGACCGAATGCGATTCTCCCTAATAGTTTTAATTTTTCTTCGTCAAACATCGATTAGGTTTTTTGATGTTTAAATATTTAAGTTTTTCTATTAATTTCCAAATTTCTAATAAACACAGGACGTATAAACTTTCAATTAACTAATCAAATAAAAAACTCCAAACCAATCAGAAACCTATTTATTCCCAACCAACTCATTTTATTTCGAAGACAATGAAAATCAAAACAACCAAACTAATAGTCTCGATTATAATCTGCCAATCAGCAGGAATAGTCGGCTCAATCTTCACTTCCTCTTCTGTCCAAACTTGGTATACAACATTACAGAAGCCTTCTTTCACTCCACCTGGTTGGTTTATCGGTACAGTATGGATCATTCTTTACACTCTGATGGGTATTTCCTTGTATTTAGTCTGGAATAAAGGATTAAGGAACAAACGAGTTAAGAATTCCTTATATTTATTTGGCTTACAGCTGATACTGAATGCTGTTTGGTCGTTCCTTTTCTTCGGGTTAAGGTCTCCTTTCCTGGCTTTGATAGAGATAGTCTTTCTTTGGGTCGCTATTGCATTCACGATTCTAAAATTCTATAAGATATCCAAAACAGCTGGTTTGTTATTGATACCGTACATAGTCTGGGTTAGTGTTGCTTTGACCCTGAACTTTTACATATGGAGACTCAACCCAGTTTAAAAACATAAAAGATAGACTTTCGTTCTAAATTTTATAACCTATTTCTTTTAAAAAACACATAATTTTGTTTATGTCAAAGAACGTTATAAACAAACCTCGAATCAGCAACTGGATTGGCGGACTGTACATAATTATAACAATCTTTATAGCAATCATTTACCTTGTAATTACATTTTTGTCTGATATCAGATCAGAAGATATTTACTCACAACTCTTCCTTTTTGGCGTAATGATTTTTGTCTTGTCCCTAATGTCTTTAATGATAAAGAGCTTATACAAGACCAAATACACCCTTAAAGATGGTGTCTTGTATTCTTGGTCTCCGTTTGCAATCATCAACCTCAAACTAAAGGATATTAAAAAGGTTGAAAGGACACTGATTCCATTTCACTTCAGGGTCGGAGCAAGTCTTTATTCCGGGAGATTTTATATACCAAGCTTAGGTTGGACTAGAGCAATAATAACAAATCTAAACGATGGGGTATTGATAACGACTAAAGATAAAAGACGCTATCTCATCACTCCTTCCAATCCTGACAAATTTGTAAAATTATTAAAGCCTTGATTTAAAACATAGAGATAGATTTTTGTTCTTGGGATAAGAGTTAAATCCTTAATTAGTTACTATTTTATTATGGAAGAAGAAGAGATAGTTCGCAGACATATCGCAACCCATCCTGTGAGGTATGAAATTGCGAGAATGCTGCTAGATACTTCTGGACTGTTTGTTTATGAAATGGCAGAAAAACTGGAACTTAGCGAAGATATAGTAGCTAGTCATTTAATGTACTTAGACGATTGTGGCATTATAAAGACTGAATTGAGGGAAACAGGTAAACAAACTCCAGTTGTAGCAAGATACGTAACACCAACAACACATCTGTATATAATGGAGTCATTTTTATCAAGCCTAGTAGAGAAATAAAAAGATAATCATGTTAAAGGAACATCTACAACTGGTATAGGATAATGAAGATTAGATAGATTATTGTTCTGGGATAAAGCTTAAATTTTTAATGTTCTTATAAATCTTTATGCAAGCTGCAAAAACTGTAGAACAATCTGAAGAAGGAAAAGATGAAATCCAAAAACTTTTGGAAATGTATACAAATCTTTCGTTGGCGAGGGTTTCATCAGAAGATTTAGAACCTGGTAATTTATACTTTCTTCTGAGTGATCCTTTAAGACGTCATGGTATCGTCTCATTACATATAGTTACAAAAAGAGAAGATAGTGGTTTTATAGAATCAAAAGCCATTTTGGGTATGAGATTAGACTATAATGTCCGTGGCTCATTTTTATCATTAGAAAAAATAGAATTTCCATTTGAAGGTTCTTTTCATGGTTATTTTGGAAAATCCGCTCAAGGTAGAGCCTATAAATTACCCATAAAGGTTTTAGCTAAGCCTTCTGAAGTTGTATATGAAAAAGAAGTTGTATTTGAAAAATAATTTTTAAGACTTTTGTGCAGAAACTTTCTATTCACTCATCTACAACTGGTATAGGATAATGAAGAGAATCAGATAGATTTTTGTCATGTTAAAAAATAATCATGAAAAAAACTGTTTCGAGTTAAAACTAATATCTTATGCTAAAGCCTTGAAATTCACCTTTATAGTCTTTGGTCTCTATTTCTACATTATCCACTCTTGCGGTTGAAGGTCCTTTTTTTAAGAATTCAATAAAGCTATCAATCCTATCCTTTTCTCCTTCTGCCACAACCTCAACCCTACCATCAGATAAATTTCTAACCCAACCTTTAACTCCTAGATTATCAGCGAGCCTTTTAGTGTTAGACCTGAAGAAGACTCCTTGGACTATCCCAGAAATGAAAGCATGAATCCTTATCTCCATATTCACTAATTTAGAAGAATTAAAATAAAATTTATCCCCAGAACCTCTTCGTCCTGATGAATTGTCTTTCAGCATCCAATAAAGCCTTAACAAAATCCTTTTCTGTACTGTACATTCCCCTCAATATTCTATTTGCAGTTTTTGGACCGATTCCACGAACAGCCAAAGTCTTAACTGCTCTAGGTCCGTACACAATAACCAGGTCAGAAGTCTTTTCAATCTTATCAAACTTTCTCATCTCTTCTGTCGTCAATTCAGTCCTTTTCAATTTTTTCTTGATTATATGCTGATATTCAGTTTGAGTTGGTCTAACAACTCCTATTAGCTTTGCTTTACACTTTCCACATCTTATTTCCTTTGGTAAACCTTTAACATGAAAAGTTTGTGTCCATTCACCACAATTCAAGCATATCAAACGAACACGTTTCTCCATCAACCTCTTTTCGAAGATATCTAAGATTTGTAACTCAGGCTTCTCAGGGCCAATCAACTCTGGTCTTTCCTTTATTCCTAATTTTCCTATGGGTGATAATCCTTTTTTGAAGATGACTACTATCTCCTTTTTCTGAATCTTCTCAAGGAATTCCTTTACTTTATCAACATCCAACTTATCTGTCTTTATCTCTCTCAGAGTTTCCTCCCAAACAGGTGTCCTTTGGTAAAGGTCTATGATTCTACTCAACCAAGTCCTCCCATACTCAGCGTCCTTCCTTATCACTCCGAACCTTTTCGCAACATGAATGAATCTCCATTGAAACAGCTTTGAATTGGAAAGGTTTAATTCAAGTAAAGGCTCAACAGAATCAGACTTTGTCTTGAACAGAACATCTTCTATCAAATCAGTATCCATTATCTGTAATTGTAATATGATACGGTAAGGGTCTGTTTTCAATCCTACTGATCCAATCTTGGCAGCGAGAATAGTTGAGAGTAATCTTCCCAATGTTTCGTTCCCTTTGGTACCAAGACAAGTGTGTAGTATCAATGAATTCTCATGACTCTCAATGAGTACTCTCTTGTCAGTTGGAACAATTCCATACTTGACTTGTTTTTTAATGATTTCAACCATTTCCTTTGCAGAACTGTCATCAATTGGATATTTCCTCTTTAATTCTTCAACGATTTCTTCTCGATTTGTTTTTTCGAACAAAATATCGGAAATCCATTCTCTAATAGAACCAACTTCTTGAGCAACTTCAAAAGGAACTGGCATCAGATCCCCTTCCCATCCAGGTATTGCAGCATCTATATCTCCTGAAGGTTCAACAAAAATCATCCTACCATCAACAGTTATGATTCTCCATGGCTCACCTTTAATTATGAACGTGACACCTTCATTCGCATGCAAAGCGACAAATTCTTCGTCTAGTGAACCCACTCTTTCATTCGCAATGGTGTTGATAACAAAATAACTCCTGGTATCTGGTATCGTACTCAAGTTTTCGAAGTAGTAGAGTAAACCCTTTCTCGATGAGTTTATTGTATTGTCTTCATTAAGGAAAACATATCTGAGATTATTCATCTGTTTACAAACAGACATAAATTGTTTTCTTGTCAAATCTCTGTAAGGATACGCCCTTTTGACTATTCTATAAACTTCTTCTAAGTCAACTCTATACTTATCTCTTGTTATTCCAACGATCTGATGGGCCAAGACATCTAACGCATTCTCATGCATCTTCATAGGTTCAAGTCTTTCAGATAAACCTTGTCTTGCTATGGTAGCTGACTCAAATATATCATCTACATCTGTCGATATTATCACTCCGTTTGAAACTCTTCCCAATTCATGACCTGATCTACCAACCCTTTGTATCGCTTTAGAAGTTTGTCTGGGACTCATGTATTGAATAATGAAATCTATAGAACCAATATCGATTCCCAACTCAAGAGAAGAAGTACAAACGATACTCTTTAACATCTGGTTTTTGAAGTCATTTTCGGCCTTGATCCTAACTTGTTTACTCAAGCTGCTGTGATGATTTTCTACAGGAATGTTTGGGTAGGCTTGTTTCAATCTAGATGTCAAAACTTCTGCAAAGTCTCTTGTGTTGGTGAAAGTTAGCGTTGAAGTGTGATCCTTGATTAAATCATGAACTGTTCTCAATCTTGCTGCAGTTAACCTATTCGTGAAAACTTGTTCTGCTAAGCTCACATCAGACTCGATAGGAATAGGATTTAAAACTTGGATGTTCATCTCTTTAGTTTCTATTGCTTTAACGATTTTCATGGGTTTACCTGCTGAAATAAAATCGACGACTTTTTCTGGAGAACCGATTGTCGCTGATAAAGAAATGATCTGAAAATTCCCACACAATTCTCTCAATCTCTCTAAACCTATCGTTAATTGAGTTCCACGCTTTGATGATGCTAATTCATGAACTTCATCGACGATAACGAACTTGACGTTCCTCAAATGTTGACCCATTTTTTTAGCTGGCAATATCGCTTGTAATGTTTCAGGTGTCGTTATTAAACAGTCAGGAGGAACTTCAGCCTGCATCTTTCTCGCATAGGTCGATGTATCACCATGTCTAACAGAAATATCAACATCGAGTTCATTACCCCACCATAGCAATCGTTTCAGCATGTCCCTATTCAGTGATTTTAACGGAGTAATGTAGAGAATACTAATTGGTTTAGGATGGTTTTTCAACCAAAGGTCGAATATGGGGAGCATCGCACTCTCAGTCTTCCCCACTCCAGTGGGTGCTATCAAAAGAACATTCTCACCAGAAAGTATCGGAGGGATACCTAGTTTTTGTACTAACGTAGATTGTTTAAAGCCCCTCTTTTCGATTATTTTTTGTAGTCTTTTACTGAGAAGGGTAAAAACGATAGAATTATCACTAATCAAGCCAGGAGTATTATAATGGTTTACTTTCTTCTTCATATGAACGTGAAAGTCATTCTAATGATGACAGAACACATTTATAAAATTTTCTTTAGAGAAAAATCACAAAACCTTGCTTAAATTTTCCACCTGTTATCAGAAAAAGAGTTAATCCACCCTTTATCATTATGATTATCCCGAGTGACTTGAGCAAATCAAATAAATTACCTGAATAGATAGAAAATAAACAAATACCATTGATCACGTCAACTATGCCTCTCCAGTCGAGGTAATTACCTTTTGTTAAATTAACGTATACAGACCAAATTCCAAGTGTCAAATAGAAGAAAGTCAAAAAAATTATAGGCAGAAAAGAAGTAAAAGAAAACCTGAAACTGTAATAAACTATCAAACCACTTATTATATCCAAAAGACCGACAATAGCTGTAAATATATCATTCAAATTTCTAAGTTTTATGAAATAATAAGGCATGATATCCAAAGATAATTAATCATCAAAATATTATTAATTTAACTGAGCTTCAATAGAAGGGCAAACACATGTTTCTTATGCCACATTGACCTTTAACTAATTCTTTGATGTCGACTGTTATAACATCATAGCCAATCATCCTTAGTTTCTTGTTAAAATCTGATCTAATGTTGACAATTTTGTAATCATCGATTTGGATGAAATTGATTTCCATATTCTCTGACTGGTTTCTTGTTGCAGTAACCATATCCAATTCCATTTCTTTTATTAGATTATAGACTGGTGTATCCAAGAGATCTTCGTTTATGATGACTGATCCATTTATGAAATTTAATTGTGTGTTGGGATTGTCACCAATATCGATTGGAGTAACTTCGATGTTAAGAACGTTAGTCAAATGTTCTATACCTTTTTTGTTTGTCTCGTATCCTATTTTTGCGAAAGCTCGATTCTTATCCACAAAGAAGATATCGCTTCCCTGTAAAAATCCAGGAACGAATATGTGACCTGCTATCTTTATCCCTAACTCTCTAAGTCTTTGTTTTACTAACTGTTCCTCACCTCTCCTAATAGAATGGATGAAATGACAAGTGACTGCCTTTTTGTTTAGAACGATTGCACTATCATTAATAACATAAAGCTTGGGTTTAGTCGTAGTTGGTTTCTGTAAATAATGGATCTTTACTCCTTCCTCTTGGAGTACTTTGACTAATTCATCATGTTCCCTTTGCATTTCTATGATATCAATGAAATCTGAGAAAAACCACTTCTTAGGTTTACTGACAATTTTCAGTTCAGTACCAGGTCTATGGACAAGAACTTCTCTTACTTTCAAATATTTCCCGAATAAATCAAGGAGATTTAAATATAAATAGAATTGATAATAAAACTTCAAATTTTATATGGATTCACCAATAAATTATATTCATGCTTTTTGGTAAAGGTTTAATCCACTTTAAACCTTAAAATCCCTCCAATCCCTCCCAATTCCTTGAATTGAGCACCTTCTCTTGTATCAACAGATATCATCTCAACCCCTGAACCAAGACTTTTCGCCTGTTCTGACAAGACTTCACTTAATTCAACTTCTTCTTCCACTTTCATCTCACTATTACACTTAGGACATTTTTTTACCGTTCCAGGTTTCATATCTTCTTCTAATTTATTTCCACATTGACAGGATAATTTTGCTCTAACCCAATCAAACTCTTCTGATATCAATAGTGTCTTTACAGCCCCGTAATCCAATGCACGCTTAACTTCATCTAACCCATAAACAGATAATCCATCATCTTTTTTCAGATGTTCAAAGAACTCTTCCATGAGTTTTCTCTCTCTTACTGCTGAAGCTTCTAGTATTAGTGATTCACCCCTTTGAATTATCTCTTGTAAACCCTGCATACCAATGTAACTCGTATCAACTGTACCGATGACCTTTTCTCTCAACTGATAATCTAGATATTCTTCTTCTCTGAATTTGTCCTTCAAAGGACCAGGTCCACCTATCAGTACACCTTTCAAATCCTTTTCTTGTTTAAAGATTTTGGTCGCGATTTCACCAATCTTCTTCAGATGTTCGTTCTTAGCTTCTTCTCTTATTCTTTGATACCTTTGTTGACTCCATCCTCCTTTACTCGTTTTCCCAGGTACTAAAGAATCCATATGTTTTTCTAAAACAATTTTCTTACCTCTCAATAGTCCTATGTCTGCTCCACTCGTGTCAAGGACTATTAGACCGTAGACTTCCTTTTCTCTTAGCATATCTTTTATAGGGTCTAGGATAAAAGTCTGGTCACACCAATAGATCTTTTGTGGAAGTGGTTGTGGTGGCTCTATCGACCAAAGCTTGATATCGGATTGACCTTCTTTTTTAGAGACGTTACCACAGAAAATTATCAAACCATTGGTGGGTGTTTTTTTAAAGAGACGTAGATGGTTCATCGTCTTTTCCAAAGCATCCAAAACGTTGTGTCTCGTTACTCTTGATTTAACGTTCTGAGTCAAAGCATACTCCTGTTTAAGCATGCTCATGATTTCCTGAAGATTATACCCAGAAGGAATGTATAGAGAAATTAACTCAGTATGTCTTCCTCTGATCTTTTCGAGAATTTTGACTAGTTTTCTTAATTTGACTAAAGTTTCTGTGTTAAATGCTATTCACCATATCTTTTGATTATAATTTGGAGGAGAATGTTTATATTTAAAAATATCGGTTCAATCTTTTTTCTTCTCAAACATTTTTCTTATTTCAGCACCTATTTTTTCAATAGGATGTTCAGATTCTTTTTCCAAAAGTTCATTGAATTTTTTTAAATTATTCTTGTGGTAATCATCAAGCCATTCTTTTGCGAATTCACCACTGACAACATCATCGAGTAATTTCTTCATCCTTTTCTTGACTTCATCGTCTATGACAAAAGGTCCTCTACTCATACCTCCGTATTTTGCCGTATCACTGACTCCCTTATACATTCCACTAATACCTCTTTCATAAATCAAATCAACTATCAGTTTCAATTCATTCAAACATTCGAAATAAGCAAGCTCTGGAGGAAATCCGTTTTCGACCAACGTCTCAAACCCACTTTTTATCAGTTCTGAAACACCTCCACACAAAACAGCCTGCTCTCCGAGTAAATCAGAAAAGGTTTCTTGGTCGAAAGGACCATATTTTCCAGAAACCAATCCTATAACTCCTGCTTTTGTGAAATGCATAGCCTTTGCCATAGCTAAAGCAATTTTCATTGCATTACCAGTATAATCTTGATGAACAGCTGCTAACGCAGGAACGCCAAATCCATCTAGATAAACTTCTCTAAGTCTTTTTCCAGGTGCTTTAGGGGCAACCATTATCACATCGATTTTTGGAGAAGGTACTATCTGTTTGAAAGTAATGTTGAATCCATGGCTGAAATAAAGAGCTTTACCTTTAGACATGTGAGGAGCTATTTGTTCTTTGTAGACTTTTGGTTGGGGCATGTCAGGAATTAACATACAAACGATATCACCTTTCTTTGCGGCATCTTCTATAATCATAACTTCCATTCCGTCTTTTTCAGCAAGGTCCCAAGATTTTCCTTTTCTCACTCCAACTATAACGTTTAACCCAGAATCTTTCATACATTGAGCTTGAGCCCTGCCTTGTATTCCATAACCAATGACAGCTATTGTTTTATCTTTCAAAATTTCCATGTCAATGTCTTTGTCATGATAAACCTTCATCCGATCACCCAGTTTTTTTAAGATTATTTAACTTATCGTTAATAAGGTTGATAAATAAATTTTTTAAGTTTTTAATATTGGTTTACCTTTTTTGTAAACTTGTTTCTAAGACTCTAACATAATATTTTGTTAACATTTTCCTAACAGATGGTAATTGATCTTTATCGATGCTAAGTAGATATTGTAAACCTGATTCACCATAATTATTATTCGCAAGGATTGTACCTGCTATTTGAAAAGCTAATAATACTTTTTCATAACTGTCGGGGAGTTGCTCTATTTTGTCTATTAACGATTCAGAAACATAAGTGTAACGAATTCCAGCCATAAACCCTGAATTTCCGTACTTTTTTTGTAAAAAAATTCGAGCAAGCATATCCGAAAAGCCATGACTTAATGCTGTTCTAGTAAACCTGTTTAAAACATGATTACTTTCTGGATCCGATTCTAACTTTGCAGAATCTTCTTGAGACAATCTATTGGAGAGGTACCTATAAAGCTCACCAAAGAAAGTATTCGAAATAATTAAATCTTCATACAGTTTTTCTTCATCTAATTTCTGTGATAATCTTGATCTTCGATTAAACATAATTTCTCCTAATTCATGCACTACGCAATATTCGTCTATAAAAGGCTTAGACTCAGAAGGCTGCACAGATGATTTAGGGATATATATTTTATTTTGTTTTACTTTGGCGGCTGCCTGTGAATCTGGCATTTCTGATACTATTTTTCTATACTTTCGAGGAGAACAAACTCTAATTTCTGGAGTACTATCAAATTTTTTTCCAACTATCCTTTCAACCATTTCGATATCATATAGATCATCTACAATACGCTCTCCAGATAATCTTGCTTTTAATGAAGACAATCTTTTTTTAAATGAAGATGACATAATTCAACAATTTTCACATTTTATTTATAAAAATTTCGCTACTTTAAAATAGTAACAAAATCCTCATTTTGATTTAAAGTTTTATGGCTCTAAATCTCTCCAAAACTCCCCTAGCAGGTTTTACTACTGGCTTCCATTTTTCTTTTTTCTTCTTCAGAATTTTCTCGTCTACCAACAAATCTAACTTTCTGTTTGGAACATCTACACTAATTGTATCACCATCCTCGATTAACGCAATTGTTCCACCATCAAAAGCCTCAGGAGAAATATGACCTACACAAGGACCCCTTGTTCCACCAGAAAATCTCCCATCAGTTAACAAAACAACTTTCAATCCCATACCTACAACAGCAGAAGTTGGTGATAACATCTCTGGCATTCCAGGTGCACCTTTTATACCAACGTATCTTATCACGATAACATCTCCATCTTTTACTTTCTTGTTCAAAATAGTATTCATTGCATCTTCTTCTGAATCAAAAACTTTTGCTGGACCTTTATGTACAAGCATCTCCTTTTCAACTGCAGTTTGTTTTATAACTCCTGAACCAAGATTACCCTTCAAGATTGCTATTCCACCTTCTTCATGGAAAGGATTGTTTAGAGGTCTTATTATTTCTTCATCGAGAACTTTTGATTCCTTCGCGATTTCTAAAATTCTTTTTCCACTAACAGTCTTACAATTATTCAACCTATCTTTCAATCTGTTCAAGACTGCTGGAACACCTCCAGCTTTATCAAAATCTTCCATGTAGTATGGACCGGATGGCTTAATATTACAAATGTTCGGAGTTTTTCTAGAGATTTTATCAAACAAATCTAATTCCAAATTTATCCCAAGCTCTTTTGCAATTGATGGTAGATGCAAGACTGTGTTTGTTGAACCGCCAATTGCTACATCAACCATTATCGCATTCAAGAATGCTTCTTTAGTTAGAATTTTACTTGGAGTCAAATTTTGTTTTATTAAGGAAACTATCCTTTTTCCACTCTCCTTGGCTATTTCATATTTTCTTTTATCAACTGCAAGTATCGAACCACAATAAGGTAAACTCATCCCCAAAGCTTCTGTAAGACACGCAAAAGTATTAGCACTAAAAAGACCAGAACAACTTCCACAAGTCGGACAAGCAACCTTTTCTATCTCTTCCAATTCTTTTTCAGTTATCTTTCCAGCTTTTAACTGACCAACAGCTTCGAAAACAGATATCAAATCAACCTTTTTTCCTTTCCATACTCCAGGTTTCATAGGCCCGGCAGTGACAAAAATTGAGGGAATGTTTAATCTTGCACAACCCATCATCGTACCAGGTCCGTTCTTATCGCATGCCGCTATAAATACTGCCCCATCAACAGGATGTGCATTTAGCATGATTTCAATAGAATCTGCAATATTTTCCCTTGAAGGAAGAGAGTAATTCATTCCAACTCCCATCGCGATACCATCACATACACCGATAGTGTTCATTTCGAGAGGAATTCCACCTGCTTCTCTGATTCCATCTTTTATCGCTTTTCCAACTTCTCTCAGATGAATGTGTCCTGGAACAAACTCGTTAAAAGAATTTACTACCGCAACCAAAGGTTTATCAAAATCATGGATACCTATACAACGCATCAAAGATCTGTTTGGAGATTTCTCGATACCCTTCTTCATTATATCGCTTCTCATACTATAACCCCTCGTTTAAACGGAACATTGATAATTTAGCTAAAATACTTAAATATTACATACTACATAAATAACTATTATTCGGTGTGTTTGATGCTGGGCAAACTTGGACTCAAAACAAATGTAAGTTTGCTTAGTGTAGACCTTCTCCTATTGGACTTATTGGTCATTGGTTAATTTGGGATGACTCTCGTTCCGTTTTGAGATGACCTATTTCATTTTTGTTTTGTATTTTTTGACTATTCCGTTAATATCTTGATGACAACTATAAGGAGGTGATAACAATTAAGAAAAAAATCAAGGTCTTTGATACAACCCTAAGAGATGGGGAACAAACGCCCGGAGTTTCTCTTAGACTTGATGATAAGTTAGAGATAGCCCATGCTCTGGCTGATTTAGGTGTAGATATAATTGAAGCAGGATTCCCTGTAAGTTCTGAATTAGAGTTTAAATCAGTCAAAGAAATAGCAAAAAAAGTCGACACGACAATTTGTGGGTTGTCACGTGCCATAAAGAGTGATATAGATAAGTGTATAGAAGCTGATGTTGATCTCGTTCATACTTTCATTTCTACATCACCTCAACATTTGAGGTATCAGATGAGTAAAAACCATGAAGAAGTATTAGATATGGCTGTTAATTCTGTTCAATACATAAAGGATCATGGATTCATATGTATGTTCTCGCCAATGGATGCGTCAAGATCAGATTTTGATTATTTGAAAAAAGTATGTATAGGAGTCCAAAAGGCAGGAGCCGATATCATTAACATTCCAGATACAGTTGGAATCATGTATCCGAGTAAAATGAAAGAACTCATTTCTAAGTTAAGAAAAATGATAAAGGTTGATCTCGATGTTCACTGTCATAATGATTTCGGGATGGCTGTTGCGAATACACTGGCAGCGGTAGAAGCAGGTGCAGACGAAGTTCAAGTTACTATCAACGGTTTAGGAGAAAGGGCAGGAAACGCTGACCTTGAACAAGTAGTCATGGGATGTAAAATGATTCATGGAGTCAAAACAAACATCACGACAGAAAAAATTTACAAAGTGAGTAAGCTTGTTCAAAGACTCACCGGAATCCGAGTAATGCCAAACTTTCCTATCGTTGGTGATAATGCATTTGCTCATGAATCTGGTATACACGTTGATGGAGTCTTGAAAAAACCGATCACGTTTGAGTCAATCAAACCAGAGATGGTAGGAGCCCAAAGGAGACTTGTCCTTGGAAAACTTATCGGAGCTCATGGAGTTGAAGCGAAGTTAAAAGAGTTCAAAATAGACGTTAACAAAGATCAGTTGTTAGAGATAACAAAAAAAGTAAAAGAGCTTGGAGCCAAAGGAAAGCGTGTTGTTGAAGAGGACTTAGTTGCAATTGCTGAAGATGTAATAGGTAAAGTTTCGAAAGAAAAGAGATTAGTGGAAATACGGGACATGAAACTCAAGTCAAAGCTTGAGAAAAGGCCTGTTGCAACGGTTAAGCTTGATGTTAGAGGTATGATTAAGGAAGCAACTGCTGATGGTGTTGGACCAGTTGACGCGACCATGAACGCCATAAAAAAAGCAATTGGAGATAAAAAATTGATTCTTGAAGAATATCATCTTGATGCTATAACAGGTGGAAGTGATGCTCTTGCATGCGTTACTATCAGAGTGAGTAATGGAAAAAATGAAACCATTGCTCGAGGGGTTCATGAAGATGTTGTGATGGCAAGTGCTATCGCATTTATTAATGCATTAAATAGGATATTGACCAAATAATATAAAATTAGGTTGATTGAATGAAAGGTGCAGAAGCAATAGTTGAGGCATTGAAGAGAGAAGGAGTCAAACACATATTCGGCATTACAGGCGGAGCGATAATGATTGTTTATGATGTCCTTCATGATGAGAAAGATATAAAACATATTCTCATGAGACATGAACAATGTGCTGCACATGCAGCCGAAGGTTATGCGAGAGCTTCTGGTAAGGTTGGCGTTTGTATGGCAACTAGTGGACCAGGTGCAACTAATCTGATAACAGGAATAACTGATGCTTACATGGATTCATCACCGATTGTTGCTTTTACTGGTCAGGTTCCAACTAATCTTATTGGAGGTGACTCATTCCAAGAGGCTGATATCATTGGTATGACGATGCCGATAACAAAATATAATTTTCAAATAAAAGACCCAAAAAATATAGGAAGAATAATAAAAAGTGCTTTCAAGATTGCTTCGTCTGGTAGACCTGGACCTGTTGTCGTGGATTTACCTAAAGATGTACAATTGAATGAAGCGAAGGTAGATTTTCCAAAAGAGGTAGATATCCCTGGGTTTAAGCCAAAACTTGAGGGTCATCCTGTACAAATAAAAAAAGCCGTTAAAATGTTGTTAAACGCACAATATCCTGTGATCATTTCTGGCGGTGGAGTAGTAATCTCAGGTGCATCTGAAGAATTAATGAAAATAGCTGAACTCCTTGGAACACCTGTAGTCACGACACTAATGGGTAAAGGTTCTTTTCCTGAAAGTCATCCTCTCTGTTTAGGTATGGCTGGAATGCATGGTAGAAAGGTTGCAAACTGGGCTTTAACACAAGCAGATGTCATTGTAACAATAGGGATGAGGTTTAGTGATAGGATTACTGGAAGTTTGGATAGCTTTGCACAGGATGCAAAAGTAATTCATATAGATATCGACCCGGCAGAGATCGGAAAAAACGTGAAAGTAGATTTACCAATAGTAGGAGACGCAAAACTCATATTGAAGGATTTACTGAAAGTTCTTTTGAAAATGACTGAGAAAAGAAAGACTGTTTGGACAGATAGAGTAAAGGAATTAAAAGAGTATTGTGAATGTAACTTAAATTATAAAGGTAGTCCTGTTGATCCAAGAACTGTGATACATATAGTGAAGAAATTTGTGAAAGACGATGATATAATCGTCACAGGTGTTGGAAGGCATCAGATGTTCGCAGCACACTACTTTATAAGGAACAAACCCAGAACTTTCATTTCTTCTGGTGGTTTAGGAACAATGGGCTTTGGATTCCCAGCTGCTGTGGGAGCAAAAGTTGCTTGCCCTGATGTAGAAGTTATTGACTATGATGGTGACGGAAGTTTTCAGATGACTGGAAAGGAATTAGCGACTTGTAAGGAGAATGGAATTAAAGTTATTGCTATAATTACACATGATAAATGGCTTGGAATGGTCCATCAATGGACTCGTCTTTTCTTGAAGGAAAGATATTCACATGTATATCTAGGTGAAGTTCCTGACTTTGTAAAATACGCGGAAGCTTTCGGGCTAGATGGAATGAAAGCAAACAAACCATCTGAGGTTAAAGAGGCGCTTAAAGCTGCAAAGAAATCAGATGAAACGTTTGTTATAGACATTGATGTTAATTCGAAAATTGACATACTTCCTATGATGCCTGCAGGTGGTTCTCTTGATCAATTTTTCGGGCCTTGTATCAAGAAAAGTCTACTTGAGGATATAAAACCGGTGAGAAAATGAAAAGACATGTTATAGCTTTGTTAGTCGAGGATAAGCCAGGAGTCATGCTTAGGATAGTCGGAATGTTCACTAGAAGAGGTTTTAACATAGACACTATAACAGTTGGTAAGACTGAAAAAATTGGAACATCAAGAATTACTCTTACGATGGAAGACGATGAAGAAACTTTGGAACAAGTAATTAAACAATTGCGAAAATTGATAGATGTTATACGTGTTGTTAATCTGGATGAGAAAAAGACTGTTGTAGCTGAACTCTGTTTCGCAAAGGTGCACACGAAAACCAAAAAGAGCGTATCGGAAGTCACGAAATACTCAGACTTATACAAGGGAAAGATTGTTGATGTAGCTCCAGATTCTTTGACGATCAGAGTTGTTGGAACTCCAGAAAAAGTTGATTCATTCTTGGAATTAATGAACCCTTATGGTGTAAAAGAAATTGTGAGAACTGGTGTGACAGCAATAGCAAGAGAACCAAAATCGTGAAAATATGCCAACGATAAGTGAAAAAATTCTTTCTAAACATTGTGGAAAAAAAGTTGAAACTGGAGAAATAATAAATGCGAGACTAGATTTGGTCTTGGCGAACGATGTTACTGCACCCATTGCAATAGAAGAATTAAAAAAAGCTGGGATAGAGAAAGTCTTTGATCCTAAGAAAATTGTTCTTGTTCCTGACCACATGACTCCCAACAAAGATATTAAAGCTGCCAATATTTGTAAAGGGATGAAAGAATTCGCAAAAAAACATGGGACTATCTATTATGAAGTTGGAAAGGGTGGTATAGAGCATGCTTTGTTGCCACAGGAAGGATTGGTAAGACCTGGGATGTTGATAGTTGGAGCTGACTCTCACACTTGCACTTATGGAGCTTTAGGAGCTTTCGCAACAGGGATTGGTTCGACAGACTGTGCAGCTGCGATGGCAACAGGAGAATTATGGTTTAAAGTTCCAGAAACGATGAAGTTTATTCTTTCTGATAAATTAGGTAAAGCGGTCATGGGTAAGGATTTGATACTATATATAATAGGTAAGATAGGTGCTGATGGAGCATTGTACAAATCAATGGAATTTACTGGTAACACTATAAAAGAGGTTTCGATGGATGGGAGGTTTTCTATTTGTAATATGGCGATTGAAGCAGGAGCCAAGACTGGTATCATAGAACCAGACGATAAAACGATTGAGTATGTAAAGAAAAGGACAAAAAAAGATTTCAAGATTTTCAAGAGTGATAAGGATTCTAATTATTGTAGAGTGATTGAAATTGAAACAAAGGATATTGAACCACAAGTAGCTTTTCCTCATTCTCCTGCTAACTCAAAACCAGTTTCTGAAGTTGGAGATATAGAAATTCAACAAGCCGTTATTGGGTCATGTACTAATGGAAGGATGGAAGATTTGAGAGTTGCTGCAAATATCTTGAAAGGAAAAGAGGTCAGTGAAAATGTTAGATGTATAATCATACCTGCGACCCAGAAAATTTATCTTCAGGCCTTGAATGAAGAATTAATCGATATATTTGTAAAGGCGGGATGTGCAGTTTCTACTCCCACATGTGGTCCTTGTTTGGGTATGCACATGGGTGTTCTCGCTAAGGGTGAAAGAGCAATCGCAACCACGAATAGAAACTTTGTTGGTAGAATGGGTTCTCCTGAATCAGAAATATACTTATCAAACCCTGCGACTGCTGCTGCTTCTGCAATCGAAGGAAAAATTACTGATCCAAGGAATTTAATGTAGGTGAAAAAATGAAAGGACATGCATTAGTTTACAAAAGAAGTCATATCAATACTGATGAGATAATTCCTGCCAGATACTTGAATATGACTAATGAGAAAGAGCTTGCTAAACACGCGATGGAAGACCTTGATACTAATTTTGTAAAAAAGGTAAAACCAGGAGATATTCTTGTTGTTGGAGACGATTTTGGGTGTGGTTCTTCAAGAGAGCATGCTGTTTTGGCTTTAAGAGGAGCGGGAATCCAAGCTGTTATAGCGAATAGTTTTGCGAGAATTTTCTTTAGGAATTCAATTAATAACGGATTTCTTGTCATCGAATGCAAGGGTGTTGTGGAAAAAGTAAAAGAAGGAGATGAGCTTGAGATAGATGTCAATAAAGGAGCGATAAAGAATCTTAGTAAAAATGAAAAGTATACTTTTACACCAATGCCTAAATTTGTAATGGATATAATTAATTCTGGAGGGTTACTGAAATACATTGTCAAAAAGAAGGTTTGAAGAAGATGATTCATAAAATCGCAGTCATAGGTGGAGATGGGATTGGAATAGAAGTTATCAACGAGGGAATCAAAGTCATAGATGCGGTTTCTGATAAACTGAACATAAAAATTAAATGGCACAGAAGAGATGACATAAGAGCTGAAAGATATCTGGAAGAAGGTAAAACTCTTACTGAGGAAGATTTGAACGAATTGAGTAAGTTCAAAGTAATTTATTTTGGTGCAATAGGTGATCCGAGAGTTAAACCAGGAATTCTTGAAATTGGAATTTTATTAAAATTGAGACAATTCTTTGAACAATACGTAAACTTGAGACCGATAAAACTTTACCCGAATGTTCCTTGCCCAATAAAAGATAAAAAACCAGAAGATATCGATTTTGTTGTTGTCAGAGAAAACACAGAGGGACTTTATGTTGGTGTTGGAGAATTTTCAAAAAAAGGTACGAATGATGAAGTTGCAACACAATCGTCGATAAACACACGAAAAGGTGTTGAAAGAATAATTAGGTATGCTTACGAAACTTGTAAAAAAAGAAACAAATTAAAAAAATTAACCTTGGTTGATAAAGCGAATGTGTTAGCATACGAAGGTGATTTATGGAGAAGAGTTTTTGAAGAAGTTGGGAAAGAATATCCAAAAATTCAAACGGGTTGTGAATATGTCGATGCCACTACTATGTATTTTGTGAGAAATCCAGAATGGTATGATGTGATAGTAACTAATAATATGTTTGGAGATATAATAACTGATTTAGGGGCGATGATACAGGGTGGATTAGGAATGGCTCCTGGAGGAAATATAAACCCAAAAGGAACTTCAATGTTTGAACCAATACATGGTTCAGCACCGCCACTTAAAGGTAAGAATGTTGCAAACCCTATAGCTGCAATACTTGCTGGAGCCATGATGCTTGAATTTTTGGGAGAGAAAAAGGCTGCTGATATGATCGATAAGGCGGTTGTAAAAGTTTTAAAAGAAGGTAAAGTTAGAACTAATGATATAGGGGGTAATTCCAAGACGAATGAAGTGAAAAATGAAATCGTAAAAAAAATTAAGGAGATGTAATCATGATAGAAAAAACAAAACTTATTTGGCAAGATGGAAAATTAGTTCCTTGGGATGATGCGAAAGTTCACGTAGCTACTTGGAGTTTGCACTACGGTTTGGCGATATTCGAAGGTATGAGAGCTTATGAAGGAAAGAATAATACTTTTATTTTTAGACTTGAAGACCACATGAAAAGGATGATAAGATCAGCGAAAATGTATTTGATGCCTATACCTCTTTCATTGGAAGAAATGTGCTCTGCTGTTAAGAAAACAGTTAAAGCAAACAAGATAAAGAGTGGTTATATTAGACCTGTACTTCATTATGGATACATGAAAAAACTTGGATTGAATCCAGGAGATACACCAATTAATTTTTTCGTTTTTGTTGTACCCTTTGGGAGATATCTTGGTGAAGAAGCCTTAGAAAAGGGAATCCATTGTTGTATATCTTCTTGGAGAAGGCACGCACCATTCATTGTGCCACCAGAATCAAAATGTTGTGCAAATTATGCTAATTCAGTACTTGCGAAGAGAGAAGCTTTGCTGAATGGGTATCAGGAAGCAATTTTATTGGATTATAGAGGTTTTGTATCTGAAGGAAGTGGAGAAAATATTTTCATAGTAAGGGATAGTGTTCTAAAAACACCTCCGTTACATGCATCAATACTTGAGGGAATAACGAGAGATTCTATAATGAAGATTTCAAGAGACCTTGGAATGAAATGTATTGAACAGGATATAACTAGAGGAGAATTGTATGTATCAGAAGAAATATTCTTAACAGGAACTGCTGGAGAAGTAACACCTGTTACAAAGATTGATCATAGGGTTATCGGTTCAGGAAAGGTTGGTCCAATAACAAAGAAACTTCAGAAAACGTATTTTGATGTTGTTAAAGGAAAAAACAAGAAATATAAGAAATGGCTTACTGCAGTTTATTAAACTTCAAGATTATGCATCTTCTTCAAATCTTTTTTCAACTGTCTAAGATCCTTAGGTATTTTCATCTTTATTTTAGCCTTTAAACTCATTCCCTTGTCTTTCTTCGTCTTCCATATTTTCGTGTTGAAATTTTCTATAGATTCAGTCAACTTTTCTAGACCATACTTCCATTCTGGTTTCGGGAACGGTTTCTTATGTATGCTTTCTTTCCCGTACAATTCTCTCCAAATATAATCAGTCATATGTGGTGCTATCGGTGCGAATAATTTCAACAATGTCTTTAGTGTAAGGTGGAGAGTATACCATGCAGATTCCTGTTCTTTTTTATTGAAATCTTCTCCATATGCTCTTGATTTAGCCATTTCTATGTAATGAGGAGCGAACAAATTCCAAGTAAATTCTCTTATAGCATTCGCGGGAATGAAGAAGTCAAATTTTTCATAACCCTTCAGACAATCCTTGACAATTTGATTCAATTCAGACAATATCCATTTATCAGTTTGAGTCAACTCTGCTTTTTTAGGCTCAGGAAACATAGAGATGAATCTGGATATATTCCATAATTTCGTCAAGAATTTTGCAGATGTCTCTATCTTCTCATCTGAATACCTGAAATCCGAACCCAAACTAGCTTCAGCTGCATTCCAAAACCTGAAAATATCCCCACCAAATTTTTCTAAGATGGGTATGGGATCAACAACATTTCCTTTTGATTTACTCATCCTTTCTCCTTTCTCGTCAACTCCATAACCCATTATCCAAGCTCTATGAAAAGCAGGTTTCTTAGTCAATTGGTAACATCTCAGAATCGTGTAGTGGAACCAAGTCCTGATGATATCTTTTGCTTGCGGTCTTATTCCAGACGGGAAAGTCTGCTTGAAGAATTCATCATCCTTCTGATAACGAGCGATAAACAACGGTGAAATACTAGAATCCATCCAAGTATCGAAAGTCCTAGTCTCTCCTTCAAATCCTTTATCTGATTTACAATGTGGACATTTTTTGAACGGTGGATCTTCATTCCAAGGTTGATAATATTTTCCAGGCTTAGGTAAACAAGCCTTTCCACAACCTTTACAATACCAGATTGGAATCTCAGTTCCGTAGTATCTTCTCCTTGAAATTGGCCAATCAATAGTAATAGCGTCTATCCAATCAAGAAATATTTGTCTATGTCTATCAGGGAAGAAAGGCATCTCTTTACCTATTTTTCTGAGTTGTGGAAGGAAATCGAGTTGTTTTAGATAGTATTCCTTCATCGGTATGATCTCTATCGGTGTTTTACTCCTGTAACAGAGAGGAGTCCTGTGCATTGTTTTTTCTCTCTTCGTTATCAAACCATTCTTTTCCAAATCTTCTATGATTCTTTTCCTGGCTTCTTCTATCTTTAAATTCGCATATTTCCCAGCTTTTTCTCCCATTTTTCCTTCAGGGGTTATCGCTATGATTTCTTCCAATCCTAATTCCCTAAATAGTCTGACGTCTGAATAATCTCCGTATGAACACATCATTACCAAACCAGTTCCAAACTCTATTTTGGCATAAGGATGAGATTTGATAGGAACTTCAATACCAAAGATAGGAACGATAGCATGTTTTCCTTCCAAGTTTTTATACCTATCATCTTTTGGATTAAATATAACAAGGGCACAGGAACAAAGAAGTTCAGGCCTAGTTGTTGCAATGATTACATCTTTACCTGTTTCTTTAATTTTGAATTTTAGGTAGATCAATTCTGTCGGTAATTCTTCATATTCTATCTCTGCATCCGCTATTGTTGTACCACAATCAATACAATAGTTGTTTGGCCTTGTGTCCTTGTGGATTAAACCTCTATTCCATAGTTCGATGAAGGTTGTTTGTGTCATCTTTCTGTATTCCTTGGAGTCAGTTCGATAATAGTCATCAAAATCACAACTCATTCCCATGTTTATCATTATCTGTATCATCTCTGCTTCCAAATCGTCCAAGGCATGAGTACATAATTCAATGAATTTTTCTCTAGGGGTCTCGTGTAGACTTATGCCATACTTCCTTTCTGTGTATATCTCGACCGGTAATCCATTCCTATCGATACCCATCGGGAAGAAGACTTCGAAACCCAACATTCTTGCGGTTCTGGCTATCATATCTATCTGTGAGTAATGTGCTGCTGCTCCGATGTGCCATGGTCTTCCAGAAGGATATGGCGGCGGAGTGTCGATAGAAAATATTTTTTTCTTAGTTTTAATGTTAAAGGCATAAATCTTCTCTTTATCCCATTTCCCCCTGATACTCTTCTCTAATTCTGGATTCCATCTCTTCTCTGTAATCTTTGGACTAAACTTCATCGAAACACCCTAAATAATTAATAGAATAGGAAATGCAAGACTTAAAAATATGATTAAACAAATCTCGAGAATCAGTTGTGTACCCGACATTCACCGTGCATCCTTAGCACCTAAAAGTAATGATGATAACATACATATATATTTTTATGATTCCACCTTCAATTTCTTCTTATGTGGTGGGAGATTCCAGACCATCTAGAAGTGATAAAACATACATTATATATAGGTAATCATAGTACGGTAGAACTATCTAAAAAGTATGGTACTCCTCTTTACGTTATTAACGCAAACAGAGTTAAAGAAAATTATCAAAGAGTGTTCGATTCTGTTCAAAAACACCTAAAAAGAAAACTTCAGATTCATTTCGCAATGAAAGCACATTCTACCTTAGCTGTAATTAACTTATTAAAAAAACTTGGTTCTAACATAGATGCTGTATCACCATTCGATGTTTTAGCAGCGGAAAAAGTTGGGTTTTCAAAAGATAGGATATTATTCACTGGAACTAGTGTGACTGTTGAAGATATGAAAACTGTGTTGGATAAAGCGATTATGAACGTGGACTCAATGGGACAACTAGAAAGGTATGCAGATCTTAAAGAAATGAGAAATTTTGATCCAAGAATATCGATAAGAATTAACCCTGGGAAAGGTGCTGGTCATACTCCAGACTGTATCACAGCAGGTGATGATGCTAAATATGGAATTCCAGAACATCAAGCCTTGGAAGCATTTGAAAAAGCGACAGAACTTGACCTCACTCCAATAGGCATTCATCAACATATTGGCTCTGGTATTCTCCCTCCATACATATCTATGTTCTATGAGGCAGCTGAAAAAATCATGGAAATTGCGGGAAAAGTTCACAAAGAATTAGGGATAGATTTTGAATTTATAGATCTTGGGGGTGGAATTGGAATTCCTTACAAAAAAATTGATAGACCTGTTGACTTAGAGTCTTTCGGTGAAAAAATATCAGAAATTGTTGAAACTAAAGCAGAAGAATATGAACTAGGAGATTTTATCCTTAAACTAGAACCTGGAAGATATATCGTCGGAGATTCAGAAATTTTGTTGATGTCGGTTGTTGATGTGAGTGATAAATACATTCTTGAATTGGGTGTTAACGGTGGTTTTAACGTTCTTGACAGACCATCAAGATACAAAACTTACCATGAAATCGTGATAGCGAATAAAGCTGATTTGAAACCAGAGAAAAGTTATAGAGTTAGTGGAAATCTTTGTGAGAGTGGGGATGTTTTTACTGAAAATAAACATGCCCAAAGAAAATTACCAAGAACTGAAGTTGGAGATGTTTTGGCGATATTGAATGCAGGTGGTTATGGCATCGTTATGGCATCGAATTATAACATGAGACCTAGACCAAGAGAGATAATGATTGATAATAGAAGAATAAAAATAATTCGAGAAAGAGAAAATTTCGAGGATTTAATAAGAAAACAAAGTTTGTAAAAAATTATATGAATTTTTTTATCAATTCTTCATCAGAACCTACGAGAAAATAACTCAACGGAACATCTATCGGAGTATAAGCTCCTGGTTTCAACTTCATACTCGCTCTCGCTGCAGCAATCATTATCTGTCCGGTTGCCTTTGGATTATCCACTCTAATTTTGTATTGAAGGAATTGATTGGATGTTTTCCCACACTTTCCTCTTCTCGTTACAAGACCACCATGACCCATATCCTTATAATTATCTAAACTGTCAACTTGTGTTACGTAAGTTTCATCGTGTTCAAAATAGAATGGATAGTTTACAATCTTCTTTTTAACTTCTTCAAAATTCGCTCCAGGTTCTAAAATGACATAAACCTCTCTTAAATGTCTTCCACCTCCTTTCGGTTTAGTGATCGAGATTCCATCCTTGACGCCAGTAATACTCCTCACGACAGCACTATGTCCCATACTCATTCCTGGTCCAAAATCAGTATCTGTGACGCCGAAAGGTATTGTTGCTTCAAAGATTGCTCTCATCATGGAATTGATTCCAGGATCCCAACCAAAACCGATCATCGCAACAGAATTATGTTCTTTACCGATTTTATTCAACTTTTGTCGCAATTTCCACAAATTATCCTTATGCATGTCAAAACTATCTATCGTATTGATTCCTAATTTTAAGATTTCAGGTGCAGTTCTTGGAACCAATTCAGACGGGATAGCCAAAACAACTACATCCACATCATTCAAATCTTTCACATCAGAAACAACATTTTTGTTCGGTAATTCTTTAGAAAGTTCTTTTACCCTCCTAGTAATTATCCCAGTGAGTTCTGTATCAGGACTAACATCTATCGCATCTATAACTCCTTTACCAACATTCCCATGACCCATTACAGCTATTCTAACCTTTTTTGATGAATTTTTCATTGTATCACGAACAATTATCATTTTGTTGATTTTATAACTTTTTATATATTCAATTTAAATCAAATATTGGAGGAGGGGGTGAAAATGACTTTCTTTAAAGGATGTTACACAGCTTCAGTCACACCTATGAAAAAAAATCTTGATGTTGATTATGAGGCTCTTGAAAAGTTAGTTGAATTTCAAGTTAAGCAAGGTGTTTCCGGTATTCTTGCTGTTGGAACTACAGGAGAGAGTCCGACATTGACTTGGGAAGAACATAACAAAGTCATAGAAAAAATCCACGAGTTCATCAATGGTAGATGTTTAACTATCGGTGGGACTGGTAGTAACAATACTAAAGAAACAATGGAAGGTACAAAACATGCCGCTGATATTGGAGTAGAAGCGGTTTTATTGGTTGACCCATACTATAATGGTCCAAGTTCACTCGAAATAAGGAAGGAATATGTTGAGCCTGTCGCAAAGGCATTCCCAGATACTCAAGTAATTCCATATGTCATTCCTGGAAGATCAGGGACCCAATTGTTACCTCAAGACCTTGCTATTCTTCATTCTCAATACTCTAATGTCAGATCTGTTAAAGAAGCAACAGGGAATTTAGACAACATGAAACTTACCAGAAAAGTATGTGGTGAAGATTTTGATATATTGTCTGGAGATGACGATAAGACTTTTGATATGATGACATCACTTGATATTAAGTCAAGTGGTGTTGTATCAGTCGCTTCTAATGTCGCACCAGGAGCTATACAACAGATGACACAAGCGTTACTTAAGAAAGATATGAAAAAAGGCGAGAAACTAATGAAAGCACTTAAACCTTTGTTCCAGATGGTAACTGTAAAAACCACTGAACCAACACCATACGGTGAAAGGTTAATAAAAGCTAGGAATCCGTTAGCTTTCAAAACATTGATGAATATTCTAGGTATGATTTCTAGTCCACTCAGACAACCATTAGGAAAAATGACAAATATGGGATTAGAGAATGTCTTAACTCAAGCAAGAACCGTTCAGGAAAACAATCCAGAAATCCTAGAACCGATAGAAAAATTCTTCGATGTAAACATTGAGGAGAGATTATCCAACGAAAAGTATCGGAAAGGGCTAACATATGACTAAGATTAGAGTCGCTATAGTAGGCTCTGAGGGAAGAATGGGTAAGGTTCTACAAAAATTGATATCAGAGAGCGATGATATTGAGGTAGTTTGTAAAGTCGATCACAATTTAAGTGAATGCAAAAGTGTTTCTGATGCGTTGAAATCTAAAATTTCAGCAGATGTTTTCATTGATTTTACTCATCCTGATTCAGTTGTAGATAACATAAAACAAATTTCAAAGGCAGGGTTCGACATTCTTGTTGGTACAACAGGTTGGTATGATAAAATTGATGAAGTCAAGAATATTGCCATAAAAAACAAGAAAAGAATTTTATATGCGCCAAATTTTGCTATCGGAGTTAATGCTCTATTTTACATTACTGACCAATTATCAAAATTACTTGGAAGACTTGACTTTGATGTGACAGTAAGAGAATTACATCATACAAAAAAAGCAGATTCACCGTCTGGTACAGCAAAAGCTTTGGCAGAAATTCTCAAGAAAAACGTTGATGGTAAGGACACATTAACATTCGAAAGAAGAGTAAAAAGAAAGGATAATGAGATAGATGTTCTTGGTGGAAGAGTGGGATTGGTTGCAGGACATCATGAAATTTGGTTTACACCGAAGAAATCTTATTCAGAAAGACTAATCCTCCAACACGATGCATTCAATCCAGAAGTTTTTGGGATAGGTGCATTACAAGGAATAAGATGGATAGTCAAGAATAAAGATAAAAAGCCTGGACTTTATACTTTCAAAGAAGACGTTTTAGGACTTAAATGAACTTTTTGGCTACTAAGAATTCGGCATTCAATACAGCGCCTTTAGCCCCTCCTCTTTTTGTATTGTGAGAGAGAAGGACATAACCTATTTTATCCTTTACTTTTCTCAGTCTTCCAACAAAAGTTACCATACCTCCAAATTCCTCTGCATCCAATCTCGGTTGAGGTCTAAAAGTTTCATATTTTCCAGGTAATGGATCATCAAAAACTACTATCGGTTTTTCAGGAGCTGATGGTAATTTTAATTTTTGGGGTTCACCCACGTAATTTTTTAATACATCCTTTATATCATCCACGCTACATTCTTTTTCTGTCTCAATAAAAACTGTTTCTGTATGACCATCTTCCACCTGAACTCTTGTACAAGTAGCGTAAATGTCTATGTTAGCATTAACGATTTTTCCGTTTTCGCATTTTCCAAGAATCTTTAATACTTCTTTTTGAACTTTTTCTTCTTCCTTGTTGATGAAAGGTAACACATTCTTTATCATAATTTTTCTGTATTCAGAGTCTTTTCTAACTCCTTTTTCACCTGCCCCAGATAAAGCTTGTAAAGAAGTCATAAAAAGTGTTTTGACACCGAATTTTTCGTAAATTGGTTTTAATGATATTACCAAACCATCTGTTGTGCAATTGGGTATGGCTGAAACAGAACCTTTCCATCCTCTCTTTTCTTGAGTTTTCATTATCTCAATGTGATCAGGGTTTATGTCAGGTATCAGAATAGGAACATCATCGTCATACCTAAAAGCTGAGGAAGTACTCACAACATGTTTGTGTTTTGCAAATCTTGGATCAATCTCCATGGCGTTTTCTGCAGGCAATGCTGAGAAAATAATTTCTTCATCTAATGATTTGGGATTAATATCATTCACATCTACTACTTTTTTCTGAAGATTTTCTTCAGATATATTTTTCAGGTCAACATATTTTCTTTCCTTAATAGCATCAAAATAAGTTTTACCAGCTGATCTTGCTGATGCTGCTAAAGTCGATATTTCGAACCATGGATGTTTATCTAAAACTTCCACAAACTGTTGACCGATTACACCAGTTGCTCCGATTATAGCAACATTTCTTTTATCCATCATACCACAATTTAATAGTTTAAATAGTTTAAATAGACTTAAAAAGATAATTATAAAATATTTTGAAAAGTGAAATAAATGAAACTTGTAGTAAACAAATTCGGTGGAAGTTGTCTAGGGAGTAAAGGAGAACATGTTAAGGTTATTCATAAAATAATAGAGGAACAGATCCATACGAGTGTTCCTGTAGTTGTTGTCTCTGCTTTCAAAGACATTACAGACAAACTCATAGATACTGGACTTAAAATTTCAAGTTTAGAAAGAGACCCTAATTCAAAAGAAGTTAACGTTGTGGATGAAATTTTTTCTCCATACTATAAATTTGCAAAAAAAGAAGGATTGAATCTGAAAAAAGAATTTGATAAAATACTCATAGAAGTAAAGAAAAGCCTAAAATTCGTAAGAAGGAGTGGTTTTAAAGGGCAAATAAAAGATGACATAATATCGGCTGGAGAACGTTTTTCTGCTCTTTTAATATCATCATACCTGAATAAGAAAAACATAAAAACATTTGGTGTCAACTTCGACGAGAATTTCCCTATTATTAGTGATGATAGATTCGGAGATGCTAATGTAGATTTTCAAAAGACTAGGGAAGCGATGAGTGAAGTTGTAGAAAAAATTGAAGATAAGAATACTATAGTCATTCCAGGTTTTATCGGAAGGACTGAATTGGGACTTTTGACGACTTTAGGAAGAGGCGGTTCAGATATAACAGCAATCGTGTTTTCTATTCTATTCGGAGATGACTATGACATTGAAACACTCCTTTGGAAAGATGTACCGATCACAAGTGCAGACCCAAAAATTGTTGGTAAAGAAAACGTTAAATTCATCAAGAACTTAACTTGGGAAGAATCTGAATTCTTATCAAACCTTGGAGGGAAAATCATAGCTCCAAAGGCGATGAAACTTGCATCGTCATATTACTTAGATATTAAGGTTCCTTGTTTGTTTGACCCTGATAAGGTTACTGATATTTCTGGTGAAGAATACGTCGGAGAGCCTGTTAAATGTGTGACAGGAACAGGAGATTGTGTTTCCATTAAAATCGGTAACGAATTCAATCGTAGAAAAATAAGAGATTTCATCGATTTTTACGGATACGAAAGATTATTCACTTCAGACGGACTTGGGATTCCCGGTTCTTATGAGGTTTATAACATAATCCTGATGAAAAAAGATTTCGAAGAGATGAACAATAAATTAGGTTCTATTATAGAGGAGGTGAATGATATTGCTTTAGTCGGTCTTGTAGGCAATATGGTGGAAGTTCCTGGTATTCTAGGGAAGGTAGGTATATCTCTTGAAGAAGCAGGAATAAACATCCTTGGAGCTCATCCAGGTATATATAGTCCATCATTCATTCTCTATATATCTCCCAAAGATTATAAGAAGGCAATTAAAGTTTTACATGATTTATTCATAGCTTCAAAAAATAATTCTGAATGAAACTCACTTTATGAATTTCTCTAAACCAGGCTTCAAATCCTTCTCAGTGTCAATTACAACTATCTCTTTGTGCAAAGGTATAGCAACGTTGAATATAGGAACAGTGTCTATCCACGCCTCTTTCTTGCCTTGGTGTGAGTGTGCTGTTATCACGATATCAGGTTTCTGTTCTCTCAAAACTCTTTCATAGTTGTTGCATCCCAATTCTGCGTATATTCTTGGGTTTTCCCCTTCTAGGATCTTGTAGGTTGGTGCATAATGTATGAGTAGAATTTTTATATCGGTTTTTAGAAATGATAGTAAATTTTCAACAGTCTCTATCCTCTTCTTATAAGTATCATAGATCCCTGGTATGTTGTTCCTTTGCCAAAAAGTAGGCCTATCCAAGCTTCCTATGCTACCAACTATACCAACTGATTTATTGTCTATATCAAGAGTCAAACTTTCATCGTCTAAGAATTTAATATCTGGAACTTGATTTTCGATCAAAACTCTTATCTCTGGTCCAAACTCTTCATTACCAAAACAAGCTATGATAGGACAGGTAATTTTACCGAAGAAGACATTGTAAACTTTTTGATATTCATTAACGTTTCCTCTGTAAATTATATCTCCACCAAGAAAAAATATGTCGGGTTTAATATGAAGGTTTTCTATAGATTTGACTAACAAATCGAAGTATCTTGGGGAATGTATATCGCTTGTGGCGGCAATTATCATGGTTTTTACCTATGTAAAAACTTAGAAAATTAATGTTATATTTATAGTTTTATGGTGTTTAATTTCATAATGAATAAACTATTCTAATTCCCTCGATTATAAAACCAACCGCTATAGCGGCTAGAAATATTGCCATAATTCTATTCATCACCATTGCCCCTACTTTTCCTAAAAATTTGTGAATATTTTCAATGAACCTGAACATCACTACTATTATTAGGAAATTTATCAGAATGGATGACATAGTGACAAATAACCCAGTTGTTTCTAATAATACAATAGTTGCAGTTATTGTTCCAGGACCGACAAGAAGTGGAGTTGCGATAGGTACTGCACCGACTTCTTCAGTGATAACTTTATGTCTCTCACCCCAAAAAAGAGTTTTCATTGATAACAGTAAAAGTAAAATGCCACCAGCAATCATGAACTCGTGTAAAGATATACCAAATAGTATCAATATTTGTTGACCTGCTAAACCAAAAATTAGTAATAGAATAAAGGCTACTATAGTGGCCAAATGAAAAATTTTCTTTTTCCTGGATGGAGATGCACTTTGTGTGAGTGAAATGAAAATGGGTACATTACCCAAAGGATCTAATATTATGAACAAAGTTACAATCGCTTTAATTAAAATCAAATCTGGTAGCATTGATTATTATTTGGTGTTCTTAAAAATTATCTTTATCTTATTTTAATTTAAACAGATATTTATGAGTTGATATCGATGAAAAAAATGACTTACAGTAAGGCTGGCGTTGACATAAAGAAGGTAAAGAAATCTCATAAGGACATCTGGAATCAAATAAAAAAAACTTTTGATCTTAGGGAAGGAAAAATAGGACAACCTCTAAAAGTTTTTGGTCATTATGCTGGCTTAATAGAAATTGATGATAATAAAGTCTTGGCATTACATACAGATGGTGTTGGTACTAAGGTTGTAGTAAGTCAAGCTCTGGATAAATATGATACGGTGGGTATAGATGCTGTTGCTATGGTAGTTAACGATATTATTTGTATTGGTGCCGAGCCCGTTGCTTTAGTCGATTATTTGGCTGTTCAAGAGCCTAATGATGAGAGGATAGAAGAAATAACAAAAGGTTTAGTAGAAGGTGCGAAACAGGCTGAGACCGTGATAGTCGGGGGTGAAACGGCGGTAATGCCTGACATAATAAAAGGAATAAATAACAAGGGTTTTGATTTGGCTGCCACTGTCTTGGGCATCGTAGATAAGGATAAAATCATGACTGGAGAAAAGATGAAACCTGGAGACGTTGTTATTGGTTTAGAGAGTTCTGGTATACATTCCAATGGATTAACTCTAGCAAGAAAAGTCCTTCCAAAAAAATATTACAAAGAATTGTTAATACCAACGAAAATATACGTAAAACCAGTTCTTGAAATCGTTAAGAATTGTGAAGTTCACGGGTTAGCTAACATAACTGGTGGGGCTTTCTCTAAGTTAATGAGAATTGGAGAAAAAGCGAATGTTGGATTCCTTTTAGATAACATGCCTGAACCTCAAGAAATATTCAAACTCATTCAAAAAAATGCAAATATTTCTGATAGGGAAATGTACAGGACTTTTAATTGTGGTATCGGGTTCGTAGTTGTTGTACCTGAAGAAGAAGTAAAGAAAGTAATTGAGATATGTGGAAAATATGATATTAAAGCAATAAAAATCGGGAAAGTTACAGAAAAAAGTGATGTTAAAATTAAAACTCCTTCTGGTATCATTTCTGCGATCTAACAATATTTAGAATATTTCGGTAAAAACCGAATAAAAACGAGACCTTTTATAAGCGATTAATACAATCAAAGATTATATGAAAAACAAAAGATCATATGGCATTTTGGCGTTCATTGTAATAATCTCAGTAGTATTTTCGGGTTGTATTCAAACTGAGGTTACGGAAGAACAGAGTAAAGAGATAGCAAGACAGTTCGTACTAAATTCACCTACATATCGATTTGATGGTTTTGATCTGGAGTATAAAGAGACTTACACTGTAAGATGTCCATTCTGCTGGGCATTCATTTTTGAATTTAAATCCAGGTATGCGGGTTATGGTGATAGGACTGGAAAAGTATTAGCAACAGTTATTACTCCACATACGGCATCTGTTATGGTTGAAAGGGGAATTATCACTTCGGCTGTATTGGATAAAAAGTGGGATATGATAAAACAAGAGGAAATATCTGAAGAAGAGTATTGCACTAAAATAGACACTAATGAAAGTATGAGTTTAACAGAAGCTAAACAAATTGCTATCAACAGTGAATGTGGTAATCGACTCAAAGAAACCTACATGTGCAACGAATATACGGGAACATGGTGGATAGACCTCGAGATTGTAAAAGAAGGGTGCAACCCTGCGTGCGTTGTAAACATTGTAACAAAACAAGCAGAAATAAACTGGAGATGTACGGGTTTACTATAGAATGCATATTTTTTGAACGTTAACTTTTATAAATTCTAAGACAAAAGTTACTTAATGTTCGACCCAAAAGGATTTATTGAAAAGAGTTTGAATGAGATAAGATCAATAGTTAAGGATAATAAGGTTGTTTCAGCTTGTTCTGGTGGTGTTGATAGTACTACTGTTACTGCTCTTGTTCACAAAGCTATAGGAGAAAATTTATTAGCTGTATTCATAGATGACGGTTTAAGAAGAGAAGGAGAACCAGAGTTTGTAGTCAACACTCTAAAGAAACTAGGAATCAAAGCCAGGTTTGTCGATGCAAAGAAGGAATTCTTCGATGTTTTGAAAGGAAAAACAGATGCCGAAGAAAAGAGAAAGACATTCAGGGATAAGTTTTATAGAACACTAGGAAGAGTACTCAAAGAAGTACGAATAAAGTATCTTGCTCAAGGTACAATCGCGGCAGATATTAAAGAGACTATTCAAGGCATCAAATCACAACATAATGTTCTAGAACAGATTGGGATTGATCCAAAAACTTATGGATACAAGATAATAGAACCATTGAAAGAATTGTACAAACCAGAAGTCAGGATGGTTGCAAGGGAATTAGGACTTCCTCAAGAAATTTCAGAAAGGATGCCATTCCCAGGACCTGCATTATCGATAAGGGTATTGGGAGAAGTGACTCCAGAAAAGATAAATACATTGAGAAAAGCTACAAAAATCGTTGAAGAAGAGACGAAATATCTTGGAGCATTTCAGTGTTTTGCTGTTATACATAGTGATAAGGCCACTGGTATTAAAAGGGAAAAAAGGGTTTACGGGAATATAATAACGGTTAGAGTTGTCAAATCCAAGGATGCGATCACAGCAGAGGCAATGGAAATACCCTATGAGATCTTGAATAAAATCTCAAAGAGGATAACAGAAGAGATACCAAGTGTTGTAAGATGCTTGTATGATATAACAGATAAGCCTCCATCAACAATAGAGTTTGAATGAGAGTTTAAGCTGTTAATTTCGTGAGTTAAATGGTCGAAATAATAATACTTGACTTCGGTGGACAATATGTTTTTAACATCAGAAGGAACCTTCTTGAATGTGGAGTCGATACAAAAATTTTACCTTATGAGATTACTGCGGAAAAAATCAAAGGATTAAGAGCCAAAGGTATAATCATTTCTGGAGGGCCTTATTCTGTTTATGATAAGGATGCACCATTTTTTGATAAAGCAATTTTACATTTGAAAATACCTATTCTTGGTTTGTGTTATGGACATCAAGCAATGGTTCATATACTGGGAGGAGAAGTGAAAAGAGGAAAAGTAGGTGAATACGGATTCTCACAATTAACGCTCTATAATACTAATCCTCTCTTTAAGGGTTTGAATAGGAATGAAATTTGTTGGATGAGTCATGGAGATACAGCGACGAGTTTACCTGAAGGATTTGAGATTATAGCTTCGACTACAGAATGTAAGATAGCAGCATTTGATTGCGATAACAGATTGTTTGGACTGCAATTCCATCCAGAAGTATCACACACTCCTAAAGGTTACAAAATACTTGAAAATTTCGCTTTTGATGTATGTGGTTGTGAAAGGAGAGGATGGGATGTCAAACAATTCATAGAAAAATCTATATCCGAGATAAGAAGGAAAGTGAACGATGAAAAAGCTATTATTGCTGTTAGTGGAGGAGTCGATTCAACAACTCTTGCAGTGCTTGCACATAAAGCAATTGGTAAGAATCTAATATCTGTTCATGTTGATACTGGGTTGATGAGGAAAAACGAGAGTAAAAAGGTCGTTGATCTTCTTAGGAATATAGGACTAAATGTTATTTTTTCAAACGTCAGTGAAAAATGTTTGAAAGAATTGAAAAATGCCTTGACATCTGATGAAAAAAGGGAAATTATCGGAAGAATTTTCATAGAGGAGTTTGAGAAGGTTGCAAGGGATAAGAATGCAAAATGGTTGATTCAAGGTACTATTGCCCCAGATGTTATTGAAAGTACCAGAGGTGAAGCGAAGAAAAAAATTGATAGAGGGCATGGTGGTTTGATAAAAATACATCACAATGTTGCTGGCCTGCCTAAAGGTATGAAACTAAAATTGATTGAGCCGATGTCCACGCTATTCAAGTATCAGGTCAGAGTTCTTGCAAGGGAATTGGGATTAACGAAAGAAATCTCAGAAAGACAACCCTTTCCCGGTCCTGGGTTAGGTTGTAGAGTTACTGGAAAGATAACGAAAGAAAAATTGGATATATTGAGAGAGGTTACCGATATAGTTGAACAAGAATTAAAAGAGTATAAACCATCACAATATTTGGCTGCATTGATTAACAATTCTATCATTAAATCTAATCAAGAAGTCAACGGAATTTGTAAAAAATATTTCAAGGGAAATTATGAGATTGAAAATTTTGTCTTTGAAGATGATGCGATAGGTGTAAAAGGTGATGAAAGACATATTGGGAAGATTGTTGGATTGAGTATCTTTAAAGACGGAAAAATGGCATGGGATGATATTTCTTGGACAGACGTTTTGAGATTACAGACTGAAATAACTGGTAAAATAAGAGAGGTTTGTAGAGTTGTTGTTATCCTTACAAAAGATTTTGTAAAAAATGAAGATTTAGGCATCATCATACGCTCTGTTAATACTACAGATTTCATGACAGCTGTACCGACTCAAATAGATTTCTCTCATTTGAAGAAGATAGAAGAAAAAATTATTGAACGGTTTCCTCAAGTAAAATTTGTAGGATATGAGATTACAACTAAACCTGCTGGGACCGTTGAGTTGATTTAATTTCTTCAGAACAAAAATCTAACTGATTCTTGGGGTTAATTTAAAGAAGTAAAAAAGAAAATAAAAAGGGTTTACTTACTTTTTGCTACTTTTTTACCTATTATGAAGATCAATAGTAAAATCACTATCCAGTTCACAAATTGCATTATGAAATCTCCGATAAGGAATTTTGATCTCCCTATTTCTATCGCAGTTTCTGGGTCCAAAAAATCCAGATAAGGTGCGTATATCGGAGTTATTATGTCCTTTACCAATGCTTGGACCAGTGAAGCTGTTGCAATACCAACGATAAATGCTAGAGCCACTGAAATTATCTTCTGTTCTTTCATGAAGTCCATAAATTCTTTAAAGAATCCCATCATACCCCCTCAAATAATCTAATCTTATTTCACTTATTTTAATGTTCTACTTTAAAAGGATATTTCTTATTTATTTTCTGCCCCATCTGATTAAATTCCATGCTCTTTCATGTAAATAATAAAAAAATAATTTGGAAGTAATATCCAGAGCACCGACCCCTAGAGTTATATCCAATTGTCCCGTGAATAAAAATACCAATATCATAGTTATTAATGTTGCTATTACTCTCCAGCTGATCGCCTTTATTATACTTCTTTTATGATAATCGCTCATTTCTATCTTATACTAATTTAAGAAATGGACTTGATATTAATTACTTTTTATCTAAGTTATTTGAAACTATACTCATTTTTATCATCATCAAATACATGTCTTAGATTCTCATTCAGAGATATAGAAAGGCTTAAAACATTAACTGTTTTACAACATAGTATGAAATCTCGAGACTACATGAAATTATATGTAAATTGTGAAAGGGATGGTTATCTTACTTTTATAGTTTTTATTCCTTTAACTCCTAACGCATACATCGCGAGAAGTCAAACATGTCCATGTTGTAATGAAACTGCTAAGATAGAAAATGCTGGGTATATTTTTAACATTGTATATGAAATTATTGAAGATAAGGAACTTTTAAGATGGCATTCTAAGAATAAACCCGCAGGTAGTATTATATATTCAGTAAGATGTGTTTCGTGTGAGGATCTTTCTTTTATTGAATCATACACTAATAAATGGGATGAAAATCTTGAAATAAGTTTATGTCCCATATGTGGCTCGGATGAAATTGAAGTAAAGAAATTTGATGTGTATTTAGATAAACAAAGCAAACCATTTTCGATTGAAGACAAAATATCGTCGGCAGAAAATTAATTTATCTTTAACTATTGTAATACTTTATTAGAAAAATTAATGGTGTATCCACGTCCCCACTTGTTTAATATGTCAAAAACGTATATCAGTACCGATTTTAGGTATATGTAAGTGCATGATAGTAGAAGTTTGTGAAAACTGCGTGAAGTACTGTGAGAAGACGATTAAAATTAATGAAATAGATAAAATCACGAGACATTGTGATTATATAAGAGTTAAATTTTTGGGCAAATCCTGACCGGCGAGTAACATCGAATGTAATATTTGTGGTAAGGAAGTCTCGAAGTTATTTAAAATAGAGACAGAAGGAACTATCCTTGAAGTATGTGAAAATTGTCTTGGTTACGGTGAAAAAGTAATAGAACCTGAATTAATGCCAAGAGTAAAAAGAAAAATCTATACACCTTACCTAGAGGAAGAAGAGACTGTCTTTGTTGATAATTATGGAAAGAGAATAATTGAAACGAGGAAAAGAATGAATCTTACGAGAGAAGAATTCGCTAAAAAAATCAATGAGAGGGAATCTGTCATAAAAAGGATTGAAAACGAAGAGATGAGACCCAATGAAACTTTAACAAAAAAGATAGAAAGATTCTTGAAGATTAAACTCAAACAACCCTATGAAAAAAAGAAGACAGCAAGAAAACCTAGAAAGGGAGAGCTTACGATTGGTGATATAATAGAAGTCGAATAAAATTCAATTCAGAAAAAAACTGTTATAATATTTGTGTTCACTGAACTATTTAAATTTATGTCATTCTGAAACATAGAATCCTAAGTAGCAATCTTTTTTAAATTAATTAACCTAAATTATGGTGGGTTCCCATCAACAATGCGATTTTGGTTTTAGAAGACGGGACCACATTCAAAGGCTCTGGTTTTGGTTATCCTTGCGAGGTTACTGGCGAAGTTATTTTTAACACAGGAGTGCTTGGTTATCCTGAAGCTTTAACAGATCCTTCTTATTCCAACAAAATTATGATTCAAACTTATCCTTTGATAGGTTGCTATGGCGTCCCTTCTTATGATATTGTCGATAATTTTGGTATACCCTTGCATTTCGAATCGAATAAAATTCATGTAAAAGGAATCGCAGTTTCTGAATTGCAAATGAATCCTAGTCATTGGACTAACAATAAACCTCTAAATGATTGGTTATATGAACAAAAAATTCCCTGTATTGTAGGTTTAGATACCCGAGAACTCGCAAAAATACTTAGAACTAAAGGAACCATGCTAGGAATACTAAAAGTAGATGAAAAAATCGATATTCGAAGTCTCAAGAAAAAATTAAAAACAATTGAAAATACTCAAAAAAAAGACTTAGTAAAAGAAGTAACGATAGATAAACTGATTAGATACTCCACTGGAAATTCTCCTAATATTGTTTCAATAGATTGTGGGATGAAATTCGGAATTCTTAGGAATTTATTAGCTAGAAATGTTAATGTAGTAAGAGTTCCTTACGATTATTCTTTTAATAGGATTTTGAAGTTGAACCCTTCTGGTATTGTAATTTCCAATGGTCCTGGTGACCCTAAAGAATGTAGAAAAACTATAAAGACTGTAGAAAAATTGATTGAAACTGATTTACCAATCATGGGGATTTGTCTTGGGAATTTAATACTAGCCTTAGCTGCTGGAGCTGATATCTACAGACTAAAATTTGGTCATCATGGTCAAAACTATCCTGCCATAAATCTAGAAGGGAAGAGATGTTATATTACAGGACAGAATCATGAATTTGTCATTGAACCAGATAGCTTGAAAGAAACAGATTTTAATATTTGGTTTAAGAATGCGAATGATAAGACAATCGAAGGTATAAAACACAAAAGTTTATTCGGCATACAATTCCGCCCTGAAGATTCCCTCGAATGTGGATTCCTTTATGACAACTTTTTAGAGGAGGTAAAGAAATGCCAAAACTAAAAGGGACCAAAAAAGTCCTAATCATAGGAAGTGGAGCAATAAAAATAGGTGAAGCGGGTGAATTCGACTATTCTGGTGCTCAAGCTATAAAGGCATTGAAGGAAGAAGGTGTAGAAGCTATCCTTGTGAACCCGAACATTGCAACTATCCAGACGGATAAAAAATTTGTTGATAAAGCTTATTTTGTTCCCACCACACCAGAATTTGTTGAAAAAATCATAGAAAAAGAAAAACCAGACGGTATTCTGTTAGGGTTTGGTGGTCAAACAGCTTTGAACTGTGGTACTGAATTGGCTGAAAGAGGCATCCTCAAGAAACATGATGTAAAAGTCTTAGGAATGAGTATAGAGGCTATAGAAAGGGCTGATAATCGTGATTTATTCAGGAGTACTATGTTAAAAAACAACATACCCATACCAAAAAGTGGAAAAGCGAACAGTATTGAAGAAGCGATTGAAGTGGCGAATGAGATTGGTTATCCTGTGATGATAAGAGTCGCTTATACTCTTGGCGGTCAGGGTACTGGCACTGCTTATAATGAAAAACAATTGAGGAGAATTGCTTCAATCGGCTTGGCTCATAGTAGAATAGGACAAGTGCTAGTTGAACAATATGTTGGAAAATGGAAAGAGATAGAATATGAAGTTTTGAGAGATTATGACGATAATTGCATGACAGTTTGTAGCATGGAAAATTTTGATCCCATGGGAATTCATACAGGTGATAGTATTGTTGTTGCTCCTGCTCAAACTCTGACAGTCAGAGAAAACAGCATGCTCAAGGAAGCCTGTTTCAGAGTTGTAAAAGCACTTGGACTTATTGGTGAATGCAACATACAATTTGCTCTAGATCCAAAGAGTGAGGAATTCAAAGTTATAGAAGTTAATTCAAGGATGTCTAGAAGTTCTGCACTTGCTTCAAAGGCAACTGGTTATCCTATTGCATATATTACTGCTAAGGTAGCAATAGGATATACCTTACCAGAATTGATAAATAAAGTCACTGGAACAACAACAGCCTGTTTTGAACCTGCTGTGGATTACATAGTCGTTAAGATGCCCAGATGGGATTTCCAAAAGTTCAGGAAAGTCAATAGGAGGTTAGGAACACAAATGAAATCTGTTGGGGAAGTAATGGCAATAGGCAGAAAATTCGAAGAAGCTATACAAAAGGCCGTGAGAATGCTAAATATAAGGAGAGAGTTAACGGATATTGACGATTTAGAGGATGATATTAAAAAGATAAAAGATGAATTAGAAAATCCTACTGATAAAAGATTATTCTACATAATCAAAGCAATAAAATCTGGAATTAAAATAAATGAAATTTATAAATTGAGTGGAATTGATCCTTGGTTCTTGTACAAAATTAAAAACATCATAGAATTTCAAGAAAAATTGAAAAACATTGAATTAACTCAAGAAATAATTAAAAAAGCTAAACAGCTTGGCTTTTCTGACAAAAAAATCGGAGAATTAGTTGCAAAGGATGAGTTAATAATTAGGAAAATTAGGAAATCCTTTGGAATAACTCCGGTTGTAAAACAAATCGACACATCCGCAGCAGAATGGCCAGCCATTGCAAACTATCTATACTTGACTTACAATGGAGACTTTGATGATATTGAATTCATCAAAAAGAATAACGCTATAGTCATTGGTTCTGGTTGTTATAGGATTGGTTCTAGCGTAGAATTTGATTGGTGTTGTGTTAACATGACATGGTCTCTGAAAGATAAAGGTATGGATGAAGTTATTATGATAAATTGTAATCCAGAGACTGTTTCCACAGATTTTGATGTCTTGGATAAACTCTATTTCGAAGAATTAACGTTAGAGAGGGTATTGGATATAATTGAAAAAGAAAACCCTCAAGGAGTTGTTGTTAGTGTCGGTGGACAAATACCCAATAACCTTGCATTAAAGCTTTCGAATAATGGTGTAAAAATTCTTGGGACTGATGCGAAGGATATAGATAGAGCAGAGGATAGAGCAAAATTCTCAGCTTTATTGGATTCACTAGGAATCAAACAAGCATCTTGGAGTAAACTTGAGACGATAGAACAACTTAAAGAGTTCAGCAACAAGATTGGATATCCTGTGTTAATAAGACCTTCTTATGTTTTATCTGGTGCGGCTATGAATGTCGCTTTCAACGAGAAGGATTTAGAGAATTATGTTAAGGAAGCAACTAATATTTCAACAGAATATCCTGTAGTAGTTTCAAAGTTCATAGAGAATGCTAGAGAAGTTGAAGTTGATGGTGTTTGTAACGGAAAAGATGTATTAATTGGAGCAGTAATCGAACATGTAGAAAATGCTGGTGTGCATTCAGGAGATGCAATAATGTCCATTCCAACCTTGACTATATCCATGAAGCTAAAGGATGAGATAAGGAAATGTAGTAAAAAGATTGCAACTTCTTTGAACATTAAAGGTCCATTCAATATTCAATACATTGTTAAAGGTGATGATATTTATGTGATAGAATGTAACTTGCGTTCTTCTAGGTCGATGCCTTTTGTTTCCAAAGTAACTGGGATAAACTTAATGGAAGTATCTGTTAATGCGATGTTTGGAGAAAAAATACCAACAGAGGAAATTATACCTAATTACTATGGCGTTAAGGTTCCACAATTCTCTTTCATGCGATTGCATGGCGCAGATCCTACTTTAGGTGTGGAGATGGTTTCTACTGGTGAAATCGCTTGTCTTGGAATGTCATTTTCTGACGCTTTCTTAAAGGGATTGATAGCAAGTGGGATAAAATTACCTCAGTCTTCAGATAAATCTGTTTTAGTTTCAATAGGCAGAAAGATAGATTATATAATACCAATAGTTAAAAAACTACAAGAAATGGGTTTCTTTATCTATTCAACTGAACATACAGGAGATTTCCTTAGAGAACATGGTATATCCAATAGTGAATTGTTTAAAATCTCCGATAATAAAACTCCAAATGTATCTGACTATTTAATCAACAAAAAAATAAATTTAGTGATAAACATACCCATGATAACACCTAATATACAAAAATTAGAAAATATTTTGGAGGATGAATATAAAATAAGGAGAACAGCAGTCGAGTTTGGAATACCTGTTTTCACTAACTTAGAAATTGCTAATGCTTTTGTGAAAGCCATATCTCTTGAAAATGGGTTTTCATATGAGAGTTTGAATGAATTTCAGGGGGGGTTATGATGAATCTGAAAGGAAAGGATATCATCTCGATTAGAGATTTTAAGAAAGGAGAGATTAAGTTGATATTAGACGCCGCAGAAAAAATGGAACCTTATGCAAAGGGTGAAAAATCTTCTAGACTCATGGAAGGAAAAATATTAGGAACTTTGTTTTTTGAACCTTCAACTAGGACTAGGTTATCTTTTACAGCTGCTATGCAAAGATTAGGAGGAGAAGTGATGGGCTTTACAGGCACGGGTACAACTTCCATATCGAAGGGTGAAAGTTTAAGAGATACAATCAAAGTAGTGGAAAGATATTGTGATATCATCGTTATGAGGCATCCTGTAGAAGGTTCATCAAGATTGGCGGCTGAAGTTTCTGTGAAACCTATAATTAATGGTGGTGATGGCGCAAACCAACATCCTACTCAGACGATGCTTGACTTGTACACGATAAGAAAATTAAAAGGAAAAATTGCTGGTTTAAACGTAGCTTTATTGGGAGATTTAAAATACGGCAGGGTTATGCGTTCACTTGCTTATGGTTTATCGATGTTCGATGCAAACTTAACCCTAATTTCTCCACCTAATCTTGAAATGTCGAGAGATGTAATCCGAGAGATAAGAGAAAAATTCAAGAAAACCCCGTTTGAGACTAATGATATAGATGCTGGTTTGAGAAGGGCTGATGTAATATACATCTGTAGGATTCAGAAAGAAAGATTTGAAGACAAACTCGAAGCAGAAAAAATACAGAAATCGTTCCGTATAACACCAGAAGTATTAGAACAATGTAAGGATGATATAGCTGTACTACATCCCTTACCAAAAGTTATGGAGATTGATCCCAGAGTGGATGGGATGAAATACGCCAAATATTTTGACCAAACCTTCTATGGTGTCCCAGTAAGAATGGCTATACTCGGATTGATAAGTGGGGTGATTAAATGAAAGAAGAGTTGAAAGTCAGGAAGATTAAGGACGGTACAGTAATCGATCATATAAAAAGAGGTGTGGGGAAAAAAGTTTTGGATGCCTTAGACATCGATGGTAATTTTCCTGAAACAGTGATTCTACTGATGAATGTTCCCAGTAAAAAAGTTGGAAGGAAGGACATAGTTAAGATAGAGAATAAGGAGTTGAAGAAGGAGGAGGTTGACAAGATTGCTTTAATTGCTCCGCGTGCCACTTGGAACGTGGTGAAGAATTACAAAGTCATTAAAAAAAGTGAACTAGAAATGCCAGATGTAATCGAAGGTATATTGAAATGTCCTAACCCTAAGTGTATCACTAATTCAGATGAGCCAATCACATCTACATTCCTAGTTGAAAAGAAAGATCCAGTCAGGTTAAGATGCAATTATTGTGAGAGGATTATTGACTTGAAGGATGTATTGTGATATGACGGTAAAATTAGAAACAAGAATATCAGGATTAAAACTTGAGAATCCGACTATTTTGGCGTCAGGTATCTTAGGGATTTCAAAAAAAATATTAGAAAGAGTTGCCAAATCAGGAGCTGGTGCAGTAACGACAAAATCCATCACATTAAAACCAAGAGAAGGTCACAACAACCCTATTTTTATTCAAGCGACAACTGAGACTTTTCTTAATGCTGTTGGTTATTCGAACCCAGGATTGGAAGCTGCTAAAGAAGAGTTCTCGAATTTGAGTGATTTTACTATTCCTGTCATTGGAAGTCTCACTGCAGAGAATGAAGAGGAATATTCTCGTTTGACTGAAAGTGTAAAGGAAATAGAATTCAAAGCCATAGAAATAGTTCTATCTTGTCCACATACCCCTGGTTTTGGATTATTAGCAGGACATGGAACTCCTAAAGCAACATACGAGATAACATCAACAGTTAGAAAAAAAACTAAATTACCGTTATTCGTCAAAGTCTCACCGAATGTCATGAATCTTGGAGAAGTTGTTAAGGCCGCAGAAAAAGCAGGATCAGATGCCATTACTGCAGTTAACACACTCGGCCCAGGAATGAGTATAGATGTAGAAACAGGAAACCCCATATTAGCATTTAAAGTTGGGGGGTTGAGTGGACCTGCCTTAAAACCCATTGCAGTAAGATGTGTGTATGATATTTACAAGTCTGTGAAAATTCCAATTATTGGGGTAGGTGGGATTTTGAATGGAAAAGATGCGATAGAGATGATAATGGCTGGAGCATCTGCTGTTGGAATAGGGACTGGAATTTATTATCGAGGTATAGACATCTTCAAAAAAGTTTGTGATGAGATGAGAGAATTCATGGAATCTCATGGTTACTCTAACCTGAAGGAAATAGTTGGAATAGCTCATCGTGATTAGATGGAAACTCCTGAAGTTTTAGAAATAAAATCTGTAAAAGAGGAAAATTACAAAGTAAAAACGTTCTTGTTTGATAAAAAAATCGAGGCTGTGCCGGGACAATTCGTCATGACATGGATTCCTAGGTTAGATGAAAAACCTTTTGCCGTGTCATATTCGGATCCCTTTGGGATTACAGTCTCAAAACAAGGTCCATTTTCTACGAAATTACAAGAGATGAAAGTTGGTGATAAAATAGGAATAAGAGGACCTTATGGTCATGGGTTTGAATTGAAGGGTAAGAAGATTTGTTTAGTTGCTGGTGGTTATGCTGTCATACCTATAGCGTTCTTAGCTGAAGTTGCCAACAGAAAGAAGTTGAATATAACATCTATTATTGGAGCAAAGACTAAGAAGGATTTATTCTTTTTGGATAGATTAAAGAAATCCAGCTCTGAATTGATTGTAACGACTGATGATGATTCTTTTGGAAGAAAGGGATTTACTAGTGATGTTTTGAAGGCTCTGTTAGAGAAAGTAAAGTTCGACCAGGTTTATACTTGTGGTCCAGAGGTCATGATGAAAAAAGTCTTTGATATCTGTGAGGAAAATGACGTTGAATGTCAAGCTTCTTTAGAAAGGTTTATGAAATGTGGATTTGGTTTGTGTGGGCAATGTTGTGTGGATGATGTTTTAGTCTGTAAAGATGGACCTGTTTTGAATTCTAATCAACTAAGAAGATTGAAAGAATTTGCAATCTTTAAAAGAGACAAGAGTGGATCAAAAGTCAATTTTTAATATCAATCAAAAAGACTAGTATTACCATATAATTTTTTTCTTAATTTATCCATTTTTTGAGCTTTCTTTATATCTGCAGGTAGTATTGGATATCCCTGTTCATAACCCAACTCTGTTTTGAGATCTTCAACTTTATCTTTGAATTTACTCAGCATTTCCCTAGCATGATTGTATCTATTTTCAAAATCGTATTCATCTTTAGAAGTTTTTCTATAACTACTTATTTTGCTAAGAATATAATTAGCAACAGTAGGTGCATCTCTATTAGATATTTTTTTAATCATCAACCTACCGTTTATATGATTCAAAATGGTATAATTTGGTTCCAATCCCGTAAGTCTAAAAATTTTTAACCTTAACTCTCCGTCTTTTATGGAATAAATATCTGGAAAACGATCAAAATCAACTATTTCTTCCATATCATCTGTTGGTCTTTCATTGATTAATGCTATCAATAAATTTTTTAAATCAGGATAATCAGTTTCTAAATAAGACCTGAAAAGTTTCACGTCAAAAATAAAGGGAAAATTGGGGTTCATTCTTTCTAAAAGTTTTCTTATATTTTCATCAGTAAATTCATTAGAAAAAATCCCTCCAACCTCTATATAATTAACAGATTCTTCAAAAGTACTTGACATGAACACTCCCCATAAAGCCAAAAAATGAAAGATAGGCTACAGTACTCTGTTAAACCTATAATGTTATAAAGATTTCTATTCATTTTTCAATATTTTTCTGTAAGAATTCTTTAACTAGCTTTACTGGTACTACTTTTGCTTCTTCTAAAGTTAATTTCTCGTTGTTAATTATGATATCATAAATCGACTTATCGTAAGAATCGATACCGTATAACTTCTGATACTTTTCATGATCTTCTTCATCTCTCTTTTTCAAACTTTTCTTAGCCTCTTCTATCGTAATATTATCTCTTTTAGCAACCCTTTTCGCTCTCACATCTAAAGAGCACTCATAGAATATCTTTACATCTGCCCAATCTCCAGCAACCCATCCAGTTAATCTCCCGTTCAGGACAACATCCCTTTCCATCGCTAATTCTAGATTTCTTCTATCCATCTCATAATCTATCTCAGGTTTTCTGATTTCAGACATTTTCACAAGACTTATTTTCTTTATTTTTGCAACTTTTCTTAAGATTTCACCGGCTTCCACATGCTTGAGTTTTAATGCCTTGGCGATAGACTTTGACCCTAAAGATTTTCCTGAACCTGCATTACCAGAAACAGTTATAGTCAAGCCTTTTTTCTTTATTTTTTTGGATAACTCTTTTTCGTAAGGTTCTAGAAATTTTATGTAGGTTTTATGGTTTGTCATGATATGATTATTTTAGATAATGGATGGTTAAATAAATAGAGTAGGTCAATCAGTGACTAAACTATATTTTTTTCTAATTTTTTTGTGTAAAGCTGTGGCGTTAAGACGTTGTTCTGGAGTTTCGTAGTTTCCGCTTTCCACAAGATTCTGAACTATAACTGGTATAAAAGCTTCCCTCTCAACCTTACTTTGTTTATTATAAAAGGCTCTAAATTCTTTTGGACTTTTACTAAGTTCTTCCAAAACTGTTTCACGAAACGCTAAGTATCCATTATCCATGACTTAGGAGATAAGAAATAATATTTATAAAATTTTCTATTATTTAGTGGTTACATCAAGCTACTTCTTTATTCAGTCGTTTGGATATCATAAAAAAGACAAGAGAACTTACTTAGATAGCCTTAAGTTTAGGGATTAAAAACCTTGAGATATCCAGAACTATGAAGATATTGGGTATCCAATTGACAGAAGAATAATTTAATAATGAATACACAAATATCCACTGATGACAATAGATTTGACGATAAAAAATTGTAAGGTTTGGAATAGAAATAATATATTAGATGTAGGAATAGCCATAGACCAAGGAAAGATAGTATCGATTTCTAAAGATACAAGACTTCCAACTTCTGATGAAAAAATTGACTGTAAAGGTAACATTGTCCTTCCAGGTTTAATTGATGTACATGTCCATTTTAGAGAACCGGGTTTAACTTGGAAAGAGGATTGGTCAACAGGATCTAAAGCAGCAGCAAAGGGTGGAATAACTTATGTCATGGATATGCCAAACACTAAACCACCCACGACTAAGATTGATAGAATATTAGAAAAGAAGAAACTCGCTAAAAAATCTGTGATTAATTTCGGGATCTATGCAGGTATTTGTGAAGAAAATATTGATCAGATAGGAGAATTGGCAAAACATGCTGATGCATTCAAGATTTACATGGGAAAGTCAACAGGAGAATTGAAATTAGACAAACACGACTTATTATTAAAAGCTTTTTCCGAAATCTCAAAAACGAATAAAGTCGTTTGTGTTCATGCTGAAGACCAGAAAATTATTGATAAATTCTCTAAAAAATACAAAGATAGGGATGATCCTATCGCTCATGCACTTTCAAGACCTCCCAAAGCAGAGATTAAAGCAATAAAAGAAGCGATAGAAATAGCCAAACAGACAAAAGTTAAACTTCATGTTTGCCATTTATCAACAAAGAGAGGATTAGAGTTAATAAAAAATGCAAAGAGAGAAGGTATCGACATAAGTTGTGAAACTTGTCCTCATTATCTCTTCATGACTCAAGATGATTTGAAAAAGATGGGAAAATTGGTAAAAATGGTACCTCCTTTGAGAACAAAAAAAGATCAAATGGCTCTTTGGAAAGGAATTAATGATGGAACTGTAGATATACTTGCAACAGACCATGCTCCTCATACTTTAGAAGAAAAATCAAAGGGTACTTGGGATGCCCCTAGTGGTGTTCCAGGTGTTGAGAATAGTTTACAATTGATGTTGAATGCTGTTAACAAAGGGTTAATTGACTTGAAAAAAGTTGTAAGGTTGATGCATGATAACCCTGTTAAAAGATTTGGATTAGGTAATTATGGAAATATTGAAAAGGAAAATGCCGCTAATTTCTCAATCGTTGACTTAAAAAGGAAGTGGAAAATTAGCAATGAGAATCTTTTAACAAAATGTGGATGGAGTCCTTATGAAGGCTGGGAAGGAAAAGGAATGTCTATTATGACTACATTAACTTTAAATTATTTCTGTTTTTTTATTAAAATATGATTTTGTTCATGAAAAAAATCGGACAAATAATTAAGGTAGTACTAATATTTCTTCATCGACATAGAGTCCATAAGCATCCAAATAACCCTGATAAGGAATTTGTTTAATTTGAGCATCTCTAAAAATATTTTTTACTCCAGAAATTAATTGACTTACATTAGAAGAATTTTGTTTATTCCAAAACAAAGCCACATCTCTAGCAAACCTCAACTTGGGATATCTCAATGTCAAATCTTTACTTTCTCTTAAAAGTTCATTTACTCCAGGATCACAATGAATTGATGCTCCGATTTTCTCATCACCGTTTACATATAAAATAGCAAGAGATTCGCAATTTGCAAAATATGAATCTAAGATAAATCCACTATTTATGCATACAGATCTAGGATTATAACTGGATATGTATACAGTTCTCTCAGGTTTATGTTTTTTGTAAAATTCAATAAAACTCAATATTTTGAACATACAAAAATATAATTAATTTAGATTTAAAAATTGAATACTAAACATTAGGATTAAGGGGGAATGTTCATGAAAGATAAGATTTCTGAGATTTTGTTGAAGATAAATGCCTTCACTGTCAACATAAAAGAACCGTTTAAATTCGTTTCCGGTATCTTGAGTCCAATTTATTTGGACTGTAGAAGATTGATATCATTCCCTAATGAGAGAAAAGTCGTCATAGATTATGCAGTCGATATCGTTAAGAATGACATTGGATTAGAAAATATAGATGTTATCGCAGGTGGGGAGACTGCAGGGATACCATTGGCGAGTTGGTTATCTGATCGGTTGGATATGCCGATGATCTATGTCAGAAAAAAACCAAAGGGATATGGTAAACAAAAACAAACTGAGGGTGTCTTAAAACCAGGACAAAGAGTTCTATTGTTCGAGGATATGGTGACAGATGCCGGTAGTAAATTGAATTTCTTCAACGGGATAAAGAATGATGGTGGGACCATGGAACATTGTATAGTCGTTTACGAATACGGTTATGAAAAAGCGGGAAAAAGCTTAGCTGAGAATGGAATTAAACTTCATAGTATGACAGACCTTAATTCAGTGTTAAAATTTGGAAAGAAAACAGGGTATTTCAATGACAAGGAGGTTAAAGAAGTGAAGGAGTGGTTTAAAGATCCTGATAAATGGGGTGAAAAGTTCAAATAAGGTGAATTCATGTTCTACGAAAAATATTTACAAGCAGTAAAGGAAAAGAATAGTTTCATCAATATCAACCTTGATCCAGCACTACCAAAACAAAGAAAAGACAAAGTTATTCCTGATAAATTCATTTCAAAAGAAGATAGAGAGACTCTGTTGAACTTTTCTTTAGATATTATCGAACAAGTTAGTGATTATTCTTGTTCTGTAAAACCAAATACTCAATACTTCCTCTCTGCTTATAATATACTCAGGAAATTAGTAAAGAAAATCCATGATGAAGGTATGATCGCAATACTAGACCATAAACTGAGTGATATTGGTTCAACTAACGATTCAGCCATATTTTGGATATCTGACATGGGTTTTGATGGATTTACTTTCTCGCCGTTCGCTGGAAATGTAAAAGAGACAGTTGAAAGTGCGCATAAAAAGGATTTAGGAGTTATAGTTCTCACACTGATGTCTAATCCAGAAGCTGAAAATGTAATGGTCAAGACGATAGTCGAAGGACAACCATATTACCTGCATATCGCCAAAGAAGTTAAAGAATTGCAAGCTGATGGGTGTGTTGTTGGCTTAACAGGTTTTGTTAAAGACGAATACATTAAAAATATTCAGAGGATTGTTGGAGATAGAGTGGTGTTTTTGATGCAAGGTATAGGGCCGCAAGGTGGGGAAGCTACTAATATAAAATACGTTACCAATCCTTTAGTCAGTCTAGGGAGAGCTGTCATTTATTCTGATAATCCTAAAGAAGCAGTTAAGAGATACTATGAGATGTTTAAGTCTTTGAAAAGTAGATGATGAATAATTTATTATATTATTTTCCATTCAGCTTTTAATCCATACTCATGAGGAAACTCTTTGTTATAATCGATTATTTCCAATTTATAAACCTTTGTGAAATGTTTTGAAAATAATTCATGCACACCCTTCATATCGGAAATTTTACTTTGTGCATCGATATCATTTTCTTTTACAGAATCTTCAAGTATTTTCCATGGATTTTCCATGGCATATATTAAACTTCGTGTTTCTGTTTGAAATTTTAATTCTTTCATTATATCCTTAACACTCTCTTCTTGGAGAATTGATTCAAGTCTCTTTTTTAATAATTTTGATAAAAAGATATCTGAAACAGCTCTAACGTAGGGCTCTAGAAATGAACATATTTCTGCACTCACGGTATAATCTGAAACAGTATCAACGTAGGGTTTTAAAATTTTATCCAATGTTCCTTCAATTTCAGGTCTTTTTGGTTTATAATATCCGTGAAGAAAATACCTAAAATACTCAACAAAAAAATAAAATGGTGAATTAATTAGTCTAAAACAATTTTCTATATTTGCCCTGTAAACTTTTAGGAGAAGAGTTTTTAAATTATATTTTTTTCTAGCTTCAGGAGGGACTGAAGTACCGGGAATATAATATCTAAGTTCTCCACGAAGCCCTTTAATGGGTAATTTATACTGTCTAACAATAAGCATCCCATTGCTACTAACTTCGGATGTAAAATATGAATGTATCAAATGAAATTCAATTTCTTTAGATGTAGGTAATTCTGATGGTAAATATTCTTTTGGTATTTCTTTAGGTACAGGTACATTTGATAAATTTATGTATGTTGGATTTCCAAGATCAATCTCTGCCAACAATTTATCTAATCTTTCCCAACTTTCAAATTGTCCTTCAATCAATGCTTCTTCAATTTTCATACTACTCAACTTAAATAAGTAAAAAAAATTGAATGCAAACATTTTAAATCTTATTCTTTTTAATTAAATCATATGATAATCTTAAACGGCTCTAAATCGACTTCTCTTGGAGAAAAGATTGCGATAAACCTTGGAATGAAGTTTGAAAACGTAAAGACGAGGATATTTCCTGACGGAGAGACTTACGTTAGAATTGAAACTGATGTTAAAGGAAGAGATGCTGTTATCGTGCAGACCATGTTCCCAAACCAGAACGATTCTTTGATGGAATTCTTACTCATAGCCGGCACATTGAAGGATATGGGTGCTTTGAAAATAACTGGAGTAATTCCTTATTTAGCATACTCAAGACAAGACAGAAAGTTTCAACCAGGAGAGGCCTTGAGTATTCAAACAGTTTCTGAACTAATGAAGTCAGTCGGCATTGAGAAAATAATTACTGTTGACACACATTACCAGCATATAAAACCAGGAGAATTCGATCTATTTGGATTACCAAGCGTTAACCTATCTGCAGGAAAATTATTACTCGAACACATCAGTGAGAAAGTAAGTGATGATTTGATGACAATAGGCCCTGATTTGGGATCTTCTAGGATAGTAAAATATGCTACTGGTGAAGAGAAAACTATGAAGAAAGTTAAGAAATGCCCTATATGTGGAAAGCCAGCACAAGAATGTAAATGTCAGATAAAAAAGAAAAAATACGAGATAACTGAGGTTGAGAGTGAATTGGATTTCAATGATAAAAATGTTGTAATATTGGATGACATAATTGCTTCTGGTAAGACTATGATTCAAGCAGTCAAAAAAGTAAAATCAGAAGGTGCAAAAAAGGTTATTGCAGCAGCTACTCACGGAATTTTCATGAAGGATTCGTTGATACAACTCAAAGAATTGACTGACTATCTTGTCGTGACGGATTCTATTTCCACTCCAGTTTCTAATGTTTCTGTTGCACCGTTGATAATAGAAGAATTGAAGAAATAATAAACAATTTATCTCATGGTCAAAATAAAATACTAAACTTTTACTTTAATTCTAATACTTCATGTACTTTATTAATTATGTTGTCACTGGTTAAACCTAATGCCTTCTGTAAATCTTTCGGATTTCCTGATTCACCAAACCTGTCTTGAATTCCTATCATTTTGATCGGAACAGGATTTTCTTTGCTTAATGCTTCTGCTACTGCACTACCCATTCCTCCTAAAACTTGATGTTCTTCTGCTGTCACTATTGCACCTGTCTCTTTCGCTGCCTTAACTATAGTTTCCTTATCTATCGGTTTAACTGTGTGATTGTTAATAACTCTTACATCAATTCCTTCTTTTTCGAGTTTTTTTGATGCAACCATTGCTTCATAGACCAAAGGCCCACAAGCAATTATCGAGACATCACTTCCATCCCTGAATATTCCTGCTTTTCCAACCTTGAAGGGTGTTTTTTCAGTAGTTATCATGGGCATACTTTCTCTTCCAAACCTAAGATAAACTGGTCCGTTTATTTCTGCAGCAGCGAAAGTTGCCTTGTAAGTCTCGATTTTATCGCATGGAACTATGATTGTCATATTCGGTAATACTCTCATCAGTGTGATATCTTCGGTAGATTGATGTGATGCACCATCCGCACCAACAGAAAATACGCCTGTATGTGAGGCACATATCTTTACGTTCATGTTAGGATAGGCGACACTCATCCTCACTTGGTCCCAATTTCTTCCAGTTGCAAAGACTCCAAAAGTAGACATGAAAGGAATCTTACCCATTTGAGCTAATCCTGCTGCAATGCCAGTCATGTTCGCTTCAGCTATCCCACACTGGAAGAATCTTTCAGGGAATTTTTGTTGAAACCACATCGCCCTTACAGAGTGAGTCAAGTCGGCACTCAGGACAACAATCCTTTCGTTCACTTCACCCAATTTAACTAAAGCCTCGCCAAAACCGTCTCTTGTCTTGGCTTTTTCTACTTCACCAAACAAATTTTCATTGAGAGTGGGATTGTATTTTTCTACTCCAATTTCTCTGACTTTTAAAGGTTTTTCTATAAACAATTCAGGTTTTTCTTCAAGAATTTTTTCTTTAATTATCTTCAATTCCGGTTTAATCTCTGGTTTTTTCTTGAAAGTTTCTTCTTCCTTTCTACTCAAGAACATACCGAACACTGATTGAAGTATTAACAAAAAAGGATTTAAGCATTGTCAAATTTGAAAAATTAAATCAATGTTCTCCCAAATCATTCAAAGCCTTTTTCATTTGCTCATCATTAGGAGCTTGACCATGCCATATAGCCACGTTTTCCATGAAAGAAACTCCCTTTCCTTTGATTGTATCTGCTATGATAACAGTTGGTTTTCCTTTGACTTTTTTTGCACGATTGAAAGCTTTTATTAAAGCTTCGATATCATGTCCATCGACGGTTATCACATGCCAACCAAAAGACCTATATTTTTTCTCTAAAGGTTCATAATTCATGATATCCCTAGTGAAACCATCGATTTGTAACCCGTTCCTATCAACAATCCCACATAGGTTATCTAATTTATAGTGTGCTGCTGACATCGCGGCTTCCCATACCTGACCTTCTTGTTGTTCCCCATCTCCCATCAGACAATAAACTCTACTTTTTCTTTTATCCAACCTAATGGATAATGCAGCTCCAATTGCGATCGATAACCCTTGACCTAAAGATCCTGTGGACGCCTCTAGACCATCTAGAGAACAACAATGAGGGTGACCTTGCAACCTTGTACCTAACTTTCTGAGTGTTGTCAACTCTTCAACTGGAAAATAACCAGACCTTGCCATCACAGAATACAACCCAGGACAACAATGACCTTTTGAGAGTATGAATACGTCCCTATCCTCCCACTTTGGATTTTCCGGTTTGTGATTAAGTATGTTGAAGTAGAGGACGGTAAAGATTTCAGCGGCAGATAAAGAACCACCAGGATGTCCTGAGCCCGCTGCATGAGTCATCCTAATTACATCTACTCTTACCTTTCTTGCAATCTCTTTTAATTCAGATGTATCTGTTACTTTTTTCGTTATAATCACCTGTTGATTTTAGATGAGTTGAGAAAATATTTAAGTTTGAAAAAACTAACCACACTAACTAAAAATATTTCTTAAGCTCTTTCTTAGGAACCTTTGACCAATCTTCCAAAAATCTTTTGATACCAACATCGGTCAATGCATGCTTTACCATTTTTTCTAGAACATTGAAAGGAACTGTGACGACATGTGCTCCTGTCTTCGCTGCTTCTACTATATGCGTAGGGTGTCTTATGCTGGCAACTATCACTTTTGTCTCGAAACCATAATTGTTGAAAATTTTAACGATATCCCTGACGACTTGCATGCCTTCATGTCCAATATCATCCAACCTTCCGATGAATGGACTGACATAAGTTGCACCTGCTTTCGCAGCTAGAATAGCTTGATTTGGAGAAAAACATAACGTTGCATTGGTCTTTATTCCTTCTTGACTTAAGATCTTTATCGCCTTCAAACCTTCGGATGTTATGGGTATCTTTATCACGATATTTTCATGAATTTTTGACAATTTTCTAGCTTCTTTCACCATTCCCTCTGAATCAAGGCTAACTACCTCGGCAGAGATAGGACCATCCACAATAGAAACTATTTCATTGATACATTCCCCAAAACTTCTTCCAGTTCTACAGACTAAAGTTGGGTTTGTGGTTACTCCATCTAAAATTCCCCAAGAATGAGCCTTTCTTATTTCCTCAACATGAGCCGTATCTAGGAAAATTTTCAATCGTTCTTTTTTCTTTTCAGGTTTAGAAACATTCGACAACTGTTTTGAGATTGAATCAACTTTTTTAGAAATTTCATTAATCTTATCTTTTAGAATTTCTACTTCGATTTCTCTCTCTAATTTCTTGAAAGGGGGCTCCCTGAAGCTTTCTTCTTCATCAAAATTCATAGATTATCTATCGATAGAAAAAGATTTAAGTAGTTGTGTCATTCTTAAGCGCTTCAATCGCTTTTTCCTTATCCTCAAACTTATAGATACCAGAACAAGAAACAATGATGTTTGCCCCTGCTTCTGCAGCGAGTTTAGCGGTTCCTACTTTTATTCCACCATCAACTTCTATGTCAAAGTCTCTTCTCATACTTCTCAATTCTCTAATCTTTGGTATAACGCTTGAAACGAATCCCTGACCAGAAAAACCAGGATTAACAGTCATTATCAAAACCATATCCAAATCATCTAAATAATCTTTTATAGCTGAAAGTGGAGTAGAAGGATTAATAGCTAAAGCTATCTTCTTGCCCCTATCTTTTACTTTTTTGATTATACTTGGTATATCTTTACAAGACTCATAATGAACTATTATCATATCAAAACCCAGATCCAGAAAATCTTCAACGTATTTTTCATTATCGTCAACCATTAAGTGAACTTCTTTCATCAGATTAGTCTCAAAATCTTTCATGTCTTCAGGTTGAACAGTCTTGTTTGGTACGAATATCCCGTCCATAATGTCTATCTGCACTCTTTTGACATAAGGTTCAACTTCCTTTAGTCTTTGTTTGAGCTCTTCTGGTGTCTTTACAAGAATTGCAGGAACGATTTCAATCATTCGAATCCTTTATTTTCTTTAAACATTTCTTTAACTTTATTTTAAGGTCTGAAAAATCTTTGAATTTAATTATTTCTGTCCCAAATCTAGAATCTAATCCAGGAATCATAGTGCCCAACTCAAATCCCTCTTTAAACAGAAGAATGATTCTTTTTTTATGAGCAATCGCCCATCCTAGTTCTACATGAACACCTCTACTCCTTTCAGGGTATGCGATGAATAAATCAGATGAAGAGATTTCATCAAAATATTTCTTGTTACATTCACCCAAATCTAGGTCGGGAATTTTACCCCAATTTGAAAGATCTCTGTGAGGAAGTGTTGTAGAAAACCCTTCACTTCTAACGACAGATTCTACATCTTCCAAGAAATTTTTGTATTCTTCGTCAGTTATCTCACTGATCGCACTGTCCTTTTTATTAGCCATTCTACTTGTAAAAGGAGCTGCTATGTAAGCTTTAGGCATGGTTATTATTATTAAAATAAAATTATTAAGTCTGTCCCTTTTTCAAAGAATAAATGTTAAATTTAAAGAGTCTTAAATCAAAAAAAATATAGATAATATGGCATTCGGTTTGTTCAAGAAAGAAGTGAAAAGGATAGATGGAGAAGAATTAAAAAAAGCAATAGAAGGCGAGAAACCAATAATAGACAGAGCTCCTCCAGAACCTAAGAGTATAGAAGACCTAAAAGCTATAGAAAAATCTGAGATCAAAAACCTTAATAAAATAAAAGATATTGGTCCTCTTGTAAAACCTCCTGAATTACAAGAATTAAAACCATTACCACCTCCGCCTAGGATAATAACTCTTGATGAGACTAATTTGAAAGAATTGAATGAGAAGATAGACTTAGAATTAGCAGAGGTCAAGAAAAAACTAAGGGATATAGAACAAGTTCCAAAATTAACCTTAGAGAGTCCAGAAATGATTGATTTATTGGATTTATACGTCTCAGCAAAGGAGAAATATCAGGATTTCGTAGGTCAAATCAATGAAATTGATTTTGAGAATTTAAGAGAAAAAAGAACCTTTGCTGCCATCTATAAATTTAGAGCATGTAAAGGTCTATCAGAAATTAAAAAACAGATCAAGAAAATTGAGTCTCTCAGCATGAAGGCAGGACTTTTACCCACAAGAATCGGTGAAATTTTAAAATCAGATGCAGGAAAGCTAGTCAATAGCTTTGTACGAGAAAAAAAGTAAAATACATTAAATACATTGACTTTACATTTTCTTCAGTCTAAAATAGGGTTTCTTTTACTTTGGATATACTATGAACATAATTAATTGTAAATTCGGAAAAACATTGAAATAACCTCAGAATCAGATAGATTTAAACCTGAAATTCTAAGAATGAATCATGCAAGCCTGGAGTGAAAAATCATGAAAATTGCCATCGCATCAGATCATGCAGGTTTTGAGTTGAAAGAAAAATTGAAGAAATATTTAGAAGAATTAGGTCATGAACACGAAGATTTTGGAACAGATAGTAATGAATCGGTCGATTATCCTGATTATGCTTTAAAAGTTGCGGAGTGCGTAGCTAAAAAGGAATGTGAAAGAGGTATACTCATTTGTGGTAGTGGGATGGGAATGTGTATGTCTGCCAACAAGGTTCCTGGAATCAGATGTGCTGCATGCTATGATGTTGAAATGGCGAGATTGAGTAGAGAACACAACGATGCCAACGTCTTATCAATGGCAGCAAGGTTGACAGATGAGAAAACTGCTAAAAATATAGTTCAAGTTTGGTTGACGACTGAGTTTTCTGGAGGGCGTCATTTAAGAAGAGTCAACAAGATTAAAAGTATAGAAAAAAAATATAGTAAATCAATTTAAAAGGTATTTTATGTCTAAAAAAACTTCCCGAATTCCAGGTTTCTATAAACTTCCTCCCAAGAAAAGATTGAAAATTGTCAAGAAATTTGCGAATTTGACAGACGAAGAAGTAAAGATGTTATCTAAAGATGGAATATTAAAGATGGAGAAAGCCAATGGAATGATAGAGAATGTAATTGGTTTCAAAACTCTTCCTCTAGGCATCGCTACTAACTTTCTCATCAACGGTAAAGATTACTTGATTCCAATGTCGATAGAGGAACCTTCTGTGGTTGCTGCAGCTTCACATGGAGCAAAGTTGGCGAGAAAAACTGGTGGGTTCGAATGTTCCCATACTGATCCGATAATGATTGGTCAAATTCAAACAGTTAAGGTGCCAAACCTTGAAGAAGCAAAGAAGATGATATTAGAAAAAAAAGAAAGAATAATGGAGAAAGCTAACGAACAGAATCCTACTATAGTTAAGTTAGGTGGTGGTGCTAAAGATTTACAAGTTAGGGTAATAGACTCGATTAAGGGTCCTATGTTGATAACGGAATTGTATGTTGATGTTAGGGATGCGATGGGTGCTAATGCTGTAAATTCTATGCTTGAAGCAGTAGCACCAATAATAGAAGAAGCAACCAAAGGTAAAGTTTACTTGAGGATATTATCTAATCTCGCGTCGAAAAGACTGGCGCGAGCTAAAGTCGTTTATTCTAAAGATATTTTGGGTGAGGATGTTATCGAAGGAATAATCTATGCTTACGCCTTCGCGAAAGCTGATCCATATCGTTGTGCCACCCATAACAAGGGTTTAATGAACGGAATAATTGCGGTTGGATTGGCTTTAAGTCAAGACACTAGAGCAATAGAAGCTGGTGCTCATGCTTATGCATCAAGGTCTGGACAATATCAACCCTTAACTACATGGGAGAAGAATAAGGATGGGGATTTGGTAGGTTCGATTGAAATACCAATGCCTGTCGCTACTGTTGGTGGTGCGACTTCCACTGATCCTATTGCAAAGGTATGTATGAAGATTCTTGGCGTCACTAAAGCGACAGAGTTAGGAGAGACAATGGCTTCTGTTGGTTTATCAAACAATTTTGCCGCAATGAAAGCCTTAGCAACAGAGGGTATCATAAGAGGGCATATGGAATTACATGCAAAGAACATAGCAATAGTCGCAGGAGCGACTGGAGAGTTTATAGATAAAGTTGCTGAAAAGATGGTAAAGGAAGGGGAAGTGAAAGTCGATAAAGCCAAAGAAATATTGGAGAAATTAAGAAAACATTGATTTTATTCAGAAATTTCTTCTACAATTAACACTCCGACATAACCACAATCTTTACATCTATATTTTCCTGTTATTCCGCCAGTGTCTAAAACGAGATTAGTTGATTTACACTCAGGGCATTTTTTTATTTTCATGCTTAAAACTTCTTGAATTTTTTATCGACTTGAACAAATGGGTATTTAAACCAATCACAATAGAATAGAGTGTTATTAAAAAAACTAACGATATCGTGTAAAAAACTCTTGGGTTGAGTATACTTTCCACCTCTAAACTCAGGATTAAAGAAAAGTAAAGAAAAGCGATAGTAATGAATAAACCGATTATAATCATGATGATAAAGCCTTTCTTTATTCCAAAATTTTTATAGATGAGGGATGATATGGGACCCCTTTCTTTTTTATACCACTGTTTATCCTTTTCTTTTATTCTTTTCAATAAATATTGAGTGAAGAAAATATCACAAAAAAGTAAAATTATAAAGACAAAAGTTAAAACCGGCATTGTATCTGATTCTTCTTTGGTTTAAAAAAATAAATAAAAGAATTTTTTCCCACTTCAAATTATTTATATTAGTTACTTCATGATTATCGTAAGGTGTAAAAGATGAGAGGTGAACGTGTTCACAAAAGGTGACTTAGTTCACACGAGAAAAGTTTAGTGCTATTTCTAATAATAATATTAAACAATCAAAAACAATTATTAAAGTAATGACCAAATTCCAACCACCTCGAGGAACAAGAGACTTTCTACCAGAAGAAATGATTAGACTTGACTACGTAATAAACACCTTCAAGAAAATCTTTGAAAAATACGGTTTTGAGAATTTTGAGACCCCTGCCTTTGAGAATTTCAAGTTATTAGCTACAAAGGGTGGAGGAGGAGATGAAATCAAGGATCAAATATACTATTTTAAGGACAAGAGCGGTAGAGAATTGGGTTTAAGGTTCGATTTGACTGTTCCTTTGGCAAGAGTAGTTGCTAACAACCCCCAATTACAAAAACCCTTCAAGAGATACTGTATCAGTAAGGTATGGAGATACGAGGAGATTAGAAGGGATAGATTCAGAGAATTCTGGCAGTGTGACATAGATACTGTTGGGAGTAAGACCATGGATGTGGATACAGAGATATTAGCTGTAGCTGCAGAAGCTTTAGAATCCTTAGGTTTCAAGAAGTTCTGTATAAAGTTGAACAACAGGAAGATTCTTTCTGCGTTAATTGACTTAGTTGATACTCCTGAAAAGAAAAAATTCGAAGTATTCAGAGCGATAGATAAACTCGGTAAATTCGGTGAAGATACAGTTAAGAATGAACTGAAAAAAGCTGGATTAAAACCAAAACAAATTCGTGAATTGTTAGAATTGATAACGGTAGAAGGTTCTCCTGATGATGCTCTAAAAAAAGGAGAGAAAATACTACAGAGTGCTATAGGTATGGAAGGTTTAGTAGAATTAAGACAAATCGTTGAAATGTCAAAGAGTTATGGTTTCGCTGATAAAATCGTGATAGACTTCAGCTTAGCCAGAGGCTTGGATTATTATACAGGTCCTATCTTTGAGATTATCGATAGTTCTGGTAAGAATATTGGTAGTATGGCTGGTGGTGGGAGGTATGATAATTTAATAGAGGTATTTGGTGGTAGACCTACTCCTGCGACTGGCATATCTTTTGGTATCGAGAGGATAGTAGAAGTGATGAAAGAAGAAAAAATGTTCAGATTACCAAAATCTAAAGTCAAAGTTTTTGTCGCTAAAGTGAATGAAGATGTTAAGGAAAATGTGGTGAAGATAGCTCAAGAATTGAGGAAGGAAGGGATTTCTTGTCAAGTTGATTTGATGAACAGAAATTTGAAGAAACAATTAGAACTTGCTGATAATCTTGACATACCTTATGCTGTTATAATTGGACCGAAAGAAGTTGAGAAAGAAAAATATAAACTTAGGAACATGAAGTCAGGTGAAGAAAGAACTTTGAATCTAAAACGTATAGTCAAAGAATTAAAATCAATTAAAATTTAGTCTATTCCTCTTTTAGGACTCTCAACAAGTTGAAATGCTTTTTTTAAGTACTCAAGAGCTTCATCTAGATTAACGTATTTATTTTTTTGGTATTGCCCATAATAATAACCTACACTATTAAATAACCATGCCAATTGTCTCATAGTAGATATCTGTTCTAACTCTTTGGGAACTTTAATTTCCCCACCAAAAACATCATCCTTCATTTTATTTTGAAAAAGATAAGATTCAGACCTTTTATTGACTTCATAATCCAAATTTTTTGATAATAAGTATTTTGATAACCCTCTTACATTTCGTTTCAAAACTTTATTATCTTCAAACATGTAAATGTGTAAGTAACCTACATTTTCAGGATCTAAACTTTTATTTTTTCTATAAGGAATTGATAGTAGAAAATAGTCCCTTAATTTTTTTCCTATGACTTCACCGAGAACTTCTGCTTCTTTATCTGGTAAAAATTTCTTAAGTTTTCTTTGAGAATAATCTCTAGCCCAATTTTTAAAGATCTCATCGAATGAATTATATTTCTTTCTTGCCTCAAGTATCCTTTGAAAGAGGTCTCTTCCCCATTTAGTGAGACCTTCTATTGAAATATCTTCTTCTTTATAGTCCATCTTATGGGAAGATAGAGGAGCATTTGTAAATTCATCAATATCTTCATTAGGCAATGATGTTATTTCTGCTCTCGTTTGCATCAATTTAGATACTAATTCTTGCTTTTTTCCTCTCATAAAATCGTCTTTATTCAGTAAAATTCCTCATTTATAAAAATTTCTATTGTTTATCCACTATTTGGAAGTGACAATTAATTATCTAAACTCTTCTTTTTTCCACTTTTCCCTTGAGTTACCCTCTTTTATAGCAGCTCTCTCAAGCCAACCTTCATCTGCTTCAGGAATCTTGAGCATGCACATAGTCCCACAAATAAGTTTTATCAACAATAAATTCTTATATTAGAAAGAAAAAGTTAAACCTATGGCCGATGTGGCGTAACCTGGTTAGCGTACAGGCCTGTGGGTCTTGTAGCAGAAAGCCTTTGGTTTGGGTTCAAATCCCAACTTCGGCCTTGAATCCCAGGTTCAAGTCCT
>Ga0209635_10000007_pt1 | contig 108930 bp, 122 predicted proteins | sample DeeMarSWOR230_32_FD_187463 | JGI IMG/M metagenome (GOLD analysis project Ga0209635, IMG submission 187463) | Marine sediment microbial communities from White Oak River estuary, North Carolina - WOR-2-30_32 (SPAdes) (version 2) | ecosystem: Environmental > Aquatic > Marine > Intertidal zone >...
AAGCAGCTGTTACAAATTCGCTCTTGATTCTTGAGACTAAGTACGCACCTATCAATATTAAAGTAGAACCAAGTAATTGAAGTGGTGGTGTGGGTTCACCAAGCCATACTAAACCTAACAACAGAGATACGACAGGTGTTAACAATAACAAGGGAGTTGCCTTTGACACATTTATCAATTTAATGCCCCAGTACCAAGTAAACACATAACCAAATAGAATAGCAGTTGATAATAGTAGTTTTCCTATCTGTTCTATAGTCAAAAAGAGTAATTGATCAAGTTTACCCAAACCCAATAAGATACCAAAGAGTAAAATCGCTCCAAAGAACATTCTCCCAAACGTAACGACAAAATTCGATTCACTCTTTATCATTACTCCTCTCGCTATTATGTTTTCCACTCCCCACAAAAATGTCGCCAGTATAATCAACAAATCTCCGATAGATGGTTCAGACCATAATTCAGTTGGAGTTATTTTTGCCGAATAAATTAAGAGTGTTCCAAGAAGCATTAAAATTAACGCAAATACTTGTTTTTTTACTATTTTTTCCTTTAGGAATAGAAAAGCCAATATAATAGTATAAATCGGTAATGTTTTATGTAAGAAGGCTGCTCTCCCACTTGTTGTCAATTGTAATCCAGTGAAATAGAAGAGAAAAGCAAAACCACCTCCTATCAGACCAATAGATAGAAGATACTTCCAAGGAACCTTTTTGAATTTTTTATAATTGAATTTATTCTGATAAGATGCAATGATAAAGAAACCAATTCCTATTAGTACAGCTCTTGTAGCAGTAAAGACTGTTGGATCAAGATCGATTATCAAGAATTTATTAACAGGTATTGCAAAACCACTTATTATAGCAGTACATAAAACTAGAAAAGTCCCGAGGCTCTCTTTTTTCATAAAATATTATTATATTTCAAATAAATTAATTCACAATGATGAAAAAAATAGAAATTTATTTCGTGACTACTAACCAAAAAAAAGTTGAAGAGACAAACAGAATTTTGAGAGGTATTTTTAATATAAAACACTTGAAACCAGTCAAATTTTCTGAATTGCAAGTACTAGATGTTGAAAAAGTTGCTATAGACAAAGCAAAGAAGGCATCAAAAATTTACAATAAAATAGTTATGGTAGATGACACGGGTTTGTTCATAAATGCTTTAAATGGGTCACCAGGACCTCATATTGATAGAGAAACAAAAAAATACGGAATGGGCTTTAAATATTGGTGCGATATTTTGAATAGAATGAATGCCACAGATAGATCAGCTTATGCAATAACTATCATAGCTATATGTTCACCCAATAAACCTCCCTTAGTATATTCTGGTAGAATAGATGGACATATACCAAAAAAACCGATGAAAGGTAAATATGGTTTTGGATGGGACTCCATATTCATCCCCAATGGATATTCTAAAACCCTTTCACAACTTAAACCAGAAGAAAAAGATAAAATATCTACAAGAAGAAAGGCATTGGATAAATTTTTAAAAGACATTAAAAGAATTTCTGAGATGATAAAATGAAGATGATAAAACAAGGAGCAGAAGCAAAACTCTTTTTGTCAAAACTAGATGGAGAAGATGTCATAATTAAAGATAGGATAGAAAAGAAATACAGAATAAAACAGATTGATGATAAGATAAGGAGAGCCAGAACTTCACTGGAATATAGCCTTTTATCTCAAGCAAGAAGAGCAGGAGTTCCTACACCAAAAATTCTTGAGATTGATAAGAAAAAAAATAAAATCATAATGGAATACGTTGATGGCGAAAGAATAAAAGAGCTGTTGAATCAATCCAATAAAAAAACCATAGAAAAGATTTCTCTTGAGATTGGAAGATTAATAGGAAAGCTCCATTCAAATGGCATAATTCATGGAGATCTAACAACATCCAACATGATTCTGAAAAATGAAAAAATATATTTCATCGATTTTGGGTTAGGTTTCTTCTCTAAAAAAATAGAGGATCAAGGCACTGACATGAGGTTGTTGCATGAAGCTTTGAAATCAACACATTTTAAAATCATAGATATCTGCTGGAAGAACATCATTAAAGGTTATAAAAAAGAATATTCTAATTCAAGTAAAGTGTTGAAGAAGATGGAGGAAATACAAAAAAGAGGAAGGTACATGAAAAGATGATTTTAAATATTTAGAAAAATTCTTAAGTATATCTATGTTATTTATGTTGAAATGGGTGGATTAAACATGGAAATTTTAAACATGTTGAAGAGTAAGAACAAATTTGAAAAAGTAGAAGGATACTGTATACTTTTTTTGATAGTCGGAGCAGTGATGCTCTCCTCAGGAATAGGTCTAACTATAATAACTCCTCAAGGTATACCAGCCATAATGGCTATGCTTGGTTCTTTGATCGCCTTTCTATCAACTGCCGGCTTGATATTCACATGGTTGTTAAAAGAGATGTTTGGTGAGTGATTGGCAAGAATACATGCTAGAAAAAGAGGAAAGGCTGGTTCTAAACGACCTTCAGCTAGAACCACACCAAGATGGGTTAGGTACAAGAAGAATGAAGTGGAAGAATTAGTTATAAAGTTGGCGAAAGAAGGAAATTCAACTTCTAGGATTGGTTTGATGCTGCGAGATCAATTTGGAATACCTTCTGTAGAAGCTATGGTTGGAAAGAGTATATCTAAAATAATGATGGAGAACAATCTCTATCCAGAGATTCCAGAAGACCTTTTCAATCTTCTAAAACAAGCTGTCAGTCTAAGAGAACACTTAAAAAAGAATAAAAGAGATTACACCTCTAAGAGAGGGTTGGAGCTCCTAGAATCTAAAATCAGGAGATTGGGTAAGTATTATGCTAGAAAAGGCATTCTTCCTGGTTGGCAGTATGATTCGGAACAAGCTAAACTTTTAGTTCAGAAGTGATGAGATGCCGAAGAAATTGAAAGGAAAGGAATGGTACACCATAGTTGCACCTAAGTTATTCAAGGAAAAAGTCATTGGTGAAACTCCTGTTGGAGATCCAAAAACATTGATCGGAAGAAAAGTTGATGTAAACTTAATAAGTCTCATCGATGATTTAAGCAAATATTACCTAAAGTTCTATTTCAAAGCAAACAAGATTGATGGAAATAAAGTTCATACTGAGTTTGATGGGTTTGAAGTTTTAAGAGATTATATATCTAGGTCAATCAGGTATGGAATAAAAAGAATAGACACAGTTCAGGATCTAAAAACAAAGGACGGGAAGAACGTAAGAGTTAAGAGTATAGTCATAACTAGCAAGAAAATTAAGAAAAACGTTGAAATTGTTTTGAAGGAATTCATTGAAGATAAACTCAAAAAAGAAATAGAATCTAATGAATTAGACAAACTTATCAAGAATGTAATAACCGATACGATAAAGACCTCAATTCTAAAGGAAGGAAGTAAAGTTTATCCTATTAGAATGTTTGAGATCAGAAAGGTAGAAGTTGAATAATTTTTTATGTTAAACCAAAAATACTTGGACCGAATAAGTTTGTAAGAAGCAATGATAAGATCAGTAATGAAACACCGTTAACGATGTAAGAAACAAACCTCCCCTTATAAAAATGTTTGATAATTTCTTCAAACATCAAACCACCATCAAGAGGTTTTATCGGGAATAAGTTGAAGATACCAACACCTAGATTAAGAACAAATAACCACCCCAACAAGCCTAGAACCCAATATAGAACTTGTAGAGTTCTTTGGGAAACTACACCAAAGTTACTTAAAAATCCTTTGTAGACAAACAAAGTACTGGGGTTACTGATACCTATGAATGGTCTTTCTATATTATCTGGGTTTTGTGTAGTTTCTATCTCAAAGATTCCTTGAGTTGTTTTAACTTCTATTGTATCACCAGGTTTAACGTTATTCATTACTTCAGACAGATCTTTGAGAGATTTGATTTCATTCCCATCAATCTCAGTTATAATTCCACTCAAATCAGCCTGTTGAGCTCCAGTATTTTCTATGGTTTTTTCAAAAATAACACCGTCACCTTCTATCAAAGAACCCACCAAAAAATCATAACTCATTATCAGAAGGATGAAGATACCGGCAACGATTATGTTCCCAAAACTTCCCGCGGCAAAAATCCTTAATTTTTTCATAGTAGATAATTTTTTCATTTCATTCTCATCAGGATCTGCAAATGCGCCTACAGGAAAGACAAAAAAAAGAAACACACCCATCTCTTTTATCTTTATTCTTTCCAACCTTGCAAATAAAGCATGCATGGGTTCATGGACTGTTACGATTATAAAAATTGCAATAATCCAATACCAGAATGGTACACTATAAACAGGTCCTGGATATTGATACTCACCCACAGTCGGTAGAATGACACCAGCACTCCTTTCTCCAGAAAGAGTTCCACGAACTAAAAAATAAAGACCAACGATTGATGCAACGATGCATAAACCAACAGCGAAATTTCCTACATACAACAGGACTTTTCTATATTTTCGGGCAATCTCTGAAATAATTTGTATTCCTTTTCTTGTACGTCTTACAATCAGTCCTTTCTTGAATTCGATGTTTTTTTTGTCAAGATAGATTAAGATCCCAATTATTCCAAAAAAGATGACAACTGACAAAGTTTCTATATCCATTTTCTCACATTAAAAGTTTTCCCTTAGAAAAACTTATTTTGTTTTATAATTAATATTAATTGGTATAAGAAATGGTTCTTCATTACGTTAGGGAATCATGGGAAAGTTACAGAGAAAATTGGATGAGTTTCGTAGTAGCAGAATTATTTGTCTTAATAATAGTTGGGATTGTTGCACTGATAGGACTTGGAATAATACTCAGTTCAGCAGAATTGTCAACTTTAATGTTGTTATCCCCGAAGGAACTAATCCCTAGAATAGGTTCTGTACTTTCATTATTTGCAGGAGTGGGCACAGCATTCATATTCTTCATAATATCTGGCTTAGTATGGATATATCTCAAAACTGGATTATACGGTATGGCTGTTCAATCTTTGAGAGGTAAAACAAGAGTTAAGAGTATGTTTAATGTTGCCAAAAGGTTGGGATTAACAGGCTTGCTTACTTCTGTTCTTGTCTTTATTATAGCTTTCTTCTTGATGACAATATTGGTCATGGGTTTCGGAATTTTCTTGCGTGAAGTTGGAGCTGTGATAGGGTTTGTTTTATTCTTACTGGTGATGATTTTGTTTTCTTTGATTTTTCCTGGAATAGTTGTGGATCAACTAGGTGTGATTAAAACCATTGAAATGAGTATAAGGATTGTTATGAAGAATTATTTTGAGATGCTAGGTTTACTTTTATTATATGGAGTCTTAGCATTTGTAATAAGTCTGATTCCATTGTTGGGTGCATTGATAGTTATTTTTGTGTTAGCACCGATGGCTTGGATGAGTTTGGTGTTATTTTACAAGATGAAAAAATGATGCAGGGGCTGGGATTTGAACCCAGGGACCCACTAAGGGACAGGATTTCCCAAGTCATTCTTAAGTCTCGCATCTGAGTTTCGCATCGATGATCCTGCGCCTTTGACCAGACTTGGCTACCCCTGCTCAATAAATATTATTAGAAAACATTATTTTAATTTTCTTAAATCTTTTTCAAACTCTTTCAACTTATCAGAAAGAACGTCGATAGACTTTGAGACAATTTCTACTGGTCTCAGTCCACTCGTTGTTTCAACATTGAACAAGAATTTAGTTTCGTCGGTCTCTACCTTTATCTTACTATTTGAAAATTCAACACATTGTAAACATAGATTACATTCTAATGGTTTATTTACCTTTAAACTTCCCTTCTTTAAAACAAAGACATTTCTAGGACATACTTCTACATATTTTTTGAGATTCACACCTTTACCGATTGTTATGTTTGGAATGGCTCTATAACCAACGATAGAGGCTTGCCACTTTGTATGTTCCTTCCCGAAACCCAGTTTTGCGATTGCTTCAAATTCTAATTCCTGATCTTCTGTTAATTCAACTATTGGTATATTATTGTAGACATGTTTCACTTTCTTGTCCATTGGAACAAGGTCACCCGAATATACAGTACAAGGACCTTTTTTCTTTAACTTCATTTTCACCTGACAATGTGAACAACCCTTACCACCACATTTACACCCATCCATTAAGTTGTAGAATTTAGTGTCAAATTTCAATGGTATCAAACCGAGTCTATTAGCGATTACCTCATCCCAGAGAACAGAGTCGTTCTTGATGAAGTCAACCCATTCTATAGCGAGCGTGGGTATCTGAGTCATCATTATTCTTCTCAATTCACCTGCTAAAGCCGAGTTGATACCATCAACAATAAATTTTATCTTTTCATTATTCTTTTCAAGAATTTTTACTTCCAATTCACCACCAATTATCTAAACTTTCGTTCATAGAGAATTTAAGTTTATACTTAACCTTTTATACTCTTCTACCTCTACGTCCACCCTTTCTTTTTGTCCCATCAGTTGGGATTGGTGTAACATCTTCTATTATTCCTATTTTTAAACCGCTTCTTGCCAAGGCTCTTATAGCTGGTTGTGCTCCGGCACCAGGAGCCTTCTTATGATGTCCACCCTTACCTCTCACTTTTATATTAACACCAATTATACCCCTTTCTTTAGCATCTTCTGCTGCACGTTTGGCAGCCTGCATAGCAGGAAAGGGATTTCCCTGATCTCTATCTCTATCTGTCATCATCCCACCAGAATACTTGGCTATCGTTTCTGATCCTGTGATATCAGTTATGTGGACGATAATGTTATTTAAAGTCGAGAAGATATGAGCAATACCCCAAGCACCTTTTTTTATGGTCTTAATTTCATATTTTTTTGCCATGGGTTTTCTTTTCTTTTCTTTAACTGCCAATTAACCACCTTACTTTGACTTTTTTATTTTTATTGGAGAATTCCCGTAATAAGAAATTTTATCTTCTAATTCACGAGTCACGATGAAACTAGGATATATAATTCTCTTACTCTCTACTGCTATGTGACCGTGAGTTATGAATTGTCTTGCTTGTTTGGGTGTGTTTGCCATCTCTTTCTTGAAAACAATCGTTTGTAGTCTTCTTTCCAACAAATTATCTATAGTCAAACTTAGAATATCATCTAAATTAGCATTTTTACCTAGCAAACCCATTTTATAGATTTTATCTAAAAGTATCTTTTCTTGTTCTTTATCTCTACTCGCAGCCAAATCTCTTGCCCTTCTTCTAAATGACCTCAGAATAGATTCGGCCTTCCAAATCTCACGTTTTCTTCTTAAGCCAAAAGTCTTCATCAATACACTTTCCTTACCCATCCGTTCCTTGTCCCAAGGCTTGGTAGGTTTCTTAAACTTCTTCTTGATCTTTCTCATTTATTTCTCCTTCTTCTTTGCAGGCATCATTTTCTTCCTAACTACTCCAACTGTAGTTCCTTTTCTGAAAGAACTCCTAGTTTTCTGACCTCTTACAGGCAGACCGAACATATGTCTCACACCTTTGTAAGATTTTATACCCATCATTTTCTTGATGTCTTGTTTTTGTGTAAACGTTAAGTCTGCACCAACCAAATGTCGATCTTCCCCAGTTTCTATATCCTTCCTTCTATTCAACATCCAAGAGGGTACTCCAAATTTAGATGGATTTTTCAAAGTATTTTCGATTTTTTTTATTTCTCCTTCACTTAAAGTTCCAACTTTTCTTTCACGATCGAGATTGTGAATTCTACAGATAACATTAGCCAATACCCCACTAATACCTTTAATTTTTTGTAGTGATGTGAATAACTGAGCATCACCCTTTATATCAGTTCCCGCAATTCTAACGATTCCTTTTATTTCCTTTGGCATACAAACACTCTGTTATTTTTTAATATAAAAGCTTTTAAACTTCTCTGATGGACCGGATGGGATTTGAACCCATGGCTTACGGGCAATGCTCTCCGCCATGCCAAGGCGGCGATCTACCGCTGATCTACCGGCCCGAATTAACTAAATCTTCTATAATAATAATAAAAAGTATAAATGATTATTTTTCTTTTCTGAAAGTTTCGGTCCATCTTATCTTCTTAGAATCTCTTTTCATTCGCCAGTTTTTTTCACATTTTTTAGAACAAAAATATCTTATAGACCCAGATTTTAAGACTAACATCTTTCCTGTACCTGGATTTAATTTGCCTCCACAGAATGAGCACTTAACCAATTTTATCTCCTTTCCATCTTTCCAACAGTTTCCATTTCAGTTTCTCTCAACATTAGTATATCTCCCTTTCTTATGGGACCAAAAACATTTCTAGTGAGTATCTTACCTTTGTCGTTACCATCTAAAACTCTACATCTAACTCTCATCACACCTCTGATACCAGTTCTTCCTAATAATTGTACGACCTCTGCTGGTACTGCATCTCCCATTGGATCAACTCTTAGTCTTGATTTGAGCGACTTTCTTGATAATTTCCTCGACTAAATCTTTTGCTTCTCCTGGCTCAGTAATACATGCAGAAGCAGTAGCAACATTTATACCAACAGACCTTCCTAGTTCTTCTTTTGAAGGCACGTAAACATAATCACATTTTTTTTCTTCACACAAAACAGGTAAATGCATTACGATTTCTTTAGGTTCAACATCCTGTGCGATAACGACTAATTTTGCACTTCCCCTCTCTATTGCCTTGGTGGTCTCGTTAGTACCTTTTTTAATTTTTCCAGTATTTTTAGCTATTTCTACGGCCTGTAAAACCCTATCAACCAAATCTTTAGGTATACTAAATTCTGTCATCAAATTTCACCTCCAAAAATGGATCAATCCTCACTAAATGCTATTCAAAACAAGTATTTAAACTTTATATTTTTTACTTGTGAGTAAAATAAAAAATACGGGGTTTCGTTCGATCTAACCTACAGAAACCAAACCTTATGAATTGTATTCTATCATTTATTTTAAGTTTCTTAATTTCAGGTTCTACCAAACCTTTTTTTATAGTGCCATCATCCATCAAAATTTTTACGGGAATATTTTTTTCTGAGATCCATTGTATCTTTGGCATTTCTATTACAACTTCTTTAGATGTGAATTCTGCTCGTTTGTCTAATTTTATGTTGAACAATCCAATTAATCGAATTTCTTTTCCTTTGAATTTTTCAAAATCTGTCCTAGAAATAAGAATCTTTTTAGTATTAACAGGTATTTCTCTATAACCTCTTTTTGGAAAGTCTGGATGAAGATGAACTCTCACTTTTTTTATGTTTGGAGAATTTTCAATCTTTATTTCAACAGGATTGAAAACACAAAAATAACGGTTGCATTTAGGGTCTATAACACTCCTGTTAAAACTCTCTAGCATATCCCATGTCAGCACAGATTCTGCCTTGGAAACTCCAGTTGATATCAAGAATTCTCTTATACCTTCGGGAACAAAACCTCTTCTTTTCAAGGCTATTAAAGTTGTCAGTCTAGGGTCGTCCCAACCAAGTAGTTCTCTATTTTTAATCATCTCTCTTATTATTCTTCCTGATGAAGGAACGCCTTTAAGGTTGAATCTCGCAATTTCCGTTATGTAAGGTGATTTCAGTCCTAAACTTTTTTGTATGAATTGTTGTAATTCTGTTCTCATCTCAAACTCCTTAGATCTAATTCTATGAGTAACGCCTTCCCAAGAATCCATTAATGCTGTAGCAAAATCATACATTGGCCAAACCCCATACTTGTTACCAACTCTAACATGTGATTTTTCTATGATTCTCATTATCGTAGGATCACGCATAGCTGCGTTTTTATGACTCATAGATATTTTCAACCTAACAGAAGCTTTACCTTCTTTAAACGTATTTAACATTTTTTTCCAAAATTCCAGGTTTTTACTGGAGCCATTTTTTCTACATTTACATTCACTCATGAGCCTCCTGTTCTTCTTAATTTCGTTTTGTTTGCAGATACAAACATAGGCTTTATTTTGTCTTATTAAAAATTCCGTTGCGTCATAAAATTTTTTCATGTGATTAGAATTGTAGTCAATTTTATTCCACTTTATTCCTAACCATTTCAGACCATTAATGATAGCGTCATAATATTCTTTTTTTACCAACTCTGGATTAGTGTCTTCAAAACGTAGAATGAATTTCCCGTTATACTTCTTTGAATAAAGAAAGTTAATTAATGCGGCTTTAGCATGACCTATGTGTGGATTTTTACTGGGTTCTGGTGGAAACGCTGTGATAACTTTTCCTTTTTTTGCTTTAGGTAATTCAGGTAATTCTTTCTTTTCTTCAACTTTTTTTTCTAAACTAATTCCAAGTTCCTTCAACGTTTTTTGTTGTTTTTCTAAGTTCCAAGAATTTACAAGCTTAATAGTTTTTTTGATTTCAGGAATCAGTTCTTTTATTCTATTTCTCAATTCGGGTTTTTTTGACATCAGTTTACCTAATACAGCTTTTGTATCGGCCTTTCCATTATGTTGAACAGCGTTGAGAAGTGTATATTTCAGTATAAGCTTTTTTTCCATAATTATTATGTTAAGAAGAGAAATAAAAAAGAAAATTTTCATCCCGTTATTCTAGAGTAATACTTGCGTAACCAACAACCGCTCCTTTATCAGGAATAACATCACCTGAAGTTGCATATTTCAGGAGTTTACCTTTTTTTGCACCTAGTATTTTCGAAGCGATCATACTAATAACAATAGGACCGAAACCACACACAGATGCATTCTTTTCTTGAATCCTAGAGAAGAATTGTTTTTCATTTAACTCCAATATAGCATCTATCACATACTTGTCAGTTGAGTATGCAAAATCGTATGGAATGTAATGAGAAAAATCAGAACTAGCTATAATAATCCACTTTTTCTTATCTTTCTTAATCATATCTGCAATTGCCTTCCCCACAACCTTACATTCTTCGAGGAAATCAAAACTTGGAAGTTCGTTCATTACAGATATTGGGACGAATTTGAAATCTTCTCCAAATCTATGTTGAAGGAAGGGTAACTGTACTTCGATCGAATGTTCTGATTCGTGTGAAATTATATCATATTCCAATAAGGGACAACTATCTATTAATCTTGTCGCAAATACATCATCTATTTTTGCGGACCCCAATGGCGTTTTCCATACACCTTCTCTCATTACTCCAAAATTTGAGCCGAATACTCTGTGGTTAGGTCCAAGAATTATATAATTACATTTCGGAATTCTGGAAAAAACCCAAGCAGCTATGGGTCCAGAATAGGGATAACCTGCATGTGGAACAACACAGCCAATGAATTTTTCTTCCTTGATTTTCTTTGGTCCAAGTTCGTGATCAAAACAACTTTTGATTTGTTTCTTAAGCATCTCTGGATTCAGATTATAGAACATCCCAGCTACTGCTGGTTGTCTCATTAACACATTTATCACCTTAAATTAGACTTACCTTTTTGAAATGTTTTTTTAAGAAAACTCCAAAATTCTCATCTTTTTTAATTAATTCCATTATCTTATCAGTTTCAGATACCATATCAAATTTCTTTGCAACTTCCATAGCGATGTACTTCGGTATACCTTTATCTCTTAAAGTCTTTGCTTTTTCTTTTAAACTATCTAATATCTTTCCTTTAGCATTAACAAATTTTCTCTTCACTTCAACACACCAGTAGTTGTTCTCAATATACGGACCTACTGTAGCAATAGTCTTGTATTTCTTCAAGAATCTTTCTGAATCATCAAGATCAAAAACCAAAGGTCCTATTCTTTTATCTACAGTCGGTAATTTCGAAATCTGCATTTCGAGCAAAACTACTGCTAAATCCTTTTCATTAGTATAAACATCTTTTCTAAGAACTTCGAATTCATTTTCCTTTAGAATTCCTTCCAACCTATCTGCAAACCTCCTCAACTGAGGCCAAAGAATATCAGGTACAACTTTCGGTGGTTTAAATTCAACGAGCAATAATTCAGTTCTTCTTTTCATCTGTAAAGTAATCAATTCTTCTTCTTTCAAAGGCTCGTATTTCTCTTCGAAGAACAGTTTATCAGAAGGTTTAGTTAAGAAGATATTCGCCATTTTTTTCAATGTGTAAAAACTAGTTGCTGATATGGCCGCAGCTGCGTTTCTATTCTTATCCGTAGGGTCTATTAAAATTAATATTTGTCTTTTGAATTCTTTTCTCAATTTTGAGTAATCTTTCTTATTATAGTATTTTTCAATATCTATAACTTCTCCTGGTTTCCATTTTACAGCATTCTTCAAGACATTGATGAAACTTTTATATTTTATTATCAGAAGCTCGCAAACATAACCTGAGAAACCTTCTGTCTTTGCATCTGCTCCATAAATTTTATTTCCTTTACATAACTGCTTCAATAACCTAACATCCTTAGATAATTTTTTAGGTAAATTTTTATTCAAATACTCGACGTGAAAAGGAGTTCTATCAACAGCAGATTTGATTTTTTCACCACTCTTAACCTTATAACAAGGAACAATGTCTATCTGTGTGTTATTCACTTTACCCCTAACATAAGGATGCTGAGCATACTCAATTCTCCACTCACCTTTTAATTTTTTGATTATACTCTTGCCTAATTTTAGACCTAATTGTTCTAATCTTTTTTCAGATAATGTCTTTGGAAATATGATAAAAATATCGAATTCATTCTTATCTGGTAACCAAGTACCTCTTGTCAGAGAACCCGCAATTATAGCTTTAGCATTAAATTTCTTGGCCTCTTTATTCGCGAGTTTTAAAGTTTTTTTACTCAGCCCTTCTAACCTCTTTTTCTCCTTAGAACTTGGTTTAATTCGTTTCAATACTCTTTCCAGAACCCCTTCATAATTATTGGACATAATATTAAATTCAACTCATTTTATATAAATCCAAGTTTTTCCCTAAAGTATTTTTGAAACATATGGTCCTTTTTTTCTATATCCAAACTTTTTGTAATACTCCTTAACTCCAACTCCACTGACGATTATAATTTTTTTCATATCAAATTCATTCTTTGCTATTCTTTCAGCTTCTTTCAACAACCTTCTACCAAAACCTTTGTGTTGCCACGCCTTTCTTATTTTTTGGCCGATTGGCACTGTAGGGCCATAAACATGTAATTCTCTTATTAATCCTGTTTTTTCATCTATTTCTGGCCTAAAAGGTTTGTGAGGAATTCTGAGTCTCAAGAACCCGATTAAAATATCATTCTCAACATCTTCAAAACTCAAGAAAATTTCCTTCCCTTTAGAAGCATTATAATCAAATCTGAATAACTTTATAGAATCTAAGTTTGGTATAATTCCTTTCTCAAATTTATGACCAACTTCTCTGTACCTTATTTCTTGTATTATTATACCATCTTTCTTACATTCTCTTTCCACGAGTTCTCTTAAGTTACTACTTTTAATACCAGCAACAATCTTATTGCTTGGAATATCTCTTTGAACACGAATAACCCTACAATATTTGGGTATGTATTTCATCGCCTTTGAAATGAGTTTTATTCCTTCTTCTGTTGACAACGGTTTATACTCACCTTTTTTCCACAACTCATATAATTTTGTTCCTTTAATAACGAGAGTAGGATAAATCTTAAGCGAATCTGGCTTGAACCGAGAATCATTGAATAGGATTTTGAATTGTTCTAAATCTTTCTCAAAATTAACAAAGAGTCCTGGCATGATATGATATGTACATTTTAAACAAGAATCTTTGACTAGTTGTGTTGCACGTATAGCATCTTCAACAGTATGACCACGTCTCACTCTTTTCAAGACTTCAAGATAAATAGATTGAACACCTATTTCAACTCTCGTGGTACCAAGCCTTAACATTTGGTTTATGTGTTCCTCAAAACTGTAATCAGCTCTTGATTCTATACATAATCCAACACATCGATGCTTTACAGTCTCATTCAAGCTCTGTGCCTTTTCTAAACTTTCACTTTCTTTTTCATTGAGTGCATCGAATATTCTCTTAACAAACCATTCCTGATAATCATTATCCAAAGCAAGAAACGTTCCTCCAAGAATAATAACTTCTACTTTATCTGAAGGATGACCCGTGATTTTGTATTGATTCAACCTATCTTTTGTTTGAAGAAAGGGATCATAATCGTTCCTAATACCTCTTTGTACTGCCGGCTCCATGCCTGTGTAAGATTGTGGCGCATTGGCCCCCTTAGGGCAATAGATGCAGGTACCTGGACAAGAAGCTGGTTTTGCTACAACTGTTATCACAGATACTCCGGATATAGTTCTAGATGGTTTTGTTATCAGGAACCTTCTAAGTTTCTTTCTCTCTTCTGGGTTACAAAAACTTAAAATTTCGACCTTTGTTGGCATTTCTTTCAAATCATGTTTTTTACATTGTCTTTTGATGATTTTGTTAATTTCATTGTGATCTAAACACTCACTTTTAATCAATTCCTTTATTATATCGATACAAACAACCCTTTTCTTCATAACCTCACGATAATTATTGAGTGTAGAATAGAAATGTTTATATATTGATTTTCTATCAAATAGTAGTAACATTTATATACCACTAAAGAGTAAATAAGTGATAGTATGAATTCACATGACATCTATAGGTTAAGATTTTATCAAAACGAATTATTCGAAACAAAAAGTCAATTGTTTAAAGCCAAGAGCGTCAAACAATTGAAATTCTTGCAGAATAGAATTCAATTCTTGCAATGTAAGATTGAGGAAATACAGAACGGCGAATCATAAATTTTTCAATAATTCACAGATCTTACAAATACCCCTACTACTTGGTTCTCCGCACTCTTTACAACTATTAATTTTTCCTGATTTGAATTTACTCCTGATAAAAGGTGTAATTTTAAAGGCACTCTCATATAGGCTATATTTAATACCAGGAGAAGTTTCTTCTAAACGATCTAAAAACCTTCTCGTTTCTCCACGTAAAGGATTGTCGACTGAGTAAGAACATTTTTTTGGTCCAAAAGGAATCTTATTTATTTTTGCAAACAACTCAGATTCGTTTTCTGGTACTAAAATTAAAGGTTTTATTCTCTCTACAAATTTAGGATGATTCGCAATCTTTGGTTTTGGGCCCATACGAACTAATCTTAATAAATCTCCCTTTAGGATGTTCATCAGTATACTCTGGCATTCGTCATCTAGATTATGACCAGTTGCTAATTTTGTAGCTCCCAATTCCCTCGCTTTCTTATTGAGTAAATATCTTCTCAACAGACCACAACTGCCACAATACCCTGACTTCATTCTTTTTGTTAAGTCATCAACTGAAAAACCAAACTCTTTTTTGAATGAAAAAACATGCTGGTCTATTCCCAATTTTTTACAGAAACTCTCACTTTTTTTTAGACATTCATCCCTATATCCTTTTATCCCCTCATCAATAGTTATCACAAAAAGTTTCACATTAGGATTGTTCTTGAAAATTTTATCCAATAAGTACAATAAGTTGGATGAATCTTTACCTCCAGAATGAGCAATAGCTACTGTATCCTTTTTCTCTATTAAATGGTTCTCTCTTAGAGTTTTTTTAACTTTTTTTTCTATACTTTCCGTAAAGTGTTTTTCACAATAATGATGACCTTCATATTTACGAAAGTATATAGATTTCTTATTACAGAAAGAGCATTTCATACTCTCACTTTTCTATCAACTTGAATGCCAATTCAACAGCTTCCTTTGCATTCTTTGCTCCGATTATTTTCACTTTCTTTTTCTCGTTCATGTACTTTCCAATAAATTTGGCTGGTAGACCTTCCATGCCACTTATTACGATAATGGGTTTAGAATATACGTAAGCATACGCTACTTCCGTTAGAGCACCTACCCCTCCACCAATCACAATCATTGCATCACAAGAAAAAGCCAGAATTTGATTTCGTGCAAATCCCATACCTGTTAATATCGGAATATCGACATATTTACTGGTCTTTGAATGATCTGTTTCAGGAAGAATTCCAACTGTAATACCACCTTCTTTCTTAACACTTCTAGCAACTGCATCCATTATCCCATATGGTCTACCTCCACATATAACTATTCCATCTTTTTTAGCAATTTCTTTACCCACTCTCTCTGCAGCCTTTATATGATTCTCATTAGCATGAAGTCCATGACCAACTACAGCAATTAATGGTTTCCTTTTCATACGCTCACCAATGACCAAACATTACCTTTATTATCATACCATATTTTTTCAATTTTAAATCCCACCGTTTTCAAATCTTCTTCTAGTTCTTTTTTTGTGTATAAATGATGAAACCTTTTGTATTTTTTCCCATGATAATTCCAATCGACGTAAACATCACCGAAATGTCCAAAAATAAAACTTTTAATGAGTTTCCAAATAAATCTTAACTGCCATCTTTTCCACTCACTCATCAGAATTTTGATTCCAACTCTTTTCATTTCTTCTAATGATTTTAGTCTGAGTACTATGGGGCTTATGTGATGCAAAGTCCTTACACAAATAACTGATAAAAAAGTTCCTTTTTTGAAGGGTAGATTGATTAAATTACCGATGACTAAGTTTGTTTTTAGTTTTCTCCTCTTCAAGAATTTCTTTGTTTCTCTTATCATGCCACTAGAAAAATCCATACCTACACAGTAAAACCCTCTTTCAAGAAATGGTAATAAGTTTCTACAGTTACCACAACCGACATCTAAAATTGGTCCACTGTTTATTGTCTTTGAAAAATCGATCACTTCATTTTCTGGTTTAACCCTTAAGTTTGTCCAAGAATCTGCAATTATATTCCAAACTTCTCTTTGAGATGACATAAAATCACAGAATAGCCCCGGCAGGATTCGAACCTGCGTCGATGGGTTTCCTCTAGTGATCCAAAGCCTTCTAAGTTTTAAACTCATTATGCTTGACCACTACACCACAGGGCTGTACCACAGCCAATAAAAATAGAAAGAGTATTTATTATTTAAACATTTGCTGGTAATTTCCTTCTTTTCTTTACTATTTCCTTCTTCTCTATAATTTGTCTCTCTAAATTATCTATTACTTCATCTATCACAATCATGATATCCCAACCAGTTTTCTTTGCTTTGAATAAACCTAAAGTTGTATTAAAAGATCCAATCACTTCATAAAGATATTTTTCTCTTTTCTTTCTGATAGTATCAGCTATTATCTTGAACTCTTGTATACGTTCTTCGCCAAAAATTCTATCGAATTCGTCTATCAATGGCTGAGTCGCTTCTTTTATTTTTTCTATAGAGAATTTATCGAATTCTTCGAATCCAATTAATCGAACAGTTTTGATAAAATCACCTCTTTATAAATTATTACGGAATCTTATTTTAACTGTTAATATGATTTGGTTCATGAAATAAGATTTAATTCATAATAAAAATAATAATCACTAATTGTGTGACAAAAATGAAATTCAATTTAACTCTTGGAGTTGTAGACAAACCAGGTCAGTTACTGAAAGCTTTTGAGCCAATTGCTAAGAATGGTGGAAACATAGTTTCTGTAATACACGATAGGGAAAACCCTGGTGGTTATGTTCCAGTTAGTTTGGTTGTGGACTTTCCGTCAAAAGAAAATTTCAATAACACTAAAAAAGAATTGGAGAAAATCAATATTCCTATTATAAAATCAGAGGAAGCTGTTGAAAGGGCGAATACCACACTTATATTGATCGGAAAATCTGATTTAAAACGATTTATCGAAAACATAGAGAGCAAAGAAGTAAAGATATTGGATTTTGAGGTCTCCTCTCCCAACTCTGAAAGACCTTGTGCTAAAATAAACATAGAGGCACCCCCTCTTATTTTGAATGATATCATCCAAAAATTGAAGAGAACAGCTAAAAAAGAAAACTTAATTTTAATCCCATCTTGGTGAAATTTGAATGAAATTAATACTCGTAGGTTTTGGTTTCGTTGGAAAAAGTTTTATAGAAGCTATCATAGAAAAGATTCAAATCCTGAAAAAATTCGACAAAAATTTCAAGTTAGTTGGAGTTTCTGACAGAGATGGTTATTTATACAATGAGAATGGATTAGACCTAGTAAAACTATCTGGAATAAATAAAATAAGTGAATATCAAAGAGATCTTTTCAATGGAAAATCTTCTATCAACTTAATTGAAAAAAGTGAAGCAGATATAATGATTGAAGCCACTCCTACTAATATAGAAGATGGGGAACCTGGATTATCTCATATCAAGAAGGCATTGAGCGAAGTTATGCATGTTGTGACTTCAAACAAAGGGCCACTAGTCATAGCATTTAAAGAGCTAACTAACTTGGCGAAAAAGAATAAACTTGAATTGAAATATGAAGCAACTGTTGTTGCTGGAGTACCAGTTTTTTCATTGATAAAAGAATGTATGCAGGGAGATAAGATAGTTAGAATTTCTGGAATACTGAATGGAACTACAAATTATATATTATCAAAAATGTATTTTGAAGAAACCGACTTTGAATTGGTATTAAAAGAAGCGCAGGAGAGAGGGTTTGCAGAAAAAGATCCTACTTATGATATTGAAGCTATAGATCCTGCTTGTAAGGTTGTAATATTGGCTAATACTCTAATGAAAAAGAATGTTACAATCAAAGATGTAGAAAGAACTGGAATAAAAGATATTACATCAGAAGCTGTTAGTTTGGCAAAAAAATCAGGTTATGTAATAAAATTGATTGGTACAATCGATGAGAATCTAGAAGTTGCTCCAAAATTGATTCGTTTAAATCATCCTTTATGTATTCACGGTATACTAAATGCTGTTCATTTTGAAACTGATCTAGCAAAAGAGATAACAATCGTTGGTCATGGGGCAGGCAAGGAAACAGTTTCTTCAATAATGAATGATTTGATATCAATCATAAGAAGACAATGAAATCACATTAATTTATAAATGAGAGATTCACAGGTTGAGGTTTAACTCTCTTTCGGAAGGGTTAAGTAAACATTAAAAATTAAATATTTAAAATAAGGAAGGTAAAGTATGAGAATATTACAATTGCATTCAGATTTCATAGAATACGAACCTATAGAAAAGGAAATAAAAATAGCAGAAGAAACCGAAAAAAAGAAGAATCGGTTAGAAGATATCGTTGTTCTCTTCACCGCTATCGAGGATGGGGATAATAAAAATGTTATCGAAGCTTCAATCGATGACTTAAAAACAAGCTTGAAAGTTCTGAAAGCTAAAAAAATCTTGATCTATCCATACGCTCATCTCAGTAACAATTTAGCAAAACCAGAAGATGCATTGAAATTAATAAGACACATGGAGAAATATGCCAAAAAATCAAAATTAAAAGTATTTAGAGCACCCTTTGGTTGGTGTAAACAATTCTCTGTCAAGATAAAAGGTCATCCATTAGCTGAGCAATCTAAGTTTTTCACAAAAGAAAAAATCAAAGAAAAAAAAATTGAAAAAGTTTCTAAGGAAAAACCGAAGAAAGTAAAAGAAGAAATTCCGAAAGAATTGAGTGAAAAGGATCACAGATTATTAGGTCAAAAACTCGATCTTTACAGTTTTCAAGAAGAAGGTCCAGGAATGGTATTTTTTCATCCTAAAGGAATGATTATATGGAATACGCTCATGGATTTTTGGAGAAAAGAGCACATTAAAGATGGTTACTTAGAAGTTAAAACTCCACTCATTCTAAATCAAAAGTTATGGGAAATCAGTGGTCATTGGGATCACTTTAAAGACCTCATGTTCTTTACTCAAATAGATGAAGCAGATTTTGCTGTCAAACCTATGAATTGTCCAGGAGGAATCCTCATCTACAAGAACACTGTTAGAAGTTATAAAGACTTACCACTGAGGTTGGCAGAGGTAGGTTTAGTTTATAGGAATGAATTGAGTGGTGTTTTATCAGGATTGTTCAGGTTAAGGGAGTTCACACAAGATGATGCACATATTTTTGTCACACCTGAACAGCTAGAAGATGAGATTAAAAAAGTTATAAAATTTGCTGATCGTATCTATAGTGTATTTGGTTTTAAATACCATGTCGAATTATCTACAAGACCAGAAAAGTATATGGGAACAAAAAAAGTTTGGGATCAGGCTGAAGATGCACTAAAAGAGGCTTTGAATTCTGTTAAATTAAAGTTTAAACTTAATCCTGGCGATGGGGCCTTTTATGGGCCTAAAATTGATTTTCATATAAAAGATTCATTGGGTCGAACTTGGCAATGTGCAACCATCCAAGTTGATTTTGCGATGCCCGAGAGGTTTGGTCTTTATTATGTAGGTCAAAAAGATAAACATCTAAAACCCATCATCATCCATCGTGTTATTTACGGTAGTGTCGAGAGGTTCATCGGAATATTGGTCGAACATTATGCCGGAGCGTTTCCATTATGGTTATCACCGATTCAAGTCAGGGTTATGTCCTTAACTGATAGAAATATACCCCATGCAAAAAAAGTAATGGATGAATTATTAAATAATGACATTAGAGTTGATGCAGATTTTGAACCTAATACCATCGAATATAAAGTAAGGAATGCCCAACTTGAAAAAATAAATTACATGTTAGTTATCGGTGATAAAGAAGAAAAAAATCAAACCGTTGCTGTAAGAACAAGGGACGGTAAAGTGAAGTTTAACGTAAAATTAGATGATTTTATAAAACAAATATCTAGAGAGATTAAAAATAAAGAGTGAAAAAATAAACCATTCAGAAAATTAACTCTATCTAAGCTATTAACGAAAAGATCTCAATTCGTTGCTTGGAGTTAACCTGCTTTCTTTAAATCTACGGGTTTAGAATTTTTCCAAACAAGGTCGAATAAAGGTTCAACTGTATTTTTTGCAGCGTGCTCAGATTTTGTCCAAAACACCATATCCTGTGATGAGTGTACTTCTTCTGGGTTGGATAGTCCCATCATGAGTTGTTGTCCATCGACTATATAGAATCTACCTGAGAGCGGTATCTCATCTTGAAGTATGTTTCTGACCTCTGCAATACCTGAAAGGGTCTTTATAGCATCTGTACAAGTTTCATCTACTCTCGCAGCAATCCTTATTTTAACACCATTTTCTTTGAGTTTTTTCAGTATAGTTAAATGGTTTTCGAACAAATCATTTAGTCCTGTAGGTGTTGTAACTATGTTCACTGAAGAAGATGCATTCCTGAGCATAAAGTCCATATGCTGGAGAACAGAAAATTTCCCTTTCAGAGCTCCAGTTATATCTCCCGGAGAGACTAATTTCAACCCCTCTTTATGCAATTTATTCAATTCTTTTATTAAATCAGATTTTTTCAATCGCTCTATCTTTTTCTCCATTGTCATGAATTTTTCTCGAAGTCTTTCTTTGGCCTTTTCTAAGGCTTCTGCAGGAGGAATAACAACGTATCTTAGTGGTTTGGACATTTGAACAACAACAAAACCCTTGTCAGCTAAGGTCTGAAGTACATCGTAAGTTCTCGACCTAGGAACGTTAGCGATCTCTGACAGTTCACCTGCAGTTGCAGTTCCTTTAGCAAGAAGAGCAACCCAAAGTTTTCTTTCATATAAATTAAGTCCAATTCCCTTTAAAGCATCCATTAATTCTGATGACCCTATCATCTCTACCACTGTAATAACTACTTAGTGATTGGATATTTAAAAATTAATAATTTGTGTTAAAATTTAGTCTAAAATTTCTTTCTATGCAAGTTTAAATAAAATTTAGTTATCCTGCTCTTCCTTGAGTTTTGAAAAGGTCAGAAACCCTCTTTAAAGTATCAGTTTCATCTGGACTCTTATCTTCTCTTATCTTGATGAGACGGGGAAATCTGAGTGCATAACCAGATTCATAGTTAGGTGATTTTTGGATTTCCTGATAAGCCACTTCAACAACAACTTTTGGTTTTAACACAACTTTCCTTCCCTTCTCTTTCAATATCAAATCTTTGAGTGTATCGGTCATCATTTGGAATTGCTCTTCTGTCAGACCAGTACCCATCATTCCACATGGTAAAATTTTTCCAGTGTCTGGATCTCTACAAGCCAAAACATAAGAGCTCAACCAATTTGCTCTCGAACCCACTCCCCATGTAGCACCTATTATAACTAGATCTAAAGTCTCCATTATTGGTTTAATTTTGTACCAACCGCCAACATGTCTACCAAACACATACTTTGAACCTAAAACCTTTAGGAATAAACCCTCTTGTTTTGCATTCAATGCTTCTTTGTAGAATTTTTCTATCTTTTTTATATCATCTGTTACTAATTGCTTTGCTAACTGTAATTTATTTGGAATTACTTTGATTATACCTTCCAATAATTTTCTTCTATCAGTAAAACTTTTGTTGAATAGAGGTTTACCATCAAGATAAACTACATCAAAAAGATGAAGTTGAATAGGAATCTCTTTCACCATTTTTTCGATGTCGTACTTTCGATGAATTCTTTGCGACAGCATCTGAAAAGGTAAAGGCAACCTTGTTTTTGGACTAATACCCAGAGCTTCCCCCTCTACAATACATTCTCTCGGCTTTAACCCCTCTTTGCAGATTTTCACCAAATCAGGAAATTGTTTTGTCACATCTTCAAGTCTTCTTGTATAAACCCAAATTTTGTCATCCTTTTTATGAATCTGTGCTCTCATCCCGTCATATTTATACTCCGCAGCAACCTTACCGAAATCTTTAATCACATCTTCGATGCTTTCCGCCTTTTCACCGAGCATCACTTGTACTGGTTTCCCTAACTGTATTTTAACTTTTTTCAAACCATCTATTCCTTTCTCTTTTACAATTTTTGCAATTTCTCCAAAATCAGATAGAACATTCCAAGCATACTCGACTGCATTAATCATTTCATTTTTATCTTCCTTAGTCATATCTTCCCTAGTGAGGAATGCTTTGACAATGGCATCTCTCATAATACCTTCAGCAACGCCAATCCTCAATTCTTGCAGTATTGTTCTAACTATATACCTGGCTTCTTTTGCTTTAGCTGATGTCAGAAGTTCTGCTATCAAATTCAACTTTCTTTCCTGAGAACCAACACCTGTAACGAAAGCCAACTTTTGTAAATTTTCAAAAACATTATTAACGGTCAATTCTTTTTTAAATAGTATTCTTTGTTTTCTTGATTTAACGCATTCCTCTGTAGCTAAACCAAGGTCCCCTTTATTTTTGAATTTTTTTTCTATTTCTCCAGGAGAAAAACCTGTGGCTTTGGAAATGGCTTTAATCATCATCTGGGTGGCTATACCTAATTCGTATTCAGAATAAGCAGGAAAAACTCTACCAACTATCAATAACGCAACCCTAGGTAATTTTTCAGAAGGAGTTTTCAAGAATAATTCTGATAGAATATCTAGTTTTCCAAGTTTGGACGGAGTTTTTTCTAATTTTTCATAAGTATCAACGAGAATTGAGTATTCCATGTAATCAAGATTTTCCTGCATAGATTTATAATTTTGTCAGTCAAAAACTGGTTTAGGTGGATTAATGGAAGTATTCGATTGCATTGAATCAAGAAGCTCTGTCAGAAGATATGAAAAAAAAGAAGTTTCGAATGAATTGATAGGCAAAATAATATATGCAGGTACTCAGGCCCCATCTGCAGGAAATCTGCAGCCATGGGAGTTTATAGTTGTTAAGGATGAAAAATTAAAAAAAGAGCTCACTGAAGCGTCTTTAAGACAGAGCCATATAGAAAATGCACCAGTTGTAATAGTAGTGTGTGCGAATCCAGAAAAGAGTGAGGACAGGTACGGCGATCGTGGAAGAACTTTATATTGTATTCAAGACACTGCTGCTGCCATAGAAAATATGCTCTTAACTGCGAATGATTCAAGTCTCGGTGCATGTTGGATCAGTGCGTTTGATGAGGAAGAAGTTAAGGATATCTTAAACATTCCTGAAAGACTTAGACCTATTGCTATCATAACGTTAGGCTTTCCAATATCCCACGAAAAACCAACAAAAAAATCAAGGATACCATTCGAAAAAATAACTTGGGTAGATAAACATGGGAAACATTTTCCTTGGTTCGAACATTATGCGGGAGAATGGAAATTAAAGATAAGGCCATTGGAAGAACATGTTAAAAAAATCAAGGAGAAGTTAAACAAAAAATCAAAATAATTAAAGTGAATTTAAATTTATAAGTAGGAGTAATAATTATAGGGGGTGAGTTATGAATAATAAATTTTTTCTTTTTACTGTTTCAACTTTGTTCGTCATTTTATTACTCATTGATTTGGTTCCGGCTCAAAATATAGAGATAGTAGCCCCAGAAAAAACAGTCATACTATATACTGGTAAAAGTAGTTCTCTAGAAATATTGGTTAAGAACAATCAAAGACAAAAAGATACTTTTTACTTTTCTGTATGGCCAACTTATTGGGTGAGTCTAGATAAATATTGGATGGCACTAAGGCCTGATGAAGTAGGTAACATATCATTAGTTTTAGAGCCTCCTATAGACGCGGAAGAGGGAATGGTTGTTTATACTTTGACGGTTAGATCAGTGGACTATAACATTTCATCATCTAAAGAAATAAACTTCAAAATAGTTAGGTCAACGAGCGTCTTTTTATCCGAAGTTAAGATTAATAAACAGATATTTAGACCTGGCGAAACAGTGACTATACAACCAGTCATTACAAACTTACATAGAAAAGATTCAGCTGAAGTTTTTATTACGACAAAGATTTTAAAGGATAACTCTATTATAAAAAAATTCGAAGATTCATTGTTCATATCGCCTGGAAGTATGGAGACATTGTCGAACAGTTTTGAATTAGATATAACCAAAATAGCAGGAGAGTATGAAGTAGATGTTGTTTTGAAGAATGAATTAAATAAAGTGTTAGATGAAAAAACGATTAATTTTGACATAGAGACTATCCATAAAATAGACGAAGAGAAAAGTACTACAAACAGTCTTCTATACAGTACTGTGATAATTAAGATAACTAACAATGGAAATGTAGTAGAATCGAATTTTTATGTGACAGAGTCTTTACCCTTAATCTCAAAAAACTTCTTTTTCCCAGAAATCGAACCTATTCAACAAGAAGAAAAAGATAATAGAATTGTTTATACATGGTCGATCAAAAAGCTAGCTCCAACAGAGAACATAATTATAACGTATCAACTTCGTTTCACGAATCTGGTTTTAGTTTCATGTCTTCTTATTATAATTGTTGTATGGATAGTTTGGTTATTCTACCGTCCGAAGTTAAGAAAGGGTTATATGGGGTTATTGGCTGGAGGAAAAGAGCTTACAATTTCATTGAATTTAAAAAATAGGCAAAGAAAAACAATTGAAAATATTATTGTTAAGGATTTTGTTCCTCCATTGGCCGCTGTTGTAAAAAGATTTGACACACTAGTACCTACCTTAAAGAGAACGGAAAGTGGAACAGAATTGGCATGGAAGATAAAAGAATTACGACCCAAGGAAGAAAGGGTTTTGACGTATAAGATTAAACCAAGCGTAGATATTCTTGGAAAGTTAAAACTACCTAAAGCTCATTTAGTATATAAGACAAAGAAAGGTAAGAAAAGGAGAGTTCTTTCGAAGACTGTAAGTATCATGGGAAAGGTTAAATAATATTATTTATATTTCTTATAAGTAACCCCGGATAGCTCAATGGTAGAGCGATCGGCTGTAGTCGAGTACTATGGTGCTTGATCGTTAGCAATCGCTCGAAAGATACCGATAGGTTGCTGGTTCAAATCCGGCTCCGGGGATTCCTAACATTTCCGAAAGCTATTTAAACTTTTACGAATAAAGAATCTGAATAACAGCAATTTAAATAAAGCTGAATATAATATTTTATGGGTTGACGACCAAAACGGAGAGGAAACACCCGTTCCCATCCCGAACACGGAACAGTCGATAAAGGCTGCGTGAAAGTTAAACTCTCCAGTGATCTGGGCTGTACTGCCTTTGGGCGGGAAACCCAGGACGTTGCCAACCCATCATATGGTGACCCATTATTGATCGAAAAATCCCCTCTCCATTTCCCATTTTTGGTTAATTTTCTATTCGGTAGCTTTTACATAAGCCCTGATAGTGTAGCCCGGTCTATCAAAACATTGAATGTTGTAGAGTCCGGGACTGTCACTCCCGGGACAGGGGTTCAAATCCCCTTCAGGGCGTAGGTGATAGTGTGAAGAGTAAGATCAACATATTCAATCATGAATTAGTACCTAAACACATTCTTCTTACGGAAGATGAGAAAAATAATGTCATGAAGAAATATGGAATAAAGAGAATGAGTCAATTCCCAAAGATATTGAAGTCAGACCCTGTAGTTAATATTTTAGGTGCAAAAATTGGTGACCTCATCAAGATAATAAGAAAGAGTGAAACAGCAAAAGAATCAGTTTATTATAGAGTCGTAATAGAGGGTTAAAAATGGAAGGATTTAAATTACTTTTGAGTTCATTTGCTAATGAACAGGGGTTTGTTAAGTTTCAGATAGACTCTTTCAATGATTTCGTGGATAGAAGGATTGAAAATATAATAAAACAAATCAAAGAGATAAAACCCGAAGTCCCTGATTTGGGGGAATTCAAGATAAAACTTGGAAAATTCAAATTAGGTGAACCTTCTGTCAAAGAGGCAGATGGTTCTGTTAGGAATATTCTGCCATTGGAAGCAAGGATTAGAAATGTAACTTATGCATCTCCAATGTATGTTGAAATGACACCAATCCTGAACGGAATAGAGAGTGAAACAATATGGGTTAATTTCGGGGACTTACCAATCATGTTAAAATCAAAATATTGTTCTCTATCAAAAATGACTATAAGAGAACTTATTGAAACCGGAGAGAACCCCGACGATCCTGGCGGTTACTTCATCATAAACGGAACTGAGAGGGTTTTGGTTTTAATAGAGGAGATTGCTCCAAATCGAATCATAGTCGAAAAGTCTAGCATCCCAAATATTACAGAAAGTGCAAGAGTACACTCAGAAAAAGACGGATACATTCAAAGACATGTGATAGAGAGAAAAACAGACGGAATCATTAGGATAAACTTTGCTAACATCAACAACTTATCGATAGTCATACTGTTGAGAGCTTTAGGGTTAGAATCTGATAAGGACATAATTAATGCAATATCCCTAAATCCAGAAGTACAAGAAGAGTTTTATCCCAACTTGTTTGAGAGTGAATCGACAACTGCAAAGGAGGCGATAGATGAGATAGGTGGACACATCAAGATACCACAGAAAGAATACAGAAGGGAAAGAGTTACAAGACTCATAGATAGATATCTACTACCACATCTGGGTCAGGAGAAGACAGATAGGCTTAATAAAGCTGTATTCCTTTCTAAAGCTGTAAACAAAATTTTACTCTTTCATTTGAATAAAATACCAGAAGACGATTTGGATCATTATTCTAATAAACGTTTAAGGTTGTCTGGGGATTTACTTGAAATTCTTTTCAGGTCTATACTGTTGGGTAAGTGGGGCTTGATAACGAGAATTACATACAACTATCAAAAATTAACAAAAAGAGGAAGATTCCCTCCCTTACAAGCTATAGTTGAAGCGAACGTCTTAACAAATCAAATATTGTCAGCCTTAGCAATAGGAGCTTGGGTTGGTGGAAGGACGGGTGTCTCTCAAAGGTTGGAGAGGAGTAGTTTTATAAAAACTCTATCTCACATGAGAAATATTCTTTCTCCTTTAACATCCACACAAGAGCATTTCGAAGCGAGAGAATTACACCCAACTCATTGGGGAAGAATAGACCCGTCACAAACCCCAGAAGGAGCGACAATCGGTTTGAGGAAGTACCTATCGGTAATGTCTCAAATAACTACAGGGACATCTGAGAAGGAAATTAAACAGACATTCAACCTGATTAAAAAGAATGTAGAGGGTTAATATGATTGATGTATTTTTAGGTGGAAGATTCGTCGGAACAACTGAAAATCCAGAGAAAATCGTAAATTCAATCAGAGAAAGGAGAAGAAAGGGACAGATTTCTGAACAAATTAACGTTGCCCATTTGAAACATTTGAATACGATAAAAATACTTACTGATTCTGGACGAGCGAGACATCCATTAATAGTCGTTGAGAATGGAAAACCAAAACTCACTAGAGAACACATTGAAAAGATAAAAAAGAAGAAGATGAGTTGGTCTGATTTAATAAAAGAAGGTGTGATTGAGTATCTGGATGCAGAAGAAGAAGAAAATGCTTATGTTGCTTTAAAGCCAGAGGATTTGACAAAAGAGCATACACACCTTGAATTGGATCCTGCAACGGTTCTTGGTCTGTCCACATCTTTTGTTCCTTTTCCAGAATTTGATCGTGGAGATAGAGTTAACTTTGGAGCAAAGATGGTAGGTCAAGCTATTGGGATGTACTCCTTGAATTTTCCGATGAGAACTGACACAAAATCTAACGTATTAATTTACCCACAAGTACCTCTCGTCAAAACTCATATTAACGACATCCTAAATGATGAGGATCATGCTGGTGGTCAAAACGTTGTCATTGCTATAATGTCTTTCAATGGCTACAATATGGATGATGCAATAATATTGAACAAATCATCCATAGAAAGAGGCTTGTTCTGGTCTTATTTATTCAGGGCATACGAAGCTGAAAAAAAGAGATACATGGGAGGGCAAGAAGATATCATCGGAATTCCAGAACCAGGTATAAGAGGATATCCTGGAGAAGATGCTTATAAACATCTGCCAGAAGATGGAATAGTTAATCCTGAAACAGAGGTTAAATCTGACGAAGTACTCGTTGGAAAAGTATCACCTTTAAGGTTCCTTGGTACCCTCGACCAATTCATAACAGGCTTAGAAAATATTAGAGAAACTTCTGTTAAATTAAGACACGGGGAAGAAGGAATAATCGATAGAGTCTTTATGTCAGAGAGCAGTGATGGTAACAAATTGGTAAAGGTAATCGTGAGAGATTTAAAGAAACCCGAGATTGGTGATAAATTTGCTAGTAGACATGGACAAAAAGGTGTTGTTGGCATAATAGTTCCTCAAGAAAACATGCCATTCACAGAAGACGGAATAGTTCCAGATATAATATTCAATCCTCATGGTATTCCTTCTAGGATGACCATTGGCCAATTATTAGAGATATTGGCTGGAAAAGTTTCTGCTGTGAAAGGTGAAAGATTGAGTAGTCCTGGATTTCATCCTCTTTCAGAGTCAGCACTTAGGAAAACTCTTGAAGAGTATGGTTTTAGGAACGACGGAAAAGAAACTTTCTATGACGGCCAGACTGGGAAGAAATTGAATGGTCAAATATTTGTAGGAAACATATTTTATCAAAAATTAGATCATCTTGTTTCAAACAAAATTCATGCTAGATCAAGAGGTCCCGTCACACTTTTAACTAAACAACCTACAGAAGGAAAGTCTAAAAAGGGTGGATTGAGACTGGGGGAGATGGAAAAAGATTGTTTGATCGCACAGGGTGCTACACTTGTTCTCAAAGAAAGGTTCGATTCCGACAAGACAATAATACCTATATGCAAGAATTGTGGATTGGTTGCAATACATGACAGGATAAAGAATAAAAAATATTGTCCTGTATGTGGTGAATCTAAAGTTGCTGATGTTGAAATGTCTTATGCGTTCAAGCTTCTGTTGGATGAATTGAAATGTATGTTGATATATCCAAAAATAGTTGTCAGTGAGGATAATACTTTAGAAAAGATAGTATTCGGAGTTTTGAGTTCTGAGATGACAAAAAAGATGTCTGCGGCAAAAATAAACAAGACAGAACTTTACGACCAAGAAGGTTATCCAATAGAAGGAGGTTTGATGGATCCTAGATTGGGAGTTATCGATCCTGGTTTGAGATGTAGAACGTGTGGTGGAACCGTTGGTGAGTGTCCAGGACATTTTGGATATTTAGAGCTTGTGAGACCTGTTATTCATGTTCATTATGCAAAGTTGATTTATAACATATTAAAAACAACTTGTCAAAAATGTGATAGAGTTCTTTTAGATCAAGATGCTATGAAAAAATTCATGTCAAGTAAAAAATCATTCAAGAGGTTAAAGGCCTTAGTTAAGAGTAAATGTCCTCATTGTGGAATAGCACAAAAGAAGTTTAAATTCTTGAAACCGACTACTTTTGTTGAAGGGGCTTCTATTTTAAGTCCAGTTCAGGTTAGAGAAAGATTAGAGAAAATACCAGACTCAGATTTGATTTATCTGGGTTTAAGAAAAGTTAGACCAGAGTTATTCATCATAACTCTTTTACCAATACCACCTGTAACAGTTAGACCTTCTATAACACTTGAAACGGGTGAAAGGTCGGAAGATGACTTGACACATAAACTAGTCGATATCGTGAGAATAAACAAGAGATTGGCAGAAAATATTGATTTAGGTGCGCCCGAGTTTATCATTCAAGATCTTTGGGAGCTTGTTCAATACCATACTGCAACTTATATGAATAACGAACTTTCTGGAGTTCCACCGGCCAGACATAGGTCTGGAAGAATTCTAAAAACTTTAACACAAAGGTTAAAGACAAAAGAAGGGAGATTCAGACATAACTTAATCGGAAAAAGAGTCAATTACTCAGCACGGACTGTTATAAGTCCTGATCCTTTACTTGATGTGAATGAAGTGGGTGTTCCTCTAGAAATCGCAAAAGAGTTGACTACCTCAATAGTCGTCAATGAAAGAAATATTGAATATGTAAAAAAACTGATCAACCGATACCCAGAATGGCCAACTGTAAGCTATATAATAAGATTAGATGGGATGAAGAAGAAGGTTAATGAAACAAACAAAGAAGAAATTTTGAAGGAAATAGAGACAGGGTTCGTTGTTGAAAAACAATTAGAAGATGGGGATTGGTCACTCTTCAATAGACAACCTTCTTTGCATAGAATGAGTATGATGGGACATAAAGTTAGAGTGATGCCTTACAAAACATTCAGACTCAATCTTGTCGTTTGTCCACCATATAATGCTGACTTCGATGGCGACGAAATGAACCTACATATTCCACAGACCGAAGAAGCACAAACAGAGATAAAACTTTTGATGGATGTTCCTAACCACATTAGAAGTCCAAGGTTTAGTGGTCCTATACTTGGTTGTAGTAAGGACCATATAACATCTTTGTATTTGTTAACTCATGGTGATCGAAAATTCACAAAAAAGGAAGTTGTAGAATTAGTGAAATTCTGTAACACAGAGATAGAGGTTCCAGATAAAAAAACTTTTACTGGTAAAGAAGTATTCAGTCTGTTCTTACCTAAAGATTTCAACATGAATTACAAAGCTGAATCTTGTTTAGGTTGTTCAAAATGCATGAAGGAAAAATGTCCCAATGATTCATACGTTGTCATAAAAAATGGTCAACTCGTATCTGGAACCATAGATAAGAAAGGTGTAGCAGCATTCAGTGGAAAAATCCTTGACGATATTGATAAGATATACGGACATAAATTCATGAAGGAGTTTCTATTCAACATCACAAAACTTGCTCTAAAATTCTTGACAGATCAGGGATTCTCTATTTCACTCTCTGATCAGGATTTGAGTGAGAATACACTAAAGAAGATAGAGAAAATAATAAACAATGCAAGAAAAGAAGTAAACAAAACAATCGCAGATTTCAAGAGAGGGAAAATAAAAGTTTTAATCGGAAGAACACCAAGGGAAAGTTTAGAAGTAGATGTTCAAAGGAAACTTGCTGAGTGTTTGAATAGGATTGCAAGCGTTGTAGAGAAACAAATTCCTATGAATAATACTGTTATAATGGCAAGGAGCGGTGCGAGGGGCAGCATGATAAATCTCGTTCAATGTGCAGCATGTATAGGCCAGGAGACGATAAAGGGACAAAGAATAAAGATTGGTTACTATGGGAGAACATTTCCACATTTCAAACCTGGTGATATAAGTATAGAATCAAAAGGTTTCGTGAAGAATGGTTATAAACAAGGTTTAAATCCTTTCGAATTCTTCTTTGATGCTATGAACAGCAGGGAAGGTCTGATGGATAAATCTCTGAAGACAAGACATAGTGGTTATTTGGAGAGAAGATTGATTGGAGCTTTACAAGATTTAAAGATTGAGTATGATTGTACTGTAAGAGATAGTGGTAAAAAAATAGTACAGTTCGTCCCAGGAGAGGACGGATTGGATCCTTCTAAAATACAAAAAGGTGGAATTAATGTCGAAAGAATCGCAGAAAGAATTTTCAGATGAATCATTGCCGAGTAAGGTATTGGAAGATATAAAGAAGATTAGTAAAGATAAAAAGCTTGATTCTTCCAAAAAAAAGAAGCTAATCGATATTGTCAAGAGAGAGTACTTGAATAGTTCTTTTGAACCCGGAGAAGCTATCGGAATAATTTCAGCCCAATCCATATCAGAACCCGCAACACAAATGACCATGCGAACCTTCCACTTTGCTGGTTCAGTCGGAATTAGGGTGACTTTAGGATTACCTAGGTTAATCGAGATATTTGACGCAAAGAAAGAACCATCAACATCTATGATGTCTTTGTATTTGAAGAAGAATTACAATACTAAGAGACATGCTGAAAAAATAGCTGAAGAAATTACTGAAAAAAGACTGAGAAACTTTATAACATCAATATCTCTTGATTTGACCAACAAGAAAATAAAAATTAAACTGAAAAAACTTAAAAAATCAAAGAAAAGCGAAATTATTTCTAAACTTAGGAAAAAGTTCAAGAATTATAAGATTCTTGTCAGAAGCGATATGTTGAACGTTGAATCAAAAGAGAAGGAATTATCGATAAAGGATTTACAAAGACTCAAGAAAAAAATGTTGGATTCTTGTGTATCTGGTATCTCAAAAATAAAGAATGCCTTAATCATGAAGGAAGGTAATGATTGGATCATTAAAACTATGGGTTCTAATTTTGTTAAAATCATGATACTTAATGAGATAGATGTAATGAGGAGTTATACAAACAATATACATGAATTGGCTAGCGTGCTTGGTATTGAAGCTGCTAGGAATGCTATAATAAAGGAGACCAAGACTACCATGCAACAACAAGCATTGGATATAGACGACAGACATGTTATTTTGGTGGCGGATATAATGACTTTTTCTGGAGAGATTAAGCCCATCGGAAGGTATGGTGTAGCTGGCATGAAACCATCTGTCCTTACAAGGGCAGGTTTCGAAGAGACTATAAAACATCTTGTAAGAGCGTCTGTCAGACAAGAAGAGGATAACTTCAATGCTATATTCGATAATGTCATGGTCAATCAACAGGTACCTGTTGGTACAGGTATGTTCGAGTTAATCTCAAGATTGGGCGAGGAGTAAATGAACATCGAAAAGCTAATAAAAGAAAAAATAAAACAGGATAAAATTTTGTTTGGATATAAAAGTGTTATGAAATCGATAAAATCTAGTCGTCCTAAACTCATAGTTTATGCCAACAATCTTCCAGAAGACAGGAAAAAAATGATAGAACATAACGCTAAAATATCTAACGTTGAAATAAAAGAATATCCAAACGATAGTGTGAATCTTGGATTAGTATGCGGGAAACCATTTCCTGTCAGTACCTTAGCTATAAAGAGGAGTAAGAAATGACCATAACTTTCACTACAGAAAGTATAAGACTGTTAACACTGTTCGAGAACATGACGAATGTTTCTGTTAAGGATTGTTTAGTGACTAAAGATGTGATACATTATGTAGTTGAGGAGGGAAAAATTGGTCTAGCTATAGGTAAAAATGGTAATTCAATAAAGAATATTGAGAGGATCGTGAGAAGGAAAGTAAAGGTTTATGAATACTCAACTAATCTTGAGACTTTTGTTAAAAATCTTATTCCACAATGTAAGGAAGTTAAGACAATAAACAATGGAGGATCGATCAAAGTTGAAATTAAAGTCGGTAAAAATGATAGAGGGTTTGTTATAGGAAGAGGTGGAGAAAAAATAAAAATATACAAGGAGATATTGAAGAGGATACATAACATATCCGATATACAGGTGAAGTAATGGCAAGAGGGATGTTTGCTGCAAGAAAATTAAAAAAAAAGAGAAAGAAACAGAAGTGGAAGGATGTAAAATACATGAGGAGGCAGTTACAACTAGCTAAAAAAGATCCTCTAGAAGGTGCTCCTCGAGGTAGAGGCATTGTTATCGATAAGAGGATGGTGGAACAAAAACAACCTCATTCTGGTATGATCAAAGCTGTGAGAGTACAGTTGATAAAGAATAATGTTCAAGTCACTGCTTTTGTTCCAGGTACAGGTGCTATAGACCATATCAACGAGCATGATGAAGTATTGATTGAAGGAGTGGGAGGAAGTCAAAGAGGCCCTATAGGGAGTCAATGGGGATTGAAGTTTAAGGTCGTTGCTGTTAATGGGGTAGCTCTTTCTGAAATTTTATCTGGAAAGAAACAGAAACCAGCCAGATAATTAAGGGATACAAAATGACAGAATTGAAATTGTTCAACAGATGGAGTTTCAACGTAGAAGTAAATGATCCTGGATTAAAACCTTACATAAACTTAGATCCAATTGTTATTCCAAAGACTGGTGGAAGGTATAGCCAGCATAAATTCTATAAATCCAAGATGAACATAGTTGAAAGACTCGTGAACAAACTAATGGTCCCTGGTCATAGAGGAAAAAAACATCTGTTGTCATCTGGCAGAAATACTGGAAAGACACAGACAATACTCAATATAATAAAAGAAGTGTTTGAAAAATTGGAAGAAAGAACAAAAACAAACCCTATTGAGATCCTTGTTAGAGCGATTGAGAATGCCGCATTGAGAGAAGAAATAACATCATACCAGATGGGTGGAATCATAGTTAGAAAGGCTGTTATTTCTTCCCCACAGAGAAGAGTTGATGCAGCCTTAAGCATAATAGTACAATCTGCCTATAGAAAATCCTTTGGAAAGAAACAACTTATGGTAGATGCGTTAACGAACGAGATACTCTACGCATACAAGAACGATGCTTCTAAATCTGAGGCAATAAAAGAGAAGGAAAGGATTGAGAGAGAAGCGGGTGGAGCGAGATAAACGATTAAATAACTCAAATAAAATATTCTTTCATGCAGATAAAGGCTTTCTCGATTAAATGGAAAAGGAATATGTTCTGTTTGGAATTGATGTGCTTAGCTCCTAGAGGGAAGGAAAGAATAATTAAACTCTATTTACCTTTACCTATGATGGAGGCCTTTGTCGCTAAGTTGAAGAAAGCGATTGAAAGACAGAAAGAAAAAGTTACTGAGGATGAAGAGGTAAAATACATTGGATAAATCCAAACATTTAAATTAATTTCTTTTAAAAATGATAGTATTTTATTTTAAGTGACATGCATGGCAGAAAAGGATATTGGAGAAAAAATTAAAGAATTGATGTATAAACCTGACTACATCAGAAACATTGGTACTGTAGCTCATATCGATCATGGTAAGACAACTTTCTCTGATCATTTACTTGCAGGGGCAGGAATGATTTCGACAGAATTGGCAGGAAGAAAACTCTTTCTTGATTTTGATGAACAAGAACAACAAAGAGGTATCACAATATGGTCTGCTAATGCTAGTATGGTTCACAACTATCAAGGAGAAGATTATCTCATAAATCTAATCGATACACCAGGACATGTCGATTTCGGAGGTGATGTCACAAGAGCTATGAGAGCAGTTGACGGTGCAATAGTTCTAGTCGACGCAGTAGAGGGAGTGATGCCTCAGACAGAGACAGTAATAATGCAAAGCCTGAAAGAGAGAGTTAGACCTATACTATTCATCAACAAAGTGGATAGACTAATAAAAGAGCTCAAATTAACTCCAGAGCAAATGCAAAAAACATTTGAAAAGATAATCAGAGAAGTAAATCTTCTCATTCAAAAGTATTCAGAAAAAGAGTTCAAAGATAAATGGATAGTTAATGTCAATGATGGTTCTGTCTCTTTTGGTTCGGCATTAAGAAAATGGGCTATTTCCATTCCTTATATGAAGAAAACTGCAATTACTTTCAAGGATATTATCGATTTAACTACTGCAAATCAACAAGATGAGTTGGCTAAGAAAGCTCCCTTGTATCAAGTTATTTTAGATATAATCGTTAGACATCTACCATCGCCGATGGTGGCTCAAAAATATAGAGTTCCTAAGATTTGGCGAGGTGACCTTGATTCTGAAATTGGAAAGTCAATGATATCAGTAGAGAGTAAAGGACATTTGGTAGGTATTGTTACTAAAATGGTTCCTGATCCTCATGCTGGGTATGTAGCTTGTGCGAGAATATTTTCTGGGAAAATAAAACAGGGAGACGAAGTTTATCTCGTTGGTCAACACAGAAATAATAGAATCCAACAAGTGAGCGTTTATAAAGGACCACAAAGGATACAAGTTGATGAAGTTTTGGCGGGTAACATCGTTGGGATAGTTGGATTGGTCGATGCTTTCTCGGGTGAAACAATCTGTGAGCCTGATTATTTAATCGAGCCGTTTGAAGAGATTAAGCATATATTCGAGCCTGTAGTTACTAAATCCTTGGAGCCGAAAGACCCTAAAGACCTGGTGAAACTCATTAATTTTCTGAAGAAATTAGCGAGGGAAGATACAACAATTCAAGTTAAGATCAATCAAGAAACTGGTGAATACTTAGTCTCAGGTTTGGGTGAGTTACATCTAGATGCTAAAGTGGAAAGAAAATTGAAAGAACAAGGAATAGAGTTTGAAGCATCTCCACCTATAGTTGTATACAGAGAAACTATTGGAAAAAAATCAACAGAAGTCGAGGGTAAATCACCAAACAAACACAATAAATTTTACATGTTTGTCGAACCTTTAGAAAAAAGTGTTTTCGAAGCGATGAGAACAGGAGATGTACCTTCAGAAATAGAATTGAAGAAGAAAAACTTACAACTTCAGAATAAATTGTCAGAGCTAGGCATGCCCGTGAATGAAATAAAGAAACTAAAACTTATTCATAACAAGAATATGCTTCTCGATCAGACTAAAGGTGTTCAATACTTGAACGAGGTTATGGAGATGATCAAGGAAGGGTTTATTAATAGGATGGATGAAGGTCCTTTGACGAGAGAACCTTGCGTCGGTTTGAAGATTATTTTAACAGATGCTGATCTACATGAAGACCCTGTTCACAGAGGACCAGGTCAAGTCCTTCCTGCTATAAGGTATGCCATAAGAACATGTATGTTGGGAGCTGATGCTACCCTTCTTGAACCTCTACAGATCATAAGGATTGATGTTCCCACAGAGATGATGGGTGGAGCAATAAAAGAAGTCGGTAACAGAAGGGGTAAAGTCTTGGATATGAGTGAAGAAAGAGGAATGACTATCATAAGAGCCAAGATCCCTGTTTCAGAGATGTTTGGCTTCAACTCTGCTTTGAAGTCAGCTACAGGAGGGAAAGGTTTTTATAGTTTAATCGATGTTATATTTGAGAGACTTCCAAAACAACTACAGGATCAAACAATCCTGAAGATAAGGAAGAGAAAGGGATTAAGTGAACACGTACCCAAACTCGAATAAAAACATATTTAAAAACATGATTGAATATAAAATACTGTCGGAGGAGGTGTGACTGATGGCAGAATTACCAAAAATAAACATCATTACCGCTGGACATGTAGATCATGGTAAATCTACTTTAATCGGAAGACTATTGTACGATTCTGGTGCGATTAGAGACGATCAATTAAGGAAATTGAAAGAAACTGCTAAGGAATTGAAGAAAGAAACCTGGGAGTTTGCTTATGTAATGGATAGGTTGAAGGAAGAGAGGGAACGTGGTCTTACTATCGATATAATGCATCGTCCGTTCCATACTAAGAAATTCTACTATACTATAATCGATTGTCCTGGACACAGAGACTTCGTCAAGAACATGATTACTGGAACTTCTCAGGCTGATGCTGCTATATTCGTAATTTCTGCAAAGCCAGGTGAGGGAGTTCAGGAACAAACAAAGGAACATGCATTCTTGATGAAAGTTATGGGTGTAAGTCAAATGGTTGTTGCTGTAAATAAGATGGATAGTGCAAATTACGATGAAAAAAGATACAATGAAATCGTAGAAGAATCAAAGAAATTATTGAGTTCTATTGGTTTTAAGATTGACAATGTTCCCTTCGTTCCTGTATCTGGTTTGAAAGGGGATAATGTCTTCAAGAAGTCTGAAAATACAGCTTGGTACAAAGGACCAACGTTAGTCGAAGCAATGGATGCTACTATAGCCCCACCAAAACAGCCTATAGATAAGCCATTGAGGATTCCAATTCAGGATGTTTATACGATAACAGGAGTAGGAACAGTTCCTGTTGGTAGAGTAGAGACAGGTGTTCTGAAAAAAGGAGATAATTTGATATTCGAACCTTCTGGTGCCAAGGGTGAAGTTAAGTCGATCGAGATGTTCCACAAGGAACAGCCAGAGGCTAAACCAGGAGACAACATTGGTTTCAACGTTCGTGGCATCGGAAAAGGTGATGCCAAGAGAGGAGATGTTGCAGGACATCCAGATAAACCACCAACAGTAGTAAAAGAATTCACTGCACAGATAATCGTGCTTCAACATCCAACTGTAATGACCGCAGGATATACACCTGTATTCCACTTAGGAACAGCTTCTATCGCTTGTAAGATAGAAGAGATCATTGCAAAAGTCGATCCCAAAACAGGTCAAGTAGTAAAAGAAAAACCAGATTTCATCAAGACTGGTGATGCTGCAAGGATTAGAGTTGTTCCATCAAAGCCTATGGTTGTAGAAAAGCAAGCAGATATTCCACAGTTGGCAAGGTTTGCAATAAGAGATATGGGAATGACAGTTGCCGCTGGAATTGTCTTGGATATTAAGAAGGCAGAACCTGCTAAGAAAGCAAAGTAACCTCCTCTTTTTTCTCATTTATAAAAATTGGAACTCATATTACGATTTATGAAAGTTAAGATTGATGATGAGATTAAGGAATTCAGAACTGTTTGGATGGAAAGTCACATCGTAAAGATGATAGACCAACCCAAGCTACCACATAAATTCGAGATTTATTCTTCTTTCAATCATAAAAAAACTGCTGATGCAATAAAGAACATGATTGTTAGAGGAGCACCTGCTATCGGTGCCACTGTTGGGTTTGGAATGGCTCAAGCATGTTTAGAGGCATCTGATACCGAGTTTAATGAATACGTTAAGAAAGCGAGTGAAACACTGAAGGATACAAGACCGACTGCATACAACTTATTCTATGCTATAGACAGAATCATGAAAGCGATTGAAAAGGGAAGTTCAACCAAAGAAAAAAGGGAACTAGCAGTAAAAGAAGCGAATAGGATAGCGGATGAGGATGTAGAAACTAATAAAAAAATTGGGGTATTCGGGAATGAATTGATTAAAGATGGTTACAAGATTCTAACACATTGTAATGCTGGTGCTTTGGCAACTGTTGATTATGGAACCGCTTTAGCACCGATAAGATTTGCTCATTCTGGTGGGAAAAAAATATTTGTTTTTGTGGATGAGACTAGACCAAGATGTCAAGGCTCAAGGTTAACAGCATGGGAACTACTGCAAGAAGGAATAGATCATGCTATCATAACAGATAATGCTGCTGGTCATTACATGAAAAGAGGAGAGATTGATATATGTATCGTTGGAGCTGATAGAGTTACAGCCGACGGATCTGTTGCGAACAAGATAGGTACTTATGAGAAGGCTGTTGTAGCTAAAGAAAATAAAATTCCGTTTTACGCGGCCGTACCAACTAGCACGATTGATATGAACATTAAATCTGGGAAGGATATACCGATAGAGGAAAGGGATGAGGAAGAAGTAACACATATGTGGGGATTCTACGGAGAAGATCTTAAGAAAATCAGGATATCACCTAAAGGTTCTCGTTCAAAGAATCCTGCTTTTGATGTCACACCAAAAAAATACATAACAGGACTCATAACAGAGAGAGGTATTATTAAACCCAATGAGATTAAAAAGTTATTTGATTAAGATTTTATGGGGGTGTCATCGTGGATTGGGGAAAGAAAAATAGATTGTCAAGATTGATACAGAAGGATAATCATTGTTTATGGTTGCCTATAGATCATGGATATTTTCAAGGTCCCACCATAAAATTAGAAAAACCAGGTGAGACTTTAAAGCCACTACTTCCTTATTGTGATGCGATTTTTGTTACTAGAGGAGTGTTGCGTAATTGTATAGATCCTAATAACACTAAACCAATCATCCTGAGGGTATCTGGTGGAACTAGTATGGTTGGTGAAGATTTAGCGAATGAAGGAATTACTACTTCTATAAAAGAAGCTGTTCGACTCAATGTGTGTGCTGTAGGTCTTTCTATATTTGTTGGTAGTAAGTATGAACATCAAACACTTCTAAATCTTTCTAATCTCATTAATGAAGCTGAAGAGTATGGAATGCCGGTGATGGCGGTTACTGCAGTTGGTAAAGAAATGGAAAAAAGAACAGCTCGTTATCTTGCATTATGTTGTAGAATTGCGGCTGAACTCGGTGCAAGTGTAGTAAAGACATACTGGTGTGAGAATTTTGAAAAGGTTGTAGAAGGATGTCCTGTTCCAGTTGTTATGGCAGGTGGACCTAAAGTAGATACTGAACTTGAAGTGTTTGAATTCGTGTATGATGGTATGCAAAAAGGTGCTATAGGTGTAAACTTGGGAAGAAACGTCTGGAAAAACGAGAATCCAGTTGCCATGATAAGAGCATTAAGATCAATTATCCATGAAGACGCTACACCAAAAAAAGCTAATCAATTGTTTGAAAGCCTCAAGAAAGAAAAGAAAAAATAAACCTGATTTGTTGATGTTATGCGCGTAGCAATGTATTACAACAATAAAGACCTGAGAATAGAGGAGATGCCAAAACTAAGGATTGGTCCTGATGAAATCTTAGTGAAAGCAATGGCATGTGGTATCTGTGGAAGTGATGTATTAGAATGGTATCGAATTAAGAAAGCGCCAAGAGTCTTGGGACATGAGATGACTGGAGAAATTGTAGAAGTTGGAAAAGGCGTAAAAAAATTTAAGGTTGGTGATAGGGTTTTTGTTTCTCATCATGTTCCTTGTAATGAATGCCGTTATTGCTTGAATGGACATCATACTGCATGTGAAACTTTACACAAAACAAATTTTGATCCTGGCGGATTTTCTGAATACATACGTGTGCCAAGTATAAACGTGGAACTTGGTACCTATTTTTTACCTGAAGATGTATCTTATGAAGAAGGAACCTTTATAGAGCCTTTGGGTTGTGTGATAAGAGGACAGAGATTAGCTCAGATAAAATCAAATCAAGCCGTACTAGTATTGGGTAGCGGTGTTGCTGGACTACTCCATATACAATTAGCTAAAACAGTTGGAGCAAGAGTGATTGCTACTGATATCAATGAATATCGATTGAAAGCAGCGAAGAAATTTGGAGCGGATTTTGTGATAAATGCGAAAGAAGATGTACCTTCTATCCTAAAAGAAGTTAATGAAAACAGGCTTGCAGATAGAGTTATAATTTGTACAGGTGCTTTATCAGCAACAAAACAAGCATTACAATCAGTGGATAAAGGTGGCATAATTTTATTCTTCGCAGTGCCAAAACCAGGAGAAGATGTTTGTATACCCATCACTGATTTTTGGAGAAATGAGATAACGATAATGACATCTTATGGAGCAGGTCCTACAGACTTGGAAGAAGCTTTAGAAATGATCAGTTCTCATAAAGTAAATGTCAAAGATATGATAACACATAAATTAAGTTTAGAAGAAATTGGTAAGGGATTTCAGATTGTTGCCGATGCTAAGAAATCTATTAAAGTGATAATTGAACCACATAGATAAATTCAAGTATGATTAAAAAATTATTTAAGTGGTTTAATGCCAGAAAAGAGGGTAAAGTTTAAGACCATTTTTATTTCTGACGAAGTTCCTAACCACAAAGGCATTGAAGAATTAAAGAATTGGTGCAATCAATTCCATAAGAATAATTTAACTATACCTAGAGAAGGAGCATCTACTGGAAATTTGAGTTTCAGGACAGAAGACGGATTTATAATAACAGCAACATCTTTAAAAACAAAAGAAAACTTGAGTAACGATTCCTTTGTTTATCTTGATAATTACGATGTATACAACAACACTTTCTATGCCGAGGGCAAACTAGAACCATCATCAGAGTCCATCATGCATTTTTTAATCTACAACACGCGAGGAGATATCAACGCGATATTTCACGGTCATGACAACTCTATCGTAAAAAAAGCTGAAAAGTTGAAATTACCTGTTACAGAGGAAGAACAACCTCCCGGAACAATGGAAGTAGCTAATGAAGTATTGAGTATTTTGGGAAACAATAACTTTGTTGTTATAAAAAATGGTGGGTTCGTTAGTATTGGTAGAACGATGAAAGAAGCCGGGGAGCTGGCGCTAAAAATCCAAAAGAAAGCAAGTTCTCTTAAATGATTAAATTCTTTTAACAGCTTCTTTAATTATTTCTTTCAATTCTTGTTCTTTCCATTTCATACCTGTTTTCATTTCATCGACACTTAACGGTTTTTCAGATATCCCACAAGCATAATTCACTCCTACAGCAATAGTCGCATATTTAATCTCAAGTTCTTTTGATAGGATTGATTCTGGTACTACAGTCATTCCTACTACATCTGCATCCAAGATGTTGAACATCCTTATTTCAGCAGGTGTTTCTAGTCTAGGTCCAGAAGTGTTGACATAAATACCCCTATCATGGAAAGAAAATCCCTTTTCTTTACAGACCTCAATTAGTATTTCTCTCAATTTTGGAGAAAATGGATTTGTTAAATCAATATGCACTGGGTTTTCCTTAAACTTGTCGAAGAACGTGTGAGGTTTTCTAGTAAAATCCAAGAAATCATCCAAGATTATAAAATCACCTGTTTTTATGTTGATATTAATAATTCCAACACTTGCCGTAGAAATTATATTCTCGACGCCAAGAGATTTAAAGGCATGAATGTTGGCTCTATGGTTGATACTGTGAGGAGGTATTGTATGCTTTTTTCCATGTCTGGGAATGAAGGCAACTTTCTTCTCACCTATTTCACCAATAGAAATCTTGTCAGATGGTTTACCGTAAGGTGTCTTTACAGCTTTATGTTTCACTTTTTCAAATAATTCATAAACTCCACTACCACCTATTACCCCAGTTCTCACTTTCATGTTAATGTTTTTTAATTTCAATCTTAAATCATTTCTATTACAAAAGACTTGATGCTTCTCTTAAGAGTCCCTATAGACAGAGAGTTAAGTTTAAGTATTTAACTGACTTCTATCTAATGGGTAAAATCTATGTCTCAATTAGTAAAGGCTGCAGTAAGAGAATTCCCAGAGAAAGAATATTTAAAAGAAGATAAAGTTTTAAGAAGATTTAGGTCATATTTACATCAAAAATATGGAATTGAGAATACTATTGACACACATAAACACCCAAGTAGATTTGAAAGGTTTATTGATAGACTAAACTATAAAATTACACATAAACGACCCCAGTATGATACTCAAAGACCAACTGAGGTTAGACTATTTATTGATAGAGAATCTCCTATTTCCGATGAGGAGCTTTGGAATATTCTAAAACAAGTTAAATATCAGTTTAAATTTTACCGAGGGTTGACAGTACAAGAAAATCAGGGTTCCGTAGAAAAATCACTATTTATACCAGATTCTGTTCTCCAAAGTTTAACAAAATATATCAAAAGCAAAGGTGGAAAATTAAAAATGGAAAGGCAATACACTTTGAATAGAACTTATACACCAAGTACAATTCTTGAAGATGCGGAAAGAAAATACGGAAAATCAGTCGCGGCAAGAATGTATAACGAAGGCGTTAAAATATGTGGAGATATAGAAGAGACATTTGAAATTAAACTTCCAGGACGTAGTTCAAAATTAACAGTGAGAGTTATTTCTCGTAGATGGAAACAATTTCATCCTGAAGATAGTAATAATAAAGTAAGGTATTTTATACATACTCCCACAGATATTGGTAATGAGACGCTAATGGATACTCTTGATTATTTAATAAAAACGGTTAATGAGCTAAGTCCGACCAATGGTGAGAGTGAAAAGTCAAACCCAATAGTCGGATAAATATATTTATCATATTTTATGTGAGTTATCTTCTGATATTTTCATCAACTAACAACTAACGAATATTTTTACAATATGAAAACCTATTTTAATTTTAGTTTTTAATCATTTCAACATGGAAACCAACTCTATTCTGATAAAGAATGTCGATTGGGTAGTGACCCAGAATTCTAAAAGAGACATTCTAAAAAATACTTCAGTTTACATCGAAGATAACAAGATAATGGAGATCGGTAAACCAAGAATAGAAGCAGATTTTGTTATAAATGGAAAAAACAAGATTCTTTTACCTGGTTTAATCAATTGTCATACACATTCTCCTATGACTCTATTAAGAGGATATTCAGACGATAAAAAATTAGAGGACTGGTGGTTCAAAGACATCTATCCTGTAGAATCAAAATTTAGACCAAAACACGTTTATTGGGGATCTCTGTTAGCATGCTTAGAAATGATAAAATTTGGTTGTACTTATTTTATCGATTTTTACTACTTCCTTGACAAGATCGCTAAAGCAACACTAGAATCAGGAATAAGATGTAACTTGGGACAAGGCATACTAGACTTCAAGACATTCGAGTTCCCAAAAAAGAAAATTGCTTTCATGATAGCTAAAAGAATGATAAGAAAATGGAGAAAAAAAGATAGAATAAACGTATCTATTGCACCACATATGTTCCAAACAACATCCCCTGATACTTATGCAGAATGTGCTGATATTGCGAAAAAATATAATATAATCCTTCAATCACACGTTGCTGAATCTAAGACAGAAATCGATTTTGCAACAAATACTTATGGTAAAAGACCGGTTGACCTACTAGAAACCAGTGGCTGTCTTTTTGAGAGTGCCGTTGCCATTCATTGCAATTGGTTGAACATGAAAGAGATAGAAAAATTTTCGAATTATGGAGTGAGTGTAGTCCACTGTCCTGTATCTAACATGAAACTCGGGGAAAACCGTATAATGCCGTTAAATGACATGTTAAAGCATAATGTAAAAGTGAGTTTAGGTACAGATGGATGTGCGAGCAATAATAATTTAGATTTGTTTGAAGAGATGAAAGTTTTTTCTTTACTTCATAAGTCTTACCTTAATGATCCCACTGTTGCACCAGTTCAAAAAGTTTTAGATATGGCTACTGTTGATGCTGCAGAGATTTTACATGAGGATGATTTAGGAAGCATCGAAATTGGAAAAAAAGCCGATTTAATTTTAATCGATACAAAAAAACCCCATCTACAACCTATTCACGGTAAGCATACAGTCTTATCTAACTTAGTTTATTCTGCTAAGGGCCAGGATGTAGATGATGTGATTTGTGATGGAAAGGTTTTAATGAAAGATAGGAAAATTCTGACTCTCGATGAAACAAAGATTATTGGTAAAGCCAGTAAATTGATTTCTGATTTGTTAAGTTAATCATTAGACTAGAACAGTATCTTCATGAGAATATGCTGGACTCTCAAAACACAATATTTTTAATTGATTCTTTCCAATATTTTTGATTCTGTGTCGGTTTCCAGCTCTTATAAGAATACAATCATTTTCTCTCACTTTTTTCTTTTTACCCTCAATCTCTAGGATACCTGTTCCTTGAAGAATGAAATATATTTCATCTGATTTTTTATGATAATGATATTTTGTTGTTTTACCAGGAAGAACTGTTGCCTCGGCAAGACTCATCGATTTTATGGGAGAATTGTTAGGATGAAATATTTCTTTGATTTTAGAGTTGTCTTTCGTGATGTAAGACTTGATATCCTTGACACTCTTGATTTCCATGAAGTTATTATCCAATTTTATAAATAAATTTTCAAAAACTCATCTATACAACATGATTGAAATCGACAAAAAAAAATTAAAAGACTACCTTTCTTCCATCTTTAGTTCTGATATCGAAATAAAGAAAATAAAGAAACTAGGAGAAGGATTCCACGGTATCGGGTTCTCGATAGATATGATCGATAAAAATGGGAATGAGAAAAAATACATTCTAAAAACTTTACGTGGTGAAGGTTTTGGTCAAGATTACCCTGCAGACAGGGCAAGTGTCCTAATAAGGGCATTGATGGATTATAATCTATTGCCTAAACATGTAAAAGCTATAAATGTTGGCTCCATACAAAATAATGGGAAACTTTTATCAATTGGTAATCCCAATGATTTTTTCATAGTGATGGAAGAAGGTAAGGGAAAAGATTATTGGAACGATCTTGATAATATTAGGGAAGAGGGGGTGTTGAAGGGTGAAGATAGAGAAAGAGTTAAAACGCTGGCAAAATACTTGGGAGACATTCATTCTGTCGAGTATGATGGAAGTAATAGAAAGCATCTCTATAGAAGAGTCACCAGAGACTTTGTTGGGCATGGAGAACTAACGATGGGTGTCATAGACACCTTTCCTGACGATCTTGGTTTTGTTGATAGAAAAGATTTGTTGGAAATAGTAAAGAAGATGGTTGAGTGGTGGGACAAGATTAAGGATGGAGACCACAGATTAAGGACAATTCATGGCGATTTCCATCCTGGTAACATTTGGTTTAATGATGGAGAACTAGGTGTTCTAGACAGGTGCAGGTTCAGGTATGGTGAGCCTGCCGATGATACGACTTGTTTGACGATGAATTTTATCAATTTTTCTGTGATGTCTTTTGGTGATTTCAGAGACCCTTTCAAAGAACTCTTAGAATTGTTTTTTAAGGAATATTTCAAAAGAATGGACGATCCAGGAATGTTCAAAGTCTCACCTTTGTTTTACGCGTTCAGAGGGTTGGTTTGTATCCATCCTATCTTCTATTCCCAAGAATGGATGAAAAAGCATGGCTTCAAGGAAGAGAGAATTAATGCTATAAACGAAAATAAGAAGAAGATAATAAACTTCATCAATAACGTCTTGAACGAGGATGAATTTAAAATCAAAAAAATTAACACATACTTGAAGGATTGAGATGGATCATGAATATTGGTTGAAACTATGCCAAGATGTCGGCGAAAAAGTATTCACAGAGATTAAAAAACATTCAGGAAAGGATGAGAGAAAAAAAATTCTGAAGATAGGTTTTAGTGGTGATAAAACTTTATTATTGGATGATTTAGCTGAGAAGTTGATATTTAATCATTTTAAATCTACTGGGAAGAGTTTTGAGTTTGTATCAGAAGAAATCGGTAGAAAAACTGTTGGTGATAAACCAGAAGTCATGATAGTAGTTGACCCTTTGGATGGTTCTAACAATGCTTCTTTTGGAATTCCCCTCTTTTCAACTTCAATATCAATCGGAGACCTGTCTGGAAAAATCAAAGGTGTAGAGGTTGGATACGTAAAAAACCTAGTGAACGGGGATAATTATCATGCTATTAAAGGAAAAGGTGCTTTCAAGAATGGTAAAAGAATTCACGTCATTGAAGAGAGAAATAAGTGCTTCTTAGTAGATATAGCTAAAAACAGAAAAGAAAGTTTTGGAAGAATAGTGAGATTAGGTGAAAAATCTAGAGCTGTCAGAATGCTTGGTTCTGGTTGTTTGAGTATGTGTTTTTTTGCTGAAGGACTTGCTGATGCTTGTATAGCATTAGGCGGTAAGAGGACGATCGATGCTACTGCTAGCCAATTGATAGTGAGAGAAGCAGAGGGGTTAGTCAAGGATTTAGAAGGTAAAGATTTCACAGACTACGAGATTGGTTTTAACATGAACGTCAATTATGTAGCAACTCCAAATGAAGATATTTATTCTGAGGTGATATCTCTCCTGAGTTGATGGTATGAAAGGATGGGCTGTTTGGTTGACTGGTTTACCCGGTTCTGGAAAAACAGCGAGAGCTAAAGAACTCTTGAAAAAATTAAAACAAAACAACATAATAACAGAACATCTAGAAATGGATGAGATTAGAGAAATTTTGACACCGGAAAGAAAATACACTGATGAAGAAAGAGATCATGCTTATAGAGCTATAGTATTAGTCAGTAAGTTCTTGACGGATTACGGCGTTAACGTTATAATAGATGCTACTGGACACAAGAGAGTATGGAGAAATCTGGCAAGAGAGTATATACCTAAATTCATCGAAGTCTATGTTAAATCTCCATTAAATATTTCCATGGATAGAGAATCTAAGAGAAAAGACAATTTGAAATTGAGTGACTTGTACAAAAAGGCGTTGAAGAGAAAAAAGAACGGTGTACAAATCGATGGACTAGGAGACATGATAGGTGTTGATGTTGAATACGAAGAGCCAGAAAAACCAGACTTGGTAATCGAATCGGAGAAGTTAAATCCAAAACAATCTTCAGAGAAGATATTTCATTTGTTAAAAGTTAAATATATCAAAAAATAGTTTAATAGGAAAGGAGGACTCTTCATGAAATACAAGGTCAAGGATATATCTCTCGCGAAAAAAGGAAAACTCAGTATAGATTGGGCAGAGAGTCGTATGCCCGTGTTGATGAAGATAAGAGAAGAGTTTAAGAAAAATCAACCCTTTAAAGGTTTGACAATCTGTGCAGCTTTACACGTAACAAAAGAGACTGCGGTTTTAATGAAGACTCTGAAAGATGGAGGAGCTAATGTTGCTTTAGCTGCAGCTAATCCTCTTTCTACTCAGGATGATGTCGCTGCTGCATTAGCTGAAGAAGGGATTCATGTTTTTGCTTGGGCTGAAGAAAACAATGAAGAGTATTATTGGTGTATTAATCAAGTTCTTGATTTTAAACCGAACATAACTTTGGATGATGGTGGAGATCTTGTCACTACAATCCATACCAAAAGAAAGGAGTTGATAAAAACTCTTTATGGAAGTCAAGAAGAGACTACAACTGGTGTCATAAGGTTAAGGGCAATGGCGAAAGACGGTACATTGAAGGTCCCAGTTGTCGCAGTTAACGATACCCCAACAAAAAGAATGTTTGATAATGTTTATGGGACAGGACAGAGCACGATAGATGGAATACTCAGAGCAACCAGCATAATGCTCGCAGGAAAGACTTTTGTTATCTGTGGGTATGGATATTGTGGTAGTGGTGTTACTAGAAGGGCAAAAGGAATGGGAGCAAAAGTCGTTGTGACTGAAGTTGATCCCGTTAAAGCGTTGCAAGCGGCTATGGATGGGTATAGAGTTATGCCCTTGAAAGAAGCTGCTAAAATTGGAGACATATTCCTTACTGTCACGGGAGATAAGGCCGTCATCAGAAAAGAACACATGGAATTGATGAAGGACGGTGCTATCCTTGCAAACACAGGCCATTTCAACGTTGAGATATCTATTCCTGATTTAGAAAGTTTATCAAAATCTAAGAGAGAAATAAGGAAAAATGTTGAAGAGTATAAACTAAAAAATGGAAAGAAGATTTATCTTCTCGGTAGGGGTAGAATCGTCAACTTGGTAGCGGCCGAGGGTCATCCCTCTGATGTTATGGACATGTCTTTCTCCAACCAAGCATTGTGCAGCGAATTTTTGGTTAAAAACCATAAAAAACTTGAACCAAAAGTCTACGACGTTCCTAAAGAAATAGACGATAGGATCGCTCAACTGAAACTAGAATCAATGAGAATAAATATAGATAGTTTGACAGAAGAACAGAAGAAATATCTGACAGGTTGGCAAGAAGGGACTTAGGGATGAGACTTAATTTAATCCAATTTTTTAGTTTTGCTGCAGTTCAAGCCTCTTGGACATTCATCCCCATCCTCGCCAAAAATCTCGGTCTATCCGACACATATATAGGGATGGTAGTAGCTCTCTACGCATTCGCTCTATTCCTTTCCTCGTATTTATTTGGTCGTGCGTCTGATAAGCGTGGAAGTAGAATATTTTTCTTGAGAATCGGTTTGATAACCTCAGCAATAGCATTCTTTCTTCAGGTTTTTATCAACAATGACATCACACTATTGATGATTCGTACTTTTTCTGGATTTTGTGCAGGCATATTTCCTGCTGCCTTAATAGCCTACGCTCATGAGTCCAAAATGGAGATGGGAAAATTCTCAGCTTTTGGTTCGTTTGGATGGTTTTTAGGTCTATCTTTAGGTGGTGTTATTGCGTTATACTTTACTATAAATGGTATTTTCATTTTCAGTTCTTTGTTGTTTTTTATCTCCTTCTTAATTACTCTTGGTATGGATTCAGTTAAATACAAGCCTTTGCACATACCATTATTTCCTGTTAAACTAATCAAGAAAAACCTATCAGTCTACACTGCTATGTTTATCCGACACACAGGAGGATTCATAATATGGCCTTTCTTGCCTCTCTATTTTCAACTTCTGGGAGCAGATCTTTTCTGGGTTGGGATAGTATCTGCTATCAACTCCTTAACACAGTTTTTTATAATGTTCACCATCACAGACAAGTTAAACCCTCACTTTTTGATAAGATATGGTTTGATATTCTCAGGAATCACTTTCTTCTTGTACACAATAGCATCGAACTTCTGGCAAGTCATACCCGTACAAGTATTGTTAGGGTTGTCTTGGTCATTCTTCTATGTGGGTTCATTGAGGTATCTAGTTGAAAGAAATGTAGAGAAGGCAACAGTATCTGGAATGTTAGGTTCAACGAGTAATCTATCTTCAATTGTTGGACCTTTAATATCGATTATACTCGTGTCTTTTGGGGATTATAGATTAACTATGTATGTTGGAGCAATATTTGCTTTTATCGGTTTTATCATCTTTAATCTATTAGAATCGAAAAAACGTTAAGAGTGATTAGAAAAATATTTAAGTGTCCCTATATCAGATTATAGACACAGTGATGAAATGCAGATAGCAAGAATTAAACTCTCAGGGAGAAACCCCAAACAACTGGATGAGATTTGTGCAGAGATAATTGGGATTGCAAAAAAATTTGGTATTGATTATAAGGGTCCCATCCCGATGCCGACAAAGAAGTTGAGGGTGGCACCAATGAAGACGCCATGTGGGGATGGAACTGGTCATGGTAACACGACTTTTGATCGATGGGAATTGAGAATACATAAAAGGCTCGTGGATTTACAGGCTGATGATAGAGCGCTTAGACAAGTTTTGAGAGTTTCTATTCCTCAAGGAGTTCATATTTCGATTAAATTACAAGATTAATTATTATGGGACTATTCCTTAATCTTTAAGGTTGCTGAAAAAAAGAAACTTAAAATAAGGGAATATATAGAAACTCTCACTTTCAAAGAAAACTCAAAATTTTTATTTGAATTCTTTTATCCTATAATTGATTGAATGAAACAAAACTTACTCGTCTTTGATGTAGATCACATCATTGAAGGAAAGAAAGGTATAATAAGACTTTTCTGTAAAGATGAAAAAGGTAAAACAGTCCTTGTTATAGATTCAAACTTCAAACCATATTTTTATGTTGAACCCAAACAGGGAAAGTTGAACGACTACAAGAAAAAACTTCTCAAATATGATTTCGAAGAAGGAAAAATCTTACGAGTAGAAATAGTTGAAATAGAATTCTTCGGTAAAAACAAGAAACTTCTCAAGATCATCGTCGAGAATCCAAGAGACATTTACAACATAAGACAAGAAGTAAAAGAATGGCCTGAAAACGAAGAAGAATACGAATACACAATCTCCTTCTACCAACGGTATCTCATAGACAAGCAGATAAAACCTATGGAATGGGTTCAAATACAAGGAGAAGAAATTTCTGACAAAAAATACCAAGTCGACAGAACAATCCAAGCTAAAACTCTGAAACCGATCGATTTGAACAAAGATACCAAGTTCAGGGTATTGGCTTTCGATATCGAGATGGCAGAAGAAAAAGGCGAAGAAAAAATTATAATGATATCTTTAGTCGGTAACGACGGTTTCAAGAAAGTGTTGACGACTTGGCAAGAAAAAGCTAAAGAATGGATTGAAATCTTACCAGATGAGAAAACGATGTTAGAGCGTTTCGTTGAAACTATAATAAAACAAGATCCAGATTTTCTAGTCTCTTATAATGGAGACAATTTCGATTTTCCAAAGATAAAAGATAGATCTGAAAAATTAAAAGTTCCTATTAAACTAGGAAGAGATAAATCAAACATAAGACTCGTTAGGAGAGGTAGGATATCCTCCACAAAAATAAGAGGCAGAGTTCACATAGACATCTTCGATTTCATCGATCACATTCTCTCACCTTCGATGAAAACAGAAGTGTTGACCCTGGATGCCGTGGCAGAAGAATTGCTTGGATTGAAAAAGAAAGATGTCAAGTGGAAAGAGATAGAAGAATCTTGGAAAAAGAAGAAAGGTCTGGAACAGGTAGCAGAATATTGTCTGTGGGATTCTGAGTTGACGTTAAAACTCTCTGAACAGATACTACCACAAATCTTCGCGATTTCTAGCTTGACAGGTATCATACCGTTCGACGCAGGAAGGTATTATTACTCTCAGTTGGACGAAGCTTACTTGATGAGAAAGGCATTCCAACAGAATGCTCTAATCCCCAACAACCCAAAACAAGAAGAAATCATGAATAGAAGAACGAGACCAACTTACATTGGTGGTTTTGTCGTCGAACCCAAGAAAGGCATACATTCAGACATCATCGTCTTCGACTTTAGAAGCCTATATCCAACAGTAATCGTCACCCACAACATCTCTCCAGATACTTTGAATTGTGAGCATTTGAAATGTAAAACAGACAATAAAGTTCCAGAGTTGGATCATCATTTCTGTAGAGATAGGAAAGGGTTCATCCCGAGAAACCTGGAAGAAATAATCAAAGACAGGATTGAAGTAAAAGAAAAGATGAAAAAATTAAAAAAAGATTCACTCGACTTCAAGAGATTGGATAACATTCAATATGCCCTAAAGATAATAGCAAACTCTACTTATGGTTATTTAGGATACGTCGGTGCAAAATGGTATTGTTATGATTGTGCCGCTTCTGCAGCTGCCTTTGGTAGGTTTTACATCCACAAGAGCATCGGCATGATAAAGAAAGAAGGGTTTGAAGTCGTTTATGGGGATACAGACAGTGTTTTTGTAATAATGCCAAAAGTTAAAAAAGAAAAACTGATGGAAGAGACAGAAAAATTCTTGAAGAAAATCAATGGACAATTACCGGGAATGGTTCAACTAGAATTCAGAGGAAAATACGAAGGTGGAATATTCGTTACAGTTAAAGGAATTAAGAGAGGAGCGAAGAAGAGATATGCTCTCATCGACAACGAAGGTAACCTTGAAATCCGTGGTTTCGAAACAGTTAGGAGAGATTGGTGTGATCTGGCAAAAGACATACAACACGAAGTCTTGAGGATAATCCTACAAGAGAGGGATTCAGATAAAGCAGTGAAACTAGTGAGGGATACAGTAAACAGGATTAAACAAGGAAAAACAAAGATCGAAGAATTAACTATATACACTCAACTGACAAAACCACTTTCTGCTTACGAGCAAATAGGTCCTCATGTTAATGTCGCTAGGAAACTTAAAAAAAAGGGTCGACCTATCGGTGAAGGCATGATAGTACAATACATAGTAACCAAAAGACCAGGAAGCATAACCGAAAGGTCTGAGCCAGTCGAAGATGTGAAAGAGGGAGAATATGATCCTGATTATTACATCAACCATCAAGTTTTACCTGCAGCAATGCGTGTGTTAAGTGCTTTGGGAATAACAGAACAACAAGTGTTATCTGGTAGAGTGCAAGCCAAGTTAGGAGAATGGTTTAAGAAGTAGTTAGATATGAGTAACAAAGAGTCTGGAATTACAACATCCTATAAATTCTATACCAAAACTCTCTTCATGTAACCAAAATAAGCTAAAACTGCTCCCATTACTGTTATCGTTGGTGGTAATGCACTCCACACGTTACCGGTTACAGATGCAAAATACGACCACAATAGTCCAGAGAGAAAAATTCCAAACCCCTTGAGTAACTTATAGTTGGCGCATACTAGTTTCTCATCTTTTGTCATCTTACTCCATGGTTTGTACATATTTTATAATTGTTTTATGATGATTTAAATGGATTTTTATCAATTGACAATTTAAAAAATAAAAAAGGAAGGTTAACACCTATTTTTTGAAGTTATTTAAATATTAATCACCCTATTAAATGTTTTTATGGGTGAAGCGACTAACGAAAAAAAGGTTGAGAAGATAGAAAAACAAAGAAAGGAGATAGTTCAACTTAAACAAGAAATTAAAAACTTAAAGATAGAAACAAAAAGACATACCGCAACCCTTATAACTTCAGCCCTAGGTTTTGTCGCAGCTCTTTTCTGGAGAGAAGCAATACAAGCATTCTTAGAACAAGTATTAAACATAAAAGCTGGCCAAGGCTGGTGGATAGCACAATTCTCTGTGGCAGTTTTCGTAACATTCTTAGCAGTAATGGCTCTTTACTTAATCGCTAGGTCTCTAAAAGTAGAATAATTTATCATAAGTTTAAACTACTTCTTTTTTTGTTTTCTAAAATTCTTGTATGAATCAGCTGCTTTTTTGTTGATTTTTTCAAGAGAATCTACTACAGATTTTGCAATTTCATCAGTCGTTACTATAGTAAACCTAGTTACTTTTACGGCGACTTCTTCTGCAACTTTTGCTGCTTCTATTACAGTAGCACCTGCTTTCTGACATCCTTTTATAATTTTTGATTTCATGAACTCTTCTATTCTTCCATCTCTTTTCTTGACTTTTACCATTATTACACCTGTTCTACTTATATGAAGATTTTATAATTTAATATCAATATTGTTGATTGTTTGGTTGGTTGTAGTGGATAAAGAAATCTTGAAAAAATACATGAAGGCAGGAAAGATTAACCAAGAAGTCAAAGATTATGCAAGAAAACAATTAAAACCCGGATTAAAGGTTTTAGACTTAGCTGAAAACATAGAGAAGATGATCAAAGATAAAAGAGCTGGCTTGGCGTTTCCTGTTAACATATCTATCAATGATATTGCTGCTCATTATACCCCAGACATCAACGATACTCTCATTTTTAAGGAAGAAGACCTGGTTAAGGTAGACATAGGCGTCCACATCGATGGTTATATAGCCGATAGTGCTTTTTCTGTTCGGTTAGGTGAAAAAACTGATCCATTAATTAAAGCTGCAGAGGACGCTTTGGAAAAATTCATAAAAACAATAAGACCTGGTAAAACAATCGAGGAAATGTCTAAATTGGTCGACGAAGTAGTAACTAGTCATGGATTCAATCCTGTTAGAAATCTTGCCGGTCATTCTATCGAACAATATACCCAGCATGGTGGTTTATCAATTCCCAACGGCGCAGTTCCAATAAAAGATGAGATAAAAGAAGGAACGGTCTTAGGCATGGAAGTCTTCGCAACTGAAGGCGAAGGCATCGTTAAGGAATCTTCTCCAACCCTGATTTACATGTTCTTGCAACCAAAACCAGTCAGATTGAGAGAATCAAAAAAGATATTAGAACTCATATTTGATAAGTTTAAGACTTTACCCTTTGCAAGAAGATGGTTGAAGGATGTAGGAAGTCCTGTTTCATTACATTTGGCCTTAAAAGAATTGGTTAATAAAGACGTGTTACGTGAATATCCACCTTTAAGAGAGAGGTCTCAAGGTTTGGTTGCTCAGGCTGAAGAAACTATCATTGTTCAAAACAAACCAATCATCACGACAAGATCCAAGAAGAATTAAATTCTATCATTCAATAAAACAATTATGTTAGTTATTGGACTCGACTTAGCTGGAGCTGAAAATAGGTCTACTGGTTTTTGTATTCTCAATGGAAGAAAAGTAAAGACTCAATTATTATACAAAGATGAAGAGATAATTCAAAAAGTAAAGGAGATTAAACCTGATTTGGTCGCAATAGATGCTCCACTTAGTCTACCTAAAGGAAGAAAATCAATTGAAGAAAGAACTAACATTCACTTGAGAGAATGTGATAAAGAACTCTTGAAAAGAGGAATCAAGTTTTTCCCAATTACTCTAGGTCCTATGAGAAAATTAACTGAAAGAGGAATAAGACTGAAATCCATCATGGAAAAACTTGATTTAAAAGTAATTGAAGTCTATCCAGGTGGTGCTCAAGATGTCTTAGGAATACCAAGAAAACAAAAAGGTATAGAAAAATTAAGAAAAGGTCTAGAAAAATTGGGAATGAAAGGATTAAACAATAATATGTCTGACCACGAGTTAGATGCTGTTACTTGTGTATATATCGGAAAATTATTCTTAGAAGGAAAAGCAGAGATATTTGGTGAACCTAAAAAGACTATTGTAATGCCTAAATGATTCATTAATAACAAAAAGCTTAATATATTTAAAGCGAATATTTTCTATTAAACTTTCTATGGTGGCTTGATGGTAAATTATCTCATAGAAATGAGAGACAAAGACCTTTTCGTCAGTGAGCACTTGCATGAACTTTCTGGAAAAAAAGTTCTCTTGAGGATAGATACAAATGGTCCAGTAAGAGATGGACAACCAGATTTAAACTCATTCAGAGTTTTTGCTCATGGAATGACCTTGGAGAAATACGTTGAACATGGTGCATTACCCATCATAATAACTCATCAAGGAAGAAAAGGAGATGATGAATTTATCGCAAATCTTTCTGCTGTAGCTAGAAGGATAGAGATAATGACAGGTATTAAGATTAAATATGTCGATGAGGTGATGGGTCCCAAACTGAGTGAAGCTATAAAAAATGTGAAACATGGAGAAGCCATCTTTTTAAGGAATATTCGTGATCATGAAGAGGAAGATAGCTTAAAAACTAAAGAAGAAATGAAAAATTCCTCACTTACAAAATTTTTTAAAGACAATGTCGATATTTTCATAAATGATGCTCCTTCAGTATGTCATAGGGCACAGTGGAGTCTTGTGGGATTTTTTGATGTGATCCCATCTTATTTTGGTTTGCAAATGGAATATGAGCTTGAAGTCATAGAAGATTTAAAAGAAGACCTAAAAGCAGGAAAAGAAATCACTTTTTTTGTTGGTGGAAAAAAGTTCGAAAAAGTTGAATACCTGAAGAAAATACTCGAATATCCAGGGGCCAAATTCTGTACTGGTGGTTTGACTGGTCAGTATATAGCTCATGTCGCCGGAGTAAAATTGAATGGTGAGAATATAAAACTATTAAAAAAGGAGGAAATCAAGATCGCTCAAGAGCTTTATCAAAAATTCAAGGATAAAATCGATTTTCCTATTGATTATACCTTAGAAAACAGAGAGATCGTTAAACAGGACGATTTACCATCAAAACCAGGTCTTATCATGGATATAGGTCCTGAAACTGTAGAAAAATATTCAAAAGCCATAAACGGGGGATGTGTTTTTGCAGGAGTTATGGGAGTATTTGAGAAAGGATTCGATAGAACATTAGAATTATTAAGAATAGCATCTGGTCCTAAGACAGTTATTTTTGGAGGACATTCATCTGCTGCATTGTTTCAGAATCACGGAATATACTATCACTTTACTGAGAAGGGAGGTAAAGTTTTAACTTCTGGTGGTTCTGCTCTAGCTTTATTGGCCGAAGATGATATGCCTGGACTAGATGTAGGACTTAGTAGAATCTAAAATCTCACTTTTTGAAAGCATTTTCACATTGAGAAATTATCTTGTCAATTTCTTCTATTGGGTAATTCGCATCTATGTTTATGAGTAAATTCCCTTTCTTATAAAAATTAATTAAGGGTTTTGTTTTCTTTTCATACTCTTTCATTCTGATCTTAATGGCTTCAGTTTTTTCATCTTCCCGTTGATAGAGTTCTCCACCACAGTGATCACATACACCACTCACTTTTGGAGGAATATTCTTCACATGAAATATTGCTCCACATTGTCTACAAATCCTCCTGCCTCCTAGCCTTTCCATAATCACTTTCTGAGATGCAACGAAGTTTAAGACTTTGTCTATTTTTTTGATTTTTTCCAATGCTCGAGCTTGAGGAACAGTCCTAGGAAAACCATCTAATAAGAATCCATTCTTACAATCATCTTTCTCAAGTCTATCTCTCACTATTTGAATTACTATTTCATCAGGGACAAGATCGCCACGATTGATAATTTCTTCTACTTTCTTGCCAAGTTTTGTTCCTTTTTTTACTTCGTCACGGAGTATCTGACCAGGAGAAATATGTGGAATCTTATAATTTTTAGAAAGAATCCCGGCATAAGTCCCCTTTCCCACGCCTGGAATCCCTAATAAAACCACGTTCATATTCAATTCATCTCGTTTTATTCTTTTTTACTTCATATTTTAATAAATCTGATATTTATTCCTAATTTATATCTCTAATACCCGTTTTCTCTACTTTTAGGCCCATTTTCATTTTTCCGATTTTTTTCAGATTTATTCCTGTCACTGAAAGTGAACTCTCACTTTTGTGTGAGATTATATATTATATAAAATAATATATATATTAAAATAGAATATTGAACAATATCAAAAATAATATATTTATCAAAAAATATCTTTTATTATTATTATTTTATTTTAATACTATTAAAAAATATTTAAATCATTATATTATTTTTAGCAAAAAATGCCTCTTTTTGATACACATTTAGAGTCTTTAACCTAGATAAAACGGAGTCAAATCTTGTTTAAGAATTAACTTCCTCTGTCCACGTTTTCCAGTACTTAGAAAGCCTTTCTAGAGCATTTGAAAATTGTTTTGATAATATCAGCGGCGAATATTTATCTTTTCTCGAAATCATACCAAATCTTTTTAGGATATTAAAAGCGTCGTAAGCAGTACCTCTGACCAATTTTTCTTTTTCAATTATTTCATTAATGGTTGCAGGCTTTTTTTTCAAGTATCTTAGTATCTTATCAGCGCATTCCTTTGTCTTTTCTTGTTTGGGAAATATCAAATCAAGGAATTCATCCCATGTCAATTCATTAAGATCTATCTTACCAACCACCCATGTCTTGATCTCCATTCCATCACCAAATAATGACACATTATTAAAAATAGTATTGTTTCCTGACTTAAATATGTCGCTATTTACCATATCTTTATATATAGGAGCAATTTGGTCAAGATAATTCATTAAAAGTATATAAAAACTAATCAGAACCTATATTTCCGTCACTGTTTACCGACTTCTAAGAACTTTTCTTCTTCTTTTCGTTGTTTTCTTTGATCCTTGATAATTTCATTAACACTCCTTCAATGGCATGTGCTAGGTCTTCTCCATCCTTGCTTAATTCAATAATTTTTATCCTACCCTGTTTTTTGAAAACAACTAAACCCAATTGTTTGAAATCATCTAATAGTTTTACTGTATGTGAATATGTACAATCTACTTCTTTTGAAACTTGTGTTGCATATCTTGGTCCTTTCTTGAGACTTATTATGATTTTGACTGGTTTAATCCTCAAAAACAGCTTTGCCAATGCAGTATCAGTCACTACCATATTACCAAACTATAATTGATTTCTGGTATATTTATATCTTTTTGTGTTATAATTAAATTATATTTTTTTTAATATAACTAAAAAAATATAATATTTAAAATTTATATGATATATTAAATAGATATTTTTTATAAAAATTAATATATATAATAAAATATATATATTAAATTAGAATTCACACCACTTCGTGAGAGGTGAGAGTAAGAGGTAAAATGAGAGTAAATTTTCACTTATTAGTAGTGACTATAATATAAGCTAAAACCCCCGCTTTAAGGTTATTTTAGCCAGATAAAGGGTTCTAAACACATCAGATAATATTAATTAGTTTGATACGCAAGATTTTACTTATGATAATAATAACTTTCTTGGGAACTGTATCCGGGATTCCTTCTATTAAAAGAAACCACCCGGCTATAACTTTAGAGTATTTTACAGATTATCGCGATGTTTTACTCTTTGACTGTGGCGAAGGTACACAAAAACAATTGATGAAGTCAGGGATTAGTTTCATGCAGATAAATAAAATCTTTATATCACATTGGCATGCTGACCACTTCTCAGGCTTAATCCCCATGATACAGACGATGAACTTGGAGAACAGAAAAACCCATTTAACAATATACGGTCCTGAGGCTGAAAGGTTTGTTTCTGATATAATAGACCTAGGATATTTCGGATTGAGATTTCCTGTTAAGGCTATTAATGTTCCATTTGAAGGAAGTGAGATTTCCACAGTGGACGAGACAGATGATTACAAGATCACATCGATACCAGTTTATCATTCTGTCCCTACTGTAGCATTCTGTTTTCAAGAAAAGGATAAGTGGAACATAGATGATAATAAACTAGATAAACTTGGAATAAAGAGAGGTCCATGGCTTAAGAAATTAAAGGAAAAGGGTCAAATCGATTGGAAGGGAAAAAAAGTGAGGTTAGAGGATGTGGGCTATGTCAAGAAAGGGTTAAAAGTCGTCTATTCTGGTGATACAAAACCATGTACAAATATCGTTAAAATATCAAAAGATGCCGATTTACTGATTCATGATGGTACTTTCTTGGAGGAGGATGTTGGTGGAAAGTCCCATGCTGATGTAAAAGAAGCTGCCAAACTAGCAAAGAAAGCCAACGTAAGAAAACTTATATTGACTCACATAAGTAGAAGATATACTGACTTAAAAGAATTAGAAGATCAAGCGAAGAAAATATTTAAGAACAGTAGAATAGCTTATGATTTCATGAAAATTAGGTTGAAGTAAATGAAGTTAGATGAATTTAAACAAAAAGCAGAACTTGCTAAAGATGATGAAAGATATAAGATTTATGATTACAAAATGGAAAGAATTGTTGTTTCCTTAACCGAGCTCCACCCACATCAAGAAACCAGAGGGCATAACCATCCAGGAATAGAAGAGGTATACTATTTTATTGAAGGAAAAGGAAAAATCCAAGTTGGAGAAAAAGTTATGGAAGTTGAAGAAGGAGATATAATACTTATCTCAGACGGGAAATTCCACAAAGTCTTTAATCCTAATAATGGAGAATTAAAGTTTTTTGCTATTTTTGAAAAATATGAGAGAAAGTGACTAAAGTCAATTTAATTCTTTTATTTCATTTAACCCTTGTTCCAAACTATATTTTGCTTCAAAGCCTAGAATAGTTTTTGCTTTTTTAGTATCGGCTAAAGTGTGCATAACATAGTTTTTAATCGGGTTTTTCACGTATTTTGGTTTTAAAGAAGTTTCTAAAACTTTATTTAAAATTTCTACGATATCGTTGAATGATTTTGCAGATCCCCCTCCTACGTTGAATACTTCACCTGCTATTTTCTTTTTCATATCCATCGCAAGTAGGTTTGCTTGAATGACATCTTTTACATATATAAAATCTCTAGTCTGGGTACCGTCACCGTAAATAACTGGGCTAATACCCTTTTTCATGTCCCATAAAAATTGAGAAATTATATTCGCGTATTTACCCTTTGCCTTTTCATGTGGACCATAGACACTGAAATATCGAAAACCAACAGTTTCTAAGCCAAATAAATCTGTATAAATTTTTGCCATTTTTTCAACAACAATTTTTGATAGCGTATAAAGATCAATCGGTATGACTTGCATATCCTCTCTGTGTGGTGGTTTTAGCTTGCAATAAACAGACGAAGAAGAAGCATAAATTACTCTTTTTACGTTATTTTCTTTAGCTGCATGTAAAATATTTAAAAAACCATCAACTGTAGAAGAAAAACTCTCTGTAGGGTCCTTAAAAAACATTGGAGCAGAACTTGCAGCCGCTTCGTGGAATATAAAGTCACAATCTTTTGAAATATTTTTTATTAATTCTTTGTCTCTTAAGTCACCTTTAAAGAAATTTACATCTTTCATAACTTTTGCTAAATTCCCTTCCGTTCCTAAAAACAAATTATCTACTACAATAACTTCGTGCCTCTTCTCTACAAGAGCTTCTACTAAGTTACTTCCTATAAAACCAGCGCCACCAGTGACTAGTATTTTCATAGTGTTCTCTATATAATTTGATATTTAATTGTTTTACGAATTAAATGCCCCAGCCGGGATTCGAACCCAGATCGCTTCCTCCGCAGGGAAGTATCCTATCCATTAGACTACAGGGGCAAACATTAACTATTTAAAAAATATAATCCTTAAGAAGAAAATACTAACTAAAATTTAAAGGTGTTAGATTGGCAGAAGAAATGAAGTGCAGTAGTTGTGGTTTAACTCTATTGGGAGATGATAAATTCGTGAAATTCAAGTGTCCAAACTGTTTAAAAAACATAATCTACAGATGTTCACGTTGCAAAAGATTATCGAATGATTATAAATGTAGTAATTGTGGTTTTATAGGACCTTAGGTGTTTTAATGGGAAGCGTAATTGTGACCTTTAGGATAATGCCCGAAGGAACTGAGACAAACTTAGATTCTATAGAAGAATCTTTAAAAAAAGAAATTAATCCACAGAGAATAACTCGTGTTCCTGTAGCTTTTGGTTTAAATTCAATAGAGATTGTGAAACTTGTTGAAGAAAAAGAAGGTGAGTTAGAAAGAATTACTGATTTAATCAGAAAAATTGAAGGAGTTAAGGAAGTAGAAGTTAAGGATTTAACTAGGAGTTTATAAAGAATTTCAGCAAATCATCTTAAGACGACGAATAATCTGTGTCGATCTTTTTCTTCTAACTCTTCTATTATTCTCTTCTTTATCATTCTTTTCGGATCGGGCAACATTTCTACCATAGTTTTCAAATCCTCAAAACTTTCAAACTTTTTTTTCTTCCTTTGCCCGATTATTGACCACATATGTTTTTTTCCAATTCCAGGTAATAGTTCTAGTGAATGTAATCTAGTTGAAATAGGGCCAGCTGTATTAAAGAAGTTAACAAATCTTTTTTCATTATTATCGATAATCTTATCTATTACATCTTCTAATTCGTCCTTTGCAAAGCTGGTCAAAGCATTATATCTTATCCTTCCTTTTATGTACTTCACTTTATCTCTCTTCATTTCACCTATGTATAGCAAATCTCCTGGTTTAACAGTTACGTCAGGTTTAAGAACAACTTCTAACAAACTCAAAAAAGTACTCCCTATACCTTGAGCGATAGGTTCAGCTCTTCTACTATCTGCGTGTCCTCTTGATAGGAAATCCAATACTACTACGTATTCATCTCTCATAGAAGAATCACCCACCTACATAAATTTTTTAACACTTTCAAGGATAAGTGATTTTTCCTCATCTGTTAAGAGGTTATAATCCTTCTCTAGAATTAGTCTTAAATCATCATTGTCTTGTGGAAGTACGTTTACTATCGAAATAATTTGTCTTTCCCTTAACCTTTTCACTTCAGATAATTTATTTACAAACTCTTTTGCCTTTTTCAAATTCAATTTATCATATTTTTTTAGATAATCCAGAGCATTTTTCTGTTCGTAACCTAATTCTATCTCTTTCTTCCTCTCCTTAAGAATATCTTTTGCTTCTGAATTAGTTATTAGGTTTTCTCTAACTATTTCATCCATTCACATCGCCTTCAGGTGCTCTGGTCTAACTATAATATTCTTTTCCTTTTTACCATCTTTTATTTTGACTATATAAGATTTACTCCTTTTATCTACAACAGTTCCTAACTGTCCAAAAAATCTCTTAAATGGCATTCCTTTATGACTTGAAGGGTTGGGTTTGATTATGACTCTGCTGCCTAATTTAAATTCTTGTAAATATTTTGTTATTGGAGTTTTTTCTCTAACTCCTTTCTTCAATAGGTATCTCGTTCTTTTCTTTGGTCCCTTTGATTTTTGTACCATTTCAATCACAATGTATTTTTAACACATCTAATTCAATCTTTTTAACTTTATTGTTGATTAACCCCGATATGTTAGGCCCTGTCCTTCCTTCATCTCCGTTTATCAATTCTTTTACGTATAGTCCAGATTGGGTTTTTATCTCAAACTGAACTTTATTTTTATTTAAAAGCTTAAATTTGATATCTTTAACTTTTCTTCCCCTCGTCTTATCTGCTCTTCTCCTTAAAACACGTGTTGGTGTTTTCTGAGTTATTATGCTATCTTTCAATTCATTAATTTTATTCAAATTTTTAACTGTATCGTCAAATTCTACTATTGCTTTGTAAGTTTTGTCATAATCTGCGAATTTTATTTTTCTTATGATATTTTTCTCGACAAATTTCAAATCCCTTGCCTTAACTTTTTTTGATCTATTCACTTCTTTTTTAACATCCCTTAAATTTACACTCCTTTTTATTGGGTTTATCAATTCCAAGACAAAGGGTCTCCACCCCAAGCATCTAACATTGACATCCTCACGCCCTGCACCGTGAAAACTCGTTATTTCCGCTTTTGTCTTTTTAAGAAACGGTTTTTCTATCTCTTCTTGAACTGATGTTGAAAATATTTTCCTTTTCCATTTTGTTTGTGGCATATTTCTTACTAATTTTTGATATTTTCCATAAACATAGACAGAACGAACATTGAGTTCTATGTCATCAATGTTTAGATCTAGGAGAACTGTTATATCTGGTTGTTTCCTGTTCATAACTTTTCCTGTTATTCTTTCGACTTCTATTCCCAATTCACGATTGATTTCATTCTTTATCGGTTCACACCATTGTATTCCAACTCTATCCCAGAGTTCTTGTTCTCTTTCGATCAATTCAGGAGTGAGTTTACATCCAATGAGGAATGTATCATAATCATATTTTTTCAGTTGTTTTACAATGAGCTTTACTTTTTTTTTAAGTCCAAGAAATAAGTCAGAACAAACAGAACATTTTTTGGGCTTCTTAGTTTTGATTTTTTTGAGATGAAATTTAATCCCATAAAAATTCGAATTATCAACAGATATTTTATCCCCAGAATCGATTAACATCGCTAAGTAATTTCTTAATATTTTACCCCTTTCTTCGTTCGATAGACCTGAGAGTAACTGGCCAAACTCTCTACCCAAACATCTATCGCATACATATGCCTCCTTCAATATTTGTATTATCTTTTCTTTTACGTTCAATCGAAACACCATCAAAATTTCATTCCAAATCTTTTTGCAAGTTTCTTGATCGCCCCTCTTTTTAATCCTTTCATTCCACCAACTTTTCTTATCATTTTTTTAGCTTGTTTATACTGTTTTAACAAATCTCTTACATCTTTTTGAGTTGTCCCCGAACCACTTGCAATCCTTTTAATCCTACTACTATGTATCGACTCAGCGTTTTCCTTTTCTTCTTTAGTCATGCTATCCATGATATACTTGTACTTTTTCAACTTCTCTTCTTGAACGACCAACAACTCCTCAGGGATGGAATAACTCATACCAGGTATCATATCCATTATACTACTCAAAGAACCCATCTTCTGTACACCACTTATTTGATCGTAGAATTCTTGAAGGGTGAACTTTCCTGAGAGTATCTTCTGTACATCTTCTTCCTTAAACTCAGCCTCTTTAGCCTTTTCTAATAGAGTTTGCAAGTCACCCATTCCAAGTAATCTAGAAACATAACGAACAGGATCATAAACTACTAAATCTTCTAGTTTTTCCCCACTACCTATAAACTTGACTTTTGCACCGGTAGCAGAACATGCAGATAAAGCACCACCACCCTTTGCCGTTCCATCCATCTTCGTAACTATGACGCCTGTTATCCCGACTAATTTGTTGAATTCTTCTGCCTGTTTCCCTCCTATTCTTCCTATATCAGCAGGAATCACCAACAAAACTTCATCCGGTCCACAAACCTTATCCATTTTTTTCAATTCTTTTGATAATTCTTTGTCTAATGCGTCTCTTCCCGCTGTGTCAACTATAATTACATCATATTTCTTGAATTTTCCCAATCCTTCTTTCAAAGCTTTGTAAGGATCCTTTTCTTTTGAAATATAGACTGGAACGTGTAATTTATCCCCTATTTGTTTAAGTTGGTCTGGTGCTGCAGGTCTGTGATAGTCACAACCTATCATCGCAGGTTTCAAGCCTTGTTTTTGAAAATATTTGGATAATTTACCTGCAGTAGTTGTCTTACCAGATCCGAACAAACCGACTAACATTATCCTTTTTTTACCAAGAAGTTCAACCTTTTCTTTTCCTAACAGGTTTACTAATTCATCGTAAACAACTTTCATTACATGTTCTCTCAGTGTTAAGCCAGGTGGAATTTTTTCTTTTAAACACCTTCTCCTTATATTTTCTGACAAAGCGAAAACTAGTTCGACATCAACATCCGCTTGCAATAATAGCTTTTGGAGACCCTTTATCAATGCCTCCACTGCTTCTTCATCTACAGTACTTCTACTCAATATTTTCCTGACAAGATTACTGAGGTTTTTTCCCAAATCGACCATAAAAACCATCTAAATTATATTCTCAATAAATTCCTGCGGTTTAAATATTTTTAAGGATGAGTATTCTTGTCCAGTTCCAAGGAAAAGAATAGGTTTTTTCAAGGTATGAGAAACAGAGAGTATACAACCACCCTTTTCGTTCACATCAATCTTCGTGAACATTACAGCATCTATACCGATAACATCATCAAACATCTTTGCTTGAGGGACAGCATCGTTACCGACCAAAGAATCGATAACTAATATCTTCAGATCAGGATTATTCACCTTGCAAACTTTTTTTAATTCTTCCATAAGATTTACGTTAGTATGACTCCGACCAGCAGTATCAGCAAGAACAACATCTATTCCCTTGGCTTCAGCATGTTTTTTCGCATCGAATATTACAGCAGCAGAATCAGCCCCATAATCATGTTTGATAACTTTTATACCAAGTCTTTTGCCATGTTCCTCCAATTGTTCAATACTCGCAGCACGAAATGAATCTCCAGCAGCCAAAACACAAGAGAATCCTTTTTGTTTTAAATAGTTGGTAACCTTTGCTAATGAAGTTGTTTTTCCAGATCCGTTGAATCCCAAGAATAGAAAGAGTGAGGGTTTATTCTTCTTGATGATATCCTTCAAATCTATCTTTGGAATATTCAGAATCTCAGATAAACTTTCTTTAAAAGTTTTGAGAACAACATCTTTCACTTTTCCTCTTTTTACTTCCTTTCCAACTAAGTTTTTTTTAAGGTCTTCCTTTATTTTTTCACTAACCTCAAAGGCAACATCCGCTTGCAATAACGTGATCCCCAAATCTTCTAAAATACTCTCTACATCTTTCACGGATATTTTCTTCTCCAGAATTTTTTTCGATACTGACGAAGAAACATCCTTAATTTTTTTCTTAAAGACTTTTTTCAAGAATCCGAACATTTTATCCCGTTTCAGGTTTAGAAGAAGTTCTAGATTCCTGTAACAAGGCTTGTATCTCAGGTTCAAGTCTTGATAATTCATTACTCAATTTAATCAATTCTTCTTCTACTGTTTTTAAACCGCCCTCTAACACACTCTTCCTCTTGTTCAAGATTTCTTTGGCCCTTTCTAGTGTGCACTCTATTGCAATGTTTGAACCTAATTCAATTATCATTTTTCCTGTTTTTTTCAGAGAGCCTGGCACATGTACGTTCGATCCTAATGATAGGAATATCTCTTCCTCTTTACTTTTTTTGATTTCATCCATTGAATTCAGGGTGTTTTCAATTTCTATCATTTTAGTCAGTAACAAATCTCTTCTTTGGCTCAATGATTTAATTCGACCATCCAATACTTGATACATTACTAATTTTTTCTGTACTTCTTTTTGATCTGTCATTAAAAACACCTTTAGTTATGTAGAATTAAAATCTTAAACCTTTAAATTAAACTCATCCCTTGCTATATTCTTCAGCAACCTAATCAAGGTTATCAGGTTTCGTCTTTTTATCGATATTGCACCGACAGACCTGAACTTACTACTAGCTCTTATTAGATGATCATGTTTTGTTTGGTTTATTCTAACGGAGTGTTGTTCACCTGGGTATTTAGGTTTGAATACATCTATCCATATTTTATCGAATTTTCCCTGATCCACTCTACCGACAAACTTACTCGTTCCTGTCGAATAAAATATCTTTGCAGGTCCTTTCTCATCATAGTTAACCTTCTTCTCTATCAAAAGCCTATCGAGTATTTTAGTTATAGTATGTCTGTTTAGTTTGAGCTCCTGTGCAATATCGGTTATTGTCATACCTCTAACACTCTCTTTTAATATTTTCAGAGCTCTTTTGGTATTTTTCGTGTCATACTCCACTTCTTTGGACGTTTTCAAATTTTTCATCACAACTCCACCCCAGTTATATTTAAATAATACTAATATATAAATGTAATTAATATAATATCTATACATTAAATGATATATGGAGGTGTTGTGAAATGACAACTGTCACTTTGTTTAAAATAGAATCCTTGCCTGTTATGGATGATATAATTGATAGGTTGAACGGCAAGAAGAAAAATGGGTGTTGGTTAAAGGCAAAATCATCCAAGTATAATGAAAATGAAGTAGAAATAGATGTATGGTATGAAGAGGATGTGGAAACAGGATTAAAGAGGGCTTTCTCAGATGAAGCCTACGAAATGGTAGAATATCTTAAAGCCAAAGGAAAGGAAAAGGTTATTAGGAAAGTCTATTGCTTTATCGATTTGGAACTAGGAACTTTAGAGATATACCGTGGTGTCGATTTTATTACATACAAGATCAAGGAGATAATAGAGAACCTTTTAGAAGTAACTTTATCGACTGTTTCTCTTGATGCAGGACACTTAATGCACATAGTTAAGAAACACAGTTCTGAACTCAAGCAAGCGATGTTCAAGTACATCCACGGCCTATGGTATCACATCATCCGTGGAAGACACATAGAGAACAATAGAAAATACAAGGATTTCATCGTAACAAAACCAGATTCTTTGAGATGCGTGTCAATCGTACCAAAGATAAAGTACTTGAATGGAAACGGATATTCTGTCACAATAAATGGGGATAAAGGGACGATAAAAATGTGGGATGGAATGTTCAAGTGGAAACCAAGACTTGAAGTGAAACAGATAGTTTCGATAGTTGCTAACGTTGCGAAGTTACCTTCTTTTTGAATTATCTCATATAGAAGAGATTATAAACCAAATTCCAAAGAGTATTAGGATAACTCCACAACTACCGAATACAATTTTATAGATTTTTTCACTCCATAAATGTTTTGTTTTAAAAACAGTTTTTGAAACAAAAAGATCCCAAACAAAATCACATGACCAATGAATTATAGCAAATGACAATAAACCAATGATTCCAAAAATACTTGCATTAATTATTAGAGTGGCTCCAAAAGTTGCCCACCACAAGAAAAAATAAGGATTTGTAACAGTCGTCAGGATACCACCGATTAAAGAATTATATGATAAATCCTTTTTCTCTTCCTTAATTCTTTTAATTATTTTTAACATACTTAGGCCCATATATGCAAGCATTATTCCTCCAATCAAACCGATGAATGTTTTTACAATATTAGAGGTAAATAACTGAGAAAATCCAAAATAAATGAGAAATATCAATGGAAATTCGATTATTCCATGACCAAGAGCAATTATAGCACCAGCATTCTTGTTTTTATACCCTTTAGCGATGGTCACTGCAAATACAGATCCAGGCATCATGACTCCAGATAAGGATATGATAATAACAGAGGCCAAAAAAAGAAGAAAATTCGTTATCATACTTATCATCAGTTTATTCTTTTTTGTTCTATAAAAATAATTTTATAAGATTATATGAATCTAAGAATTATTAATGGGTCTATAGTCTATCGGTTAGGACACTGCCCTTACAAGGCAGAGAGCCCAGTTCAACTCTGGGTGGACCCACTCTCTATCAGCTGTATTATTTCTTCTGGTAATTTGTTTCTGTTCTCAGGAGTCACATAAAATATCTTACCATATTTCTCGTATTTTCGGATTAAATTTCTATGAAGAACTATGATGATCAATTTATCGAGTTTTAATATATTTTCAATCTTTTCCTTGAATTTTTTAGAAAATAGTTCCATGGTTCCAAGTTCATCTATACATAGAATATCACATTCTTTTACTGCAAAATCTAAAGCCTTTAATGCAACCCTTTCAAAATCCTCTAAATTAACGCGATATTTTCCTACTTTTGGACCATTTTTCTGATTCACGCTTGATAATATCCCTTCTTCACTTGAGTTGATATCGATAACTTTAAACCCAATTCTTTTGCCTCTTTCTCTAATATCAGGTGTCATAAACCCTCCAACCTTCAATCCTTTACTTTTGAGGATGTCTATGACTTTCATTAAAACAGTTGACTTACCATATCCAGGTTCACCAGTTAAGAAGATTTTGTTCATATAATCCACTTAAATCTTTTACTAACATAGATAAAATAGTGATGTTATGTTGTTTGAAAGTGAGGAAGAAACTTTCAAGAAAAAGCCTAAGATGCTTGAAGAAAGACAGGTTGAATCGAAAATCAACATGATCATGAAAAGACTCGAGACTATGACACAACAAATTGATCTGATATCAAGATATTTATCCAATGTATCTAAGAGAGTTGGTAAGGCAATAGATGCTTCTACTGCATATCAGAAGGATTTGGATGATTTAGAAAGAAGGCTTAGACTGATTAAATCTAAGATAGAAGAATTAGAGAACGTTGTTCCTGAGGTTAAATTAAAAGAAAAGTTTGGAGGAAAAGCTGCATAGCGAGGCCTGGATTTGAACCAGGGACCTCGGGGTTATGAGCCCCGCGAGCATTCTATTCTATGACTCCAGGCTGCTCTACCTCGCTTCATTTTAATATCTTGCTATTTTATTTAAAAGATTTACGTTTGACTAAACTTATAAAGTACTTTCTTCCTCTCGTTTCTCTTCTGTTAACTTTAGTTCTCACCATTCCAATATCTTCAAGATGTTTTACATGTTTCCTTAACCCAAATTGAGTTATCTTTCCAAATTTCTCAACATATTTTTTATGAAACTCAGTCGATGTGATTTCTTTTTCATCTGATAATAATTCAACAATATTCTTTTCAACTCCCTCTAATTTTTCTCTCATCATCTCGAGTTTTACTGGCCCAACTTGTTTCAAAATTTGTTTGACGTGTTCGACTTTTATTTTATCTGAATTTTCTTCTTCGCTTATCCTTACTGATTTCCTTAAACATTCCAAGCCAACTCTAACATCTCCACCTTTATTAACAGCATGATTGGTACAGAGGAGGATAACACCTTCTTGTAAAACGCATGGTCTGAAAGCTTCTTTACATCTTTCCAAAAGAATATCCTTCATTTCTTGTAGAGTATAAGGTTTGAACTCAATCTCTTCGATATCTAAACTACTCTTGATCCTCGGCTCAACATTAACGAAGATATCACGATAATTAGATATCATTACAAGACCGATTGGGTTATCAACATACTGATTCAACCGTAAAAGATCGTATAAAGCATTCTCATCTTTCTTAATCAGTTGATCGACTTCATCCAAACAAACGATAAGACTCTTTTTAGTTTTCTTCAAAGCCTCTATCAATCTCTCTATAACTTCATCTTTGGACAACCCTCTCCTTTGAACGAAGAATCCCAAATCTATAACTAGTTTTGACAAGATAGCATGGGAAGTATTATAATCCCATGTGTTGATATAGATGGTCTTAACTCTGTCTGAAAATTCTTGAAATTTCCTGAAAATAAATTTTACTGATGCAGTTTTCCCATTACCAGGAGCCCCAAAAATAAATGTGTTTTGTGCAGGTCTCCCTTTACTCGCGGGAGATATGTTATTTGCAATTCTTTCTATTTGATGTTCTCTGTGTGGTAATAATTCTGGGAGGTATTCTGGATTCAAAACTCTTTCATCTTTGAAGATTCTCGATTCTGTTTCAAACAAATAATCACCAAAATTAATCTTTGATGGAATTTTCCAAGAGTTTTATTATCTCTCCCCTTCCTCTTTGGATAATATAAGGACCAAGTCTAGGACCTCTGTTCTGATTCAAGATGATACGATAGATCAATTTGAAGAATTTTGTTGGTTTGATTTTGTGACTCTTGGCTACTTCAAAAATTCTATTCTGTAATTTTTCTCCATCTTTTTCTTTCTCGATTTCTTCTATCAATTCCTTTATTGCTGATTTTTCATCCTTCGATAACTCAACTTCTACTTCTTCAGGTTTTACAAAATCATTGAACCAATTCTCTGCGTAGGCAAATCTTTTCTTTATTTCTTTTTTGATTTTCTCATTAACTTTCGATATATGACCAGTCTCTAATAACTTTTGAATAACGAAATCAAGTTTATTCTTTTCGGGTGTAACACTTGCTAATTCAACTAAGTAATCGTACGGAATATGTTCTGACAAAGTCTGTGGAGGTTTCAATTTGTTAATAAATTCAAAGAGTCTTTTCGAGTTAAACTCATCTCTTAGGTTATCTAATTTTTCTTTTCCGAAATAAACATCTTCCAATTTATCAACTTCTCTCATATAGGTTGGTATATCGTTCACGTTGATTTCCCTTATAGTTCCAGACCTCTTAAACATCAACAAAATACAGCTTACAGGGCTTCCATACCTGAACCACATTTGTGGTGTGAAAACACCGCCGAACGATTTTGATATTTTCTTTCCACCCTTTTCAAGGAACATCTCATACATGAAATGGAGAGGTGGTTCCCAATTTAGAATCTCAGAACAAATTATATCGTTGACTTTAACAGAATCTAAAATATCTTTACCATGCGCCTCAAACACTATTTTTAGTGCCGACCATCTAGCAGCAAACTCAACTTTCCAACTCAACTTTCCTTCTCCCTTTAAGTAAATGGCTTCGCCTTTATGACCACAACCACTCACGAGAATTTTCTTTCCTGTATTAGAATTCATCCCAGTGAAACTTTGATCACAAACATAGAGTATTTTATGCTCCCCTGGGAGTAATTTGTAAGCTCTCGTCGTGTATATTTTTCCACATTCTTCACACACAGGAAAATAAGGTAAAGCCTCAACATACTTTTCTTGTCCAACCATCTTCTTGATAATCTTTCCTATTCTATCGGCATTCTTAAGGATTTTTTCTATTTCTTTGTCTAGAATACCTTTCCTATAATTTTCACTTCCAGAGTTGAAATTGTAGTCTATGCCAGCTTTATCTAGAGCATCTAAGAGTTGAGAAGTCATATGTTGACCAAAGCTTGCATGACATTTTCCGAATGGATCAGGAATGTTTGAGACTGGGGCTCCGATGTATTTTTCTAGCCAATCAGGCATTCCAGAAGGAACTTTTCTTAATCCATCCCTATCATCAGAATATGCTATAACTTCGGACTTAAAGCCAAGATCTCTCAACGCTAAAGTTACACCGAATTGTCTGACAACATCGCCAAAACTTCCTATATGTGGGATACCGCTTGCTCCAATGCCAGATTCAGTTCTAAGGACTTTCAAACCTCTCTTCAATTTCTTTTCTCTTTCAACGATTTTTCTGGCCCATTTGTCAAGCCAGAATTCGTATTTAGCTTTCTTCATAAATATCCTATACTAATTCTAAACTCGAAATTAAAAAAGTTAGAACTTTAATCATTCCCAAAAATACCTTACTATTCTTCTACCATAACCAAAGTATTTCAAGAGTATTATACCCGTTATCATTCCACCCAAGTGCCCAAAGTATGCTACACCACCAGTTTGAGGACCGAATAAACTGAGAACACCACCCAACATCTGTATGATTCCGTAGAACGTGATGAAAATGATAGCAGGCATCGGTATGAAAAATTGAACATAGACAATATCCCTGGGATACATGATACCAAACGCCGTTAACACACCGAATATTGCTCCAGATGCTCCAACCATCGGAATATCACTCACACCCATGAGAGTGCATATGATTAACGAATAGAATATTGAAGAACCAAGACCACAGATGAGATAATACTTCAAGAATTTTTTCTTACCCATTGTGTGTTCTATTTTTGGACCGAAGATTAATAGACCGAACATGTTGTAGAAGATGTGAGCGAAATCAGCATGGACGAACATGTAGGTAAAGTATTGCCAGAAGTAACCTCTTTCGAGTACAGTTTTTTGATTTAAACCGAGATAATCAGTTACTATACCACCATAAGACTCTGGAATGGGATCGATAAAAAATAAAGCTTGCTGAACAAAGAATATTACGAAATTTATGATTATTAGCCAAAGTGTGTAAGTCAATTTCATCCTATCACTATAAGAGTGGACCGGGCGCGATTCGAACACGCGACCACTGGTTTCTACGCCCAGTCGCCTTATAAGACTTACGCCAGAGCATCAGCGCTCTAACCAGACTGAGCTACCGGTCCATATACCCACAAACACATGCTTTTTTAAGTTTATTACTTTTCATATAATTAACGATAAAAATGTTTAATAAATCTTTTCTCGTTAATCGACTAGTCAATTCTTTGGAGAAAAAAGAATTTCAACTTTTTCTTACTCAAGGGTGTTTCGATATTGTGGCAAAGAAGAGGTTTATAATACTCATAAAAGCTTTGACCAACATCGATGGATTAATGCAAGAACAAGCTCTGAGCTTGAAAGCGATATCCTACTTTGTATCTGGTTATCCATTGGTTGTATCAGAGAGGACTAATCGTGGAAGTTTGAATGATGAAGTCATTTATTCCAGATTCCAAGTACCTGTAATTACTCCACAGACATTTGAATGTATGATAGAAGAAGAGATAATACCTGAAGTTAAGGCAATAAAAGGGAAGCATACCGTTACTGTCAACACAACTTATTTGAAGAAGAAGAGAGAGGAATTAAATCTAAGTCTGGATAAGTTGTCTAAGAAAATTGGAATTTCTAAGAAGGCGTTGTATGAGATAGAGAATCAGAGGGTCAATCCAACTGTCGAGACTGTTCGAAGGCTTGAAGAATTACTCGAAATAGACTTGAAGGTTCCTTACAAGATGAAGAAGGTCGAGAAGGTTTATGTCAAACCAAAGAATGAATTTCAAGAGAAAATTTCCTCAGAGTTTTCCCGTCTTGGCATTGATAATTCTGCTGTTACTTCTGCAAGCTTTGAGATAATAGGTAAGGAGAAGACTTCTTTAATTACTGGACTTTCTACTAATACCATGAAGATAAAAAAAGTTGTTTCTCAAGTGAAAGGATTGTCTTCCATATTTTCTTCTCAGGGAATGTTTGTTGCTAAAAAGAGCCATGAAGAGACAATAGAAGGAGTACCTATTGTTCTTGAGGATGAATTACCTGAGTTGGAGTCTTCTAGGGAATTGAGCAAGTTGATTAAGGAGAAGAGTGAGTAAATTTTTTTATACTGAAACACAGATTAAAACTATGGTTTGCTATATTGTACCCACGGTAGCAACTGTAATCCAGTTCATTAGAAGAAAAAACAATAAAGATAAGCATGAATATTGGCTCAACCTGATGTTCCTCGGTGCAGCACTCTTCGGAGTAATAGATCATCTATGGAACGGTGAGTTATTCCTTATAAGTACAAATTGGTTAATGGACTTGGCTTTGGGTTTCACGATTACAGGAGGAATAATCGGAAGTTGGGGATTATTAGTCTCGGGCCCAAAGATAACAGACTCGATACGTCGCTTAAGCTATCGACTGGGTATCTTAAAGTAGTCTTAACTTTGTGAGAATTGAATTGAGTTTAGACAGTATTCTAAATATCTTTAGGTGTCAACTACTCGAAGACTTAAATGTTTAACGTCGAAAATTTAAATTTATGTTAAAGTTAAGCTGCCCATTCAGTATATGGACTTCCCCTCTTTCTATATACGGAGAATATCTGTTATCTAGAATGATTCAGAATTTCTTACCGTAAACTTCTTAAATGTATACCCACATACACATTATAATTTTGTTTATTGAGGAGGTGTAATGATGGCACAACTAGCACAAATTGGAGGTCAACCTGTTTTGATACTTCCAGAAGGAACCTTGAGACAAAAAGGAAAGGGTGCTCAAGAGAGTAACATCGCAGCTGCTAAGGCAGTCGCAGATGTCGTAAGGACAACTTTAGGTCCAAAAGGAATGGACAAGATGCTCGTTGATAGTATCGGTGATATCGTTATAACGAACGATGGTGTCACTATTCTTGATGAAATGGAAATAGAACATCCAGCTGCGAAGATGATGGTTGAGGTAGCCAAAACACAGGCTGAAGAGGTAGGAGATGGTACGACTACTGCTGTTGTGATAGCAGGCGAACTATTGAAGAAAGCAGGTGAACTATTAGAACAGAATATTCATCCAACAGTGATAATAAGAGGTTTCAACATGGCAAGAGACAAATCATTGGAAATCTTGGAAAAAATTTCTGAGCCAGTCACTTTGACAGACACGGAAACCTTAACAAAGATTGCATCAACGAGTATGAGCGGTAAATCTGGCTACGGCTACAGTAAGGAATTAGCTAAAATCGTAGTCGAAGCGATAAAACTCGTTGCAGAGAAAAAAGATGGAAAAACAGTCGTTGATATCGAGAATGTTAAGAGAGAAAAAAAACATGGTGGTTCTTCAAAGGATACTGAGTTGATAAGAGGTATAGTCATCGACAAAGAAGTCGTTCATCCTGGCATGCCAAAAAGATTGAAGAATGTCAGAATAGCTTTGATAGATGCAGCATTAGAAGTCAAAGAGACAGAGACTGATGCTCAAATTCAGATAACCGATCCGACAAAACTACAGGAATTCGTTGAACAAGAGGAAAGGATGTTGAAAGGAATGGTAGATAAAGTTGCGGTTTCTACAGCGAACGTAGTCTTGTGTCAGAAAGGTATCGACGATGTAGCTCAACACTATCTCGCAAAGAAAGATATCTTAGCCGCAAGAAGAGTAAAGAAATCTGACATGGAAAAATTAGCAAAAGCAACGGGAGCTAGAATCGTAACAAATATCAATGATTTGAAAAAAACAGATTTGGGATATGCAAAGGTTGTGGAAGAAGAGAAGGTCGCGGATGAAGAGATGATATTCGTTAGAGATTGCAAGAATCCTAAAGCCGTAACAATACTAGTCAGGGGTGGAACAGAGCACGTTGTTGATGAAGTTGATAGAGCAATAGAAGATGCTATAGGTGCAGTGTCTTCTGCAGTCGAAATCGGTAAGATTGTTTCTGGAGGAGGAGCACCAGAGGCAGAAGTAGCAAGACAATTGAGAAAATATGCTGAAGGATTTTCAGGAAGAGAACAATTGGCAGTGAACGCATTCGCAGATGCTATGGAAGTTATTCCAAGAAGTTTGGCAGAGAATGGTGGTTTGGATCCTATAGATACTTTAGTCACATTGAGAGCTGAGCACGATAAGAACAAAGTATCAGCAGGAGTAAACGTTCTATATGGTGGAGTTTCTGACATGTTAAAAATAGGAGTCATAGAACCTTTGAAAGTAAAGACACAAGCAATAAAATCAGCGACAGATGCAGCAGAGATGATACTCAGGATAGATGATATAGTATCAGCATCCAAGCTTGGAGGAAAAGGAATGCCACCTATGCCGCCAGGCGGAATGGGTGGAATGCCACCCGAATATTAATTTAATAGACGAAATTAACATACATGAATGAAGTATGGCTATTGCTATCTTTTTTCTTTTTATTTTCTTTGTATTATATTCTGAAGAATAGGTTAGCTTTCTTCTACCCTAGTTCCAAGAAGATGATAAACGTTGTTCTTGATTTTGCTGATATTAAAAAAGATGATGTGTTATACGATTTAGGATCAGGAGATGGAAGGATTCTAGTTGAAGCAGCAAAGAAGATTCCTGTCACTGGTATAGAACATAACCGCTTACTCAATTGGATAGCGAAGAGAAGAACAAGGAAATTAAAAAACGTTAGGATAATTCAAGGGAACATCTTTAGCCAAAATTTAAGTAAAGCAACAATAATAGTTGCTTACCTATCTAGAAGAGTAACTCGCAAGCTACAGAAGAAAATCGAGAGAGAAGCTAAAGATGGAACTAAGATAATTCTTGTTGATCATCCTTTCATTAATTGGAAACCAGTAAAAATAAAAAGAGTAGGATTGATACCGATTAGATTATACATAAAAAAATTTATAGTAGATGAGAAATAATTTAAGCAAAGAAATTGTATTTATTAAATGGTGACGGTGTGGTTAAGGATTCGGAAGAGGTTGAGTACGAGTTAATTTCTGTATCTCCCGTCAGAAGATTAGAAAAAAGAATGGAGAGGATAGAGAAATCACCCACATTCGATTCAGGAAGTTTCATGAGGGATGTCTTGGAAATAGTGAGGATGAACCAACAACTCGTGGATGAGTTGGCAAAATCTAGTGATGCGCTCAGGATAGAGTTGGCAAAATTGCCTGGAAAATTGGATGAAGTGATTACGAATTTAAAGGATTTGATTTCGTTTATCAAGGCTTCGGGGGAAGAGGAATCTATTGGGATGAAACAAGAAGTGATGAAACCTGTCGTTGACAAATTAGATGAAATGATAAAGACGAACAAAACTTTAGCAGAAAAGAACGATTCAATGCTCGAGTTGTTGGACGAAATAAGTAAAAAATTGAAGAAACCATCGATGCCCGTGATGAGGCCTATGCCTACGAAACGTTTTATACCTCCACCCATGAAACGTGTTATGCCTCCACAAACGACTCAACCTTTAAAAACCCCCAAACCAATTAAAATATAAGGAGGAGTAAAATGAAAGGAGTTTCCGCTATAATAGCAACTATATTGATGTTGATAATCACGATTGGCCTAGCAGGAACAGCCTATGTTTATATATCAGGGATGATGACCACCAAGATGGAGAAGACCATATCAGTGTTAGATGCAAGTTGCAATGCTACTTCAGACGGTATCACGTTAGTGGTTGCTAACGATGGAACAGAGACTATAGCAACAGCTGATTTAAAAGTCTATATTAATAATGTACAGGTGACGAATGTACTCGCAACCGATTTACCAGCTCGTCAAACAAGAGCCTTACCTAATTTGGACGGTGCTGTTACATCAGGAGGTTCGAATACAGTCCTAGTAGTATCTCCAAGTAATTCTGTAAGGCAATCAATCTGGTGCAGTTAAAGAGTGTAAAAGGATGAAAGGCCAGTTGCAAGTAATATCAATAGTTTTAATTATTGCTATAGGTTTAGCATCAATTGCTTTTGTTCTACCTTGGGCTTATGGTATGATCCAGAAGAAGAAAGACATGAAGAGTCTGGATGATGCCTACAATTTTTTTAAAATTTTAGACGAAACTATAAGGAATATCGCAAAGAATGGCGGTGAAGAATCCTTAAGGTTAGAAGTTCCTGGTCTGCTTTCTGTTTATCCCGAATCGGTAAATGATCCCTTGAATAATAGTATCGTCTTTTCCTTTAGGAGTAAGGTCTCTAACATTGCTAATGGAAGCTGGATCCCGTTAAATACACCCAACATGAATGAGACTGCAACCCTTGGTTTGGATACACCTTCTGTCATATTTGGTAAAGCGACAACAACTGATGATGAAATAGAAATCCAATATAGGCTTTGGTACAGGAAATTACTTGATCCTTCAGGTCGAGGATATGAGATAGTTTTAAACACGACAGACAATAACAAAAAATCTACAGATTCTGGATTCTTGAGAATACAAAGGTTGGGTTCGAGTGGTAAACCTTTAACTACTACAGAGATAAATATAATCATCTAAGCTTAGGGAAAAAAGATACTTATGAAGGGCGTTTCTGAAATAATAGCAAACATATTGATGTTGATAATTACAGTAGGCCTAGTAGGAACTGCCTACGTCTATATATCAGGGATGATGGCCACCAAGACGGAGAAGACTATATCAATGTTGGACGCAGACTGCAACGGAACACATATTCTATTGGTGGTCAATAACGAGGGAATAGAATCTATAGCTATCAACGAGTTAATAGTATATATTAACAATCAGAGAATAATTCCAGACCCACTTAGTAATCACTAGGACCCCGTAGCATAGCAGTAATAACTAGTTTGGAAACTGGTGTTATTCCAGGACAATCAAACACGATCTTAGTCATATCTCCAAGTAATTCTGTAAGACAATCAATCTGGTGCAAATAATAAGTTTTAACATTTACAATATTATTTATGATGATTAAAGGGATAGCGATAACTACTATATTGATTTTAACTGTTGGTATCCTAGTTTCAGGGTTAATTGTATATCAAGTCTATAGGACTACTACTGATTCTCCGTTGAGTCAATATGAGTGTAGAGCAAGGATGGTTTCTTGGTGTACTCTATGTGGGAACATGGGATGGTCAGGAGGTAGCATGGATAGTGAATTAAGTGAATGTGCCAGTAAATATTGGGGAACACGTCCTGCAGATTGTAATGCTGAGGTTTATTGTTCTGGTTTCATACCAACATGGAGCGGAGGTGGTGGAGGTGGTGGGGCTACCACTACTACAGCAGGAATGACTTGTAAGGGTGCTGGTGGAACATGTCGTACTCAAAAAGATTGTGAAGAGTATTATGGTGTAGCTTGCATGTCGAATCAATACGATTGTTCTGGTACTACACCATGTTGTTGTCCTTCGTGAGGAATTAAGGATTTAAAATATAGTTTAACTACTCATCCTAAGACGACTGTTCTTCAAAAAATTACGAGAATTATTCTAATATACTCAATAAATCAATATTTTGTCTGAAAGAATAATGAAAGGTCAGAGTTTCATTGTAGAGTTCATTCTGTTTTTTCTGATTTCATTCAGTCTTTTCTCTTTAATAAGTTATAATTTCTTCAGTCAGAACATTTTTTTTAAGGAAAAAGTTGGTAATAAAACCACTGCACTAATAAATAACATAGTATCAACTCATATCGTTAAAGGTTTAAGTTGTAAAGGATGCGTCAGTATTTTAATAACAGAAGATATCCCTTCCAAACTTGGTGAGTCTTTTTACAATATTCAGCTTAATGATGAAGGATTAAATACGACTTTGATATCAACAAGACCATTATCTACACGAACTCCAATTTTCAATTTGAACGAAACTTACAATCTCTTGTCTACAGAGTCAACGAGTGATAATAAAAGAGTGAAGATTAAAATTAATAATGAGGGGAAGGAAATAGGAGTTGAATGAATGTCACGAGGTAGAGAGATATTCAGGATGTTAGTTCGTGGTTATAAAACACAATTAGAAGAAATGGGACCAATGAAAAGAATAAAACCATCATCTAAAGTACCACCTTCTGCACCTCCACCCTCATCATCTATGCTTCAACCCCCTAAAAAACCTCTTGAAATTAGGGGAAAATTAGAACTAATTGAATCAGAAAGGGAAATGGAAGAAATAGAAATTCCAATTTTCAAACCCACAAAGATAAGTAGAATTGGATTGGAAGAGGTAGAAGAAACCAAAGATTTCAAAACTTCCTATCCACTCATTCCATTAAAACCATCAAAAAATCAACCCGTTTTTGCTTATACCCAGATTGGGTGGAACGATAAAAAGGCTTCTTATGAATACAAACTTATAGAACCTAAATTAACCCCAAGTTTGAAGAAAATATTCATCAAGGTTAAGAACTTATTAGAAGAAAAACTCAATGTCGATTTGAGTAAACTTAAAGCCACTGAAGCAAAGGGGTATCTCCACAAACAAGCACATCAGATATTAGATTATTTTGAGATAAAGGTATCAGATACAGAGAGAAAAATCATTAATTTTTATATAGATAGAGATTTGTTAGGTCTTGGTAACATCGAAGCATTAATGCGTGATCCTGAGATAGAAGATATAAGTTGCGATGGCATTGGCATACCGATATATGTTTTCCATAGAAATCCCGTCCTTGGTTCAATACCCACAAACATAGTGTTTGAAAAAGGAGAAGAACTAGATTCATACTTAATTCGTTTAGCACAATTGTGCGGTCAGTCTATATCAGTTATTGACCCTTTGTTAGGCGGTACGCTTCCTGATGGTTCTAGGATTCAAGGAACATTGTCGACTGACATCGCTAGAAGAGGATCAAATTTCACGATAAGGAAGTTCACTAAAATCCCATTCACACCTACCCATCTTCTGAGGTTTGAGACGATCGATATCAGAACTCTTGCATACCTATGGTATCTTGTAGACAGTGGAAGTAGTGTTTTAGTTTCTGGAGGTACTGCTACAGGAAAAACAGTTTTACTTAACATTCTATCTCTTTTCATCAGACCCGAGAAAAAGATAGTCAGCATCGAAGATACAGCAGAACTCAAGTTGCCACATCCTCATTGGGTTCCTCATGTGGCAAGAGTACCCATGGCAACTGAAGCAGGCAGACTCAGGGGTGAAGTTGATCTGTTCGATTTATTGAAAGAGAGTCTGAGGCAGAGACCAGATTACATAATAGTAGGAGAGGTTAGAGGCAAAGAAGCCTATGTATTATTCCAACAAATGGCAACTGGACATCCGAGTTTAGCCACGGTCCATGCGGAAACTGTAGAAAAATTAGTTAACAGGTTAACTACTCCACCAGTTTCATTACCTCCGAGCTTGTTAGAGTCTTTGGATTTGATTCTTTTTCTGATTAACATGAGATATAGAGGAAAATACGTAAGGAAGGTTAAAAGTGTTCATGAAGTCACTGGTTTCGATTTAAAGACAAAAAAACTTAAAGCCAGTAAAGTTTTTGAATGGAGCGCTGCTACTAATAAGATTGAAGTGAAGAATAAGAGTCATGCTCTTTGGAAAGTTATGAATAAGTCAGGGCTGAAAGAAGAGAATGTAATAGAAGAACTGAAGAGGAGAATGGCGATTCTAAATTGGATGAATGAACAGAATATAATTGACTATCGTGATGTTAGTCATGTTATAGATTTGTATTATGACTTTCCTGAGCAGGTTATGAATATCATCAGTGGTGAGGTGTAGTGTCCTTCTATGCAAGAACGGCCTTGCAGTTTTTAGGCAAATCATTAGAGCCTCATCTACACTTATTCACAAGTTTGAAGAAGGATTTAAGGATGAGTGCTATGAAAAAAACTCTGATAGAGTATCTATCTATATCTATCTTAACATGCATCTTGATTTTTGTTATTGAAGTACCAACTCTTTCTCTTATTTTTTCTCTGTTAGGTTTCGGCATCTTCTTAAGTTTATTTATGGCATTTTTTGTGTCCATATTACTCTCTGCTCTTTTTTTTGTATTGTTCACAAATTATCCTAAATTTAAGATAAGAGACAAAGCTCGTGCAATAGAGAAATCACTTCCTTTTGCTGGCATATATCTATCAACTATCGCTAGTTCACGACTACCACCTCATAAAATTTTCCAAATTTTTTCTACGTTCGAGGAGTATGGTGAGGTTACTGAAGAAGCCAAAAGAATAGTTGCAGATATGGAGATGTTTGGTTTGAATGTTTACGACAGTATGGCAAAAGCGATCGATCGAACACCATCAAAAGATATGAAAGATCTTTTCTATGCAATGATTTCTACGTTAAAAGCAGGTGGAGACCTTTCAGTTTACCTCTTTGAAAAATCACAGTCGTTCTTGGATAATTATAGGAGAAAATTAAAAGAATTTGCACATTCGCTCTCTGTCTTCTTAGAAGTCTACTTAACAGCCCTAATTTTAGGGACTATTTTCTTCATAATATTGACATCTATTATGTCTGGTTTAACTGGAGCAGTTGCAGAAGATCTAATATACATGCAATTCTTTCTGATATTCCTCTTTGTCCCATTGATATCGGCAGCCTTCATCATCTTAATAAAATCAGCATCTCCAGGAGGAGGATGATTATTAAACTAACAAAAAAAATAAAAACCCTGTTGATATGCGTTGCCATCTCTATTTTTTTAATTTTAATTGGAATAATTAGTGGAAATAAAGGGATCATAGGTAATGTTATAATTTTATCTGTTTTCATTATTGTCGGACCACAGTTGATTTTGAACTACTTAACCTTTAAAAAAATAAAACAAATTGAGACTAATTTTCCAAATTTCTTGAGAGATTTGGTTGAAGCCACAAAAGCTGGCCTGCCCCTTCATAAAGCCATAATATTTGTTAGTAACACGGATTATGGTCCTCTTTCACCTGAAGTAAAAAAGATGGCCCATCAATTAACGTGGAATGTGAGCATATTGAAAGTATTGGAACAGACTAAGGAAAGGTTGAGTAAGAGTAAAACTTTAGCTAGGGTGATCAGAGTTATGATAGAAACTTACAAATCCGGTGGTTCAGTCGACACCACTCTAGAATCTCTTTCCGATGCGTTAGCAAATTTACAAGATACTGAAAGAGAGAGAAAGGCTATACTCGGTCAGTATGTCATGTCAATGTATGTTGTATCCTTAATCTTTATGGGTGTCGTTGTTGCTATAAACCGGTTAATGATACCAATTTTTGAATCAATGATGACAGGAGCAGCTGGAGGCGCTGGTCAAATAATAACTTTCATCGATAATCCTTGCGTTACATGTTTTGGAAGATTTAGTTTTTCATGCATACCTTGCATTATCTATTTTAACATTTGTTCAATTTTTGACGTTGAAGAAACGGGTATAAGTTGTTATTACTTAGCACTATTCTTTTCTGTGAGTATTGTACAGTCTATAGCAGGTGGTTTGGTAGCAGGCCAAATAGGAGAAGGTTCGGTGATAGCTGGATCAAAACATAGTCTAATACTTGTTTGTATTACTTTTGGTGCTTTCTTTATCCTCGTAACACTAGGGTTAATAGGACGATAGAATGAAAGCACAGCTAACGATTCAATACCTAATATCCATTATCGTTTTCATAGGGTTAATAACCTATATTTACATTTCTTACTCAGCAAATATACCAGCTTATATACAGGAGGTTAGAAAAGAAGCCACCCGTTCAAAGGCTTATCAGCTTTCAGAGTTATTGATAAACGATCCCGGTGAACCAAAGAATTGGAATCAATCATCTAGTGTCAATGAAATAAAAAGAATCGGCCTTTTGGATCAGAGTTCGAACAGACAGAATTTGATTTCTTGGAATAAAACAGAGAAATTAACGGAACTTACTTATGAACAAATACAAGAAAGATTGGCGTTGGAGGGTGAACAATTTTCGATAATAATATCTAAGATAAGAGATGATGGGAGTAGAGAAATTCTTTGTGCCATTAGTCCACCTGTTTCAGAAGAAAGAGTTATAAACATAACGATAACTCGTATCATTGTTATTAATGATACTAGATATATTCTTAGTGGAGTATTTAACGCCTCCGAATTGATAGTGCAGATGTGATGATATGAAAGGGGTAATTAGTATGATTGAGGTTATGATTACAGGAATAGTTCTACTGTTAGCCTTTGTACATTTTTTCCCAAAATATTTAATTCAGTCTAAGTGGGATAACGTTTTATTGACTGTTAAAGTGAGAGACACGATCCAAACAATAGACAATTTGAACAAAACTTTTGAGTTTGCAAAAGATTCAACCGAATTTGAAGATTTCATGAATAGAATATTCCCACCGGAAATTACTGGAGCTATGATATGGTGGAAGCAGATTGATGGAGAGGATCAATTTTTACAAGACGAAGGAATAACTAATGATCCATTACCTTATTTCACTGAAGGTCATAAAGAGACTATTGTAGACGTTGTTAATACAACGACTGGATATCACGTCTACAGCTTCACGTTAGGATTAGGTTATCCTTATTGATCATTTAAGCCTGATAGCTTCCAAGTTCCTTGGAGCAATCGTTTCCATTCTAAACATTTTGTGTAGGGTTCTTGCTAAGTTTACTGGTTTTGTGTTATCACCATGATCCACTATAACTCTTTCAGGCCTAGATCTCAACCTACGAACAAAATTAATCAATTGATTTTTATCTGAGTGTCCACTCAACCCCTCAATAGTTTCTACTTGTAATTCTAACTTCATTACACTAGTCTTACCTTCGTTTTTGATCGGAAGTTCTCTCCAACCTTTTTGTATCCTTCTACCCATGGTTCCTTCACCTTGGTATCCGACGAATATCAGAGTGTTATCTTTGTTCTTACCTAAAACCTTCAAGTGTTCCATAGCAGGGCCACCAGTCAACATACCTGAAGTTGAGATTATGACAGAGGGTTTTTCATTCCAAACTTTCTCCCTTTCTTTTGAAGATGTTATCCTCTTGAAGATCTCATTCATGAAGGGATTATTTCCTTGGAAGATTTTCCTTTCCATAATCCTTGATAAATATTCTGGATAGGCTGTGTGTATAGCAGTGGCATCCCAAATCATACCGTCGATGAAGACTGGATGTTGAAATCCATTTTCAGAAAGTATGAGCATAACTTCTTGTGCTCTTCCGACAGCAAAAGAAGGAATGAGAACTTGACCTTTCCTTTCCATTGTCTTATTTATGATATCCATTAATTGTTTTTCTGCTTCTTCTCTATATGGCATCATATCTTGTGGACCACCATAAGTCGACTCAGTGATGAGAGTTTCTATTCTCTGGAAGTTAGTGAATGCTTGATCGAACAACCTCGTCTTTCCAAATTTTAAATCACCTGTGAATACTATGTTGTGCAATCCTTGACCAACATGTAGATGAACCTGTGCTGAGCCCAACAAGTGACCTGCCTGTTGAAAAGTTAACCTAACATCAGGGCCAACATCTGATACTTCATTGTATTCTAATGCTATAGAATGTCTAACAGCCTCCTTAACACCTTTTGCTGTGAATGGTGTCTGAACTCCATTCCTTTGGAGGACATCTATGTAATCCAAACACAATAACGTGAAAAGGTCAAGGGTTGGAGGAGTACAATACAATGGACCTTCATAACCATATTCGTATATGTATGGTACCATACCACAATGGTCTAAATGTGCATGTGAAATAATGATTCCATCCGTTTCATTCGGATCGAATTCTTTAACTTGTAAATAAGGGAACCTATTTTGTCCTGAACCACCTAAATTGACTCCGCAATCGACCAATAGTTTAGACTTTGGTGTTTCTACTAAAGTACAAGACCTACCAACTTCTCTGTACCCACCCAAGCATACAAGTCTTATCCAATCTCTCTTCGTTTCCTTTTCACAGAATATGTTTTTTCCAACTTTTTTCAGAAATGTTTTTCTCCATTTTGTTTCTGTGAACAACAAGTTCCTTATAGACCTAACGACTTTTGAAGTAATTTCTGGAACCCTTTCTATCCTTGGAACCCATAGTGTCTCTTCCTTGATTTTTTTAAATGTTTCACCGCCTCTGCCTATTACTAATCCTGGTTTCTCTGCAGTGATTATGACCAAACTTCTCTCTGATTCGAATCTTATATTCTTGATTTTTGCTTCTTCTGGCACGATTTTCATGATCTTTTTCTTGGTATCTTCTGTTGACAAACAAAGACTACTATCTGGTCTAACCTCTATCCTCTTCTTAAGTTCTTGGACAGCCTCCTTTACCTGTTCTGATGCGTCGAGAAAGAAGAACTTATCTTTAGTGTAGACTACGACCTCACAACCTTCCAATTCTACTCTATCCACTACATCTTTCGGTAAAATAGATTTTACTTCTTTTAGGATTTCCATGTTGATTCACTTAAGGATGAGTTATTTCTTTACTTCTTCTAGTATTTTTTCTACATCTTTCTTATTCAATAACTTAAATCCATCTTTATCTATCACTGCTACATCTATACCTTTTCCACCAGATGCTATATCCCTCTCTACAGCTGCTTTAACCGCTTTCACAACAATCTTTTTGCACTCATCCACAGAGAGGTTTTCCTTATACAATGTCTCAAGCACTCCGAAAGCTATTGGAGAACCTGAACCAGTAGTGAAAAATTTCTTATCTTCTAAACAAGAACCATCAGGGGAGAGAACGAATAAGCTGGGACCCATTTCATCAAATCCCGCCAACATTAATTGGACATAGTAAGGGAAGAAACTCCATCTACCTTGATATAATATGTTAGATAACAACGTTGCAGTTGCTTTGACAGAAATTTTTTTTCTGTTGGTTAATTCAAAAAGTCTCGCTTCAGCCCTAAGATATCTAGTCAATGCTTGAACATCTCCAACCATACCAGCCTCTGTCATACCTATGTGTGGCATTATTTCTACTATCTTCACATCTTCTTTTGAAGCAACAAGATAACCCATGGTTGCCTTCTTCTCAGCAGCTAATACAACACTATCTTTACAAACGATTCCCACAGTAGTAGTTCCACTTTTTATACCTTCTATCTTTTCCAAAAAAACACCCTAGAATTCATTATTAATTTTTCACTAACATATTTAAATATCTTGAACTTAATAAGCCTTTGCAAAATAAACTACTTCCTTCGCTTTTTTACCACAACAGACACAATTTGAAAAAACTCTTTCTTTCTTGAATGGAATCAACCTGATAGTTGCACCAGTTTCTTCTTTTATTTTTTCTTCACAATCTGATTTCCCACACCAATATGCTTTGATGAAACCTTTTTTATCGACCAACATTTTTTTGAACTCTTCATAATTTTTCACAGTCGTGATGTGATCTTTTAAAAACTTTTTAGCCTTCCTGTAAAGGTTTTTTTGAATATCATCCAAGATTTCACTTATTTCCTTAATCAACTTACTTTCTTTCACTACAATTTTCTTTCCATTATCTCTTCTGACCACAATGACTTGCCTATTCTTTATATCTTTCGGTCCTATCTCTATTCGTAAAGGAACACCTTTCATTTCCCATTCATTGTATTTCCAACCAGGTGTGTATTCTTCTCTATCATCCAATTTCACAGAATAATTCGCTTCCTTTATTTTCTTCTCTATTTGTCTCGCCTTTTTCAAAACTTCCCTCTTCTTCTTTTCAAAAACTATCGGTACAATAACAACATGAAGTGGTGCAACCTTAGGTGGTAAAACCAATCCTTTATCATCACCATGTGCCATTACTAATGCTCCAATCAATCTCGTGCTAACACCCCAAGAAGTTTGCCAAACATACTTTTCTTTTTTGTCTTTATCGAGGAACTTTATATTAAAGACCTTTGAGAAATTTTGTCCCAAATTGTGTGAAGTACCCATTTGCAAAGCTTTACCATCTGTCATTATTGCCTCTAGAGTTGTAGTGTATAATGCTCCAGCGAATTTTTCCGACTCAGTCTTTTTACCCACTAAAACAGGAATCGCCAGACAATCTTCAATTACATCTTTATATACATTGAGTATCTTCATGACCTCTTTATCCGCTTCTTCTTTCGTTGCGTGTGCTGTATGTCCCTCTTGCCAGAGAAACTCCCTAGTGCGTAAGAACAACCTTGTTGCGCTTGTTTCCCATCTTACTATGTTTACCCACTGGTTCAATAGTAAAGGAAGGTCTCTATAACTCCTTATCCATTTAGCGTACACACTGTACATAATCGTCTCCGAAGTTGGCCTTATTGCTAGCTTTTCTTCAAGTTTACTACTTCCTCCATGAGTTATCCATGCTACTTCTGGAACAAAACCTTCGAAATGTTCTGCCTCCTTTTTTAAAAAATTTTCAGGAATGAACAACGGGAAATACACGTTTTCATGACCAGTTTCCTTGAATCTATCATCGAATTCTTTTTGAACATTTTCCCAGATGGCAAACCCATGAGGTTTGATTATCATACAACCCTTTATCGGTGCATAATCTGCCAATCCAGCTTTTAGAACAGCTTGTTGATACCATTCTGAAAAATCATCAGATTTTTTAACTGTTATTCCAAGTTCCTCGCTCATACTCACACCTTAATTAATTTTATTTTTTTGGCTAATTAAATGGGGTAGCCGAGATTTGAACTCGGGTCTCAGCCTCTCTTTCAAAAGTCCCAAGGGCCGGATACTAGACCAAACTATACTACTACCCCAATTAGAAATATTATTAACAGTATGCAATATTAAAGAAAACTTAACGGAATGGAAAACATTCACCCATCAAAATCACTTAGGAAATATAATGAAGTTAAGTATTAAAAAGTTTCTACTCGAGAACAACTACATTTAAAAATTAAGCGCGATAATTTTAACGATGTTAATATCAATCTTTTCTGACCTACACTTCGGTTATGGTTTAAACACAAAACTAGAAATGGATAGTTACCAAAACGCTCAAGAAGCTATATCTAAATGTTTGAATTCAGATTTAATACTCATCGCAGGAGATATTTTCGATTCAAGGCTCCCAAAGACAGAGGTATGGGCCAACGCTTTAAGGGTTCTGTCCAAACCCCTGTTAACCAAAAATAAGGGAATAAAACTGGTAAAAACAATAAACAAGGATTTGAATGTAATTTCTCATAGGACTTTGGAAGGAATACCTATTATAGCTATACATGGAACACATGAAAGGAGAGGTAAGGAACAGATTAACGCGATAGAAGCTTTGGAAGAAACTGGATTTCTGATCTATTTACACTGTAACGGTATAATTTTCGAAAAGGATGGTCAAAAAGTAGCCATTCAAGGAATGTCTGGAGTTCCTGAAAGGTATGCCAAACAAGTTATGGACAGGTGGGATCCCAAACCTGTGGAGGGATGTTACAACATTTTAATTCTTCATCAAAGTATAGAGCCTTACGTATATTCTCCTCTTGAACCACCAACACTGAATCTAACCAACTTACCTAGGGGATTTGACATCATCATTAACGGTCACATCCACACCAGAGAAAGAACTAAAATAGGTGATACAACTTTATTGATGCCAGGAAGTGTCATGATAACTCAATTGAAGAAAGAAGAGTCAGAAGTTTCAAAGGGATTGTATCAGATTAGAATCGGTAAAGAGACCAACATCAACTTCATACCGTTAGAAAATGACAGGAAATTCTTCTATGAAGAGATTGAACTCAAGCCAGACATAACAATAAGAGATCAAATAGAAGAAGTTCTAACTAAAAGACTGAGTCAGGATTTCAAAAAATTACCAATAATTAAATTTAAGATACTCGGTAAAGAGACAGGTGTCATCGATAAGGAACTGAGAGAAATTGAGAAAAAATATTCAGAGAAAGCGATAATCTATTTCTCTAAGGAATTGGAATCTCAAAAGATAAAACGAAAGATTGAATTATTAAGAAGTTTAAGAGAAAAGAAATTGTCCGTTGAAGAAATGGGTTTGCAGATATTGAAGAAAAACCTCGATGATTTGAAGTTTAGCTCAACTTTCGATGAAGAGAGTGTTTTTAGGTTGTTGAGTGAAGGAGAAACAGAAAAGGCTTTCTCTATTTTATCTGGACAACAAAAAACTTTAACCCAGTTAATGAAGAGTGAGTGATATGATAACTAAAGTCAAATTGAAGAATTTTCGTTCTCATCTAGATTCAGAGTTCGATTTTTCAACAGGTACAAATGCTCTCGTAGGCATTCTTGGTAGTGGTAAAAGCTCAGTCATGAACGCACTCTGTTTTGGATTATTCGGGACATTTCCAGATATTCAGATGAAGAAGATTAAGCTAGATGATGTTATCATGAACAAGCCCGTTGAAAAGGATACGGCTGAAGTAGAGGTTTCCTTTACTATAGACGGAAAGAACTATTCTGTGATGAGAGTTATTGAAAAAGGTAAAGGAACAACTTATTCTGAGATAAGAGAAGGAGACAAACTAATCGATGCTCCTCAAACCCAAAGAGTTACAGAAACCGTGGAGAAGATACTAAAGGTAAACTATGAGTTGTTCAGTAAAGCCGTATATTCAGAACAGAATGCCTTGGATTATTTCTTAACATTACCACGTGGGGAAAGGATGAAAAGGATAGACAACCTTCTTACAATAGATAAGTTTGAAAAGGCAAGGTCTTCTACAGTCAGTTTGAAGAATAAATTTGTGGAGAGAAAACTAGCGAAACAAAGCGTAATAGATCAAACAAACTTAACAGAATTGAAGAAGAGTCTTGAGGATATTGAATACAGTTTAAAAGGACTCAAGGATAGTAAAACAAAAGTATCCAAGGAACTTGAAGTTTTAATTAAGAATGAATCAGAACTCAAAGAGACATTGGAGAGACTAGAAAAATTGAATAAAGATATGATTTCTTTGAGACAAGAGGAAAAATCACTTCAAAGTGCTATAGAAGAAAATGAGAAAGTGATTGAAAATATAGAGAATCTCTTGAAAGGAAAAAAACCTGAGAAGATAAAGAGGCAATTAAAGACACTATCAGAGAAGTTGAAACTTATAGAGGATAATTTAGTAAAAAAGAAGGATGAATATCAAAAATTAACTGAGCTCATCTCTGAATCAAAAACAAAGATTGAATTATTGGAGAAAGATAAGATCAAGAGATTGGATAGAGAAATATCACAAAAACTCAAGTTTAAGGAGAAGATAGCTGAAATAGAAAAGGAATACGGTGGTAAACCTTCTGAAGTTTTGGAAAAAGAGAGGAAGAAACTAGAAAAAGTAGAGATAAAATTGTCCTCCCTTAAGACACAACTCACCGAAGTTCAAGACATCCTTAAACAAGTCTATGAATTAAAGGATCAGTGTCCAGTTTGTTTATCAAGGTTAACACAAACAAAGAAAAAGAAACTTATTGAACAACAACAAAAGAAGATAGAAGAAATCGAAAAAAAACTGGAAAAGATGAAAAAAGATAGACAGATTAAAAAAGACAAGATTAATGTTCTTGAGGATGTAACAGATAAGTTTAAACAATTCTTGAGTGAAGTGTCTGACCTTAATGAATTACAAGGTCAATTGAAAGAATCGAAGAAAAAACATTCTGAATTGATTAAAATAGTGAAAGAAAACGAGAAGAAATTTACAGAAATGAAAGAAGAGGTAACCAAATTACAGACTATGATGGATGAAAAAAAGAGTGAAAAAAAGGACATAGAATTAATCTCTTCCCGACTTTCTGAGTTCAAGAATATGAAATCACGCTTGTTAGAATTTAAATCAAAAGAAATGGAAGTTAAAGAAAAAATAGTCAATATAAACAAAGAAATGGGAGATAAAGATATCGAAAAGATCAGGAAAGAATTCACTGGATTGATGAGTAAAAAATCTGAGTTAGAGGAAAGGATGAAAAGCCTGAGCGAATTGATGACAGAAAAGGAAAACAGAAAAAAGGAACATGAAGAAAACTTGAAGTCTGTTGAAACACAGAAAAAAGAAGTTTCAAAATTGGAGAAACTAATCAAAGATTTAAAAATATTCGAAAAGGCTCTTGAACAGACACAAGTTCAACTGAGAACTGAGTTCGTGGATGCTGTCAATTTTACCATGAATGATATATGGCCTAATATATATCCGTACGAAGACTTCGCCAATATTGCTCTAAACATAGAGGGAGGAGATTATATTCTACAGTTACAAGACAGGATGGGGAGATGGGTAAATGTTGATGGTATTGCTTCTGGGGGTGAGAGGTCTATCGCAAGTCTAGTCTTAAGAATAGCATTCTCTTTGGTTCTCACACCCCAATTAAAATGGTTAGTCCTTGATGAACCAACTCATAACCTAGATGCGAGGGCGATGGAGGACTTAGCAGTTACTCTGAAAACAAGAGTTGGTGATTTTGTTGATCAAATATTCTTGATAACACACGAGGAAAAATTAGAGGATGCTGTTACTGGTAACTTATACAGATTAGAAAGGGAAAAAGAAAAAGATGGAACAACAAAGATTGTTTCTAACTAATAAGGTTTTAATCTCTAGGCTTTCTCATAGTTGCTACTAAATCATAAGGTCCTAATTTCTGAAGAAGTTGTCTATCTAACCCTGGATTACTGCCATTTCCATTAGCTCTTGTGGCACTGCAAGCTTCTTGGTATAGTTGTGGGTCTTGTTTTTTAATCCAATCCCCATATCTACCTATTATTCTTCTTATTTCTCTTAAATTTTTACCCATTTGTAACCACCTTTTAGTGAATAAAATATACGTCAGAACTAGTATATAAATGTTACTATTTAGTAGTAAAATCTTTTTTATCTAAGAGAAAATGAGTATTTTTCACATAAATGCGTCCAAATCCTTATCCTTCTCTTTTAAACCGTTGTTAAACGATAGTATCGCATCTTCTAAGTTTATTCCAAGTCTTGAAGATTCTTTACTTTTTCTAGGTCTTATCTGAACAAATAACGGATGATTAACAGCGTTTCCAGTAACTATAGCTTCACCTACTTGTAAGCCTGGAAGTGTCTTTATCATGTCTGATGTGATGGCCTCACTAGATTCCGCTATATGTTTGAGATCGTAAGGATTCACTATCCTCAAGAGGATATGAGTATTACACTGTGAAAGAGCGGTGGTGCTCAATTGAATAGGTCTCTGTGATATTAAAACCAACGACGCATGAAATTTTCTTCCTTCTCTTGCTATAGTCTGTATAATCCCCTTGGAAATTGAATATCTTTTCATAACTCCTTCTGGACAGAATTGATGTGCCTCTTCGACAACCATTATAAAAGGTGGGATTACTTCTCCCCGTCTGGCATTGAATAATTTTCTAGCGAAATAAGTAACTATGATCTGTTTCTCATTCGATCTTACAAATTCAGATAAGTCAATAACACTCAGTTGTCCAGGCTTAGCTAAATCTTTGATAGAAGGTCGACTATATTTTGAGAACAATCTAGTCAATTCCAGGTTTGATATCCAACTTATTATCGTATCCTTCGTGACTTTTTTTATTTCACTTTGTTCAATTTCATCGATGAGTTCTCTGAACCCATAATGTTTTTTCTTCTTTTTTAGATCTCTAATGATCTTTATTAGTTCCCTTCTCTGAACAGGTGACACCTCAGGTAAAAATTCCATTATCTGATAGGGAGATAAAGAAGAAACAGAAATACTCAATGAATCTTTATCGAAAACTTTTGTTCTTTTTGAATAATTTTCATCTTCTCCAAACCCTGAGTATTCGCCATGAGGGTCAATAACTATTATGGCAGGTTTACCCAATTCATCCGACCTCTCCAAAAGTTCTTCCAAGAATACCGAAACAAGGTGGGATTTTCCTGCTCCACTTATCGCAAGAATTGCTAAGTGTTTCTGAAATAATCTCGTCAGGTTTATCTTAGCATCTAAATCATGAAAAGCTATCTTACCTACGTTCAACCCTTTAGAATCTAAACCAAGAAAATCAGAAAGAATCTTCTCATCAATCACTTCCACTGTTGAACCGGGAGAAGGAGGGAAAGTTATTCGTTTCGTCAATCCATTATTGTATACGCCTAAAGGTGTTGTTTTCGCTACAAGATACTCCCATCTATCTACAGGAAACATATCCATTAAAGGCTTCCCAGATTTTTCATACTCTCTCACAGATTCGGCTTGCATGAAGTAACGATTAGTCTTTATAACTTCATCTACCCTTCCGACAAGAATACCTTCTTCTGTTTTGAGTTGAATGAATTGATTTTTGTGGACGGGTATCTTCCCAGAATCTTCCTTTATCACGAAACTGAATCGATACGTGGAAGGACCTTCAAAAGTTGAGATGACAGTACCTATTGTCTTAGACATAGGTAAATTTATTATCCTTCAAAAAGATAAAAGTTAGGTTTTATAAAATTAATTTTGAGGTGATATAAAAATGGTTGGCTTAAGAGACTTTCTTTCAGGGGTGATAGCAGGATTGTTGCACATTTTTATTGGTACGTTTATAATAGGATACATACCCAGTTTTCCCTTCTCCATCTACATAATAAACCCGATAATGTTTGGGGTATGGGTTGTTATCGCAACATTAATATTAGAAAAAACCGGACATTAATAGGTCTTAGATGAGGTTCATAAAGAATCATCCAGCGTTATTTATCGAGGAAATAAAAACCTTAGTTATAGCAGATTTACACATAGGTATAGAGTACGAACTCTACAAGTCTGGGATAAATATTCCTAGTCAAGTCGCCAAGATGAAGAGGGTTATCAAGAAATTGATCGAACAAACAAAAGCAAAGCGTTTAGTTATGCTTGGTGATGTTAAGCACGATGTTCCAGGCGTGAGTTATCAAGAGATGAAAGAAATTCCTGAATTCTTAGAGAGTCTGTCCAAAATAGTAAAAATAGATATTTGTTTGGGGAATCATGACACGTACATGAAAGAATTATCACCAAAGGGAGTAAAAATCCACAGTTCTAGAGGTTTCAAAATAGGAAAGTTTGGTTTCAATCATGGTCATACTTGGTTGTCAAAAGAGCTGTTATCATGCGATTATCTGATAATCTCACACATTCATCCTACCATTCAATTCACGGATAAATTTGGTTATAGGATAATAGAACCGGTCTGGGTGAAGGGTAGATTAGATCAGGTAAAGATACAGAAGAGATACAAAATCAAGAAGACAGGTAAATTAGAAGTGATAATCATGCCACCATTCAATAATCTTTTGGGAGGAACTCCTGTTAATGTAAAGAAAACTACTGATGAACTTTTAGGCCCTCTGTTGAAGAACGAATTCATCAATATGGATGAAAGTGAGTTATATTTGTTAGATGGTACTTTTCTTGGAAAGTTAAAGAATATTCATTAAACTAAATTCCATTCTTTCAACAATTGTTTCTCATCGTCGTGTAATCTATTCCAAATCTCCTTAAGTCTTTTCACATTAGTTGATGTAATTACAGAAATTAAAATTTCACCTTCATTTATTTGTCTGCCTAAAGTGGGTTCATTCATCGATACGGCAACCTTATCTCCAGTCTTGGCTGAGTCTATAGTTTTACCTTCCCTTTCAATTTTCTTTATCTTTCCGACATCTTTACCGTCCTTTTTTTTCATAGGTGTATCAGGTTTTAAAACGCCTGCTAACACCTCAACACCGAATACTGCTGGCTTACGTTTTCTAAAAACAAACCCAGGAAGAATTCTGAACTTGCAAGGTCTAACAACTTTTTCTAATTTCTCTAATTCCTTTCTTTCCTTTTCTTTAGAACACCACTCTTGATAATCTTCTATTAACCTGTAGATAATGTCATTCTTGAAAATCTCAATCTTATGATCTCTCGCCATGGTTTCAGCTTCTGGCAAGATGTTAACATTAAAAGCGAGAACCACTTTCCTTAATTCGTTCTTTAAAGGATCCAATTCAATTATATCTTGTTTTGTTACTGCTCCTACCTCCGCTTTCTTTATCGGAATTCCATTATCCTTCAACATCTTTATTAGAGCTTCCAAACTCCCTAGGGTATCCGCCCTCGCGATAACACCTTCCCCTTCAGTTGAGAATTCGACTTCTTCAACTTCCTTTTGTACAATATGGGTGGCTTTATCTATATCACATGAATCAGAAACACAGATTATTGGGCTTCCAGCAATAACATTTTCAAGGTTTGGTGCGGATATTTTTATCCCAGCAGCCGCATGAACTTCTTTTAAAGACTCAAATTTTTTCTCAACCCTTAACTCCTTCAAAGCAGCCGGTCTCAACAATGCTTTTATTTTTGTAACGACAGGTTCTTCACCACCAATAATCAAATAATCTCCACGTTTTACTGTTCCATCATAGATTATTGCGTCGATAGTTGTTCCCAAACCTCTAACTTCTTTAATTTCCAATACTGTTCCTCTACATTCTTTAGAAACCTCTAACCTTTCCTTCAAGAATCTTTGTGCTAAACCCGTTAACATCATCAATAACTCAGGAACGCCTTCTCCTGTTTTTCCAGATGTGGGGACTATAACTATCTGTTTCTTAAAATCAGTTATCCTATCGAATCTTTCCGCTTCAAATCCATGAAGGGATAATTGAGAAATTATATTGTAAACTCTTTTTTCCAAATCTTCTTGGACACCTTCACCCTGCTTTTTATAACTCTCCATAAAACAAGCATTCTTATTAGGGTACCATCCTGGGATCAGGTCAATCTTAGTAGCAGCAACGAGGAATGGCGTCTTGAATTGTTTCAAGAAATTTAAGGATTCTTCTGTCTGTGGTTGAAATCCTTCATTTATATCGATGACTAACACAGCTAAATCAGCGACAGAACCACCTCTTCTTCTCAACGTAGTAAAGGCCTCATGTCCAGGCGTATCGATAAATAGTAAACCAGGAATCGTGACTTCAATCTTTAATTTTTCAAGCAAAGGTCCACAGAATTTTTTGATGATATCTATCGGGATGAAAGATGCACCGATGTGTTGTGTGATGCCACCAGCCTCACCCATCTGTACAGTCGTACCTCTAATCGAATCTAACAAAAGAGTTTTGCCATGGTCTACATGTCCGAGTAGAGACACGATTGGTTGTCTTATTGCCACATCTTCCACCTTAGTTAACTTTCCAAAATATTATATTTATTATTTCAAATCAACATTTATAGGGATGTCATGGTTCTAACACTAAGTGAAATCAAGCCAATAGGTCTTTGTATAACAACTCAAGAGCTCTTGGATACGAAAAGGTTCCTGTACAATTTTTGTGATAGTTTAATTATGAGGGGAAAGGACGATCAACTGAAGAACGACCTAATAAGAGTAAAAAGGGAATTAAACGCATTAAATTCTCAAAGAAAGTTTTTGGAAGGATACAAGGCAATAATCACGAGCAACATAGAGAAGATATTGTGTTTGGTTTCTTCTAGGTATGAAAAAATTGAACCAGATGATGTTAGGAAAATTAAAGATAATGGGAAAGATTTAATCAAAAAAACCCTGAATAGCGATAATTTTGAACAAATTCTTGGTTTAGAATCAGAGTTTAAGAGTAAGATTACTTTACCAATCTATGAACTGTTTATCAATGAACTGAAAAGGTCAAAAGTTAACATCATTTAAAAATCTCCGATTGATAATGACAAATTCAGAGTGGATAATTTAATATACCGATGATAAAATTATATTATGGCTGAGAGAGTTAGCTCTGGAATTACTGGATTGGATGAGTTAATCGGAGGAGGATTCGTTAAGAATTCTATTAACCTCGTCTCTGGAGCGACTGGTACAGGAAAGTCAATCTTCGGATTACAATACATATGGCATGGTCTTCAAACCGGAGAGAATGGTGTATTCATAAGCTTGGAACAGGAACCAGAAAACATATTTGGGGATATCGAAAATTTTGGATGGAATTTTGATCGGTATATCAAGGAGAAAAAATGTATCATAGAATATCTGCCAAGCTGGAAACTCGAAGAACTACCAGTCACAGTCACTGAAAAGATTAGTGAAATAAAAGCTAAAAGATTCGTTTTAGACACAATAACTCTAGTTGCTTCAAGGTTGGATAAGATAGCGATTAGATCAGAAATATCTGAATTCTTGGGTCAATTGAGAAAATCAGAAGTGACTAGTCTATTATTATCAGAAATTCCAGAGGGGTCTAAAACCTTGAGTAAGTTTGGTATTGAAGAGTTCTTAGCCGATAGTATAATCGTTTTACATTATCTAGAATTCGCTGCTGGAAATGTCCCTAGAAGCTTAACGATAAGGAAGATGAGAAGAACTAATCATGGAACCGATATCTATCCTTTGATAATAACGAAAAAAGGTTTAGTTATTAAAGGATAATCGATTTATGAAGCTCTGTATTCCTTTCTTTGTCTGAATTCTTCTCTTTTACCCTCATTCCAATTCTGTACAGGTCTATAGTATCCAACAATCCTAGAATAGACTTCTGTTCGTTTATTACATTCAGGGCACTTGAAATGTTCTCCGACGATGTAACCATGGTTAATACAAACACTGAAAGTGGGAGTTATCGTGAAATAAGGAATCTTGAAATTTTCTGCGATTTTTTTGACGAGAAGTTTGCACGTCTCAGGATCATCAATCCTTTCACCGAGAAAGGCATGGAATACCGTTCCACCCGTATATAATGTCTGTAAAGTTTCTTGGTGTTCTAACGCTTCGAAAATATCACTTGTGAAGTTTACTGGTAGCCAAGAAGAGTTTGTGTAGTAAGGAATCTTTTTCCCAGCGGTTTTAATCTTCGGATATTTTTTCTTGTCTATCCTTGCCAACCGATAGGAAGTACCTTCAGCAGGTGTTGCCTCAAGGTTAAAGATGTGTCCAGTCTCGTTCTGGAATTCCACAAGTTTATTCCTCATGAAATTCAAGACTTTTATCGTAAAGGCCTTACCTTCTTTTGTTGCAATACTCTTACCAAGGAAATTCAAACAGGCCTCATTCATTCCTATTAGGCCAATTGTTGAGAAGTGAAACTTTAATGTACCTAAATATCGTTTTGAAAAGGGTAAAAGACCTTTTTTCATATTCTCTTGAACTATTTTTCTTTTTATCTCTAAACTCTCCTTTGCTAAGTTCATTAAATGTTCTAATCTTTTAAAGAATTGTGTTTCGTTCTTAGATAGGTAGCCAATTCTTGGCATATTTATCGTGACAACACCCACAGAGCCGGTCTTATCAGCGTATCCGAAAAAACCACCAACTCTTCGATAAAATTGTCTCAAATCGAGCATCAAATGGCAACACATTGACCTTATATCTTTCGGGTTCAAATCACTGTTGATAAAATTCTGGAAATAAGGAACCCCATACTTGGTCGTCAACTTAAACAGAGAAGTCGAAATCTCAGAGTTCCAATCAAAATCTTTAGTTATATTATAGGTAGGAATGGGAAAGGTGAATACTCTCTGATGCATATCGCCTTCAAGCATAACTTCCATGAATGCTTTATTTATCATGTTCATTTCCTTCTGATAATCTGAATAAGTTTCATTCTGTGGCTTTCCGTCAAGAATTACAGGCTTATTTTTCAAATCATCAGGAACTTTTATGTCAAAGGTTACATTAGTGAAAGGTGTTTGTCCACCCCACCTAGAAGAGATGTTCAGGTTGTAGATGAATTGTTGCATTTCTTGTTTTACTTGTTTGTAATCTAATTTATCCTTCCTGACAAAAGGTGCAAGAAGAGTATCGAGAGAATTGAATGCCTGAGCTCCAGCCCATTCATTCTGTAGAGTCCCGACAAAATTCGCTAATTGTAATAGAGCCGTTGAGAAATGTTTTGGTGGGGAAGATTCTATTTTTCCTGGAATACCGTTGAACCCTTGTAATAGAATGTCTGTTATCGACCACCCAGCACAATACCCGACAATACCCATGTACAAATTATGTAGATGAAAATCACCATTTATGTGAGTTTGGGAAATTTTCTTTGGATAGACCTTGGATAGAACATATCTTACGACATTCTCACCTGCAAGTCTGAAGAAGACTGATGAGAACGAATAATCTAAATTGGCATTTTCTTTTATTTGCCATACTGCTTGGTCTATGTAATCTTGAACTGCTTTTTCTGCGTTAATGAATTTTGTTTCTTTTTTCATGATAATCACATGGTATTTTTAAGAAAAAAACCTTTACAAAAGCCATTGATGTATTGAAAAAGTTATTATTAAAAATTGGATTAAACTTCTTTAATTTTTATACATTGGACAGGGCACACATCAGCTGCCTGTTGGTTACATCCTATATCATCCACTTTTTCCTTTTTTGGATGGGATTTATCTCCCTTCATCTCCCAGTTATCTGGACAGACGGATGCACACGCACCACAACCGATACATTCATCCCTGTTTTGCACTATCTTGTATGGCATTCATTACCCCCTTCAATTAATTTATTCAAATCCTAACTTTTTCTTTGCTTCATCAGACATTCTGTCTGGAGTCCAAGGTGGATTCCAGACTATTTCAACATTAACTTCTTTCACACCCTTTAACTTCTTTACCTTGTTTCTAACATCTTCAACCATGAAAGCATGCATGGGACAGCCTGGAGTTGTTAGAGTCATTTTTAAGTTGACTTTATCCTTATCAACATTAACATCGTATATCAATCCTAAGTCAACAATACTGATGCCTATTTCAGGATCAAGGCATTCTTTCAAAACTTTCATCACTTCTTCTTTTGTTGTCATTTTTCACTCATCACTTCTATAAACTTCTCAAATGATCTATCAAAAGTCTTTTCTACTTCAGGTGGGAAACAACATGCAGGTAATTCTCTTCTTCTCAGATGATAACTTATGCATTCACAACACATACCCTTTTTATCACAACCCGGATAAGTACAAGGACAATTTTCTAAGTTCTTAGGTTTTTGACACTCCATGACATCACAATAAATAATATTTTCTTCTCGTTCTTAGACTTTATAAAAGTTGTTCATTTAGATTTTAAAAAAGGAAGAATGTAAGATAAACTTGCAGGTGGCAATAATCCTTCTAATAATTCACCTAATTTTACTTTATTCACATAATGTCCAACTACACTATATTTCCTACCATACGGACTTTCAATTGAGACAGGCTTCACAGAAGTTATTACTCCATTCGGACCCCATATTTTAAGTTCATCTGACCTAACGTCATTAAAGTTAATCGGTGTTTTTTCACCAAGACCATAACGATTACTTTTAGTAACACGTCTACAGAAATCCTTATTTTCCCTCCTCCTTCTACGATTCTCCCAATTCATTCAACTACCACCAATTTTAGATTCAATTAATTTACATTTCTAAGGATTTAAAATTTTGACAATTATGAATGAGGCATAATACTTAGCACATGATAAGAGATAAGAGATAAGAGATAAATATCTAAATTTACTAAATTATGTGTATGGCTCTGGATTTAGAGACGATTAAACAGTATGGAATAAGTGTAATGGATGGAGGAGATATCCCACCTTATGATTTGTTTCTAATGAGGAGAGATTTTAAGGAATTAGGAGTAACTACAGTTTATAGAGATGGTAGTCTCCTGGTTGAAGCACCTAAAAGTAAAATGGACGATGTTACCGAAAAAATAGAACGTATAAAAAACATTAGTAAAGAAGGTAAAAGATTTTATAATGTAGAATCTCTATAAACGATATTCTTACATATTATTTATGGATACAATGAAAAAACCAATTTTATTAGTTTCAATACTTTTTATCTTCACAATTTTAACTATCGATATTGTATTCGCAAAGTCCTACTCATATTCTTACATAACCATGGTTTTAGATTTCAAAAAAGACGGTTCGGTCATTGTCTCTCAAGAGAGGGCGTATGACTTCAGTGGCAGTTTCTCTTGGGCTTATTTGGACCTTAAAAAGAAGGGTTCGAGTGATATAGATTTCATAGAAATAAGAGATTTGGATACAGGTGGGGAGCTTTCTTATGACATTAAAGAAGATAGTGATCATGTAAAGGCGACATGGTATTATTCTGCTAACAACCAAGTGAAAAGATTCTTAATCGTTTATGAAATGAAGGATGTTGTCAAACGATACAATGATGTGGCTGAATTCTACTGGAAAGTTATCGAAGACGAACATGAGTCTATAAGAAGTTTCAGTGCTGAGGTTAACCTACCAGAGCCATCTCCCGACCTCTTCAAGTTATTCGTTCATACTGTTTCTGGTCCTGGAACAATGGAATTTTCTGATGATCTCAAGACAGGTTCAGTCGGTATGAGAGACATACCCAGAAATCGGTTTGTGGAATTTAGATTATTGACTTCTCCCTCTGTTTTCAGTGATGTGGAAATGATCGGAGAGAATAAATATGAAAGTATCCTCAACGAAGAAAAGTTAAACCTCGTTCAAAGTTCAATTATGGATTCTATACTCTTTTATCCTCTACTCGTTCTACCACTGATAATAATCTTCCTCTATTTTTATTTCAAGTATGGTGTTGAACCCAAGGTTAAATACGAAGGTATCTATGAGCATGAACCCCCGATGAAAATACCTCCCATGGCATTAGCTCATCTAGTAGCTGGAAGATTTGAAGGAACTCAAATGCAACTGAGGGGATTCTTAGCCACGATTTTTGACCTGGCGAGGAGAGGGTACATAACAGTTAAGGAAGAAATGAAAACAAGTCTTATCTTCTTTGAGAAAAGGGAACAAAGGTTCATTCTGACAAAGAAAGGAAAGAAAGAATTAACCTCTTCTAAACACAAATTAATAGATTTTGAGTTATTAGTTTTGAAGTTCCTTTTCCAGGTTGTACCATCTGGTGAAAGTATAGAGATTAAATCTTCCTCTAAGAAAGACACGGTTATGATCGAAACAAGGGAAATCCATCCAGAAGTAACTTCATCTGAGATCGTGAATTGGAATAGAAATAAGAGGAAAGGACACTCTTTAATCAGTGCATTATACAAGAATGCGGGTTCTTGGTTTGAATCAAAACATTTTAGAATTCATACAAAATTGAGTATGGCCAAAAGAAATTTGTTTTTGATAATTTCAATAATTTACCTTGTCTTAGTCTCTACTCTTTTAATATTGACTCAGGCGATTTTTATCCCTTGGATTATAGTTGGAGGTTTAATCATTGGAATATTTTTAATCTTTGCTTCAATTCCCATCTTAAGAAAGACACCAGATGCAACTTTGGCATTGAAGAAATGGAAGGCTTTTAAACGATTCATCACTGATTTTTCTGCGATGAAAGATGCTCCAACCACTTTAATACACATCTGGGATGAATATCTAATATATGCTGTCGTGTTGGGAGTCGCTAAACAACTCTTAAAGGTTTTGAGAAGGTTGGCAGAGGAACAGCATGTAACTTTTGCTGCTGCAGGATGGTATTATGGGGCGGGAGTGACTAAAGTTCCGAGTGGGGTTATGTCACCTGAATCCTTTTCTTCCATGGTCAGTAATCTATCGAGTACTATAAGCGCTTTGAGTTCATCAACTTCAGTAGGAGGAGGATTTGCGGGTGGAGGCGGTGGAGGTGGAGGCGGTGGAGGCTCTGGTGCAGGATAAATGTTATTCAAAACAACCTGAATCAGATTTTTTTAAAAAGGGGGGAGGGGAACTGAGGCGATGTGTTCAATCAAACACATGCAGTTTTAACCTCAACTCATTCTATATTTAGGTCACCCCCTGATTACAGTTAATAATACACTTTTAGAAAAGGTTTACTGTTCAAAACGATTAAAAAAAGCATCAATGATAGTTTTTGAACGAATTTTTATCTAGAAACATTAAAACAACCCGAATCAGATAGACTAATTCTTACTTTAACAGACTTGAAAGTGGTGGAGGTTCTGTACAGGATAAAATCTTTTTTAACAAGATCCATTTTGGACATTTTAAATAAGTCCAAGGTTTGCTGTCCTTTCCAAGTAATCGTCATAATATGGTGATATTTCTCTCCATGGCAATACGGCACCTTTAAAACATTCAACAGCAAAAAAATCTGGTTTATATTTACCATGTTTAAGAAGTACAGCCGTCTTGACATCCCCTGAATTTCTTCTTTCCAAATATTCCTTTGTAAATTCTAGTGTCTCTCCGTTAAGAGAATTATCATCAACTACTAACAATTTTTTACCTTCAAAATTTTTCGATTTTGTATTTTTAATTAGAAGTGGTTTTTGGTTTCTTGATATTAAATCTCTAGTAATTTTAACAATTCTGAATACACCAGGCATATCTTTTAGTATTGACATTTGGTACCTGTAATGTGATATCTGTATTGTATCCATTTCACAATCGAGATAAAGAGAAACTTCATATGCTGGATATAATCCACCTATAGCTATTCCAATGACTATATCTGGCCGATATTCTGATGCTTTATAAGCTAATGTTCTTGAATACTTTCTAGCAGAATCCATATCTATGGCTGAACAGAAAGGAATGAGTGGATGTATCATTGAAATTGTTTTATGTAAAATGTTTCTTTTGTTTTTCATAATCATAGAAACTTTTAGTTAAAGATTTAAGCTTGAGTCCAAAGGAAGATTTAATAATTTTTACAGTCTAAAAGCTATCATTATCTACCAAATGGATTTAAATATTTCACTTCTAAAATTAACGGTAAAAATAGAATAAGAAAAGTGATTCTATGTCTAAAGGAGAAGAATACCCAGTCCGAATCACGAGTATTAGCTGGGAGAAAGCAAATGAACCAAAAGGATGGTATTTAATAAATGTTGTATACGAAGATGGAACTAAAGACACTAAATTTTCAGAAAAGTTGCATGATTCTATAAGAAAGCTTAATCTTGAACCAAAGGAGCCATATGAGGGGAACTTTGATTTAAGTGTCGGAATGACGAAACCACGATTTGGTAAACCAAAACCAATTGTAAATATTGAAGAAGTTAGTTCTTAAATAAAATCTTTTCTTAATATGCCCTGTTTTATATCCCTCTAATTTTTACAGACTTCAAATAAGGTTTCATTATCTTGGCAAATTCTTTTAATTTCTCAGGAGGATAAGGTTTAACTTTTTCTAAAGCTTTATCCAGAGTCTTTCCTGGTCTGAACTGTTGAAGATAGAACTGCTTCGATCCCTTCAACCACTTCCCGATAGCAAGGGCATCTCCCTTCTTGAAGTATTTTGGCGTCACAGTACTCCTGAACTCATAATCCACCCCAGAATTACGGATGATGTTGATACTCTGTTGAATCTTCTCCTTATCCACTTTAACCCCTGCAACTTCATCGTATTTTTCAAGCGGAGCTTTGATATCCATCGCGATGTAATCGACCAACTCCTCATCTATCAATTCCTTTATCATTCCTGGGTTAGAGCCGTTCGTTTCGATCATTACCAAGAATCCTAATTCCTTTATCTTCTTTGCGAATTCTGGTAATCCTTTGTGGACAGTGGGTTCTCCTCCTGTGATTGCAACAGCATCTAACAAACACTTTCTTGTTTTTAGGAAGTTCAATATCTTTTTCTCTGGGATGTCTGGTAATTTCTTGTAATTCTTTACCAAGTCTATGTTGTAACAGAAGTGGCATCTGAAGTCGCATTTTCCTACGAAGACTATTGCTGAGAGTTTTCCTGGGTATTCTATCAAGGAGAGTTTTTGGAAGCCTTTTATCATCATGACATCAACAGAAATAGTCTAAGATTAGAGTAATTTAAAAGTTACTTATTATTACTACATAATTTGTTTCTTGTTTTTCCAAAAAAGAAAAATACTCCTCATTGTATTCAACGTAAGACTAAACATATCATATGCGATTTCGGGGCTTTTCCTCCATGGTTTATTTGTGAGTTTATCCCTGTCATGAGCTGAAGTCGTTCTGATAGCATTGATTGAAGCGCAGAGTTCTTTCTGTTTTGGATGAATTAAACCTATTCTTACCATCTCATTAGCTAGTTGTAGCAATCCGTTAAACTTAGAATGTGATATATTCTCCTTATCCATAATAATCCTAAGAAAGTTTTCTAAAGCTTTGCCTGAATTTTCACAAGATTTTTCGGGATCAGAATCTGCATTAATGAATGCTCCAATTAATCTTTCTCTTTCTGGTTTACCCATAAATTGAAAGCACTCAGATGTAACTCGATTGGAAATATATAGTCCTACTTCAAATTCACTTTTTAATTTGACTGAGAAATGTTCCTTTATTTTTTTAACTTTTTTTGTGATATTCTTTGCTATAAAATATCTATCATCCTTTTTAATTAGTAAACCCAAATCCTCTCCCATTTTGAGGAGAGGATTAAGATCAGAGGGATTACGTTTCGACCATTTTAATATACTAATCGTCTTTCTCTTTGCATCTTCTACATTTTCCCCTCTAAGTAATAATTCACAAAACAATTCGAATGGTCGATAATTTTGTAAATATTTTTTTAGTAATTCTTTACTTTTTCTACATGATGAACTTTCCTCTGAGGGAACTAAATAAAAAAATCCTTCATCGCCTTTAGCCGATAAACCTAGTCCACTTAAGTTTAATAATGCTTTTCTTGAAGTCCCTTCACTTAAATTACAATGAAAGGCTATATCTTTTGGATAAGCCTTCTTCAAATCATTTAATGCACCAATTACATGAAACATTACATCTATAGAAATCGGATACATCTTTTTAAATTCCACAAGAATCACTCAGAAGTCAGTGTGTCAAGTATTCTTTTAAGACGTTCTTTATCATTTTTTGATATATTTGAAGGGATTGATAACTTTGCTTTCTTACCACTCGAAAGAACAATTTCTAGATTATGCATCTCAAAAGTTTCAGAAGGAACAACGGGTCCTTCCACACCTTCTTCTTCCTCTTTTTCTGTTTCTTCCAGATCAACTCTGAGTATATTGTCCTCCCCAATCACACCAACTAATTTTCCTGAGGAGATAAATGTTGGAGCAGCTCGTCTAACACCAACTTTAGATATATTAAAATCTCTCATTAACACATTTTTTAAACCTTCAACCGATGGAAGTTCTTCCCTATTGTATTTTTCTATTAATTTTTGATAAATAGGAGGGTTCTTAAAAGCCTCTAACTTCAATTTCTCTATATCCTCATCTGGTTTTGGGCAAAGAATTGAATATCCCAAATTAGTTAATTTTAATATCCTATCTTTTCTTACAATTAAACCAAATTGTTGGGAGCTACTGTATTTTCTTATATAAGATCCAGTACTTGGGCTTTTTAGATTCAATTCCCCAAGCAACGAATCTTCACTAGCCCCAGTCCTTCCACCTAATTTATCTATCTTTTTCGCAAATTCTATACATGTTTCAAGGCGTACTGAGGGATAAGGTGGACTTCTTTCTCTCTTTTTTTTAACTTTATCTACAGACATCGAAATAACCTCGATTGTGTTTAGATTATAAAGGAGCATATATTTATTTTTATGCTTAAGTTAAATCGATAGAAAAATAATAGATTACTTAACAACAAACTCTTTTCTTTCCTTAAACTCTTCCTGCTTCCCTTGATTCCACGACTGTACTGGTCGATAATACCCAACAACCCTGGAATAAACCTCACAAGGAACAGCAACCTTTTCTTTCTTTTTAGCCATATCAACCACCCATTTTAACTCCAAACTTATTCAACTGTTCTTTTGAATGCGGGAAAGGACAACGGAAATGCTCCCCACTTATATAACCATGAACAGGACATATAGAGAAAGTAGGAGAAATAGTGAAATAAGGTAGACGGAAGTTATCGGCAACCTTCTTGACGAGTGAAGCAACAGCTCCACCACCATCTATCTTCTCCCCAACAAACCCATGGAAAACAGTCCCACCAGTGTACAAGACCTGAAGATCGTCCTGATGTTTTAAAGCCTCGAATATATCGTCAGTATGACCAACTGGTAAGTGTGTTGAATTAGTATAATAAGGAGCACCTTTACCAGAAGTTATGATATTCGGATAATTCTTCTTGTCTATTCTTGCTATCCGATATGAAGTACCTTCA
>Ga0209635_10000008_pt1 | contig 107957 bp, 118 predicted proteins | sample DeeMarSWOR230_32_FD_187463 | JGI IMG/M metagenome (GOLD analysis project Ga0209635, IMG submission 187463) | Marine sediment microbial communities from White Oak River estuary, North Carolina - WOR-2-30_32 (SPAdes) (version 2) | ecosystem: Environmental > Aquatic > Marine > Intertidal zone >...
TATTTCCATATCCAACAACATAAACATTCCCTCCAGAATCAATAGCAACGGAGTAAGCATAATCAATGCCACCACTATCAAAAGTTTTATTCCAATTAACAGTATCCTCATAACCAGAAGAATTAAACTTCTTTATCCACCAGTCAGCATAAGATGTTCCACTGACCAAATAATATCCAAATCCAACCACATAAACATTCCCATTAGAATCAACAGCAACGGATAAAGCATAATCAAAATAATCACTTCCGTCGAAGGTCTTATTCCAATTAGTAGTATCTTCATAACCAGAAGAATTAAACTTCTTTATCCACCAGTCAGCATAAGATGTTCCACTGACCAAATAATATCCAATCCCAACCACATAAACATTCCCATTAGAATCAACAGCAACGGAGAAAGCTCCATCCGCCGAAACACCATCAATCGTCTTGTTCCAGTTAGTAGTATCCTCATAACCACTCGAATTAAACTTCTTTATCCACCAGTCATCATTAGATGTTTCACTGACCAAATTATTTCCATATCCAACAACATAAACATTCCCTCCAGAATCAACAGCAACGGAGTAAGCTGGATCATTGCCACCACTCCCATCAAACGTCAAATTCCAATTATCAGTATCCTCATCGCCCTCGCCAACAACATAAAACGGGACCGCTTCCTTTTCTACATTTATCAACTCATTCGGTGTTGTCCCAGATGAATTATACCTGACATAACCTTTAACCTCTCCACAACTCCCCCCTATGCATTTAACAGTAGCATTCACAGTAAAGATTGTATTCTGATTAACTTCCAAAGGATTGGATTCATCATAAACTTCTGGATAAGGATTTGTTAGGTTGACTTCAAGATAGATGAAAGACTCAACTTTTATCTCATGTTCAGAACTCAAATAAATAGTGAACGAAGGGAGGTTTCCATTAGCATCGGTCTGTAGAGTATCGACTAGAACAGAATTGTTATAAATTTTATAATTGGTGTTTGTATACAAACCAGTTAAGTTGTATCTTGCTGTTGCTCCAGAGGCAGAATCATTCCACTGCATTAATGTTTGAGACCATGATGTCAATTCTCTTGTTATTGTTGCTTGTTCAGAAACATTTGTCTTCAACCAAATATTTCCACTAGTTTCGTTGTTGTAGTTAAAACAATCTGTTACATAATAGAAGCGAATCGTTCTTGGCCCTGTAAAGTTTGTATTGGTGAAGTTGTTAGTTGAAGTTATACCACGTAAGTTATAATCAGAATTTGTATTATTCCAGAAAGAACCTCCTGTTATACTATTATTATCCGCCCAAGCTATTGAGATTCCGTTATAATTGTGATTAGCAGTTACATTGATTAACTGATTATTATCACAATCATATTCGATATACATTCCATCCCAATTGTAATTAGCAGTTACATTGATTATTCTATTATTGGAAGATGAACGGAGAAATATTGCATACTCGGAGTCTGTTATATTAGAGTTTGTTATGTTTGTATAATCTGTTCTTATTAAATAAATACCGTTGTTCTCCCTAGTGGTATGATCCATAATCACATTGTCTATAACTGAATTATCAGCATTGCATAAAATTATTTCAGAGGCATTGTTGTTCCAGTCTTGTATAGTAACAGAAGAATTGTAATAAACTATTGGTTTATCATCAGTTCCAGTTATATTTGTTATTTCATTGCTACAATGGTCATCATTGGATGCATCAATAATAAAATCAACTACCCAATTGTTTCTAAAAGTTGAATTCGATATAACATTATCAGAAGAATGCTCGAGCGTTAAACCATAAGTATTATCTTGGGCTGTTAGGTCTGTTATTTGATTGTTATAAGATTCAAGAAGATATATTCCACGATAACCGGAGTTGGAAGTTACATTCTGAATAGTACTACTATTTGAATAATTATAATAAATACCATAACGCCACTCATTCAAATTACAGTTTTTTAAAGTTGTATTATATTGATTCGTATAAATTCCATAACTTGGATTAGCATCTATTCCATCTATCAAATGTCCTTGACAATCCAAAGTCACATTGTCTACTGTCACATTAATACATACTGTATAATCAGAGTCTGGAATATTTTGAGTCAATTTATAAACAGTATTTGGAGCGTCTAAAACAGAACAATTATCTATTTGCATTTCAACTGATGTTGTTGTCAAAGTGAATATTTCTGATACATTCCAATTGTTGTTCGTATCGTTTGCGTATACTTGCCATCTTATAGTACATCCAATTGTCGAGTTAATTACTTTCGTTACGTTTGACCAATTACCTATTCCTGTCATAGCCACAGCGGAAGTATCGTTCACTAAACTTCCAGTACAATTATCAAAGGAAAAGATGTAGTGAGACAGGCCACCATCATCAGTCCACCTTAGTCTAAACTCAGTTAGTTTTCCTGCTGCAGTGTTGTTCGTGGAATTGTCAAAGTATTTTGGAGATGTTTGATCTTCTTCTACTATTATCTCATGCTCTGAAGCAAGATAAATAGTGAATTGTGGTAAACTACCAGAAGAATCTGTCTGTAAACTATACGTCAAAACAGAATCGTTATAAACTAGATAGTATTTGTCAGGATTCAAGCCTGTTAAGTTATAGGTTGCTGTGACAGCTGAAGTTACAGAATCGTTCCATTGCATTAAGGTTTGATTCCAATTAATTAATTCCCTTGTTATTGTTCTTGTTGCTGAAACTCTTGTTCTGAGCCAGATGTTTCCTGTAGTTTCGTTGTTGTAATTGAACCATGTACCAGAAGGAAGACGTATTCTCTTTGTCCCAACGAAAGTATTATCTATGAAATCGTTTGACGTTGCTAAATTGTAGATGTAATACTCTACACTACCGCTAGATATAGAACCGCCTTTTATAGTGTTGTTCCAAGAGTCTCTAAGATATAAACCATAAGAAGCGCCAGAAATTTTATTATTTGTGAAGGTTGAGTGGTTGGTTTGATAGATAAGAAAATCATATGGATTATTATTGGTTGCAGTGTTGTTTTCTACATTACAATAGACGCATCCATAAAAGTAGAAACCTTCGTAAGAACCACCTCCATTTTGGGTTGCTGTATTATTGATTATACTACAGTTGTCACAATATGTAATATAGAAACCCCTACCAGGGTTTCCTTCTGCAGTATTATTGATTAATTTGTTATAATCTGTAGTAATAGCAAAACCGTAATTATTCTGTATAGCTTTGTTATCTATTATAGTATTGTTATGGGATGAATAATAAATCAAAAAACCATCTCCACCATTATCTATCGCTGTATTCTTTATTAAGGTATTATTCCAAGAATGCACAATATGGAAACCATCATCGTCATTATTTTTTGCTGTGTTATTTTTTATGAAGTTGTTTGGACTTTCATCAATGTATAGACCATAATCATAACTCCATGATATTGTGTTATTTATTATAATGTTGTTTGGACTTTCATAGATGTAGATACCATTATAACCACTATTGTTAATAGCATTATTAATTAAGGATGTATTATCGATGTGATACAAGTAAATTCCATAATAGAAATCAGTTATGTTACAATTCTTAACAGCATTGTTCTTAGATTCACTTCCATCTGCAAGTAAATAAACTCCAAAGGCACCATAACTTTCATCACCATCAATATTGTGGTCTACACAATCTATAGTAGTATTTTGAGTTCCAAAGGCAAAAGTAATAGCTGTTTCTCCTGCTATATACAAATCCTTAGCTAAGCAATAATAAGTATTGCTCTGATTTACAGTATAGGGTAATTCTTCAATTCCTAATTCACAATGTTCAGGAAGTGTAATGAAGCTAAAGTTTTCTGTTGAACTCCAGTTATCTTCTGTATCGTTTGCATATACTTTCCATCTTATCGTACAACCAAGAGTTTCATTGATGACTAAAGTGACATTACTCCAATCTTTTTTTCCAGTCAAAGTACCATTAGTTATATTAACATAACTACCAGTGCAATTATCGAAGGAAAAGATATAGTAAGACAATCCAAGGTTGTCAGTCCATTTAACCCTGAATTCTGTTGCTTTTCCTGCCCTTGAACTGTTAGTTGAAGCTAGAGAATATTGTGGGGCTGCGTCTGTTGTTACAAACGTGAAATTCTCAGTTATATTCCAATTATCACTCGTATCGTTTGCATATACTTTCCATCTAATAGTACAACCTATTGTTGTATTAATCGTTCTAGTTACTCTAGTCCAGTTAACAGTCCCTATCATCGATACCCAAGTATCGTTTTCAAAAGTTCCTGTACAGTTGTCTATAGAGAATTTATAACCACTCAACCCAACGTTGTCAGTCCATCTCAATCTGAATTCAACGGGTGTTCCTGCTACAGTTGAATTAGTTGAATTCAGAGAATATTGTGGACCTTCTATATCTGAAACTATTCTCACGTATGCATTATCTGTATCATTTTCCTGAATGGTTCCTGAATTCGAACTGAAATTGACATCTATAGCATAAATCTCATTCACATCACCAGTAGGAGTTATTATCCAGTTCAGTTGACAGGTTTGATCATTGGATAGGATACCACAAGATAAAGTACTTTTATTTAATGTTCCAAACTTCATTATTCTCCATTGTCGATTTACAGAAATAGCATCATATCCGACTACGATTATGTTACTCTGATTATCCACAACAACTCCGTAAGCTATATCAGATGCAGTTGCATTCGGATTAGTAACATTCTCCCAGAGTAAAGAACCATCAGGATTGAACTTCATTATTCTCCACTGATTATTGCCAGGAGCAGCATCATATCCGACTACGATTATGTTATCATTAGAATCAACAGTAACAGATTCAGCCTCGTCAGTACTTCCACTTGGATTGGTTGTATTCTCCCATAACAGGCTACCGGATGAATTGAACTTCATTATTCTCCATTGATCATCGCCAGGAGCAGCATCATATCCGACTACGATTATGTTATCATTATTATCCACTGCAACATCATTGGGATCATCGTAATCGGTACTCGGATTAACCGCATATTCCCACAACAAACTACCACTAGAATTGAACTTCATTATTCTCCATTGCCTATAACCATAGGTTGCATCACTCCCGACTACGATTATGTTATCATTGGAATCAACAGCAACAGATTCTACCCAATCACTATTTTCACTCGGATTGGGTAAATTCTCCCAGAGTAAAGAACCAGTTGAATTGAATTTCATAATTCTCCACTGTCGATCATCGGTACCATTAATTTCATCAATACCAACTGCGATTATGTTATTTTCTTTGTCTACAGCTACTCCACGACATAGATCCATCCCACTACTCGGATTAGTTAAATTCTCCCATAACAGGCTACCAGATGAATTGAACTTCATTATTCTCCATTGCCAATTACCTAGAGACTCATCATACCCAACAACAATTATGTTACTATCATTATCCACAGCAACATCATTAGCAAAGTCAGACCCAGTACCCATATTAGTTATATTTTCCCATAGTAAAGAACCATCAGAATCGAATTTCATAATTCTCCACTGTCTGTTGCTAGGAGTATAATCAAATCCAACCACAATTATGTTACTCTCATTATCCACAGCAACAGAATAAGGTTCATCAGAACCGGTACTCGGATTGGTCGTATTCTCCCACAATAAATAATTCTCTTTTTTTACAATGTAGAATGGTTTGTCTCCTTCTGTTGTATTTACAGGTGTGTCTGGATTTTCTGAAGTTAAATTGTATCTTACTGTTCCAGTAACTTCTCCACAATCACCGACATACGCAATACATTTTACATTTGCATTAACAACAAAAGTTGAATTCTGAGTTACGTTTTTAGGATTACTTGAAGTATAAATACCTGGATCAGGATTTGTTAAGTTAACTTCAAGATAGACTGTTTTTATCACAACTGTATCAGTGGTATTCAAATCATCATAATCATTCGAATAACAACTAACATTCCAGTTGTAAGTTCCTGCTGTTGAAAATTGAGTAAAATTCTCGTACAAAAGACTAGTAGAATTATAAGTCATGTTAACCCAACTAGTCCATCCTCCAGATACGTTGAAACTAATCTCACAGAAGTCTGTACTTGTATTAATCTGATAACCTGTTGTGTTTGTGTAATTGGCAAAGAACGTAACATTATCATTAGGATATTTAGTTTGATCAGCGTAAGGCATTCCAGAATCTGTCTCATCCCATATAGTCAAGTTAGAATTGTAGCCTGCACCACCAGCATATCCAGTGAACGAAGTGACGTTGAACATTATGTATGTTCCATCATCATACACGTTGTAATCAGAAGTATCGTTGACTTCCCATGAAGAGCAATTGCCTGAAGTGAAGTTCCAATCCAAACAATGCAGTATCTTGTTGACACTGACACCTTCTTTTGGAATTGTTAGATTGGCATAATTATAGCTTAATCCTGAATCATTGAAAGCAAAGACAGGTGTCAAGTCTGTTATGTAACTTGGCTTGCCTCCAGTATAACTGTCGATGATCTGTGAAGTTAAATTGAAGTCTTGAGTTATGTTCAATTCTTCTATCCTTGCTGCTAGGTTCAAAGTAGTTATTTTCATACTGATTTCTATCGTGTAGATTTGACTGTAATTCAAGTTTTGTGACATTTTACCTTGACTTGAATTGACCATTCCTCCTGCTCTGTATATTTTTATCGATGCGTCTGATACATCACCTGTAAGGTTGTAGACTGTTATGTTGAATTTTTTTGTTATTATTTCTGAAGTTGTAATTAAATTATACGTCTCAGAAGTATTCCAATTATTACTCGTATCGTTGGCATAAAACTTCCATTGAACCAAAGCTCCTTCTGTTGAATTTAATGTTTTAGTAACGTTTGACCAAGCTTGTTTACCTTGCCAAGATTCTTCGCTTCCCCAAGTATCGTGAGTAGGTTCTTGTTTTGCATATTTGCGGATGAAGAAGTTATCAATATAATAAGTTCCCCAACGGCTTGCGTACATTTTAAATTCGGCCTGATCATATCCGCTAATTATAGATGCGTTATAATAACCGCCAGTATAATCAGAACCTGCTTGATTCATTACATAAGATTCATTGCCGTTCAACTTATCATATCTTTTTCTCCATTGGTCTTCCGCATCATCATTACAATCAGGGACAAACTCATTATAAACTGACAAATCTCTCCATGTTGGTCCACCTCCAGGTGTACCGGTATCATAATCTCTGGTCACCACTCTTTGAATACCTTCCTCCCAATAAGATGCATACCCCATGTTTAAATTTCCAGTATAGTAATATCTAAAGTGAACAGATATGTTAAGGTGAGTAGTGAAATTGTTATATAATCGAGTACCAGTGGCATCACCGCTCTCATTTAATTCAAGTACTTGATTGGATGAATCTACAGGATCTTGTTGAATAGTAATAGTATCCGAAGGTCCTGTGTTCTCTGTTGTCCATCCTCTTAAAGATTTTGGAGAATCTCCAATATTATAACCTTCATCAAAATCATCCCATGTGATGAAAGTATTAGTACCGTTTGATGTCGTTGTTTCATCGTTATTTCCATAGTAAACATAAAGTGTGTTTGAAAATTGGTTTGAGATGAATGGTACTTCAACCCAGAACGTTGCATTGTCTCCATTATAAGTTGTTTCATTCCAATAATCACATTCTTGTTCTTGTCCAGAAGTATCATTATACCAAGTGAATCGTATGTCACCAAAATCAGAGCGAGATTTATTTATGTAAACTGTTGCTCCACCATCTGTACCTGTGTCATTGATAACAGTAATGTTCATTTGATAGTTAGTTTGATTACCGGCTGAAGAGCCTGAAATAGTATGAGATTTTCTGTAAGACCAGGATTCATTCCACCAGAATTGTCTCCAAGTATCATTCTTCCAACTTCCACTATTATTAGTGCTGAAGATATAACCTGATAATCCGACATTATCTGTCCAATTCAAGCTGAACAAAGTAGGTTGACCAGCAACAGTATTATTCATAGAATTATCCCAATATTTTGGTTTTTCTGTATCTCCTCCAGTTATCTTAACATAAGCATCTTCAGTATCATTCGAAGGATTAGAAGAGAAATTAACATCTATGACATAGATATCGTTTATGTTACCAGTTGCATTTATCGTCCAATTCAACTGACAGGATTGACCGTTTGTTAAAGAACCGCATGATCTAAGATTTAAAGTTTCTTCACTTCCCCAGTCACCATGAATAGGTTCTGGATTAGTATAATTACGCCAAAAAATCACGTCAAGATAACTTTCGGAAGTTCCGATACCAGACCTGAATCCCGATGCCAACTGTTGAAGGTATGGTAGAGTCACGTTTATATAATCTGGGGAACTTTGTGCCGTTGAATTACCGTCATCCCAATCCCACTTAACGTATCCATCTGAGTCAACCATCATAACTCCTTTGTGAACAGACGTTCCAACCACGTACCAACCCTTCCGTATATAACTTGGACAATATATGGCATATGTTGCATTATTAATACCGCCTTCGTTTTGGGCGTCAGTCTTAAAGCCCCAATTAGTACCATTATATTTCACGTCTACTAAAAGGCTTCCCTGATTTGCCATTTGCCATCCTCTAACTTCTACAGCAAACGGAGGTTTAGATATATTGAAAATACTTTGAAGTCTAATACCATTGTCATTACCATCACTTGATGTAAAGTTAAGTTTCGAGTTTTGAACGCTATATGCACCGTCTCCTTTTTGCATATAGACATACCATTTATCCATGTCTAAACTGTCCCCTGGAAAATCATCAAAGAAGAGAAAAGTGTTTGTTCCATTACTTGTAGTTGTTGCACTTGAGTTACCATAATAGATATAAATCGTAGCGCTTGTATCGTTTAGGTTATCTGCGACTTCAACCCAAAATGTAGCATTTTCTCCTGAAGTATAGTTTTCCATCCAATAATCTAAAAGTGTTATGCCATCATCATCTGTGAATCTTATGTCTCCGAAATCAGATTTAGCTTTATTATTAATATAAACAGTTTCATTTACATCTGAACCAGTTCCATTTATTATAACAAATTTCACCTGATAGTTTGTTCCAGCGCCAGTTGCATTTGTAATCATATGACTTTTACGGTAGTTCCAACCAGTAAGCCAATTTGGATCCATGATGTAAAACGGTGTCGCTCCTTTACTTGTATTTATTAATTCATTTGGTATTGTTCCTGATGAGTTATACCTAATACTTCCAGAAACAGAATCACAATCCCCTCCTTTACAAGTAACAGTAGCATTTACAGTAAAGATTGTACTCTGATTAACTTCCAAAGGATTGGATTCATCATAAACTTCTGGATAAGGATTTGTTAGGTTGACTTCAAGATATGGTGTTGTTGTTGTTATAAATGAGAAAATTTCAGAAGCATTCCAATTATTGTCCGTATCGTTAGCATAAAACTTCCATTGAACTAATGCTCCTACTGTTGAATTTAATGTTTTAGTAACGTTTGACCAAGCTTGTTTACCTTGCCAAGATTCTTCGCTCCCCCAACTTCCATGAATGGGTTCAGGGTCAACATAGTTCATCCTAACGATTATATCGGTATAAAAAGTTCCGGTTGTTGTTCCTGTAGTGAGAATAATGAAGTCTTTTAAAATCGTTCCATTCGACCTCCAACCAAGAGATGTATAGGAATTATTATCTATTTGAACATCCCATGAATCATTAGCCCTTGCTGAAATGAGTGACCGATACCATCGATCTGATACATAATTTTGAAGTTTAACCGGGAGTCCAGAACTATCATACCATACAATTTCGCCTGTGTGGCGAAAAACCAAAACTAAATAGTTATAATAGGTTTCATTCCTTATAATAAATCCTTGATAATGGCCAGTTTGCGATGCTCTTGTGTAGAAGAGTATTCTAGTGCTATTTACATTAATCGTTTTGTTCATTTGACAGTTGTTACCTGTACCTGAATCTGAATCCGTCTGTTTTACACTCTTAGTTCCATCTTTTGCATACGTGTCTGATACATCAATAGAAGTGCTACCAATTTCAGTAACCGTCCAACCTGTGGGGTCTCCTCCAACTGTGTCATCCTCAGCATTGTAGAAGAGAGGGAAAGTGTTTGTTCCATTACTAGTTGTCGTTACTTCGCTATTATTGTAATAGATGTAGATAATCTCGTTGTTAGGACTATCTGGGATTTTAGGGATTTCTACCCAGAACCTTGCAGAATTGCTCGTGAAATTTTCTATCCAATAGTCGAGTTCATGACCTGTACTATTTGTAAATCGTATATCACCAAAATCAGGTCTTGCTTTATCTCCTATGTATACTTCTGCTCCACCATCTGTTCCTGTTGTGTTATAAATTGTTATATTCATCTGATAATTTGCTTGTACTCCAGCCGTTGAACCGACGATAGTATGAGATTTTCTATAAGACCAAGATTCATTCCACCAGAATTCTCTCCAAGTGTCGTTCTTCCAAGACCCTGTGTTATTTGTACTAAAGATGTATCCACTCAATCCAATATTATCAGTCCAATTCAAGCTGAACAAAGTAGGCTGTCCAGCAACAGTATTATCAGTCGAATTATCCCAGTACTTAGGTGCTCCTTTATCTGTTGTCGTCAGATTATAAGTTTCAGAAGCATCCCAATTGTTAGAGGTATCGTTGGCATAGAACTTCCATTGAACTAATGCTCCTATTGTTGAATTCAAGACAGTGACATTCCAAGCTTTCTGTGTACTCGAAGAACCAGTGAAATAAACAAAACTAGAGTTTTCCCACTTACCAGTATTGTTTGTAGAGAAGATATAACCAGCAGTATTATCCAGATTATTATTATCATTCACATTTATAGTGAAATTACATGGTGCTCCTGCTACTGTTGTGTTGGTTTGATTATTCATGAAATAAGGTTTAGTTTGATCCGCTAATGGAGTTATATTAACATAAGCATCTTCTGTATGGTTTTCTTGTATAGAAGAATAAGAAGAACTGAAGTTAACGTCTATCGTTCTTATTCCTGTTTGGGTTGCGTTTATCGTCCAGTTGAGTTGACAGGATTGACCTTGGGTTAGAGAGCCACAGGATTTGGTATTATTTATGAGAATGTAAGCAAACCCTATTCTATACATTGAACCGTTATATCCCTGGTAATACATTCGATATTCTCCGTTAGATTTTACTAGATTGGATGGATTCATTGCTCTTGGATTTTCCCAACTCCCCGATGGGCCTAGGTCGATAACAGGATTTTCTGGATCTTTGTTATAGTTTTTTCCATCCGTTGAAGTCGATAGACCAATCCTATGTTGGACGGGTGATGTTTTTCTACCTGTGTACCAAATGAAATAGGTTGTTCCATCATAAAACATCCCAGGATTATTAACATCATCGTCATCCCAATTTCCCGAACTTCCTGGACTCACAACAGGATTACCTTCATATTTCACCCAGTTTATTCCATCTGTTGAGTTTGCCATGCCTATTTTCGCAGTACTTCCATCATATCCTTCATATGTCATGTAAAACAAACCATTGACCTTTATCACTGCTGGAGTTGCCACACCGCTATCTTCCCAACTAATACTTATATTCTGAGTTAAAACAGGCGTAGAACGTTTTGTCCATTGTATACCGTCCGTTGATGTAGCATAACCAACAGAAAAGTTGCTGGTTGAAACGTATGCTTCATACCACATCAAGAAATGCGTTCCATTATATAAGACACTTGGGTTGTTAGTCCATGTGATTTCCCAATTATATTCTGGCCAAATAACAGGATTGTCTTCGTACTGGAGCCAATTTATTCCATCAGAGGAATTTGCATAACCTATATAGTTAGTAGTTGCATTCACAATTGTATACCACATATGATAATAGTTATTTACATGAAGGATTGATGGTCCGCCGATATTAGTCCATGTACCTTCAGGAGCCATAACAGGATTGTTAGCGTATTTTGTCCAAGTTTTGTTTCCAGTTAGAGGTGGGACTACATAAAACGGTGTCGCTCCTTCTGTCGTGTTTATCAGTGTGTCAGGTGTAGCTCCTGTCTTGTTGTACCTGATGGAACCAGAAACAGAACCACAATCTCCTCCAATGCACTCAACAGTTGCATTCACATCGAAAGTACTATACTGAGCAACTTCCAAAGGATTGTTAGGATCCTGATAAGTTTCATTAGGATAAATCAGAGTAACATTCAACCAAGCATTGACAGTCAAATTCTTTGTATCAGAATAACCATCTGCCAGACTTGTACCGTTACATTTCATCCTGAAATTGTAATTACCAGAAACGTTACCAGTAACTGTGAAGTAATAATTAGAAGAACCTCCACTCAAATCCCCGATGGTATAGTTAGTCGTGTTGACATAAACATCAGCAGAAGTATCAGTGGTAGAATCTTGGAAAGAACCAGTACTGTCGTCTTGGATAATGATAGAAACTCCACTTGCCATAGTATCATAGTAAGTACAGCTTCCGTAGATTTCTGTAGAAGTCTTAGCATCTATTACTGCTTGTGTGAAATCTCCTATGTTTGCTCCTAGACCATTTATTTGTACGTAAGCATCTTCTGTAGTGTTTTCCTGTATAGAAGAATAAGAAGAACTGAAGTTAACGTCTATCGTTCTTATTCCTGCTTGGGTTGCGTTTATTGTCCAGTTCAATTGACAGGATTGACCATCAGTTAAAGAACCACAAGATTGAGTGTTTACTGTTTCTCCTCCAATTGCATTAATCACAACTTTAACATAATCCGTACTTATCGAGGGAGTAGCATCGCTATCATTCACTTTTATGTGAACGTATCCTTCATTATCGATATAATTCAAAATTGAAGTGTTAATTTCAAGATAATATAAATCGTCTGAAGTTCCGGCGATATCAGTCATTTTAATACTGTCAGTAATGTTACTATATTTTGTGTCATTCCATATCCATAGATTCAAAGAATCAGCATAACCCTCATATCTTACAGTTAGAGAATTGATGTTTGAAATAAATTCATTGATTTTTATGTTGAAGTTAATCGCTGCTTGTTGAGTGGTATTTCTACTATCATCAGACATGTTAATATCTTTGTAATCAGAGTCAGTAAGTTCATCTCCACTACACCAAGCCGATTCACAATTAGCTCCAACAGTAGCATTCATCAACCCAGCAGAATTGCTCGTATCAATTCCCCAATAATCATAGATGTTTCCATCGGTTTCGATGAAGATGTCCCAAAAATCAATAATAGCGTTATAACACTCATCAAAAAAATTTGTTGCAGAGGCAGTTACTTTTATTTTGATCTCACCCTTAGAATTTATATAATCTGAGCTTAAACTATCTGACAAAGTTTGTTTAGTAGTGGGAATCCCAAATCCAATGCTCACCCAATTTCCAGTATTCCAATTTAGCTTGGAGATAGAACTCATTCCATAACCACTTGATTTATTAGATGTATAAAACAAAATTGCATTTTTTGTACCATCGGGTAAATTAAAAGTGTAATTTATTGTAGCACCGCTATCACACGCTGGTGACGAACCAGAACCTGAATTAAGCTTTGTTGCTGTGTTCCCTAAAGTGTCATTATATCTGTAATCAGTTGCATATTCTGGATTATCTACAGTGCCTGGATCACCCCACGTATAAGTTGTCCAATTAATAAGTTTCCAATAAGCTTTAGTATCAGAACCTCCACTACCACCACTCACTATATAAAACGGCTCAGCTCCTTCTGTTACATTTATCAATTCATTGGGTGTTGCTCCTGTCTTGTTATACCTAACACTTCCAGAAACTTCTCCACATTTCGCTCCACTTCCTCCCTCACACCTGACAGTTACATTAGCATTAAAAGTAGAATATTGATTGAATTCACAGGGGCTTTCTGGTTGACAAGTAGTCGAGTTTATTTGTGATCCATCAGTCCACGTAACGTTAAGCCAACCATACTTGTAAACATCATAAGTCTTTTCTTCAGAAACATTCCATCCTACAGTGTTATTGGCATAGAATCTCCACCCAATTAATTTACCTGCACATCCACTCGTTGGTGTAGAAACATTCCATGCTACATAAGTATTAGGACTACCAGAAATATCGAGCCAAGAAGAGTTAGACCAACCTCCACTGCAACCGTTAGTCCCATTCCAAGAGAATATATAGCCATCTGGACTTTGTGTTATAGTAATAGTGTGATTTATTGCATCGTCCTCAAAAGCTTCAGAAACATTTATTGTTGGGTTAGAAAAATCAGGTTCGCTTATTTCTTTCAGGATTTTCATATCGTCTACCCAGAAGTTTTCATCGTTAGGCCCCCCTCCTGTTAATTGTACTGGGTTGTTAATTCTTACAGCAAAACCAGGATGAAAATATTGAGAATCTGTGATCTTTTCTATATAGTAATTCCAAGTATCTTCTGTTGATGTAGCTAAATTATATACCTGATCCCAATTACCGTTGCTGTCATTGTACATCAAATACATATCCCCATCATCGCAATCATCGTCCATAAAATAGAATTCAACATAAATTGCATCAACTCCAGTAGTATCCATACTCTTGTTTGTAGTTAGATTTCCAACTGCTCCGTCATTGGGCATTTTACCAGACCAGGTTGATGGAGGATTAGCTTGATCGTTTGCTCTTTCCCATCCTCCAGTCGTAGTCCAGTTTGTCGATATATCGACTTCAAATCCATCATAAAAGATAGTAATATTTTGTGAAGGATCATAGGCATAAGCAACTTGATCTCCAAAAGTAAACATCAAAACAGCATAACCAGCTTTATACATCTTGTTAGTCAAATAACCGGTTTCATCACAACTATAATCTTTGATAAACAATTTCTTTATTCTTAAAGAATCTTCTTCTGTCAATTGAGAGTAACTATAGACATTACCCGATTCATCAATCAATTGTAAAGAACTCTTCAAAGAATTATCACCACACTTTATATCCAAGAACTTCATCTCATCAAACGTATATGGATCATCAGTAAGGAACTCAGTCCATCTAGCATTGGTAGAATTAATGGTCAAATCAGCTATTCCTGTTGTGTTAAATGCAACTATCCAATCCTCATCATCCCTCAAGTGAGTGTAAGGATTTAAAATAATGATAGATACTTCAAAAGTCTGCTCAGAAAGGTATGGTACGTTCCATTCGACTCTTTCGACTAACCCATCATTATCTAAATCAACAAGGTTAACGTTGAATGAAGGATCATCAGTAACATCTATTCTTTCACCGTCGACAATCCAGTAAAGTCTTACAGCTTTTTCATCAGCTTCTTCAATGTCAGTATAAACAAAAACATTTTCATAGTGTGTCACAGAAGAGATAGTTATTATTTTCCTATATTTATTCAAAACAGTTTCATTAGAAATAGGTGGTTCTGTAAAGTAGGTTAAGATGTATTCCTTAGTTTCATTAGAACTTAATCTTTCATGAAGAGTCCTTTCTAACAACCCGAATAATTTCTTTGTACTTATTTCTTCGACAGTAATGTCAAAAGCAGTTTCTGGTAAATCTATCGTCAGATTTACAATTATTTCTTTATCCTCGGGATTGAACACCCTAATCACTTTTCTCCATTCGACTGGTTTTCCCAATTCAGCTCTTCCTTGTTCTAATTCAACTGTCTCTGTTTGAACAATCTCCATCATCGGTATAGTTGTGGTTGTAGTAGATGTGGTGGTCGTTAAGGAAGTAATAGTGGAAGTTGTAGCTGTTGTAGTTGTTTCTGTAACTGTTGTTGATGTTGCTGTGGTTGTAGTTTCAGGAACAGTGGTTGATGTTGTCGTTGTACTTGTTGTGGTAACAGGTAGGGTTGATGTAGTGGTAGGTGGAAGAGTTGTGGTGGTAGATGTCGAACTCGTTGTTGTACTAGTACTAGTAGTAGATGAGATAGTTGTCGATGTTGTGCTTGACGAGGACGAAGTTGTAGTTAGTGGAATTGTTGTAGTCGATGGAACTGGTATGGTGGTTGATGTCGTACTAGATGATGTACTAGTTGTAATTGATGTTGAAGTCGATGAGATAGTTGAAGATGTTGTAGTAGATGTTGATTGAACTGTAGAAGAAGTGGATGATGAAGTCGATGATGTCGATGCAGTGGATGTGGTTGATGCTGGAACTGTTATTGATAAAGTACTGGAAGAAGTTGTGGCTGTTGTTGTAGTTGTTTCTGGGACTGTTGTAGATATTGTTGTCGTACTTGCTGTGGATGTGGTCAATTCAATAGTAGTTGTTGTTAATTCTTCATACCATGACCAAGTATATGTGATTGAATCTAATAATATCGTAATGCCTAGACTCGATTCAAATATCAAATCATAAGAGTTTGCATTGAATGTCTCATCTAAATCACACGTCTCCACACAGCTTTCGATGAAGTAGAATGTTTCTGGTTGAATCATCACTTGAATGGGCAAAGTTTCTTCTTCTACGTTATTATCATTTTCGACATTAACCTCAGTAGAATTTAAATCAGTCTCAATAATCGTGGTAGTTGTAGTAGAACTAGTTGTAGTTGTTGTTAATTCGATGGTTTCATCCAAGATCAAATATTTCTCCTGATCGTTATCGACATAAACTCTTACATATCCAGAATTATCAGCAATTATGGAACCAGAAATTTTTATAGAAGTTAGAGAGCAGTCGATTCCATTACAATTTTCATTCAAAATCCAATTATAGGTTTGACTTCCTTCAAAACTCTGATCGACAACTTGCAAATAAGTCATGCTCATTGGGTTTATTTCAGGCATTACATCCAAGACTTTGAATGTTGTTGATACCAATCCTGAGGAGATTAAAAAAGCTATTACTCCGAAAATACCAATTGCTGTTCCTAACTTACTAAATCCTGCCTTCAATTTACGGAAAATATCTCCTTCATCTATTCCCTTAACAAAATTTTTTTTGAGGGAGAACACCCTGGCTACACCAACATCTCTTACCGTTATTTTTTTCTCTCCTCTCAACTCGTACAGATACTTAGGAATAGTAGTTCTATGGACCCCGACGAGTTTCGCGATCTTAGAAATAGTTAAGCCTTTGGGGTTCTCCCCCAATACTTTTAGGATATCCTTTTTTATTTCGTTGGCCAACTTTATCACTTATGTTGTGCATATATGCACAACATTAATGATTATCATAAATGTCGACCTACTTAAGGAATTATTGGAAATAATAGATTTTAAAGGACTTAAATGGCTTTTTTAGGAAAAATGAAACAAATAAAAACTTCTCGACATCTATATAAGAATATTATAACTTGTATAATATAATTATAATATATATAGTATTATTATATAAGCCAAAATTGTCGGGTATTCCGACGTATTTCTCATATACTTTCAAAAGAAATCGCTTGATTTAAAATGTATGAGTCGAATATGTCGAAATTAAAAATTGACAGATTTTTAAGTCAGGAATGACAAATATTAATTATATGGTAAACTTCTTACGAAGAAAACCGACAGTTAAAGAAGATGATAGGTTAATAGAAAAAATAACTGTCGAGACACCTCAGTCAAAAGATGACCTAGAAAATAGAGTATTCCTAAAGATTCTGGGAGATATTAGAGAGAGGTTAGACTTACTGGATTCTAAAGTTTCTGCATTAGAGGGATTAAACGAAAACTTAGTATATTGGGCGAACAACCCTGATTCATACGAAAATCAAGATTTATCTAATCTTTCAGATCAATTCTATTCAGAAATAAAAAAATTACACTCAAGAATATCTGATTTGGAGAAAAAGTTTGAGGATAGAATCCCAGAGAGAGTTTTGAGTGAGTCCAAGTTTAAACAGGAGGTTCAAGATGGTGACGATGTAGCACAGAGAATTATCTCTGAAATAAAGGAATTTTTCCATACAAAACCTGTAATTTCCGTGGATGAAACTTTAACAGTTGTCGAATCGAAGAGAATAGAAAAGATAAGATCTATATTGAAAAGACACGAAAGACTTTCTTCAACCGAATTGAGTCAACTCATCGGCCTATCAAGAACGAGATGCAATGAATACTTCAAAAAAATGGAAAGTTTAGGCATGGTGAAATCAGTTCTAGACGGGAAGGAGAAATTCTACAAGTTAAGACGCTAAGAAGCTATATGAACATGCTTTCTCTTCTTTTTCTTTTGTTTTATTTTCTTCCTTTTTTTTCTAGTTTTCTTGACAGAAGCTACTACTCTCTTCGAAGGTCTTTCTATCTCCATCTTTATACCTAAGAGTAAGTTTTTAACGTCTTCTCTTTCATATCTTTTCTCAATTTTTATTTGGGGTTTCCTCTGCACTCCTCCGCCATACTTCATCGTTTTTAAAAAAACAGATACCGAAAATGATACAACACCAACAATAACTATCAACAGAACATCACTACTCACGGTAGGCAAGGTTATCTCACCCGTAGGTATTATTATTTTGGGGAATTTAAACCCCTCAGAACTTGTTTCATTCGTTTCATTCTCCTCCCATTCCAAAATCGTCAATATGAAATGTTGTTGAGTAGAATTACCGTCATCTGTTACCGTAAAATAACCAGTATAGCTTGTTATACTTGCATCATCTGGTATTCTGAAATTGATGAACACTCTCTCCTCTTCACCTTTCCTTAATGACGATATTTCAGACTTTGAAAGAGTGTAATATTCTTTTGGTATTTCAGTTAAATCTAATTTCAGGTCATAAAGATCAGTCTGTCCACTGTTCACGATATCAACAGGTAGGGATTCTTCCTCTCCTTTTTTTATCTTCATGCTCTCTGAAATGAGGATTGAAACATGTGAACTCTTATAAACCCTTATGGATTTTGATAATTCCATGCTCATGAACGGTGATTTCTCAGCCTTAACTATTATATCATAATTTCCCTCTCTATCAGGACCTTGAAACTCTAAGGAAAACACCCCACTATTATCAGAATTAGTAGAAGCAGATATTTGAGCGTTAGGAATACTTACTGTAATTTTGGCATCAGGTACAGCCTTCTTATCATCATCCTCGATGATACCCATGACTCTAATGATATCATTTATATAATACTCATCCTTGTTCGTCCCAAAATCTAAGTTAAAGTTCTTCTTGTAACCAATCACGTATGCAGAAAGTTCAGTAGTATTAATTTCTACTATGTTCTTTACTGAATCTATATCAGCAATCGCTTTTTTCCATTCAGAGTTGCAAATCTTTCTTCCGAAATTCCATATCTCACACCTATAGACAACTATCTCAGTCTCATCCAAGATTTTACTATCATCATACTCCATCTGTAAGTATACATCTGAGTATGTCATATCGATTTCATAGATAAAAACTCCCCCGATTCCTATGCCAGGTATATTAACACCTTCTGTGAGGTAATTGAACCTTATTGGGTCGTCAAACTCATCGATGTTTAATTTGTATAAGATAAGTTTTGAATTCGGAAAGTCTAATTCAAGGGTATATACTCCAGGAGGTAAGTAACCAGAATAAGAACCCTTGCTATTAGTGATAAAAGTTTCTTGGACTTCATCATTCACAAACTTTAGTTGCACATGAATGGGATTATCGTTGCTATCTTTTATGTCACCTGAAACCTTTATGACATAGTATATGTCCCTTTTTATTTCCTCAGTAAAACCCATGTAACTTAACCTTATCTTTAAATCGTATTTTCCTGGATTTAGACTCGGTACAGATATTTTAACATAGGAATAATCCCCACTTTGATAGATGTCTGAGATACTAACTTCATCTGAATCAATCCATATTCTCAGATATTCCTCCCTGAATTCAAAAGTGTTACCTTCATACAAAGCTTTAAACGTAAAAGTTATGTTATCGTTTGGTTTAACCCAGGTTTTGTCGATATTAATCAGTTCGAATTCCAACGCTCCCTTGACTTCAACTTGCTCACTATCTGAAAAAGTTTTGCCCTTATAAATCGCCTTGAGAGTGAGTGGGTAAGAACCAAGTTTTAAATCAGAAGATACCTTTTGTGTTGTGATAGTCCATTCCCCACCCAATGGATAAGTAAAATCAACATCGATTGGTATTTTTTTAGAATTCAAATAAACCTCAAAGTTGACACCACTAGTAATTATTCTTTCAGAATCACCCTTTTCAACTAGTTTGGCATGTAGTACCATTTCTTTATCTAAGTAAACTTTACTGGGATAGTCAGTGATAGTAACGTCAAGATCAATAACCTTGAAAGATACTTTGGAAGAATTTACGGCTCCGTCAGAACAAAAGACTTGATATGTACCTAACAGAGGGGGTGTGTAAGTACATTCAAAAAAAGTGTCATTAAATCTAGTCAATGTCTTGCTCCATGACGTTCTTTCGATATAGGCAATGGGTATTCTGCCTTCAGGGTTTTCGTCATAGAAACAAGATATTCTGACATCATCACCAATCCAGGCTTCAGCAGGATTTACTTTAACTCCTAAGTTTCCTGCCTCAGCTGGAAAAAGCATTAACAAAAACCAGATGAAACTAATTAATAGTAATTTCTTCATTTTCTTAACCCTATGAAAAATCTTTTAATAAACGCGAATCTTGGTGGGATGAAACTCTCTCCTATCAGACGAGCAGCAATTTCTTTGAAAGCTATCGATGACGACGAATAAGGATTCAACAATACAGATGGAATTCCCAAGAACACACCTTTTTTGATGATCTTATCTTCAGGAATTATGCCGATGACAGGTAATCCACAACTTGATTCAATCTCATCCACATTAATCTGGTTTGGGTCCCTATTCCTGTACATGTTGACGATGATACCTATTGGTTTTGTATTCGTTTTTTTGCTCGTAGAAATTATCTTCATAGCATCTGCTATTGCTGGAACCTCGGGTATCGTGACTATTATTACCTCTGGGCAAGATTTCAAGATAGAAATTGTGTTCTTCTCAAGACCTGGAGCTGTGTCAACAAAAACTATGTTATCCTTTAAGAAAGGATCATTCAAGACTCTATTCAATCTCGAAACTTTCACATCCTCAACTGAAAGTGAAGCAGGTATTATCCTCAGACCAGAAGAATGAATGTATAATGCTTCGTGGATATTTCCCCTATCCATCAATACATCGTTCAAGGTCACCGGAAAATAATACATCCCGAGTTGTAACCCGAGACCTGACATCTTAACATCGGCATCTATCGCTATCACATTCTTACCGAATTCCATCAAAGCTGCAGAAAGGTTTATTACAGTGATAGTTTTTCCTACACCACCCTTACCTGAAACTACACCAATGACTCTAGTCATTTTTCCACCTCTCAGTTGTTTTATAAACATAGGAACGACCAACTTTGAAGAAGTCCAATTTTCCTTGGTTCTTTAAGGCCTCAAGATAGCCTGCAGTAACGTCCCTTCTCATCCCAATTTCTCTAGCAACCTGAGAAACAGACATGAGGTTCTTACTCAATAAATCAAGAATTCGTTTTTCGAAGTCGTTCCCCGTCTTTTGTTTCACTCGAGGACACATCCTCTTTATTAAGATATCCACTATTTATTAATAAATTAGTTAAAAACTGTATTTAAACATTATTGATAATAGGAATGTTCACAATATTGCTACAAAATGGCATAGGATTTACAACTATTCTGTTAAGCAAAGAATCAGTATAAAAAGAAGACTGAAAGGATTCTAATAATTTTTAACAAATTGGGCATCGTTCCAAAAAACGGTTTTTCTCTTTCCATTAAGAACGACTTATTCGTGTAATGTTTCCCATCTTCTGTGAAAACGTGTATCATGATTTCTGTCGGTTTCCATATAGTTGGTTCATACTTTAATTCTACTTTTTTTTCTTCATTTATATCCAACTCATCAATTTTTGATTGTTCAAATATCCATCCCATAGGATAATCAGAAGGAACTATTATCACGTTTTTTAATTCTTGATCACTACTAATACCAACATCTACCTTATTTTCATAAACTCTGAATTGTGTTATTTGGATATCCTTTTCTGTAATAGTTATTTCTTTGACCTCAAACTTAATGGGATTGAGTTCCTTAATTTCGTTCGCAAGGTATATCCTAACTTTTGCTGTAAAATTTCCTGTTCGATTCATTGGAATGGAATATACCTCAAAATACCTATTCTCACCAGGCCAAAGTGAAATTTCCTTAGACCAACTATTGTAATACAAATCCTCGTCAACTATCTCCAACCTTACCCTCGCTCTATAACCAACACTCCCAGAATTAAAGACTTCAAACCCAACCTTAAATGGCTCTCCTAGTTTCAATTTTGAATCGTATTCAAGACCAAGGATTTCCAACCCTAAAACTTCTTCAATGTCAACCTCGATTAGCTGTGCACTTAAAAGAGATGGCAGAATAACAATTACCATTAACATCGAAAGTAGAGCTTTCATCATGACCATCCTAGAATCGAACTTATGAAAGAGTACTTTGGTCTGTCAGAGATAACATCTATCTCTCCTTTATAATCACCAGAGAACGGAGATAATGATGTATCTAGAGTAGCTACGACCTGAGCTTCCTCTCCTTCATGTAGTAAAAAATCATTCTTATCAAAAGTTATCATATGACAAATATCACCATAACAAACTATTTTGATTCTGAACACGGGTTGTTTATAGTTGGCTATGTTTATCGTTCTTTTTCCTCTAACTCCTACAGGTAAAACACCAAAATTAATGTTCCAAGGATCTCCTGTTATTCCTATAGGTACTTCAGAAGAATCTTCTAACTTAACGACAGTTACGTTAGTTGGATATTTCACTATCTCATGAATGAAGAATAAATCTTCTGTTACGTTGAATGACACGTTTGTGACAAAACCTGTAGTTACTTTCTTTTCTCTGGAAAATATTATCGACAAACCTAGAACAGCAAGAGAGAGTAGTACAATGATTAATATTTTTTTCATCTTACCATCTCTTGTATATAATGTATGCTATGACAACTATTACTATCAGTGCTATAACAACCCACCACGGAAAAACATAAGCCTCTTCAACCACTTTAGCGACTGGGAGTCTAGGTTTAACAACCTGAATCGTTGAATTTTTGTATACAAAACCTGTTCCATAATCTAAGGTTATCGAGGCGTCATAAATTCCAGGTTCTATCCCTTCAATTGGCCAAGAAGTATCAAAATGACTTATTTCACCAGGTTTTAAATAACTTCCACCAGTAGTTAAAGTTGCAATCTTGTCCTCATTCTTGTAAATTTCAATTGTACTCATAACCGATATGATGGTAACAGTCCCTGTATTTTCAACGTACAGTTTCAAGTTCAGATTGTTGTCTGAATAACCACTGGGGGCTAAATCTATTATTCTCGCGCTCCTCACCGCTTTACCAGGAACATTAAAAACAAAGATCAACGGAACTACTGTCTTTATATTTAACATGGGTTGTTGACCTGGAGGTCCTCTTGGGTCGAGTGATATTAAACCCATATGGTATCCTGGTTCTGCATCCTCAGGTAATTTGAGAATGAATGTTACTTCACTCGCCCCCTCGATAGTGCCACCATATAAAGGCTCTATCTCTACGGGATTATTGACAAATTTTATCCAAGAAGTAATCTTCTGTTCTGAATAATTTAAAGTTGGCCACCCCTTTCTCCCGAATAAATCCAATCTCCCATCTGTTGATCTCAAATAAGTTAAGATTACTTCTCCTGAACTAGTTATAACTTTGAATCTAGCTATTTTTGATTCACCAGGGTAAATATCCCCCAGGTTTAATGATGGTGGTGAAACACCCGCTGTCATTTGTGCATTCAATTCAGGAATAAAAAGAATGAAGATGAAGAACAATAATAGAAAAAATTTTTTATCAATCATGATTTACTTATAGTTGAACAAGATTAAATTTTTGTTCAAAACTTTCTGTTAAACGAATGGGATAAGCTTTTATTTCTTTCGCAAGATATAAGTATTGGCGCTACACACTATCTTTTAATGATAAAATGAATGGAAAAAGACCTCTGAAGGTTAAACGCTTGAAAATTATAGATCACATAGGTACACTCTATGCGACTTTTAATGGTAGTACTATGTGGGAGGTCGATAAGGTCGCCTACGCAGTTCTGAAGATGTGCGATGGGACAAAAACAGTGAATCAAATTGCCCAAGATATTGCAAAGAAAACTAACCTCGATGTAGAGGATGTAAAAGTAACGTTGATGGATATTTTTAAAGAGATGGAGAAACTTGAATTCATTACTTATGTTTGATTATTTAAATTTCTTCTCCAATTTTTTGAGGACTTCTTCCTGTTTCACTGTCCTGACAAACCTTTCCTTTAGATAACAAAGTTTAGCGATACCAACCTTTCTCTGATATATTACTCCAGCCCCCATCAATTCATGAATATACTTTGTAGCTGTTAATCGACTCATCTTTGAAAGGATGGCTATTTTCTGTAGAGTTAAACCTTCTGGATGCTCACGTAAAACGTTCAAAATTACCTTTTTAGGGTCTTTTTTCCGTTTCAAGGGGATCCCTATATTATATATTAATGTTAAACATAAATATATATAATTATAGTTAATCGCAAAATTTAAATACTGATGTTAATAAAACATTAACTAGGTATAAGAATGAAAAGGAAAATTGTAGGATTAATACTAATCTTACTCAGTACTTTTATATTCTCAAAGATAGCAATGGCAGCAACCGACACTGTAACAATAAATGTTAATATTTCAACGTATGCACAGATTGAAGTCAACCCTAGTACTGCTACATTCAATAACGTTCAACCAGGTGCTATTTCATTCCCTAATTCGTTAGGTTTTGCTATCACGAACACGGGCTCAACGAACTTCACTGACATCTACACATCAATGAATACTCATAGTACAGAGACTATGAATCCAGTAGGAACGGGTAACTCAAAAAATTACTACGCAGGTGGATTCGTTGTATTGATGAACGAAACTATGTTGGATGCAGGCAGTGACGAATGGAGGTTTGTTGGTAGGTTGGAATGGAACTTGACTGAACCACCAGAGAACTATAAACGTAGTGATGCTGATTGGTCAGTGGCCTGGGGTTATTTCGGAAACAACAGTTATCAATACGTCTGGGACCTATCAAACGGCACGGATGGGACATGTAATTCTACTGGGACACAGGTAACTATTAAAACATGGGCTGTAAACGGTAGTACAGAAGCTTACGATCTATCTACAGGAGTGTCAACCATAACAATATCACCAGGTGGTGATTCATGGGCAGCTGGACCAGACAGTACTGCTGGAAGTCCTCTAAATGGCTATTGTGTCGCAGCTAATAGTAGTTGTGATAGGATATACATCTACCAATGGGATTGGAGCACAACATTTCCAGCTTGTAATAATAGGTGGTATTTATACCATAACACAACAGCAGCAGATGCCTTCAAACCATTAGATCAAGTCAAATTCAACATAACAGTATGGGTACCAAAAGGTATTCCTGCAGGTGACACGTCTCAGAGCACCATGACAATTACTGCCGAGTAGGACAAAAGCTCGATATCTAAGAATTCTCTTTAAGCAAAAGAGTAGAAAGTTTTCAGTAAAAAGGCGTTGAATTTTTGAAAAATTTTTTATTAATTTAATTTTATAGAAGTCTACGAATTAACCATAAGAAAAAAATTACTACCAGAACTATTGCTACAAAAAACAAAATGTTTTCTTTTTCTTTAGCAACAAGGACTTTACCAGTTATTTTATCTACTGTATCGTTAATTATAGTCATGGGTTCAGCACTTTCACTTTCCTCGGGCCTTGAACCTTTCACTTCCACAGTGAACTTGAGATTTTTCTCCATCATAACGGATACTCCTTTCGTTGGACTTCCTGCTTTCATATTAACAACCACATCATATTTTCCTGGTTCAACCGAATCGGGGACATTCACGTAAACTTTTATAGGTTCTGTTCTTATGTCTCCAATATCTGGTAAGCCTATATATTCTCCTTCATCATACGGAGGACCTCTTTTTGAGGGATCAAGTACAAAATCATTAGGCCTTATTAAAACTACCCATCCATCAGGGACTTGTTTTTTCTCTAACGTAACTGGATAAGAAAAACTTTCTCTGTTCCAAAGCAACATTGTAAATTGTACAGTATTACCTGGATCTACTTCCACAAAATTACTCTTTTGAACTACACCTAAACTTATCGCTTGAACTACACTTGGTATTAACAAAATTAAGATTAAAACGATTAATTTAATCCTCATTTCAATCACATGTTGATGTATAATTTCCACAAATTGTTACCGTTCCGTTGTATGAGCCAGCATAAACTGGTGGAACATCTAACCAATAATATGTCGTCTTATTCATACCAGTACGCAGGGTTTCGTTAAGAACTTGATAAGTTGTTGACATGTTGTATGATTCAGAATAAAGATTGGTAGTATTACTCCATTTAATGTATCTGACATCGATAGTAGAACCTAATGTCGTATTTTCCAAATCCGTTCCCTTTACCCAAAGTTTAAGTGTACAAGTCCCGAGGTTCGTGATGTTGTAAAGATCGTCATCATTGCCTGTAGCATCATTCTCATTAGTGTTCGGAATCAAATCTCCAAAATCTATACTATTCCATGTAATTTCTATTTCCTCTGTACATTCGAGAATAGATATAGTCGAATTAGAGGTATGATTTATGTCAATTCCCCTCTGAGTTGTATTGAATAAAACTCCTATCTTCCATACAGTATCAACATCACCAGTTGCATTAACGGTCCAAGTTAAATTACAGAATTCGTTATCATCATCCAAAGGATTTGTTGGACAAGATTTCGTCGCTAGAGGAGAAGATTCTTGAATATAAAATGGTTTGTCTCCTTTTGTTGTACTGATTTTGGTATCAGGGTTTGAAGAGGAAGCGTTGTATCTTGCCGTTCCATTAACATCCCCACAACCTCCTCCTCTACATACTACAGTCGCATTAATGGTAAAGGTTTGATTTTGAGTTATACTCTTTAAAGATGGAGGCTCTACTAATTCCACTTCCAAATAACCTACTGAAGTGATTGTTATGTTGTCAGTTGTATTCAGATTTTCGTAACCTTGAGCGCTACCATGACAAGATACATTCCAATCAAAAGTTCCTGCCTCTGAGAACTGAGTTGTATTCTCGTATAGTAAAGAGGTTTCATTGAAAGTCATGTTAACCCAAGGGGTCCATCCTCCTGAAACATTGAATGTTATTTCACAGAAGACAACAGTATCATTTATCGATTCTCCAGTGTAATTAGTATAGTTGGCAAAGAACTTTACATCTCTATAAACCCAAACTATATTACCTCCTCCTTTTGTATCGTTCTCGTCCCATATCGTTAGGTTAGAATTGGAAGAAGTCATATAACTAGTAAAGTGTATCACTTCGAATTCAAGAATACCATCCTCATAATTTATGAACTCACATTCAGAACTTGGGCAGAATAAACCATCTCTCAGTATTATAGGGTTAAAAGAATAAGGTAAGTTATACAAATAAAGCTTAGCGCGCTTATTCAATTGAGGTAAAGCCTCTGTATCTACTTCTATCAAGTTGTTAGACATAATAACGTATTCGTCTATATTAGCATCATCGGAAAGGTTAATTGGTTCAATAAATTCTATCTTACCGTAATTTGGAATTTCGAGGGTAAAGTTTGATATGTTAGATAGATCAACTTCTTTAAGGTCTGTAGTAGAACCCTTAAATTTATCCATTTCGATAAGGTTTAATCCTTTATTCACATCAATTTCAACTGTATTGTTTGTGAAATTATCTCCCAGTGAAATGTCGATCAATATGAAGTAAATTGTTAGAAAAACTATTACAAACATTAAAATGATTGACAGACTTGAGTTTATAACAGATTTTTTTCCAAGTTTGAATTTTATTCCTACCATAAACTCACTCTTCTCCAAAATTCTTGACAAATTTTTTCAGATAATGTAGAGTTGCAGAGCCTACTCTCCTTCTAATTATGATTTCTGCTCCATCCAACCAGAAAAGCCACTTAGTGATAGTTTGCCTGTGAGCACCTAATTTCTTGGACAATGATTCTATAGTCAAACCTTCAGGATGAGCCTCAAGAGCCTGTAAAATTCTCTGTTTAATATGTTTACCAGTATCATACATTATTAATAACCACTAAAAATGTTAAATATAATTGTTTAATAGTAATGCTAATATATAAAGAAAATTATTCTTTAGGCTATAAGAAATCAAAATAAAGGAAGAATTAAAAGTCGAAAAATAAAGAGAAAAATAAATAAATAAATAAATCTCCTTGAACTGTTAAAATTCGGATTATTTCTAATTGTGTATTGTTGCTGAATCAGAATGCCATAGACCGGAGTCAACATCTCGGTATTGTATTGTGATTTCTACATCACCAGTCGTAGATATTCCTGTTAGCGTTATATCGTCACCAGCACTACAAACGTCACTTTCTGTGCCTGTGCTATTGTACCAACATTCTGGATAGGAATCCAAATCAGGTCCGTCACTAACTGCTGGAGTTCCTGAAGTATATGTAATATCGGTAGCATTAAAAACAATATTTCTTGGTCCACTTCTTATCATCAATACTCCATCTGCATAGTCTACGAACGCAAAATAACTGAAGCACGGACTACATGGAACTCCTGGACTTACTGTGAATACACCCATGCTATACAAAGCTGCAACCACTACGATGACGATCAATATAGCCCAACCGTATGTCATCAGGTACTCCATTGCGGTTTGTCCTTTTTTCATCATCATTAACCTCCTTATATTTTTTTGTTTTTCCCGCCTATAAATGTTTTTATCTATGTCATAGCCCCGAAAAGTCTTTCAACCATAAATCTCGTCAAGAAGAATATGCTCAAACTTATCGCTAATAGAATTGGTATGTACCTTAAACCAGCCCTTTCCGAACCCTCTTGTATTAATCCAACCAACAACCCACCGAAAAAGGATGTGATCCCCAATGAGATTGATACGTAATAATACAAGAATTCTGGTTTAATCCCTATACCCTGGAAAGTCATAAATTTCATGCTTCCTGTGAAAGTTTGTTGAACATTGACTCTACTTCCCATCTCTTGCATTGTTTGAACCAAGAAAGAAGATATTCCATACAGTAAAGGTGCACCTATACCTGCAGCAAAGAAAATGAATATCGCATACATCATCACTAATGCCTTAACTTCTTTTCTCAAAATCCTTGTCTGTCTTATATCATTTGCCAAACCATCGAGCAATGATGCTATGTTTCCACCACGAGAAATTCCCTCTGTCAACAAATCAACACTACGTTTCAAAGCCTTAGAATTTATCTTCTCTGAAATCGCCTGAATTGCACTTTCGATTGGTTGTCCAGATAGTGTCAACTTGGCTGAATCTCTAATTTGCTTCTCTAGAGGACCAAACTCAGGTCTTGCTGATAAGAGTAAAGCCTTATCAGGAGTAAGTCCAGACCTTATGTTAGATGATATCAACCTCAACGCATCGGGTAAAACCTCATCCGTGAATTTAACCCGACTGTCTGATATCATTATTGGAATGACATGCATAACAGCCTCAAATACAATGAAACCAAAAAAACTCAGTCCTATAGAAATCGGTGGGATAGTTCCTAAAATATACGTTATTGAGAATATTACCAATCCCAAAACCAGACCATAGAATATGTTAAAACCAGAAAAAATCGCGGGAGATATTTCAAAATCAGCGTAATCTAATTGTTTCTCTACCCATATCTTATACTCTTTCGGCATCAATTGAAATATCAAGTGGTATATTTTTTTCATAACTCCACCGGCGGCCTTCTACTCTTAACTATTCCTATGAAAGTAAACTGGAAGAATGCCAAAGCCATCAATATTATAAAGAACAATGTTTCTGTTACAGCTACCCCAGAAAAAGCAGAGAATATAATCAAGAAAGTGATTCCAAGACTCGGTATTATTACAGCCAACATCATGTACATCATCGCCAAAGGATTCAACTGTGAACCATACTTTCTTATCATTACTTTTTGTTCTTGTGAAAGATTATTTACTATACTCTCAAGAGTATACCCTAGGTCAGCACCTGTTTTTATTGCGTTGGTTATCTGCCATAAGACTCTCCTGAAATAGAGAGAAGGATTTTTCAAAGCCAACTCTTCCAAAGCAATGGTTTGATCTAAACCAGTAGATATTCTCTTGGTACATTCTTTCAATTCATTAGAAACCAATCCATAGTTGCCGTTTGAAACTGAAACCAGTCCATCGAATAGTGGTACACCAGATTTAACTTGAATCAAAAGATGCCTTAAAGCGAATAGTAGATTCTTCTCCAAATCATTAACTTTCCTGACGATTATTAAACGTGGGTAAAGTGTTATGTAGAAAAAACTCAAAAAACCTATAGTCATAGAAACACCTGCTAGTGTAGGAAGAAACGCAGGCGATAATTCTAATATTATGTAAAGTAGGAAAAGCATAATAAAAGTAAAAAAGGTCCAAAAGAACAAAGAGAAGAAGGCAATGGCATAATACTCTCTTGGTGAAAAATCAAATTCTGCTTGATCCAACATTACTCTCATGCCTGGTGATAGTTTTGCCACCTTGCCTCCAAAGCCATATAGACGTTTAGCAACTCTTCTCATTAAAGGTGGTGGAAAAGGTACGAAAGGGATCCTTCTTTTCATCGACTTAACCTTCTAATAGGTCTTTAGGAATCAGCTTTTCAGCTTTTTCATTCTTGTCGACTATTTTAAGAACTTTTTCAGAATCTTTGTAGTATTCTGCTACGATCTTACCAACTCCATCTACAGTGTTAACATGATTCTCAACCATCCAGTTCAGAATCCTTTCTTTTTCTTTTAAGTCTTCTATAATTTCTTTAGTTGTCATTCCAGTGTGCATCTCCAACTCTTTCATGAATCTATAACTTTCCTGATATTTCTCGATTTTATCCTTTCTAATGTTCCACCTAAAAAGAATTCTAAGAGAAGTACCCTTGCCCTCTGGCTTTGTTGTAGGGATTAGCTCTGCGACTTGAAAAATTCTTCTTATTCCTGTCCTTCTATCTCTGAATACGGCGACTATTAAGTCCAAAGCCTCTAAGAGTGTTACGGGAACGTTTATTGGGGGATTAATTAACCTTCTATAACTTTGTTCTACCGTATCTGCGTGTAGCGTGGCATAAACACTATGACCTGTGTGCATAGCTTCAAATAAAACTTCTGCCTGTCTTTGACGACGTATCTCGCCTACTATGATTCTATCTGGTCTCATTCTTAAGCTGTTGACGAGGAGATCTAGCATCGAAACTTCTCCCCTGCCTTCAGGGTTAGGTTCTCTTGTGGTTAAAGGGATCCAATGTAGGAATTTAGGAAGATTGAGTTCTCTTGTATCTTCAATCGTTACTACTCTCTGATTAGGTTGAATAAAAGGCATTATTGCTCCGAGCAAAGAAGTTTTTCCTGATGCTGTACCACCTGATATTATCATTGACATCTCATACTGAACTGCCAGCCAAAAAAAAGCTGTTACTTCTGGAGAAATAGTTTTATTGTCTATAAACTCTGTTATAGTCCATGGCTTTCTTCTAAACATCCTTATTGTTAATGTGTTGCCTAATGTTGATATCGGAAAAAGGGTCGCGTTAACCCTATCCCCTGATATGAGGTGAGCATCGAGTAGAGGGTCAAGAGTTGTTATTTGTCTTCCGACTCTTCTTCCTATGCTTGCAGCATAGTTCTGTATCTGTGCTTCCGTGGGAACTAAAATGTTTGTCTTTAACCAACCAAATTTTTTATGATAGACCCATGCAGGTTCTTTTGAACTGTTTATGACTATCTCTTCAAGGTTACCATCAGATAGAAGTATTTCTAACTGACCTAGACCAAGCATCTCTTGAACCAAAGTACTGGCAAGGAATTGTTTCTTCTCATGAGATACTTTGGGCAACCTCTTCTCCATCAGTTCCATGGATTTTATGTAGAATTTTCGTTTTAAATCTTCCAGACTTTTAGGATCCATTAATTCATTGATCTTGATGGGTATCTGGGAAATGACTGTATCTTTTATGTCCTCCAACATTACAACGGTTCCTCTCTCCAACTTAGGTATTTTCAGAGTATAAACAGGAACAAATTCATATGGAGGTTGAATTATATCGACGTCCATCCTTACTTTATCTGAAGACAAAACATACTTATCCAATCTTTCTTCTTTCATTTTTTCTTCCTCAATTTGGGTGGTCCAATAGCGTGATATTCTATCTCGATCAATCCACGTTCTTCAAGAATATTAGCCCATTCTTCTATTTGCTCAGGTTCAACATTCAATTCCTTAGCTAGAGCTAAGATAGTAATGGGACCTTTCCTTTCGACGATGTTAATTAGTTTATCTATATCAGTCTCTATAACCTTCATCTCACCCTTCATAGATTTTTCGAAAAACTCTTTTGTTATTCCTCTTATGATGTCTTCCTTAGTGACTATACCGATTAATTTTTTCTTTTCGTTTAAAACTGGTAACCTGTTCACATGATGTTTGTACATAAGCTCACTCGCATCAGTTATTAATTCTCTCTCAGTAATTACAATAACATCTTTTGACATAATATCCTTAACTTTAATCCTTTCTAGTTCAGAAAGCTTAATCTCATCTTTTTTAGCATCAAGTATTTTTCTAACATCCATAACTTTAATTATATCAGCCTCGCTGATGATACCCACCAATTTATCATTTTCAAGAACAGGAATACCAGTTATCATGTATTCAGATAAAACGTCTAATGCGTTTCTCAGGTTATCCTCCGGTTTTACTATCTTAACATCTTTCGTCATGATTTCCTCTACTGTGGTATCTATCTTGATTGTTCCGTCTTTTATGGCATCCTTAACGGCTTCATGTATTTCCTTCATCTTTTCTTCTTTTTTCTCTTCTTTAGGTTCTAATTTTGGTTTTTCAGGTGATTTTTCTGGTTTCTTCTCTTCAGGTTTTTCTTTCTTTGGAGTTTTTTTCTTTGGAATGAGCTTTACACGTTTTTTGAGCCTTTCTTCCATACTCTTTAGTTTTTCTATCATTTCTCTATGAATGCCATCCTCAGTTTTAGACTGCAAACTAATCATCTTATTCCAATTAGAATGTTTTTCAACTGGCTGTAATAATATTATCTTGAAAGGTCAATATAAAAATTAGGATTCCCATGAAAGGACAGGTTGCAACGGAATATTTGATAATTGTTTCCGTGGCGTTGATAATACTCATACCACTCGCTCTTTACGTAAATCAATCATTAATGGGGTATAGAGATGACACAAAAACATCAAGAGCGTGGACAACAGTTAAAAAATTGGGTGAGAGTTCAGATTGGGTTTATTCCCAAGGTCCACCTGCAAAGCTTACGTTAGAAATTTATATTCCAGAAGATGTGGAAGAAATATCCCTTAGCGACAAAACTTTCCTATTTAGAATTAGAACTTCTGCAGGAATATCGGATGTTTATTACACAACTGTATCAGAACTTGATGGTTATATTCCCAAAGATAGCGGTTATTATTACGTTTCTTTGACGGCCTTTTCTAATTATGTGAACGTTAGTGTGGTTTGATGAGAGGACAAGTCACCATTGAATTTATGATATTCGTAGCTATATTGATAATAATCCTTTCAATCCTTTTGTGGAGTGACATATCTATACGTTATAGAATGATGGATGTTAAATCGAATTTGGAGGCTCAAAAACTATGTGATAATATTGCTTTTGAGATAAATTCTGCTATTAGAGCGGGTAATGGGTATAGAAGAAGATTTTATGTAGATGAAACTGTTTACGGTATTACGGATTTTGTAATTTCTGTTCAAGATTATTCAGTTTTCATAGATTGGGATGGTAAGTCAGTCACTTCTAGTATAACCACCAAAAATATCACTAGTGGAACGATAAAGAAGGGTTGGAATATTATTGAGAATAAAAATGGGGAATTGCATGTCACTTAAAGGACAAGTATTCTCATTCGATTTTTTATTGGCTAGCTCTATTTTTTTGTTAACAATAGGTATTTTGTTCGTTTATTGGACTTACACCAACATAGAGATAGAAGAGACTAGAGAAATTAATGAGATGGTTTATAAAGCATATAAATCATCAGAAATCTGGTTTAGAGAAGGAATTCCTTCAAATTGGGATTCAACTAATGTTATTGACTTGGGTTTAGAGACCGATCACAGATTCAATCAAACAAAAATGAACACTATGAAAACAGAAATAGGATACGACAAGACAAAGATTATGATTGGACTCAGCGGGTATGATTATAATTTTACTCTTTACGATGCAAACAATAACACAGTCTTCAGTTTTGGTCTCAATCCTTCTGACCCACCAAGTCTAATAAAAATAAAGAGGGTTGGCATCTACGATAGTTCTATAGTTACGTTGGAGGTAATGGTGTGGATATGAGTAAAGGAATTGTATTTACTATGGATGTATTGATAGGATTAAGCCTCTTAATATTGATCGTTACCACGCTTGCATTCTTTGAATTTGAATCAATCTTACCAGAGAAAAAATATGAGAGACTTAATTACTTGGCGGATGACATCTTGAATTTGCTTTCTTACTTAGAAGTTAAAGATGTCCAAGATAAACCTACCATAAACAAACTTATAAAGGATGGCACTCTCACGGATATGGACTTAGAAAAATCTGTTCTGGATTTGATTGTAAGTTTTTGGTACAACGATACTGATAAAAGCAAAGAAATTGCTCGAAACATATCAAGGGAGGTTTTAGGAGACATCAAGGATAGTTTCTGTGTTAATATAACTGTTGAGGCTGAGACCATCTATAATTCATCGTGTGATGTTCCTGCCGAAGAAGTGGCAGTGGCGGCAAGAATAGAGACTGGGTATATACCTGGAAAGCCTGCATATGGTTATATTGCAAGGGCCTATCTAACTAGTATAACGAGCAAAGAAGATTCATCGTTTATATATTATGGTGGCTATGTCGGTGAAGGAAATATATCTGGAGTATTATACTTGCCTACATTTGATTTAATACTTGAAGTTTACATGGAATTGTATGTTGGAGACGACTTTGATCTATATATTAACGGTTATTACTCAGGACATTATGAACGAAATTTAAGCCATCCAAGCAATATGACAGCAGATAAGTGGTATCTTAGTCCATCAAACTATAGTTTTTTCAGTACAGGAGAAAATACAATACTTATCAATTTCATTAATAAGAGGTCTTATATTAGTGGGGGTTACTTTAAAGTCACCTACAACACGACTCAAATGGCTTCTGATGAGATATTGGGTTTAGATAACATATCTCTACCAGGTATTTACGGCGTAATAAATTTGTACGATGCTTTTTATGTACCTGGTAACCTAAGCACGATGGAAATATTTCTAGATTTTACGACAAACAATCCCTTATTCATGAATATTGGTAATAAAACAGTCTTTCAAGGGAATAGTTCAACTCTTATTCCAAATTCTACTCTATCTGTTTTGTTGAATTATGAGTTTTTGAGTCACAGAACTGTACCACTTAGATTAGGTCACTATGCATTGAACAATACAACTGGTGTTGGTCATGTAACTGATGTCATCTTAACAACCAGTCGCGTTGATGCAATGAATTCAGAAGATATACCAAATGGTACAACGAATATTACTAGGATGGAAGCGGCAAAAGAACTCGACAAAATTTTCGTAGACATAATTCTAAATCATACAGGAAATAAAGTTGGGTTGGTGTCTTATAAGGCAACCGTTCCAACCGATTGGATAGAACCTTTAACAGATAATAATGAAACCTTAATATCTGTAATAGATGCATATAATGCTAAACCTGGTCAAAGATGTCTTTGTTGTGCAATTCATGAAGCTAAATTACTACTCACTGATCCATCCAGAAATAAGTATATAGTTCTTATGAGTGATGGAAGTGCTGAATCGGCACCCGTTGGTCAATGCCCTTTAGGACCAAATGATAATCCTAGTCAAGCTGCAATCAATGAAGCTTGTGACGCATACGCAAACCATAGTATCAAAGTTTATACCATAGGATTCGGTCAAGATGCTGATAATGCAGTACTTCAAGATATAGCAGATTGTGGGAATGGTAAATGGGCAGCGAGTACAAATTACACTGGTTTGGAAGAGATTTACAAAGAGTTTGCGAAGGAAATAGGGGGTCCTTCCATAGTTTATGAATTCCAAAGTATCGTATCAACAAATATTAATTCAACCCTACATCCAACCTCCTACATTATGTTAAATTACACACCAGATGTTATTCCTTATGAATACGGTGAAATATCGTTAAACAAAGAAGGTAAGAGATTGAGTTATTTCACTGGAGATAGTGTGGACATTCCTTGTAAAGAGGGTTGGTATGATATCTCTCCAGATGTAAAGGTTGTAGATGCAAAAATGACATCTTATTCTGCAGAATTTTGGACAGATAGATTGAAAGTAAATTCTAGTGCAACTAGTGATTGGACTAGAGTTTTTTGGTTGGGAGATTTTGGAAATAATTATCTGATATTGGGTGACCCATACATAGTTCACATACCAGTTGATTTGATTACTGCAGGTAAAAATTCTGTATGTGTAGGATCTGGTTTCAACGTTACAAACGCTACTGGTGGTTCACCTAATAGTAGACTACTCTATACAATGAGAGTTAGGGGAATAGTTGGCTATGGTAAGGCATTCAACACTTCGGAAGAAGCAAATAATGATGCAATGAATAGAGTGATAGAAAAGATTAAAGAGTACGTGGATGTCACTTTAGATGATGTTGAAATTAAAACTAAAACAGTTTCAGGAATTCAATGGTTATGGGGTCCTAGCTTATTGAAGATAATCGCTTGGAGCAAACGGTAAAGGTCAAAATTATTTCTGTAAAGAAATTCTAAAGGAATTTAGGTATTAAAATGAGAAAAGGTGTCATGTTCAGTTTTATAATGATCTTCATAACCCTGAGTATATTGTCATTGATAGCTTTACAAAATAGTTTAGTTTCACGTAGAAGAGAAGATGTTTTTATCGAGATGAGAATCAACAACATGAATAACATGTATAAGAGCATGGTAAAGGATGTTGATAAATCTCTCAAAATTATAACTAGGAGAGCTGTATCAGTTGCTTTCAGCAATGTCTCTGTTTCTGAAGGAGGACAGCCTCCTCAACCTTTAGACGAGGCAAATGAAACTTTAGCTGAATTAATTCTTGACGGAACTCTAGAAGGGTCAGATGAACCTCTAATGGAAAATGCCACGTTCACTTATTGGATCAATAAAATGAAAGAATTGAGCATTTTGAAGGGATTTGACATGGATGTTAGCATAAATCTACTTGAGGTTAAACCTTATGATTATCTCAATCTTCTAGTTAAGACTGAATTGGATATTAATATCACTGATAAACAAGGTGTGGCGGAAATAAATCGAACGGTTGCTATAAACAGTATAGTAAGTTTAGAGGGCCTAGAGGATCCTTTATATCCCTTGCACACAAATGGTTTTGGAAGTAATATCATAAGAAAAAGCCCTTACATGGGGAATTATACTCAATTGTTAATGATAGGATCTGGAGGGAATTCCTATATTTACGGAAATACTACTAATGATACCAGTGATTTTGATGATAAAATACTGATAACTTATAATGCCTCAGAAATTGCAGGCCTGTCGAATGCAAAAGGTGTTATATCTGAGACGGATATAGTAACTCCTATATCTATTCCATATTTAGTTAATTCCAGTGCACTCAGTATTATACCAAATGATATGAATGTTCTTTTGGACGGGGATGATGGAAAGGTTTGGTTTATCGATAATCTCATTGAAGATACTAAAAATTCTTATTATCATCCTAGTGTGAGTGGGCCAAGCTACTTAGATAGGTTAGAAGGTAAGTTCGTCACACAAAACAAATACAAGAGTCAGACTAATAACACAATAGGTTTAGAAAGTTTTGTTAATAAGCTCGACTTATACTTCACTGGGATTTCGGTTATTGAAGAAAAAACAAATATAGATTACATATATTTTTCTTCGAATTATCCGACGTCGAATAAAGTTAAAGGTTTGGACTTACAAGATCCTGACCCTTATTTCAGAATAGATAACGAAGATGGACATGAACAAGTTTACAACGTTACTGAATTGGTTATAAGTTAAATCAATGTAAATCCCTTTTTTCGGTATATAATTAGCCTTTACAAATTATTAAACAACGATTTGAAACTTTACACCAAACACAACCAACGCTATAGCAGGCAGTAGCGTTTTCACATGCCTCGCAGTTGTTTTTTGAACATCCCATAAATAATGTTGTCGTAGTAGTTTCAGTTGTTTGAGATTCACCTGATGACTCTGATTCTCCTGAAGGCGGTGACTCTTCTGTTCCCCCTGGTTGAGTTAATGTTGTTTGAGTTGTAAGCAATGTTGTAGGTGTGACAATAATTCGACATTCGTTATTACTACAATACTGACCAGAAGGACATCCGCAATCTTTACAACAATTATTTTGATTTTCATTGGGTTGACAAATTTTATCGCCACAATACTGGTTGCTAATAATCGTTAAGGGCATTTCAATTTTAGAACGATTTATTAAATAAATCACTAATACTACTACCATTATCAAAAAAGGTACAGTATAAAACCATTTTCTTAATTTCATCTATAACATTATTCTTTTTTTATCTATTTTTTCTTTATCAATCGGTGTATAAACTTTATTTCTTTTACAACATAAGATAGTTTTATGTATGAACCGTTTTCTTTGAGAACGTCTAGAAGGTCTTTCATATTAAATTATCTTCTTGGCGTTGGATTGCTTTTCTATCTACTCTTTACTGATGCCATGTTGATTCTTCCACCAATTCTCACGTACATTTTCATTCTGCTCATTTCAATATTCTTTATAGAACCTGAAGCTGTTATTGTTTACAGCAATTTTCACATTAAAGAAGAGAATATAGTAGAAGTCAGAGGAGTTTTAACAAAAAAAAGAATTACCATACCTTACAAATCGATATCTAATATATTGGTGAATAAGGGTGTCTTGGGTAGAATTTTTAACTTTGGTGATATTCAAGTCAACAGTATTTCAGGAAGAGAGAATAGTATAGTTTTAAAGGGAATAAAACATCCAGAGAAGGCATTAAATTTTATTGAGAAATTTATAGAAATTAAAAGGTAAACTTCTGTTGTAAGGGGGTTAGATGAAAGTATACATGGAGACTTATGGTTGTTCTGCTAACCAGGCGGATGGGGAGATGATGTTGGGTTTGTTAAAAGAAAGTAGTTTTAGTATTGTCGATTCGCCCAAGAATTCAGATGTAAACATCATAAACACGTGTATAGTTAAGACTCCCACTCACAACAGGATGGTATACAGAATCAAGAAATTGACAAAATTGAAAAAACCGTTGGTTGTAGCAGGATGCATGCCAAAGACAGAAAGAAAGATAATAGAAAGAATTAATCCAAGGGCATCTTTGATCGGGTGTGACTCGATCGAAAAAATAGTTGATATTGTAAAAAAAACTTCATCTGGAGATAAGATAATATCCATAAGAGATTTAAGAAAACCGAAGATTTGTCTTCCAAGGGTAAGAAACAACCCTATCATTGACATAGTTGAAATAGCGAGTGGTTGTCTTGGTAATTGCAGTTATTGCCAAGTGAAATTTGCGAAAGGAAAATTGTTTAGTTATCCTACAAGTTTAATCGTAAAAGAAATAGAAGAAAGTTTGAGGGAAGGTTGTAAGGAAATTTGGATTACCTCGCAAGACTGCGGTTGTTGGGGACTTGATCGTAATTCAAACTTATCCGAGTTGTTGAATAGAGTTTGCAAAATTGAAGGAAAATTTTTTATTAGAGTTGGAATGATGAACCCAAACTATATAAAAAATATTTTTGATGACATTATTGATTCTTACAAATCAGAAAAAATTTTTAAGTTTCTTCATTTGCCAGTTCAATCTGGTTCTAACAGAATATTGAAAAAAATGAAACGGTTATATAAAGTAGATCTATTCAAAAAGATGGTAAAAAAATTCAAAAAAGAATTTCCCCTGTCAACAATATCAACAGATATAATTGTTGGGTTTCCTGAAGAGACTAAAAAAGATTTTCAAATGACAGTTGACTTAATAAAGGAAATTAAACCATATATTGTGAACATTTCAAAATTCAGCCCTAGACCTGGAACAGAGGCGGAAAGAATGGAACAGTTATCAGTGGAGATTATTAACAAGAGAAGTAAAGAACTAATGAAAATTGTTAAAGAAATTCAGCTGAAACAAAATAAAAAATGGATTGGTTGGGAAGGTGATGTATTAGTAGACGAAGTGAAAAAAAGGAATTTGATTGGGCATAATTTTGCATATAAACCTGTAGTATTGAAAGGGGGAAAAATAGGGGGATTTAAACGTGTTTCGATAGGCTCAATTTCATATACATCTTTATTCGAAAAATAAAACTCATGATTTAATTTAATAAAATGATGAGAAAATCGTCAATAATAATAGGTAATTAATTTTACAGAAAAAACTAAAAAAGATTAAAAATAATTAAAAAATAATTTATCTCTTCTTTTTCTTTGCCTTTTTCTTCTTTCCCTTTTTCTTTTTCTTTTTTCTTGCTGCCAATTATTTCACCTAAGTAAATTTTGTAAATTCCAGTATTTAATCTTATCACAAAAAATTTTAATTCAATTTTTATTTCAACATTTTTAGAAAAGTTATCTAAAAAGAGTTATTATGAAGATTAATTTGAAATAGAAAGTTTTTTATTTATAAAAATCTCATTAAAACTTGGAGACTATGGAAAAATTGTGTCGTCAACCACAACAATTTCTTCATAAGTATTCCGTAGTCTGCAGAATGTCTTGCAAGATCACACCCAAAGGTTAATTTGGGATGATTCCGCTTTTTTGTTCTCTAACCTCGGATGACCAAAGAAGTTCTCGACAAAAATAATACATTAGTTATTGAGAAAGGATTGTGCTAAAACCCCAAGGAGGAGTCCTTATAATAATATTCTGGTTGTCAACAATCCCTCAAAAATTAGGATAAAATCTTGTTAAACTTTAGTGCATCTTCGTAGCATGTGGTATTATTGAATAATATGTAGTAATCCTTCTTTCCTTTGACTTTTTCTGATAATTGTCTTAATTCCTCATCTGAGAATTGATAATTATACATAGATGGTTTTCCGAGACCGTGTAATCTATAATAAATCACATCCTTAGAAAAAAAGCAATCCTGCCTGAATGGGTCAACACATTGGTTTATCTCTAACTCAGAGAATAACTCTTTAACTATCTCAGGTGTCCAATCTTTCTGCCATCTAACTTCCCACACTAAAACGAAATCTTCTCTCTTAACTTTCTTGAAGAATTTTTTAACTTTATCTAAGTTATCTTTAGTTGGTTTGAATGATGCGGGAGACTGTAGCAATAATATTCTTGTTCTCAAAGCTCTTGCAATCTGCTTCATCTGGTTGAATGCCCAGATTGAAGTGCTGGAAGAAAATTTATCTTTATGCGTGGTTATCTGATTACATTTTATCGTGAACTCAAAATCTGGATTAACCATATCAACTTCCTTTCTCCATCTTTGTGCAGTAGTTATCTTTGGGATTCGATAGAATGTGGAATTAATCTCCACTAATGAGAAGAGTTTAGCATAAGCTTGTAGTTTTGATAAGAATTTATCTTTCCATTCATCTCCGAAATATTGTTTGGCATTGAGATAACTCCATCCACAATTTCCAACTTTTATCATTCAATCACTCGATTCTCCAAAGTTTAATAATCTATCTATTAATTAAAATCTATGGATTGGCTTATATTCGCTTTTCTATCACCTGTATTGTGGGCAGGAGTAAACGTTATCGATAAATTCCTATTATCTAAAAAATTCAAGGATCCTTACTCTTATCTACTTTTGATAATTTTGATGGACCCCATCGCTTTAATACTCTTTTCAATTTTCTTTCCTATTTCCTTCAGTTATCCTGGTTTTATGATAGGAATAATCCTGGGTTTTTTACATGCTATTTCAATCATACTTTACAATAAAGCAATGCTCATGGAAGAAGCATCGATAGTCATATCATTATCTTATCTCAATGTCTTATTTACACTTCCTCTAGCTTACATTTTTTTAAAAGAAGTACTGATTCTTTGGAAGTATTTTGGTATTATATTTCTATTTATTGGGGCATTTTTAATTTCTTACAAGAAAATTAAGAGTAAATGGGTTTTCTCTCCAGCAATTAAAATTATATTGATAGCTGCTTTCATTTGGACTTGTATGAGCATCTTGGAGAAATACTCTTTAAATTTCATTGATTCTTTCTCTTTATTTTTCTGGTTACGGATAGGACTTATAATTGGAGGGTCTACTATTCTAATCAATCCAAAAATAAGGAACGATTTTTTGAATACAATAAAGAGAATAGATAGAAATGTCGTATTATTGTCTATTTTAGGTTTATTGCTGGCATACTTATCATTCAATTTATTTTTCTTAGCGATTTCCACTGGTTACATTTCTTTAGTAGTTGGTATTACTTCTATTCAACCGTTCATGGTCTTTCTCTACACGACTGGATTAAGTTTCTTCCTACCACAAATCATGAAAGAAAGAATTGACAGATTAACAGTATTATTGAAGTTAATGGCCATATTCTTTATATTCATTGGTTCTTGGTTGGTCGTGACTTAATTTTATTTTTCTCTCTTCAACTTAATTTTCTTACTGACCAAATAGAAGTTTTCTCCACTAGACTGTAGAACAGTTTTCAATTCAGTAAAATCTGGACTGTAATCCTCTTTAACTCCATCTGCATCTACTGATACTACCTCTCCGATAATCAAAATATGGTCTCCTGTTTCTACCTCTTTAACGAACTTACATTCAAGATGAATTTTCGCTTCTTTCACTTTTGGTGATTTAACTTTCTTTGAATCTTCCCATTGTAGTCCTACTTTTTCTAACTCGTTAATACCATAAGGATATTTCTTCTCGCAAGAAACTGCTTTCTGAGCAAAATCTTCACTGACAACATTAACGACAAAGTCTCCTGTTTTCTTTATGTTCTTGTATGTATCCTGAGTAGTTCTGGCCGAGATATATAGCATTGATGGGTTGATGCTCAACGGTCCGCAAAAAGAATAGGGAGCGGCATTAATTCTTCCCTGGTCATCAATAGTCGTTACAAGAATCACTACTCTAGGTGAAAATAGTTTATACCAATAATTTAATGGGATTTCCATAATATCACCAAAAAAGATTGGTAATTAATTTTAATCAATTTATCCATTTTGTTAATTTTGATTGATGCATGCCATTGATTTCAATGAAAGGAGAGGCTCTTTTCAAAATAACACCCAAAGACTTCAGACTATGAACATTTCTAATGGGCCTGCCTTCTAAAATTTTATGAGCTGTTTTAAAACCAATTCCAGGAACTCTTATTAATTCCTTAAAATTTGCACTATTAATATCGATCATCAATTCTTCTTTCTCTGCAATTAAGAATTTTGGATCTTGTTTCAAGTCTAATCGATCATTATCATTAAAAACAAAATCCTTTGAGTGAAAACTATAATCTCTCAAGAGGAAAGAAGTTTGATAAAGTCTGTATTCTCTCCAAGGATTTTCTGGTTCTTTATTTTCTAAAGGTGTATTTTTAATAGGATCGAATCGTGAATAGTACACTCTTTGAGCATTTAACTCATGATACAACCAATCACTAATCTGTATTATTTCCTTATCAGTCTCATCAGATGCTCCAACGACCATTTGACTATCCAAGCCAGCTTTACATCTATCTTCTTTTTGCAGTCTCTCGACTTCCTTTGCAACCCATCTGAGTCTCTTTTTTATGTCTTGAACAAAATTCAAATATAACTTCATATCCTCATAGTGACTCTTATCTGGGAATTCTATATTTATTCCTATCCTATCAGAAAGTTCAGCAGCCTTTTTTATCAACTCTCTAGAAGTGCCGGGCATTATTTTCATGTGAACGTACTCTTTGAATCCCATTCTTCTTAAAATCTCGATTGCCTGAATTTGTCTTTCAACCGTATAGTCAGGATCTCTCTCGACTGATGAAGACAAGAAAACACCTTCAATCTTTCTCATTTTCCATAATTTGTGAGCAACTTTTGCAAACTCCAGTGGTTCCCATCTATCCCTGACAGTCCTTCTTCCGCATCTCATCGCACAAAATTTACAATCGTTTCTACAATGGCTCGACAATAAAGTTTTGAATAATGGGACAGTTCTAGAACCGGCACAAGCCCTGAAAATTGGTACCCTATGTTTATCATAACCACAGGAAACCATTAGATTGAACCATTTTTGTCTCTTGAACATCGATGAATTTTTCTCTTACTATTATATACATCGCTCGAGGGAGTATAGTTGTGATGAACAGATTAAATATTAAAAAATTTCCTAGCATTATTCATGATAACCCTGTCTATTTCTTCTATCGATTGATTCCGCAACTCACTCATTTTTTCTAGGACGAATTTGACATTCTGCGGAACATTTGGTGTATTTGGGTAAGGAGAATTGAATGGTGAGTCAGTCTCAGTAAATAATCTATTCAACGGAAACTTCTTTGCTATTTTTTTAGTATTCTTAGACCTCATTAATAATGTTCCCAATGAAATGTAATGACCTTCTTGGATAATTTCCTTTGCTAGAGTCATACTTCCAGAAAAATAATGGAACAAACCCCTCTCTACATCATTATCTATCACAATTTCAAACCCATCCTGTTCGGCTTTCCTGAGGTGTAGAATTACAGGGAGTTTCAATTCCTTCGATAATTCCAAAAATTCAATGAATATATCTTTTATCCTATTGTTCTTATTTTCTTCTTTGATCCAATGATAATCTAAACCTATTTCGCCTACAGCGATGATTTTTTCTTTGTTATCGATGATGAATTGTTTATAGTTTTCAATTTCTTTGTCAGACATTTTAACGATATGAATTGGATGAAGACCTAAGGTAAGGTAAATAAAACCCTTGTTCTGTTTGGACACTTCTAGAGCTTTTTCTTTATCATCAGGATAACCACAAGTCACAATTATATCCATGACATCTCTAGCTTCCTTTATAACTTTCTCTTTCATTTCATCTAATCCTGGGTAAGTTAAGTGACAGTGAACATCAATCATAGAATCTTCTTTGATTTCAATAATTAAATTTTTCACCACGTTTTCGTCAAACCATTTATATTATTTTCTTTGAATGATTGACGATTTCAGAAAATTAAGATTGAAAAGATTATGTTTCAACTATTGTTTCTTTATCTCAACTTTACCTTATGGAAAATGGTTTATAAGCAAATCATAAATTTTCATTGGGGTGTTCGGGATGTTGTGTAAATATTGTAATGGGTACATGAGTTACCGTTTTCCTCACGGATTAACACTGACAGAAATATGTCTAAGATGTGGTGAAGTACAAAATTGTAATAGAATTATCAAGATTTTATTTTAAGTTTTTCTTTAAGATAATTCAAAATATCTTTTGAAAATTCATCATTACAGACTTCTTTAGCATAATCGTAGAATGATTTTATATCAGATTGAGTTATTTTGCCGAGCTTTTTCTTTTTGTAAAAATAGAGTTGAAATAACGTATCGAGTCTGTCTGCTTGAATTACAACTTTAGATTCTTCTGTTTTTTCCTCAATCAATTCACGGGTTAAACTCATGATTTCATTGCTCAATTCTTCAGAAAGAATCTTTTTCAGTTCAGGTATAGCTTTTTCTTCTAAATCACGTTTAAATTTGTATTTTTTTGTTACGGCTGAGATATCTCCAGTTAAGCCTTCAAGTAAATCATGGACTAAAGCCATTTTTATGATTTTGTTGACATCAACTCCTTTCTTTTTAGCGAGCATCCAAGCAAGAAAAGAAACACCAAAAGAATGTGAACCTATCGTCTCTCCCTTTTTTATGCGTAGCATCTTCCATCCAGTTCTGGTAGTCAATTTCAGCTTTGAAATGTAATCTAAGAATTTTTCCAAATTTTCCATTCGTTCACCTTTGAACCATAAGTAAACGTATCTTGAGAGATAACGTTACATTTATTTATATCTTTGTGATAAAGTTTATCTCTATGGCAATATTTGATACTTCTCCATCGACTGGAATATGCCCTAGATGTGGTTCTAGAGATGTTAAAGTAGAATTTAGAAAAATTGATACAAATAAAAATTCCACAATAGTTAAAAAATCAATTAAGTGTAATGATTGTGGCTACAAGAGTTAGAAATTTTTTTGATTTATTTTACTTCTTCAATCAAGATGGCATTTACTACACCTTGTTGAGATGGCACGTACTGCTTCTGTTGTGAAAGTCTTTGATTCTATGCTAATAAAGATGGTGGTCGATGATGGGTTGAATAGATATCGTTAAGGTATTGATAGGGGATTAAACTTTAAATCTTATCTGATTTGGGTTCCACATGGATGTCCTCTGTTTCTCATTTTTCATCTCCAGTTTGCATAAATAAGATGGAATCAGATAGGCAGAATTTCATATAACGTTTTGCAGATAAAAGAAGTTCGTTTTGTAAATTTGGGAAAATCTTTATTTTCCTTTATCCGTTGTTATATGCTTCTGATAGGAACGAGGGGTGAAGTGATGAAGAGTCGCCAAGTCTCATTACTTTTTAGGTTTTTTATGGACAGGTTCTAGGAAGAATAAAAAGAACACGAAGAACAAAAAATACAATGGATCTTTTAATATAAATCCTAAGAGTCCTAGACATCCTACAAATCCCCAAAGCCAATGTATTTTAACTTTGGCTGGTTTGTTTTTCATATTTTATTCACCTTTTTTTAGTTAGGAGTCTTTTAAGTTCTTTTATTTCTTCACCCAAGATTTTTATTTCTTCCTTCAAATCATCTTCAATGCCAACAAAGCGATCAGTTAATACTTTCAATTTTTCTTCTAACTCTTCTGATGCCATCTTAAATTCATATCGGATCAAGAAATAGTAGATAATTATCAACAACAAACTAATACCTATTTCTAAGAGATTGATGAGTGACAATTCTTCTTTCAGTTGAAGTACCGCAATTTCAACAAATATAAGCAATAAGAAAACTGGTATTATAATTTGGAATACTCTCATTTTCTTTGATTTTTCCATGATTAACTTTTGATTTAGATTGGTTTAAATATTACTCAATTCTAATGACAATTAATCAATTTAAACTAAATCAAACCCAAAAATGCCGTTATATTGAGGGATAGTACAATAAGATTTTTATGAAATTAATCTTCCACGATAGTTTCTGTGCTCTTCCAAATTCTATAGAATGAAATTTTAATGATCTCTCCTGAAATAAAATAAAACAGAACTATGAGAAAAATGAAAGTGACAATAGATATTGGAATATAAATGAAGTCAAAGATGTAGTTTATCGGTGAATATATGAGATAAATGCTTGTCAAAATCATGATTAAAGAAGCTAATAGAAGCAACTTACTCGGTAAATCTCTATAAAATGGTTTTTTGGTCCTTATAGCAAATGTAATGAATATCTCTGAAAGTGTTGTTTCTAAGAACCAAGCAGTCCTGAAAAGAGTTTTATCTGAAGAAAATATGTATAATAGGCTTGTGATTAAGATTACATCAAATATTACACTCAAAACTCCAAATACTAACGAAAATCTAGCTATATATTTGATATTCCATCTCTTTGGTTTGACGAGCTCATCTTTGTCAACTGTATCAGTAGATATAGAAAGAAGTGGTATGTCTGTAAGGAAGTTAGCCAGTAAAATTTGAGAAGGAAGGAGTGGTATAAAGGGTAAAAATAAAGATGCTAAAGCCACTGTTGTCACGTTGCCCATGTTCGCGCTTATTGTATTTCTCACATATTTTGTGATATTAACAAAACTCTTTCTTCCCTCTATAACACCATCTGCGACGATCTTTAAACTTTTTCTCATCAGGATTAGATCAGCAGCATCCTTTGCCACATCTACCCCGCTATCGACTGAAATGCCCACATCAGCGATTCTTAAAGCTGGGACATCATTCACACCATCGCCCAAGTAAGCAGTCACATGACCGTTGTCATGTAAAGCCTTCAAAATTTTGAACTTTATATCAGGAGTTACACGCGCAAAAATTTTTTTCGTTTCAACTATTTCTCTCATTTTTCTTTCTTCAATTTTCATCAATTCCCTTCCTGTTATAATATCTTTATCAGAAAATTCGAAACCCACCTTCCTAGCTACTTCAGCAGTCAGCACAGGATCATCGCCGGTTAAAATCTTTATTTGGATGCCTAAATTCTTCAAATCCCTTAAAGAATTTTTTGCCGTCAACTTTGGTGGATCCATAAACGTCAAGAAACCAATGAAATCCATGTTTTTTTCATGAACAATGTCGTAATCTTTTTTCTTCTCTACTTGTTTCGTTGCTAAGGCTATAGTCCTGTAACCCCTCATGCTCAACTCCTTGTGCTTTTGCTTAAGTTCATCTCTGTATCTTTCTATACGAATTCTTTTTTTACCATCGAAAACTTTATCACAAATCGGTAGAATGTTTTCAGGAGCACCTTTCGTTATTAACAGGTGTTTCTTACCTTTCTTGACAACAACTGTCATTCTATTTCTCTTCGAATCGAATGGAATTTCATCGACTAATTCATAATCACTCGTCTTGAGTCCAAGTTTATTCACGTAGTTGAATATCGCTACGTCTATGGGATTTCCTATCACTCTCTTACCATGTATCTCAGCAGAGTTACACAAGAATGAATAAATGAGAAGTTTCTGGGTTTTCTCTCCTTTAAAGTCCATGTAATCCTCAAGACTTATTACATTCTCAGTCAAAGTTCCAGTCTTATCCGTACAAAGAACATCGATGTTTCCCAAATCTTCGATCGATTCCAATCTTTTGACTATGACCTTTTTTCCGACTAACTTCAAGGCACTGTTAGAAAGGCTGATCGTGACAAGAACAGGCATGGTTTCCGGTATGATGCCGATTGCTATTGCAAGAGCGAACAACAATGAATCCATTATCATTTTTTCAAGAAGTGTATTAACAAGGAATAAGAAGACGAAAAATACAAGAACAACCTTGAGAAGAAAATTTCCAAATTTTTTAATGTTTTCTTGAAATTCTGTAGGAGGTACTTCTGCTCTAAAATAACCTGCTGTCTTTCCAAAATAAGTTTGTTCTCCGATTGCGTAAACCACTCCTAAACCAGAACCACTCAGAACGGTAGTACCCATGAAGGCTATATTTTTCAGTTTATCAGGGGTTAAGTTTTTTTCCTGTATTACTTTTATTGATTTTTTCACTGGATAAGATTCGCCTGTTATCGAAGATTCATCTATTGAAAGCTCGTCCGTTTCTATCAGTCTCAAGTCGGCAGGAACTATGCTCCCAGTCCTTAACATAACGACATCTCCAACAGTCAACTGTCTCGTATCTACTTCTGCTAATTGATTATCTCTGAAGACCTTACATTCAAACCGAATTAATCTAGTTAATTTTTCCAATGCTATCTCTGATTTGTATTCTTGAGTAAAACCTAAGGTCGCATTCAGTATAACAATAGAGATTATTACCGTTGCCTCTGTTATCATCCCCAGAAAGCTTGCGATAATGCTTGCTCCAACCAACATCAAGATGAGTGGGTTTTTCAATTGAGAGATAAAAATCTTAAGACCTTGTTTCTTTTTTCTCCTTATTATGTCATTCAAGCCGTATTTTTTAATTCTTTTGTTTGTTTCTTCTGTGGTTAGACCAGATTTTGATGTCTCTAAAACTTTTAAAACTTCATTTGGAGTAAGAGACCATGGTTTATAATCCATAATAATAAATTGATTTTTTTCAAAGTTAAAAACATGTAAAGTTTTTATTTGAAGTTTTCAGTTAAAAATAAATAAAAGGATAATCTCTTTAAATTTGATTTAGTTTTGATTTAGAATTATCTTAGTTTATATTTACTTTTCTTCTGTAGTTAAAACCTGGGCGTTAACTATGCCTTGTTGGGAAGGTCTAGAAAGAACTTTGGCTTCACCCAATTCTGTCTTTATTATAGTTCCTTTTGTTATTATACGCCGTCTAACGTATTGTGGATTTGCCTCATTTCTTAGAACATCGAGTATTTTAACTTTCCTAGTTTTGTTCGTTTTAGGATCGATAACATTAGCAAACTCGGCTTGAGAAAGTTTAACCTTTTCCATTCCTCCTTTGACTCTTTCTTTCGTTTTCTTTTCCTTACCTATTCTTGTCAACAAGGGTAAAGATCCTCTCTGGAATTTCCTCTTCTTTCTGTGCGAAACTATTTTTCCTCCAGTAACTTTCTTACCCGTGTCAATATGCCACTTAGTCATACAATCATCTTAAGATAGAATAAATTTAAGCATATCTTTTTATATATTGGTACTACAAACTTTAATGGTGAAAAATATGCCAGATAGACCGATTGATGCTTTGGATCAGGCAAAGGGAAAAAAGGTTCTTGTGAAATTGAAGAACGGTGAAGAGATCACAGGTACACTAGTAGCTTTGGACCTTCATCTGAACCTTTGGTTAGAGGATGTAGATATACAAGGTGAGAACAAGAGGAAATTCAGTACACTCTTAATCAGGGGAGACACTGTACTCTACGCTTCTCCTGTTTAACTGGGGGATTTGAGTGGTTAAGGGAACGCCTTCTTTTGGTAAACGTCAGAAAAGAACTCATGTATTGTGTCGTAGATGTGGACGTCGATCTTTTTCGATTAGAAAGAGAAGATGTTCTGCATGTGGTTATGGAGAAAGTTCTAAGATCAAGGATTATAGTTGGAGGAACAGGGATATACACAGAAACAGGAAGAGGTAGGTCATATTAAACAAATATTTTAAACTTATAATTCATTCTCTTTCTATAATTATTTTAAATGGGCCGGTAGCTCAGCATGGTAGAGCTTTAATCGCCAAAAGCAGCGGGCTTTTAACCCGTTGGTCGTGGGTTCAAATCCCTCTCGGCCCATCGTGATTTAATGAAGGATTGTATCTTTTGTCAAATAGTTGAAGGTAAAATATCCTCTCACAAAATTTATGAAGACGATGAACACTTAGCATTCTTAGACATCTACCCAAATACAAGGGGTATGACGCTTGTTATTCCTAAAAAACACTTCGATAGTTATGTGTTTGACATGCCTAGGGAGAATTATCTTAAATTACTAGAAGTGAGTAAAAAAGTTGCTAAAGCTCTTGACAGAGTATTGAGAACCAAGAGAACTGCCATGGTAATGGAAGGGATAGGAGTGAATCATGCTCACATAAAACTTTATCCTTTACATGGAATAGAGAAAAAGTTTGAGAAAAACATCTCAAAGAAAGTGAAATTTTTTGATCATTATGAGGGGTATATAGCTACCTTTCTAGGACCAAGAGCCAAAGATGAAGAACTGGAAGAATTGGCTTCCAAAATAAGAAGAGTGTTTGAAAATGTATAAAAACCCAATTCCTATGGTTGATGTGATAATTAAAAAAGATGATGAAATAGTTCTAATCAGAAGAAAGAATGAGCCTTTCAAAGGTAAATTAGCAATTCCAGGGGGGTACATTGATTGGGGTGAGACCGTAGAAAATGCAGCTATGAGAGAAGCAAAAGAAGAAACTTCTCTCGACATTGAATTAATAAGTATATTAGGAGTTTATTCTATTCTAGACAGAGACCCTAGAGGTCATACGATGTCGACTGTTTTCATCGCAAAACCATTAGGTGTTAAAGTGAAAGGTAAGGATGATGCAGCAGATGCCTCTTGGTTTAAAATCGATGACAAAATTTTGAACGAACTTTCTTTCGATCATAAGAAAATTATCACTGACTACCTGAAGTGGAAGAAAAGTAAAGGAACTTATTGGTCGACAAAGTAGGTTGAAATGATTCTAAAAATCTACGAACAATTGTTAAAACATTTTGGATATCAGCATTGGTGGCCTACAATAGGGAACGAAAATCCTAAGTTTGAGATAATTGTTGGAGCGATATTGACTCAACAGACTAGTTGGAAAAACGTGGAGAAAACAATCGAGAATCTAAAGAATAATAATTTGCTCGAACCAAAGAGGTTACATGAACTACCTATAAAAGAATTGGAAAGAATTATACGTCCTTGTGGTTTCTTTAAGTTAAAGGCAAGAAGGTTAAGAAGTTTCTTAGAATTTTTGATTGAAAATTATAATGGTAATTTAGAAGAAATATTCAATAATCCGATAAATAAACTAAGAAAAGATTTGCTATCCGTTCATGGCATCGGATATGAAACATGTGACTCGATACTCTTATATGCTGAGAGAAGCCGGTATTTGTCGTTGATGCCTACACTATTAGGCTGTGCGAAAGGTATCCGATTATAAACTCAAAGGATTATGAAGAAATCAGAGAATTCTTCGAGAGAAATCTTCCTAAAGATGTAAATTTATTCAAAGAATTTCATGCATTAATAGTAGAATTGGGAAAAAATTACTGTAAGATAAAACCTTTATGTGACCAATGCCCATTAAAGGGAGGTTGTGGTTATGCGATTGGTGTTAACAACATGTCCACTCGATAAATCAAAGAAATTGATAGAAGAAATTGTAAAATCAAAGTTAGCTGGATGTGGATTAGAAGTTTGTTTATCAGAAAGTAAGTTCTGGTGGAAAGGAAAGATAGATGAAGAGAAAGAGACGTTAATAATTTTCAAAACACGAGATGGTCTAGTTGAAAAGTTGTTTAAAAAAATAAAAGAATTGCATCCTTACGATATTCCATTTATAGGCGAAATAGAAATAAAAAAAGTAAACGAAGAATATTTAGAATGGCTGAAAAAAGTGACAGAATAAAATACTTTTGTAGTTAATTATTATAATCATTCATGGGGCCCATAGCTCAGCATGGTAGAGCAGGTGGCTCTTAACCACAAGGTCGTGGGTTCGAATCCCTCTGGGCCCATAAAAATTTAAATTACCAAAATCTATCTCCTTTTCATGAAAATTAAGAAAGCGATAATATCTGGAGTTATTTTGTACGCACTGATATTCTTGTTGGCATCAGGATTGATGTTTGTTGCAGGTATACAAGATGAAACCATATTTGGCTCTCTCATGGTAATAATTGTAGCGGTACTGACTTTCTTGATATCAAAAAACTATTATTTCAAGGGGATGAAAATAAGTAATCCCGTTAAAGAAGGTCTAACTTTAGGAATACTTTTGTTAGTCATAGTGTTTGTCATAGAAATTCCAGTCATGGTCTTTGGATTTGCTGCTGAGAACGGATGGAACTATTTTATGACATGGCATATACTGCTTGGCTATACTTTGACAGTAATAGTACCAATTTTAGCTGCGTACAAAATTAAGTAAAAAGCCACATTAAATTCGATTAATACAATTTTGATGAAATAGTTAGTGATTTAACTAAATATAAACAAAATAATAAGATTAGAGATAATGACTGATAGAAATGTTCTCAAAATTTTAGAAAGGGATAAGGTTTTTGTTTCTAAGTTAAAGAAGAAAAATGAAAAACTAAAAGAGCAAATTAAAGTCTTACTAAAGAATAACAAAATACTCACAGAATTGATTGAAGTTCTTGAAGATAAAATATTGAGTTTAACTCAAGATGTTGGTAAAAAGTATGTTTATGATTATGAGAGGGGCGGTTGGATAATTGATGGTTCTTTGGATAAACAAAAAATGGAATTGAAAGAAGATAAAGTGGATGTGAGAAAACTAAACCAACAATTAGCCGAAATCATAAGACTAATGAAAATGCACAATGTTAAAGATTTAAGGCGGGAACAAGAAATTAATAATAAAGTTTCGGGGGTTGAAGAAGTTGGCGATAAAGAAGAAGAAAGTTAAAAAGAACCTTGATAAAGAAATGAAAGATGTGATTCAAACTTTAAAGTCTGATATGATCACTGCCTTAGACATAAAGCAAGCCAGTAAACAACTCCAAGATAAAATCAGAAAGTTACAAGAAAAAGAGGAACATCTGAAAGAATTAATATCAAGTCTGAAATTGACGAGAGATAATCTCTATCAAGAGTTAGAAAGTAGTGAAAAAAGAAGTAAAGAACTTGAATCTCATATTGCGGATTTGAAAGATGATAAGGCGTCATTGGAATCTGAAAAATTGGCGCTTGTGGAAGAAATCAAGAATCTAAAACAAGAGAGAGAACAGATGGAATTGGCTCTACAGAAAACTAGTGACATGTTGTTGGAATTAAAGAGTCACATAGTTCAGTTTGATAAAGAGATAAAGAAATAATCTAATTGACATCTTTTTTCTTTTCATTTCTACGGATGAATCTATTCATCGTTTTTATAAGATTTAAAAATATAATTTAGAAACCAAAATACCATTAATCAAGCTTAACTTTTAATAAAACCAAGGCTTTCAATTTTGTTATAAAGTCTCTGTACATTAATCTCGGGGGGGGTATCAGGATCATCGATGGTGAATTCAACACGAGGGATTTTTCCTTCATAAAAATCTAAAACTGGACGTGTTTTTTTTTCATAAACTTTTATTCTCTCTTTGATAACTTCTGGCTTGTCGTCATTTCTCTGATATAACTCTCCACCACATTTATCACAGATTCCTTCGACTTTTGGTTTTTTGTATTTAATATTGTAAACCTCACGACAATTTCTACAAACTCTCCTATTAGATAGCCTTTCTATGATAACCTTTTCAGTAGGATTCAAGTAAATTAAAAAATCGACTTTAGCGATTTTATACATGGCTTTAGCTTGATCAATTGTTCTAGGAAAGCCATCAAGGATAAACCCCTTGGAGACATCGTCTTTACTTAACCTATTTTTAAGGATTCTTATGACTATTTCATCGGGCACAAGTTTGCCATTTACAATAAAACTTTTAATTTTTTTCCCCAATTCAGATCCGGAGTCTTCCTCTTCATGTAAAAGTTCACTATTAATAATTTTAACGATATCAAGTTTTGGCGCTAGTAAAGTAGCCATTGTACCTTTCCCTGATCCAGGTGGACCAAAAATTAGTATGTTCAATAAAATCATCCTCCAATTCAGATACTGAGTACATATTCATTTTGAATGATTTTTACTTTTTTAAATGTATATTTTAAATTGTCATGACTTATAAATCTTATTAAGAAAATTTTTAAAATAAGTCGGGGTGGCTTAGCGGTTAAAGCACTGCGCTCATAAACTTAGTTGAATGAGCTATGATAGAAGATGATTAAGGTGCATCGCAGAGATCGCGGGTTCAAATCCCGCCTCCGACATTAAATAAGTTTTATAATCGGAAAATCCTATATATATATTGTTGACGATGTGGGATGATACCTTTTTTAATTTTGTATTCGATTTCTTGAAATTCGATAATTTTTTTGGGTGATTTTCTGGCTCATGAAGTAAAGTATGTTACAGAAACGATTGAAAAAATAATGGTTGAATGGTCAACTAATGGAAGAAAAAATTTCACAGTGAAAGTTCCTGATTCACACAAGGTGAAAGAATTCGAAATTCTGTTGAGGCAAATGTTGACCCATTATCAAGTTCCAGTTAGAACCACAGTACAAGAGGTACCTATTGAAATTAAATGTAGTTGTGGGTATAATGGTAAAGCTAGGGTACCCAGCCCTGAAGAAGCTATTAGGGTATTATGCCCAAATTGTAATAAGAAAAAGGGTAGAATTGTTGTCGGTAAAGAAATAGAAGTAGTATAGTCCTTTTAAAAATCCTCAAATTCATTGTTATTTTGACGTTTTTCTCGTTGTTTTATAAAATGAGTCTAAAGATACCTAAAACCCCCGAAAAAGCAAAGCTTTTTAAAGGCATATATACGTATAATTAGTAGAAATTAAGCCCTTTTAGGGTTTTTATACGTTAAAATAGGGGGTGAAAATTAGAATGGCATTAATCGTTAAGAGTGCAATAAGAGACTTATTAAAGGGGCAATGCAATGTCGGCGAGGACTTCCTAAAGGCTTTGGATGCTGATGTTGCTACTTTGGTCAAGAAAGCTGCTGCGAGAGCAAAGGCAAACGGAAGGAAGACACTAAAGGCAAGAGATGCTTAAAACTTACGATTAGAAGTTATACCCTATTTTTTTTCTTTTTTTATTTTTTTGATTCATTTTCTTTGAAATTTTTACAGTAAAATATTTATATATCAACAACGATATATCATTTCTGATATAATGAGAATTCATAAGTTAGTCCCCAGAGGGTTTTTGAGATCATATATCTTAAGATTACTTAAAAATGGCCCTAAACATGGTTATGAAATAATGAAATTGATGGAAAAAGAAACTGATTGGAAACCAAGCCCTGGAGCTGTTTATCCAATTCTACATCAACTGAAAAAGAGGAAATTGATTACCGAAATCAAATCAAAAGGTGAAAAAAAGATTTCTTACAAACTTACAAAAGAAGGGATGACTCTAGCTAACAAAATTGAAAGGGGGAAAAAAGAATTGAAAAAAACAATTCGTAATTTTATTGGAACCATGAGTCAAATAATTGAAATCGATGAATCTGAATTAAAAAGTTTAATGAAAAGACATAGAAAATTTCGAGGGAGTGAGTTCTTTCTTTTACCTCATGGAATAAGAGAGTCCTTGATAAAATCTAGAAACTTAATTATGAAGATTGCTAAAGATAAGTCTAAAGAAAAAAGGTTGAAAAAAATAATTAAAGAAACCTACAAAAAACTTGAAGAACTCGAGGGTGAATGATTTGATAGACCTTGCCATTAAGAATATATTGAGAGTTAAGACAAGGACTATATTGACTACATTTGGTATTCTAATAGGGATTACTGCAATCGTTGCCTTAGGTTCTATTTCAGAAGGAATAAACGCTATGATAAGTGAAGAGTTAGAGTTTTTAGGAGGTACAATTTGGGTTACTTCTGAAGGCGCTGGTGGTTTCATGAGTATGCAATCTGAAATTGGTCAAGAAGAACTAGATGAATTAGAGGATTTTTCAGGTGTGAAAGAAGTAGTACCAATAGGTTGGGTCATGGGTGAAATAGTTCCTCTTGAAGGTGTTGAATACGTCATCGGTGGTATAGATCCTGAAAAACAAGATTTTTTCATCGGAAAGGGGATTGATCTAGAAGCTGGGAGGGGCTTAGAATCAACAGATGAATTCTCAGCTTTATTAGGTTACGTCTATGCCGAAAACAATGATCTTGAGGTTGGTGATACTGTTGAATTAGAGGAAGAAGAATTCGAAGTTGTTGGTATACTACAAGAAATGGGAAATGAAGATGATAATGCTATTATAATCCCCTTACAGACTATGATGGATGTTTATGAAATGGATGATTATTCAGCAGCTTTTGTTGTTCCAGAGGATATTTCAAAGATAGAATTGCTTGCAGAAGATATAGAAGATGAGTTTGTTGATTTAGAAGCGCAAACCACGGCAGAGTTGGCTAATCAAGTTTCTCAAATCGTGGATACTATGAGATTATTCACTCTTGGTATCGCAGGGATATCTGCGATTGTTGGTGGTTTGGGTGTGATGAATACCATGATTATGTCGATTACAGAAAGGAAAAAAGAGATAGGAATAATGAAAGCTGTTGGCGCAACAAACAAGTTCATATTAACTCAGATTTTACTCGAATCTGTAATAATAACCTTGATTGGTGGTATTTTAGGTTTGATATTAGGATCATTGGGAAGTTATTCTCTGAGATTTTTATCTGAAAATTTGGCACACGCAACAGTAACACCCCAACTCGCAATAGGAAGTTTAACCTTTGCTATATTCTTGGGTTTATTGGGTGGATTTTATCCAGCTTGGAAGGCTGCTAAGTTGGATCCAATAGAGGCGATAAGGTATGAATAAACCAATAATAGAAATTGAAAACATTTCAAAGACTTACAACCAAGGAAAGCCAAATGAATTGACAGTTTTGGATAATGTAAACTTAAAAATTAAGAAGGGGGAAATGATAGCTATTTTTGGTCCTTCTGGTTCTGGAAAGAGTACTTTACTACATATAATAGGTTGTTTAGATAGACCAACCAGTGGAAAGGTTTATATTGAAGGAAAGGATGTATCAGGATTGGATGATGATGAACTAGCATTGATAAGAAGAAAAAAGATAGGTTTTGTATTCCAACAGTTCAACCTCATAGGTTCTTTGACGGCTTTTGAAAACGTTGGAATGCCGATGAGAATTTCTAATATAAGCAGAAATAAGGCTAGTAATAGGGCCAGAAAATTATTGAAGTCTGTCGATCTTGGTGAAAGACTGAATCATTTCCCAAGACAATTATCTGGAGGTGAGATACAGAGAGTTGCGATTGCCAGAGCTTTAGCGAATGAACCAGATGTGATATTGGCAGATGAACCTACAGGAAACCTAGATTCTAAAACAGGTGAAGAGATAATTGATTTGATGAGAAAATTGAATCGTAAGGGTTATACCTTTGTTATCGTGACTCATGATCTTGAGATAGCAAAACATGCTTCAAAAAAAATAAATATTAGGGATGGTAAAATTTGGAGGAGGTAGTAATGTTGAAAAGAATAGTTTCATTGAGTTTGATAATTTGTTTGTTACCGACTATTGTATTTAGTATCGAATATGCGGGTGTAAGCGTTAGAACGGCCCATACAGATCCTTATCCAGTAGAACCTGGGAAGAATCTTAAACTATCGATAGAAATCTCAAACACGGGTGCGAGGGAACTGTATGACATTATTTTTGAACTTAAACCGAATTATCCATTTACACCCTTAGAGAACCCAATACAAGAAATAGATATTTTACCAATAGGTAGTTCAAGAGTAATCGATTATGAACTATTCGTCGATGATTCAGCGATTTCAACTGTTTATAAAATACCTGTAGTGATACAATATGACTCAAATGAACTGAAGAAAGAAATCAATTTAAACATAAAAGGAAAATCAGATTTCAAACTTATAGAAATGAAGAGTGAAACGATAAGTCCAGGAGATCAAGCAAACATATCAGTCATAATTAGTAACGTTGGTCCTGGAAAAGCAAGAAGAACTACTGCAACATTTAGTACTATATCTGACTACATAAAACCAATCTTTTCTGGTGGTAACGTATACATTGGTGATTTCAATTCAGGGGAAACAAAAGACATTGAATTCTTAATTTTGGCCAGTTCTGATGCTGAATATGGTGTGTATACAGGGACAGTTGCATTAGATTATCAAGATGAATCTGGGAATGAAACAACCACTAGTTTTGATGTTGGGATACTAGTTAGTGGAGAACCTAAGTTTTCAGTTATCAAAACTGAAGTTAAAATAGAGACTAAAGAGTTGGAGGTAGAATTAGCTAATATAGGAACTGCAGAAGCAAAGGCAATAAACGCAAAGTTGATAATGGAAGGTAAAGTGTTTGACGTAGATTATGTCACTAGTGTGAAGATCGATAAAAGAACGACATTAAAATTCAACCTACCGAGTAGTAGAAGTGGTTTACTCGAGTTATCTTACGAAGGTCCTGACAACAGGGAATTCAGTCAATCAGGAATCTTGACATGGGACATACAATTCACCACTCCAGGATGGATTTGGGTTGTTGTGATATTGGTTGTCGGATATGTAGTCTGGAAGAAAAAGTGGTACAAAAAAATCCTTTAGGTGTGATTTTTTGGGAATAATAGAAGTCAAGAATTTGACTAAAGTTTTCAATAACGATATCAAAGCAGTGGATAGAATAAACTTTGAAATCAAGAAAGGAGAAATATTCGGTTTTCTAGGTCCGAATGGAGCTGGTAAGACAACAATGATAAACATGCTCTGCACTCTTATAAAACCAACTGATGGCACAGCAACTGTCTGTAAATACGATGTAATGAGACAACCAAGTGAAGTTAGGAAATGTATAGGTATAGTTTTTCAGGATTCAAGTCTGGACGATAGACTAACAGCAAGAGAAAATTTAGAATTGCATGCGAGACTTTATGACGTATCAAAATCAAAAAGAGAAAAGAGAATAAATGAAGTTTTAGAGTTGGTTGAACTCAAGGATAGAGCAGATAATGTTGTGAAAACATTCTCGGGAGGTATGAGACGGAGGCTTGAGATTGCCAGAGGTCTGATCCATTATCCAAAAGTTTTGTTCTTGGATGAACCAACCCTTGGCTTGGATCCGCAAACGAGGAAACATGTATGGGACTACATACTCAAACTGAAGAAGAAACAGGAGATAACTATATTCTTAACTACGCATTACATGGAAGAAGCAGATGAGCTTTGTAATCGTATAGCGATAATAGATCATGGAAAAATCATTGCATTAGATACTCCTAAGAGTTTGAAGGATGGTCTTCATGGAGATACGATTATCTTAGATGTAAATGAAAAGGATTTGATGAAAGCGAAGAAAATCTTCAAAGCATCCAAAGTCTTCGACAACAAAATATTACTCTCAGTTAAGAATGCTGGTAAGGATATCAAAGGAATTTTGGATTTAGCGAAGAAAAATAAGATAAATGTTATAGAAGTGAACATCCGTAAACCTACGTTGAATGATGTCTTCTTGAATTTGACAGGAAGGGAAATCAGAGAAGAGTCTGTCAGTTTGAAAGAACAGTTAAAAAGAAGACATTGGAGGTCACATTGAATGAGTGAATTAGAAGCTGTTTATACTGTTTGGCTAAGAGAGATGATAAGGTATTTTAGAGACAAGAGTCGTATAATCAGTTCTTTAGCTATGCCAATATTCTGGTTGTTAATATTTGGGAGTGGAATAAGGACACCTATTGATGGAAACATTGATTATACCTCCTTTATAGCTCCTGGTGTTATCGTTATGGCTATAATGTTTACTTCCACATTCTCAGGAATATCTGTAATATGGGATAGAGAACTGGGTTTCATGAAAGAGATGCTTGTTGCACCAGTTTCAAGAATATCTATCGTTACTGGGAAATCACTCGGTGGAGCAACGAGTGCTTTAATTCAAGGATTACTCATAGTTTCGTTAGTCTTTAGTATTAAAAATTTATCGGGTGAATATTTTTCAGGAGTTAGAATAGATGTTTTTACTGTGTCGATGATGTTACCTTTAATGTTATTGATCGGTCTGGGTTTAGTGGGAATAGGAGTTGCCATAGCCTCTTTACTAGGAAATGTAGAAAGTTTTGGAGTGATAGTGAATTTTATAATAATGCCGATGTTTTTCTTATCAGGAGCATTGTTTCCGATTAATAATTTACCTGAGTGGTTGAGGATTCTAACTTATGTAGATCCTGTGACTTATGCTGTTGAGTTACTCAGGTATGTTATGACTGGCTTTTCAAGCATAAATTTTGTATTGAGTTTTAGTGTTGTTTTTGCGTTTACGTGTTCAATGCTTATGATTGGGGCTTATTTATTCAACAGAAGAAGTTAAAATTTTATTTCTTCTCAATCTTCCACTTTGCTCCTTTCGGGGTGTCTTCGATTATTATTCCAATTTTTCTTAATTTTTCTCTGATCGCATCAGCCTTCTTCCAATCTTTATTTTTACGTGCTTCCTCTCTTTCTTGAATTAACTTTTCAAGTTCTTTGGATAATTCTTTCTCTTCTTCTTTAAACTTCAGGCCAAAAACACCAGAAAATTCTTGAAACAACTCCAAAGATATCTTTAAAACATTCTTATTCTTACCCTTCTCCAAGTATCTGTTTATTTCCTTAGATAATTCATGGAATACTCGTAAAGCAAGAGAGGTGTTAAAATCATCATCCATTGCTTCGATAAATTTTTTCTTTATTTTCGGTAATTTCTTAAGAAGTTTATCATCGAATTTTGTTTTTTTAGTATCGGTAGATTTCAAGTAGAAATGAATCTTATCAAAGGTTTCTTTTAGTTTTTCGTAATTTCTTCTCGCATTCTCAGTAAACTTATCTGTATAATTCAATTTCTTTCTGTAATGAGTGGAAATGAACATATACCTAAAAACTTCTGGGCTGAACTTCTCAACAACATCTTCCAAGGTTAAGATATTACCCAGAGATTTAGACATCTTCTGCCCATTAACGATAAGATGTTCTCCGTGCAACCAGTAATTCACGAACTTTTTTCCTGTGTAAGCTTCTGATTGAGCAATTTCGTTTTCATGATGTGGAAAGATTAAATCTGCACCACCAGTATGTATATCAAAAGTCTCTCCTAGAAATTTCATTGAGAGCGTAGAACATTCTATGTGCCAACCAGGTCTTACGTTTCCCCATTCTGTTTTATAATAAATACCTCTCTTGAGTTCTTCGGTAGTTGACCTTTTCATCAAGGCAAAATCCATTGGGTTATCTTTTTCGTATTCGTCCACATCAATTCTTGCTCCAACCTTAATGTTACTTAAATCTATCTTGGAAAGTTTGCCATAATCTTTGAACTTAGAAATGTCAAAGTAAACGCTCCCTAATTTCACGTAAGCATAACCTTTCTTTACTAATTCTCTAGTTATCTTGATCATATCCTGAATGTGTTCTGTTGCTCTGGGATAGTGAGAAGCTCTCTTTATATTTAAAGTATCTAAACCTTTGAAGAATATTTTCGTGTATTTTTCTGTGAACTCTTTGAGAGAAAGACCTTCTTTCTTAGAATCTCTGATGGTTTTGTCGTCAATATCAGTTATGTTCATAACATATTTCACTTTATATCCGATGTATTCAAGATATCTCCTAATTAAGTCACCCATCAAAAAACTTCTCATATTTCCTATGTGTGGAGGTGCATAAACTGTAGGACCACAAGTATAAATTCTAACCTCTCCTTTAAGAATTGGCTTGAAAATTTCTTTCTTTCTCGTCAACGTATTAAAAACTTTTAAGACCATTTATCCACCTATAGCCCGGGATGGGAGTTGAACCCATTGGCTCTTGGGATAAACCCAATTTGAACCGGTATCTACACATCATTATTCAGCATACCAGTTCTGCAGCCTCGACTCTCTTTTGAGATCGGTCGCATAGCCGTTTCATTCTCACAGTGTTCATCGAATTCTGCCACCCGGGCATTCTTCTTAATAGAGTTTTCTTATAAAGATTAAAAAGTTGATGTTTTGATATTTTCTTATCTAAATATTTCAAAATTAAATTTAATCTTTCTTTCTTATGATGTATTGTCAAATATGGAAGAACAAATTTTTTTAGTGCTTCATTATTTTTTGATGAAACGTTGAAAAACAATCGATGAACTGTAGTGTACTTTTTATTAGAACCTTTCAATGGAAACTTTTGAGTTACTTTAACTAACCCTACACTGCAACTGAAAATTTTCTCAATGCTTCTTTCCAAAATTATCGGTTTCGAACCACAAGTTACTCTTATTTCACATTGAGGGTACTCTGGTCTTTTTATTCTTATATCACCATCTCCATCTATGATACCAGCTAAATATGAACCGAAAAATTTAATATCTTTAAAAAGCCAATTTGGTGGTCTTAACCCTTGTGAAAACTTAATGTCTAATTTTTTAAATTCAGGAAGGAGCATATTTACACTAGTCTGGAATCCGTAAGGATTAGTACCTCCTTTCCTTTTATAAGGAGATACCATTTTATTAAAACGTTTGTTGAAAATTTCTAAGCTTTTATGAAGCATCGAAAGAGACTTTTCCGATACATCCAGACTGAGTCTCCATATTTTTCTCCTTTTAAAATTAAATAATCTAAAACACCCATCTGTTTGTATAACACCTATAAAATAGGCTAAGTCACTCTTCATGAATAACATTATTCTTGTTGATACTATTTCTGACTTTTGGATGAGAGTAGGATTGTGATGAATGTTATTCATGTTCTTCACTCCATTTTTAATCAAATAGCGGAGTTGAAAGATATCTTTCTCCTCCATCCGGTAGTATAGCAACTATGACCTTTCCTTTTCCTAATTCTTTCGCTTTCTGAAGAGCAACGTATATCACAGCTCCTGAACTCATTCCAACCAAAAGTCCCTCTTTCAATACCAACTCTCTAGCAGTCTTAAAAGCATCTTCATCCTTAATTCTTACTTTCTCATAGATCTTTCCCCTATTGTATATACCTGGTCTATACGCCTCTTTCATGTTCTTCATTCCTTGTAATTTGTGTCCTAAATACGGTTCTACTCCTATAACTTTTATATTCGGATTAAATTCCTTCAATCGTTTTGTAACTCCAATTAAAGTTCCGGTAGTACCCATTGCAACGATAACCATGTTCACTTTTCCATCAGTTTGTTCCCATATCTCTTTAGCTGTGATTTCATAGTGAGCTAAAGGATTGTATTCATTATTAAATTGGTCTGGCATAAAGTATTTTTTACCTCCATCCTGTCTTATCATTTCATAAGCCTTTTCGATAGCTCCGTCTGTCCCTAGTTCTTTGGATGTTAATAGAATCTCTGCACCGAACGCCTGTAAAATTTTTCTCCTCTCAATACTGACTGATTCTGGCATGATGAACAATGTCTTATAACCTTTAACGGCCGCGACTAACGCGAGACCGATTCCTGTATTCCCTGAAGTTGGTTCTAGTATTGCCTTATTTTTGGTCAATTTGCCTTCTTTTTCTGCATACTCAATCATGTACTTAGCAATTCTATCTTTTATTGAACCACCGATGTTGAATTTCTCTAGTTTTGCTAATATTGTAGCGTCATTCTTTCCTGTTAGTTTATTTATTTTCACTAAGGGCGTGTTCCCGATTAAATCCAAAGCATTTTTTGCAACTTTCATTCTGAATTACCTTATTTCAATTCTTCCAATGGTATTTTTATCATCTTTTCAATCTTTGATATGTGATATTTACGATTTGATAAGATAATCATGTGTTTAGAAGTTTTTGATGGAAGTTTCTTTCCTGACAGCCCAGCCTTTTTCACATCTTCTTTTGTTATCTTTACATTTTTCTTCCAAGACTTGACGAGTATACGAGAGGATGTATAATCTACCAAAATTACGGGAATCTTGGAATAACCTAATTTTTTTAGGGATCTATATCTGTAATGTCCGTCAAGAATAATTTTCGTTTTTTTATCTGCGGCAATAGGTCGTTTTAAGACTCCATCCTTTTTTATTTGATTTTTAAATTTCTCAAAATATTTTTTATCGACTTTTTCGTGTTCTTTCAAATATTTTAAATCCATTAATTTCGGGGTTGTTTTAAGAGGTAAATGTTTATTCTTAGGAGTAGAAAGAACTGACTTAATCAGCTTTGTTGCAAACTAATTCCCCGGCCATTCGACCCAACCTCGATACGTTAATTTATTTGAATCAGATATTTAAGTTTAACTAAAGTAGCAATTTTTTAAATAATCTATTCAATAAACTCGATGATTGATATGAAAGCTGTAGTGATGTTGTCTGGTGGTTTGGACAGTATTTTAGCAGTTAAGTTGATATTAGACCAAAGAATCGATGTTGTTGCAGTTAATTTCGTTTCACCTTTCCACATATCTAAAGAGAATGAAGTAGAAAAAATAACAAAAAAATTCAACATTCCATTGAAAACTATTAAATTAGGTAAGAATTATCTTAGATGGGTAAGGAATCCAAAGTATGGTTATGGTAAACATATGAATCCTTGCATCGATTGCAGGATTTTCATGTTGAAAAAAGCTAAAGCTTATGCCAAAAAAATAGGTGCTTCCTTCATCTTCACGGGGGAAGTCTTGAATGAAAGGCCCATGACCCAAACTAGACATGCTTTAGATTTAATAGAGAAAGAAAGCGGTTTAAAAGGAAAATTGTTAAGACCGCTATCTGCTAAACTGTTACCAAAGACACAAGCTGAAAAAAAAGGTTGGGTTGATAGAACTAAGTTATTGGATATCAGAGGTAGACAAAGAAATAGACAAATTGAGCTAGCAAAAAAATTCAAAATAAAAGATTATCCTCACCCTGGTGGTGGTTGTTTACTTACCTGCAAAGAATTCTCAGTAAAAGTTAAAGACCTATTTCAACATAAAAGGAGAATAAGTATCGATGATATTAATCTCCTCAAGATGGGTAGACATTTCAGATTCGGTAAAAACAAGATAATAGTTGGTAGAAATAAAACTGAAAATGAACAACTCTTGAAAATAAAAAATAAGAATGATTATTTCATTGAAGTCCCTGATTGTGGGAGTCCCATCACGATATTAAAGGGTCCAAAAACAAAAGAGGCAATAAAAAAAGCTGCTGCCTTAACTGCACGTTATTCCGATTCAAAAGAGAAAACAAATTTAGTTTATTATGGTAAAGAAAAGTTAAACAAGTCAATAACAATTTCTCCCTTAACTATAATGGAAATAAAAAATTTGAGAATTAGTTGACGTTCAGAAAAATTAGGTAGGTATTTAAATCTATTGGTTTAATTTAACTGATATAGAGTGATTACATGGCTGAAAACAATGAAAAGAAGGAGAAGGGTTTGACGGTTAAAATCCCTAAATTGAATCCTTGGATGGTATTATCAGTAATTCTCATAGGAGTGTTAGCATTTGTACTAGCTGGCGGTTGGACTATTACAGGTCAAGTTGTTACACCAGACCAAGAATCAGTCCTGTCAGCTAACGACGCAGCAAACAAGGCTATTGATTTTATAAATAAAAATTTGGTTCAACCTGGAACATCCGTATCATTGGTTTCAGTAGAAGAAGAAAGTGGTGTGTATGAAGTAACAACTTCCTACCAGGGTCAACAAATAACGATTCATGTGACGAAAGATGGAACATACATGTACTTACCACAAGGTATGATTAATTTGGAAGAAACAACTGAAACTACTACGACGACACCAGAAGCGCCAGAAGTTACAAAGAGTGATAAGCCATATGTTCACGCTTTTGTGATGTCTTATTGTCCGTATGGTCTACAATTTATGAAAGCTTATATTCCAGTCATAGAACTTCTTGGAGATAAAGCAAATCTAGAATTAAACTTCGTTCATTATATCATGCATGGAGAAAAGGAAGCAACAGAGAATACAAGGATGTACTGTATACAGAAAGAACAGAAGAATAAATTCACTGATTACCTTCGTTGTTTCGTCGAAAGTGGCGATGCAGAAAAATGCATATTGGATGTAGGAATAGATGAGACTTCGCTTGACACATGCATGCAGGAAACAGACGAGGAGTTTGAGATAACCAAAACCATTGAGGAAAGTGGAGAGACATACCCGCCTTATATGATCGATGCAGTACTTGCACAACAATACGGTGTACGTGGTTCTCCAACTTTTGTAGTAAACGGTCAGACAGTAAGTGTAAACAGATCTCCTGAAGCAATTAAACAAGCAATATGCTCAGTATTCAACAATCCTCCAGATGAATGTGACCAAAAACTCAGTGAAACTGCGGAACAGCCAAGTTTTGGTCCTATGGGTTCAGGCAGTGGCGCTTCATCGAGCGGACAGTGTTAAAGCGTCAGAAAACAAATAGATGAAGACAATATTCTAAATTAATCTCAAAAACCTAAACGCTATTCCACCAACAACAATTGCAAATAATATCTCAAATATAGTAATTAATAATGCCTTTTTCCAACCAATTTCTTTAATCAATGCAGCTACAGTGGCTATACAAGGTATGTACAACATAGTTACCAAAGAAAATATTATCATTTGATCTGAAGTTAGAATTTCTGCAAAGTTAGTGGTTCCGCCACGGGCAGCCAACATAATTAAAGTTAATTCTTTTCTTGGAATTCCAAAAATCAATGCAATACCAGAAAAAGAAGGTAACCCTAACCAATCAACACTTATTGGGTTCATCAGATTTTCTAATAATCCTAACAATCCAGCAACTTCTAAAACTTTGATTAAAAAGCTACAGACTATTATCAAAGGAAATGCTATGTATATGAAATCTTTTATCCTGAACCATGCTTGTTTTAATACAGTCTTCAAGTGTGGCATTCTGTAGGAATGCATCTCCATTATAAGACCAGTAGGCTCTCCTGGTAATACTTTAAAAGCAATTCTACCTAGTATAAAGATAATCATAAGATTAATCGCATACAACAAAAATACCCATTCAATTCCTACGTACCTACCAACTAATCCGAGTATAACAGTAGTTACAGCCGCACAAGGTATCAGCGTAGTAACAAAAATAGCAATCATCCTTTCTCTTTGTGTTTCCATTATTCTGCATCCTAAACATGCTGGCACGTTACAACCATAACCGAGCATCATTGGAATGAATGCTTTTCCATGCAATCCCATTTTATGCATCAAACTATCCATTAAGAAAGCTATTCTAGATAAGTATCCAGAATCTTCAAGAAAACCTAGTATGATGTAGAAAGGAAGGATATAAGGTATTACTATGGTTATACCAGCGACCAAACCTTCGAACATACCAAATGCTAGTTTACTTGTTGTTTCGTTTCCAAAATATTCTTCAAACATAGGCTCGAGATTCATAAAAACATTGACTAGAATATCTGAAAAGAAATTACCAATATTAAAAACTATGAAAAATAGAGATAATACCAATAAAATCATTATTGGATAACCCCAAATCTTGTGAACAGTTAATTCATGGAGTTTATCCGAAAGTCTTACTTTAGGTTCTTTAAAAACAACACACTCTCTAACAATATCGTTTGCTATTTTGTAACGTTCACATGCAATAATGGTTGATCTAAAGTGATCATGAATGCATTCGATTTTTTTTGCATGCTTTTCAGCGATTTTAATAATTTTTGGATCTATCGCTTCGATCATTTTCTTAATCTCTTCATCTCCTTCCATAAGTTTTATCGCTAAAAACCTTTTTGGATAGTCTAAGTCAACATTATCCAAATGCTTGATGATTTTTTGAATCTCATTTTCAACCTCTTTTCCATATTTTATCTTCTTTGGTTTTTTGTATCCTTTTTTCACCAATTTTATGGATTCGTCTATCAGATCATGAACTCCCTTGCCTTGAGTTGCTATAACAGGAATTACAGGAATGCCCAAAAATTTCTCGAGTTTTTTTATATTGATCGATATTCCTTTCTTTTTCACTAGATCCATCTGATTCAATGCTATAATCATTGGCCTTTCTAATTCAAGCAACTGAAGAGTGAAAAATAAGTTTCTCTCAAGAGCTGTAGCATCAATAACGTTAATTACAACATCAGGTTTTTCTTTTGCTATGTATTCTCTCGAAATTAATTCTTCTATTGAAAAGGTAGATAGAGAATAGATTCCAGGGAGATCTATAATATCAATAGTGTAGCCTTCATGATAGAGTGTACCTTCTGCCCTTTCAACTGTTTTCCCAGGCCAATTACCGATATGTTGATGTAATCCTGTCAGATGATTGAATATGACAGATTTTCCGACATTTGCGTTGCCAGCTAAAACAATAGTCAATTTTTTCTCCATCTATTTCCTCTCAACTAAAATCTTCATAGCAATTCCTCGACCTAATGCCAATTTAGAACCCCTTACAGAAATTTCAATTGGACCGAAGAAAGCTGAATTTGTGACCGATACTTCTGTTCCAGGCGTTAACCCCATATCTGAGAGTCTTTGAATAACACCACGTCCTCCTTGAATGGAAACGATCACCCCTCTTTCTCCTCTCCTAAGGTCTAGAAGAGATATTAAATCTTTCATAACATCAACTCACAAATAAAATAATTTTAAGTACCATTAATGTATGCACATTTTATATTTTATTTTTTCTCCTTCCGAGAAAATTCACCCCGTTCATTATTTCTGAAAAAATTATTAAATAATCTAGAATTTAATATAGTCATGAAAACAGAATTAAAGATAATTTTCTGATTGATTAAATGCCCAAAGTCATTTTAAAAGTAAAAAACTTGAATGTAGAACTTGATGGAGAAGAAATAATTAAAAATCTAACTTTTGAAGTGAAAGAAGGGGAAGTTCTAGTGATTTTAGGTCCTAACGGAGCGGGAAAAACAACACTATTGCGAACCCTTTTGGGATTTTTGCCTTATACAGGAAAAATTCATTGGAGTAAGAGAGACATTAGTTATCTCCCTCCTCAAGAATTGTTCCAAAGAAAAGATCTTCCACCCTTAAGTATAGAGGAATTCTTTAAGTTTAAAGGAGTTTCTAACGAAAAGATTTTAAAAACTTTAAAATCGGTTGGATTGGATTCTTCCCTACTTAAGAGAAGATTTGGTACCCTATCTACTGGTCAATTTCAGAGGATGATAATTGCTTGGGCTTTGGTCGATGATCCTTCAGTTTTACTCTTTGATGAACCGACCTCTGGTATTGATGTGGGAGGTCAAGAGACTATCTATTCTCTTTTACATAAGTTTTGGGAAGAAAGAAACTTAACCATTTTGTTGGTCACTCATGATTTAAGTATCGTTTGGGAACATGCTAATAATGTGTTATGTTTAAATAAAAAGAAATTATGTTATGGCGTACCAAAAGAAGTCATTACGCCAAAAAGTTTAGAAAAACTTTATGGTTCGGGAATAAAATTTTATAAGCATAAGCACAGATGATTGTATGCAATTTATTTTAGCTTTAATAATGGGAGCTTTTATTGGAGGAGCAGCAGGTTATTTAGGTTCTTTAATGTTGTCAAAAAGAATGGCTTTGGTAGCTGGTCCTCTTGGACATTTAACTTTACCAGGAATTGCTTTGGCTCTTATCTATAATTTTGATGTTTCCTTAGGTGCTTTTCCTTTTGTTGCTTTAGGAATAATTTTGATTTGGCTATTTGAAATAAGAACAAAATTACCGATGGAGGCTCTAACGGCTATTGTCTTTGCTTCTGGAGTGGCAATTACTTTTTTATTTCTTCCCGAGGAAAAAACTGTACCTGCTTTAATTGGTGATATATCTCAAATATCTCTTACTACAACGACAATTACTGTCGTTTTATCTTTAATCATTTTCTTCATAACTAAAAGAATTTTTTCAAAAATGGTTCTTACTAGTATTTCTGAAGACTTGGCTAAAGTAGAAGAAATTAATGTAAAAAAATATAATTTTATCTACTTGGCTTGCATTGCATTGACAGTGGCTTTGGGGGCAAGGATAGTAGGAGGGCTTATGACCGCTGCTTTGGTTGCTATCCCAGCTTGCACAAGTAGAAATTTAAGCAAAAATCTTTTTCAATATTCTTATGGAGGAATGTTAATAGGAAGTTTAGCTTGTGTTCTAGGGATTATCGGTTTTAAATTGACTAGTATTCCAGCAGGTCCTTTGATTATTATAACAAGTACCGTATTCTTTTTAATCTCGTTAATCTTTAAGAGATAAATTCAAGTTTCTTCCAATCTTGTCTTAATACTTCTTTCATTCCAGGATTGTATAGAGCAGAAGCTGGATGATACATAGGGATAATTTTTGCTTGCAACAAAAGATTACTAACTTGAAACATTTTTCCATGAATCTTTCCCATGCTTTGAATTTTAAGTCTAAATTTTTGGAAAATGTAAGAAGTTGCCACATTACCTAAAGTAATAATGATTCTTGGTTTTATGATTTCTATCTGTCTATCCAAATAAGGTGTACATGTTTTAATTTCTTCTTCAGTTGCGAGATTTTTTGGAAGATAACACTTCATGATATTCGTGATATAAACTTCTTCTCTCTTTAAACCTGCTAATTCAAGTAGTTCATCCAAAAACTTTCCAGCAGCTCCCACAAACGGTCTTCCTTGTAAATTTTCATGATAGCCAGGACCTAAACCGATAAGCATAACTCCAACATCAATATTACCTTCTCCAGGAACTGAAAATTTTCTTGTCTTATGAAAGGGACATTTTGTACATGTTTTTATTTCAGTTTCAATCTCTTTCAATTTTAGAGCTTTTACAGAATTAACACTCATATTAGGCCTTCTAAATATTTTCTAAGTTTTTTACTTTTTTGGAAATCTTCAACTTCTTTCAAAACCTCATTCATATCTTCTATTCTCATACACCCTTCATTTTAATTTTTTGAATATGTTTATTATTTCATCAACAACTTTAGAATCTGTTTCAACGACAGGTATAAGATTAACGATAGCATAAATAACTTTCTTATCATAAGAAATCTTTCCTAAGAATTTTTTTTCAGACCATTTCTCAATTTCTTCTGAAAGTTTAGGATTTATGTCCCATTTATTTATCACGATACCATAGCTTATATTGAAGTGATTAATAACTTCTAAGATTCTTTTCAAATCTGAGAATCCTGAAGGAGTTGGTTCAGTTATCAAAACAGCATAATCACATCCCCTCACTGATGCTATAACAGGACAACCAATACCAGCAGCAGCATCTAAAACCATTACATCATGCTTATATCCTTCAGCCTTCTTTCTCAACTGTTCAACTATTTTTCCAGATCCAGCTTCACCAGGATAGAGTTGAGCTGAAACTAAAGGAAAACCATACTTCGTTTTTTTTGATCTTAACTCTCCATTCTTAACTGGTTTGAGTTCTATAGCATCTGGATAAACTATTTTGCAAGCCCCACACCCCTCACATAAAAATGGATTGATACTATACATACCATCTACTTTTTTTATTGCACGAAACTTACAAATTCCCAGGATTTTATTATCTAAACCTTTTTGATTGATTATCCTTGCCTTTTCTGAAGTCGATATCTTTTCACTCTCATCATAATCTGTAAACCCTAACCATAGTCCAAGATTGGGTGCATCCACGTCACAATCGCAAGCAACTATTTTTTTGGTCTTTGAGAAAAGTAGAGCTAAAGAACTGGCTAGCATACTCTTACCTACTCCTCCCTTTCCCGAGCCAACTACTATTTTCATATGAATTCACTGCCTTTCTTGCCTTCTTTACATGCTTCTTCTAATTCTTTCAGTTTATCTTTATTTTTTATTATATCTTCAACAGTATCATACTCACCAGTTTCTATCTTGACATTGTTCGATCTGAATAAATCAACTGCCCTTGGTCCCATTCCAACAGCAAAAACAACATCAGGCTTATATTTCAACATATCTTCTGCTAATCTACTTTTCCCACCAAACCCTTCTTTCATAGTTTCTATTATCTCTAGTCTGTCTTTTTCTGAATCATACAGAGCGAAATAAGGAGCCCTACCGAAGTGAGGAGATACTCTCGATTCTTTACCTTTATTCTCTAAAACTGGAATTAGTATTTTCATTGTCTCACCTCATTTTCTTAATTTATCCTCCAACCAACCAATTTTTACATTATCTCTAACATCAAATTCAGGAACATAAGGTTTGATATCCAATAGTGGTGTACCATCAATCACATCCATTCCTTTAACTTTTAAGATATTTCCTTTTCTTTCTAACAATTTTACAATAGATATTCCAATGTGATTTGGCCTACGAGGACTCCTAGTTGCAAAAACACCACGTAATTCTTTATCTAAGAATGGTCTAACATTAAGTGAGTAACTTTTTGACAAGTGAAAATAATAGACTATAATTATATGAGAAAATCCTTCAATGTCTTTTAATCCATCTTCATATTCTTTAAAAACCTCTACTTCACCAATCTTTTCTGATCTATAAGATTGACATGGTATATCTTCTAAATTTTTGAAAGGTGAATGAATTATCCCTATAGGTTTTAATTCTACTTTCACATAATCTCCTCTCAAATCCTTTCACAATCTTTCTTATTCTCAAAATAATGGAAATGACTTTTGCAGTTACAATCGCTACAACCAAACCCATTTATGGATTTATCGGCAAATCGTTCTAATTTTCTTGATATGTCACATTCCCTTCTCTCATCGCTGTTAATAGTGATTATATTAAAAATCGAAGTGTTTGGATTGACAAGGAAATAATCGATATGCCATTTTAGTCTTCCTTTCTTTTTTTTGTTCAATTTTTTATGTCGACCAATCCTATTTTCTAAGTTGATGCTCTTGCCGAGAGCAGAACCAACATAACAATAATAACCTTTCGGAAAATTTATAACGCCAAGTTTTCCTATCCTTATTCTTGAGTCTTCTTTAAGTTTTGTAATCAAAACGTAAGTTCCTTTCATATTAATTTAACCATCCTTTTCAAGTCTTTTTCACAGTATGCTTTAACCAATTCTTCAGAGTAAGGAATTTCTATTGAAATATTCGTCTTGAATTTGCTAGCAATTTTTTCTATTTCTTTTCTATTTCCTACATCAGCCTTATTTAAAACGATCTCCGATGGAACTTTTAATTTCTGAAGAAGTTCAAGTATCAAACTTAAATCATGTGCCCCCAAGGGAGTAGGTTCTGTCACAGCATAAGCTTTATCTACATCTAATAAAGCTTGTATGACACTACAGTGAGTTCCAGGTGCAGTATCAAAAATTATATAATCAACTTTTTTATTTTTTGCGAACTTGATCGCCCTTTCTTTAACTTCAAATACTATAGGTCCAGTTTCAGTAATTCCAGGTTTAGACCTTCCTGTAACGAGCCAAAAATTCTCATTGACTTTATTAACAAAGGACTCACCAGCCTTTTCTTTCTTAGTTTTTATCGCCTTGGTAGGACAAACAATCATACATGCTCCACAAGCAGTACAGAGATCGTAAATAAAAATAGGGTGCTTGTCTTTAACCCAAAAAATTGCATTTTCTCTACAAGTCTTAGAACACAATCCACATTTTATACATTTTTCTTCGTCTAACTTAGGATATTCTTGGTATAATGGTCTTGGGTTTTTTAGTTTTTGATCCAAAATTAAATAATCGTTGGGACATTCTACATCACAATCACATAGAACGACTTTTTTATTCTTTGATAATTTAAAGGCTAGAAGAATCGCAAAGGTTGATTTACCCACTCCACCCTTCGCTCCGGTAGATGCTATCTTTTTCAAGACTCAGGCCTCCTCCTCAATACTTCTGATACATCGAGAATTTTAACTTTGGGTTTTTTAGCTTCGTAAACAGAAATTGCATTTAATCCTTTAAATTTTAATTTTATTTTTGCTATCTCTTTCTGGGTAAGTGGTTTTATAGGACAAGGTCTTAGTGGAGTATCAATCTGAACTTCATCTGGTTCTATCTCTCTAGCCAAATTCGCCATTTCTGAGGCATAATTCTTGTTTTTATCGATGAACATCATCTGGAGAGCAAACTTTCCATTAAATTCTTTTCTAACAGTTTTAATCCCATCTAATACTTTTTCGAATGTTATCCATTTAACAGGTCTGTTTATTTCTCTGAAGAGTTTTTCATTAGGAACGTCTAACTTCGCAACTATAACATCTAATTTTGATAGATTATTTCTAACTTCTCTTTTTGAAAAAAGTGAGGAATTTGTTAATATCGCAATAGGTAAATTACTAATTTCTCTTATTATATCAATCGCTTCTCCTAGATTTGACGCTAATGTTGGCTCACCCATTCCGGAAAAAGTGATGAAATCTGCTTTTACTTTATTAATTACTTCTTCAAGATCTTTCTCAAATCTTTTTATACTCACAAATTTCTGTAATTTGGATGTTTTATTTTTTGTTCCACCTAGTTGACAGTAGACACAATCAAAAGAGCATGTTTTCTCTCCGGTTATTAAGTCAATACCTAATGACCTTTCTAAACGCCAAGAAGGTACAGGTCCATAAACGGTTTTCATCTAATCTAACTCTTACATACTATCGAGATGCTCTTTTAATCTTGATTCCAAGACAGGAATCGGCTGAACACCGATAATTCTATCGACAATTTTACCGTTCTTAAAGATGAGTAGATTAGGTATAGCCATTACATCAAACTTTTTGGCAGTTGCCATGTTTTTACTAACATCTAATTTTCCAAAAACAATCTTCCCTTTGTATTTCTTGGCTAGTTCCTCTATCATAGGGGCTATCATAAGACAAGGGGCACACCAAGCAGCCCAACAGTCGATCATAACAAGAGGATACTTATGTATTATGGAATCAAAATTTCTATCTGTTACCTCGATTGGCTTGTCTGAATATTGAGATTTTTTCATCATTTCCTTGAGTTTTCTTTTCTTTATTTCTTCTAATTCATCCATCATCTCACCATCAAATGATTCTATGTGTTATCGTTTTTATCATTGATGAATTTAAATTTAATTTCAACTCTTTTCCCTACATTCTCAGCAAAGAAATCCCCAAGCTTTCCTTCATCATCCTTGCAACCAAAATGTTCATACTTCTTCCCATTTATGGTAACAATTTCTGAAAAGATTCTTGCTTTGAAGGAATGATCTCCTTTTCTTAACTTTAATTCTTCATCTTGTGTATAGTCTAAATCATTTTTCAATGCTATTATCGCTTTCTCTATTTCTTTTCCAAGGTATGCTGCATGATCCAGCCTTGATATCAATCCTTTCTCGATGAGTTTCTGGAGTATCTGAGACGTATTTATTCCCGAGAATGTATGCTTCCTTTTATTGTCTTTATAATACCTTACATAAACCTTCTTTCTCAAAGAGATGGGTCTTATAGTAAAATAACCTTTTGGATCTTGCTTCCATGTTAATTTGATTTTGGATGTATCTATCGCATTATTGAGCTCCTTTACTAATTTACTATCAATCATTTTTTCATTAGTATCCATTCATATTCCCGTTCTCTAATGTTTTTGAAATGAAAATTAATATTTAACTTATTATATGTTTAATGAGAATATTTCTTCTCACCAGCAAGTATTGCCACATCAAGACAATTCTCTTGGGGCACGAGAGGACAGGCGTACTTTTCATTATATGCACACCATGGATTATAGGCTTGATTAAAATCGAGTATCCATTTTTCATCGGTAAGATGTCTCCCAGGCTCGAGATCGAGATATCTTCCAGCACCGTAAGTTTCTTTGCCAGACGTTGAATCCCTGAAAAGAATAAAAAGTCGGTCCTCTTTAGGATCGCTCTTAAAAGCCTGAATTATGCACTCCTTACCATTGATCTTGAATCGAAATTCGCCCCATCGGAGGAATTCACGTTCATTCCCTTTTGTGTCTAACATCTTCACAATATTCTTTTTCTCATGCTCATGAAGTTTGAGTTCGAACCTATAGTCTGGATCAATACGATAATAATCAAGCCCTTTAAAGATCCTAAGTTCTTCAAAAGGTATTGGTGAATGAGGATGAACTCTAAAGAATGTATCCTTCCCTTTTCGTTCTCTCTTAAGATGCTCTATCCATTCAGAAGTTTCCATAATAACCTCGAGTTAATCTAATCTCCTAAGTATCATCTCGAATTTTTATCTGCAGGTTGGACAGGTCCCTCCTGAGCCTGTAGTACTGCTCACCATACGATTTTTGTCATAAAGTTTTACCCAACACTCTTGACAGACCATGATTTGGCCCAAGTCCTTATGATTAGCTGAGTATAAACTTAGATCATTGCCGGTTTTTCCACAGAGTCCACATTTTTCCATCTTTCTCACTTCTTCTCAAAATACTCTATTTTAAAATCTTAAATATTTCACTTTGAAATTCAAGATTGTTTTCTCCTTGAATACGATAATATGTTGAATTTTCCTGATTCTTCTATGCTTATTTTATGTTCATCGTATCCTGCTCGTTTCATAAATTCAATGAGCTCCTCTTTTCCATAATATCTTTCCCTTACACCTGTATCTGCTCCCTTTTTCCAGTCTATGATTATTATCTCTCCATTAGGAGTCAATAACCTCTTGATTTCTTTTAATGCTTTAACTGGATTAGAGAATTCGTGCAAACTCCTGACAGAGTAAACAAAGTCAAAGGAATGGTTGCTCAAAGGAATATCTTCAGCTTTTGCATCGATACATTTTATCCTGGAACTATAACCCTTTCTCATCATGTTGTTTCTAGCATATTCAACATATGGGTCCGTGCACCATAATTCCACAAACTTATTCCTTTTTGCTATTTTAATGAGCAGATTCCCATCTCCACAACCAACATCGAGGATTTTACGATGACTTTCTCCTTTTTTCAGAATGAAATCTTCTACCATATATTCATCGCTTTTCAGCATCTATAACCACAAACCCTCCCTTGCCATATCCTTTCATTGGTTGTTGTATGTTTTTTATTTTGTCAGGGAAATTAAAGATAGTTTGATAAGTCTCAAATTTTTTAAAGTTAACTTTCTTTAAAAAATCAATTACTTCTGAGGGGGAGAAAAGTGTAGCCTCCCTGTAGAAAGGATGACCTCCAGCCTTTTTCTTCTGATACAATTTCCCTAGAAAACTATTCTTATCTACAATTCCTATAATAATTTTTCCTTTTTGCTTTAACACCTTCTTAGCTTCAAAAAGAGCCTTCTTAGGATCATGAAGAAAACTTAAACTTATGACCATTATCAAATAATCAAAGATTTCATTTTTAAATGGTAAATTTTCTCCCACAGCTAACGCTACTTCAACCCCTCTTTGATGGCTAATTTTTAAGCTTTCTTTGGCAGGATCTATACCGAAAGGAATATTTAGAACAGAAGCGAATCTTCCTGTACCGACTCCTACCTCTAATCCCAGTCCTTTCTTCGGTATTAGTTGCTCAATGACATTAATTTCAGAAAGATAAGCGAATTTACACTTCTCATACCAATTATCATACTTTCTCACAAGTTTCTTTGTATTAAAGGCAGAATGTATAAAAGTATTGACAAGACTTTCTTCGTTCATTTTCATCCTCAAAGTTTAATTCTAATTTTACTTCCACTAGTCTTGCTCAACATAATTTCTAAAGTTTTAATACTTTTTTTAAATACAGTCTGAAGATTATCTCTCTCTTTCTTCAACTTATCCAACCTTCTATTTAAAATCTTAAATTTTTTATCTACATCTTTTTTCTCATCTTTAAGTCTTTTAAGAACTTCTTCATTCTCAGAAGAAATTTTTTTAAGCATATTCTCTAGGTTTCCTTTCTCTTGTTTTGAGCTCTTGTATTCATCAAACTTTTTATTCAATTCGTCTTCAACAAATTTTAAAAATTCATTTAACCTTCTATTCTCATCCTCATTAAGTTTAACACTCTTGAATTTAATTAGATCCATCATTTTCCATAAATTTTCGTTGATATTTTCTAAAGGGTATTCCATGAAATTTTGGAAGAACTCAAAGATTTTCTTATCTCCCTTTGAATGAAGTAATTTACTAATGGGTCTTCTTGCTCTCGAAAGGCTTATTCTTAAATCTGAATCAATCATCCCAATCCTGGAATTCAAAGAATCAATCTGACCCTTAAGTTCCAGAACTTTTTTGAAATCAACTCTAGATTCCCTATTCTCAAGATTCTCAGTCTTTTCTTCTAATAATTTTTTTGTATCTTCTCTCTGTTTAGTCACTAATTCGATTTTCTTTCTTAGATCCTCAATCTTTTTCATCAGTTCTTCAACTTCCCTGTGTTTCTTTAAAGCATTCTGAAGATGATTTACCACACTATATTCAGTGTATCTCATCGCAAGAATCTTCTTCAGATTGCCCACATCTTTTAAGAAAGAATTCAACAACTCTATGGTTACTTTACCATTTTCATATTTCAATACTTCGTGTTGAGTTCGTGCAGGAATCTTCACTATTTTATCGATTATATAAAAAGTATCAGTATAGAATTGTTGAAAAGAAGAAATATTGAATTCATCTATCTTTTTTATTTTTTCTAGGTTTTTTCTTACAAGGGGTGTAAATTTCTTTTCACCCTTATTCTCTAAGTTTTCAAAAGCCTTTTTAATTTCCCCAAGCCTTTCCATTAGTTTTTCATAGTTCTTCTTTAGTTTGTCATAATATTCAGAAATTTCTCCTTCATTCCTTAGTTCTTCCATGTAATTTTTGATCGCAGAAAATTCAATGGTTTCGATTTGTCTTTTCTTTTCCTTGCCAAAGAAAGGAAGATTAATTTTTATTTTTATTCCTGACATTTTCCATCAGATTCTTTAATTTTTCCTCAAGCTTTTGAGTGTTATAATTCCCCACTATCCTGTCTTGTATTTTACCATCACAAAAGAACAAAAGTGTGGGAATAGATTTTATGTCGAATAAATTTGTTAGTGCTTTATTTTTTTCTACATCACATTTTAAAAATCTTATTTTTCCCTCATATTTTTTTGAAAGTTTCTTGAATGTTGGAGCAAATGCTAAACAAGGGGCACACGATTTAGCCCAGAAATCAACAATTACAGGTACATCGGAATACAGAATCTCTTCTTCAAAATTTTCTTCGTTGACATTGATAACCATTTTTTTTCACATTTTCATTGCATATACTTTAAAACAATATCTCCTTCTTTAACTCCCATATCATAGGCTATAATCCTACATTTAGCTATTAGCATGAAGAATATATAATTAAATTGACTTAAGCCCTCGTAATTTGCCTGTCCCTTAGCAATAGTTATATCATGATCTTTTATCCACGAGTTAACCTCTTTTGAATTCAATCTTGGTCCAGTATTTGGGTCTCCATTGCTTGTCGTCCTAAATTCAACGTTTAGAATTTTATCCATACCTACATATTTTGCATCTTCAAGTGTTGTGTCGTTTATTATAGGACTGCCCTTAACGATTATCGTAATCTTGAGGTTTTGATTAATTCCTATTTTCTTTCGCAAGTCCAAAATGGTTTCTATTAGGAGTTTATCGAATACTATCTCTCCACAATTATCAGTAAAATACAAAAGACTCTTAGCATTTTTTATTCTTTCTTTAAATTTTTGATAGTCATCCACAACAAATTTTTTATTCAAAACATCTTTGATAGTATTTTCAATATTGAAACTACCTTCACTTTTTGGACCAAAATCTATGATGTTTCCACCTATCGCTATTCTAATAGCTGTATTTAAAGGATCTAAACTCTTGCTTACTTTCTCTTTCATCTTGGGATATAGTTTTAATGCAACATCATTGTATTTTTTCTTCAATTCTTTGTACGGATCTTTAATTCCAGTTTCTTCCCTGACAATCTTGTGTACGGTGTATGCTAATTCTAGTGGTGACTTTGACCAATCTATTTCGATAAGAGCTTTTAGGATTTTTCGTAATACCTTTTCTTGTATCTTTTCATCTTGAATGTTCATTCTTAAACTCTCTAGTGCCTGTCTTTGAAAACATGGAATACAATCTAAATTCATTTTCATTTTAAATCCTCTCTTATTTTCCCGTTTGGCAACATGTTATCTGGATGCGGTATTGCTTTCTCTTCCATTTTATATCTCAAACAACTCTTGTAATTACCCTTACAATAGTTTTCAATCCATTTCTTTTCTAATTTGTCCTCTTCATAAAATCTTTTTAATGGACAAATTTCAAACCACTTACAAGTTTTACTCATTCATATCAAAGATGTTTCTATCAAGAACTATATCTTAATTATTTTTCCAACTCCTGCTTTTATAAAATCGTTTCCATATTCTTCTTCGAATGCCCTTATAGCTCTATCTCCTGTACAATGACAAGGAGCAGTCTTTTTAACTCCAAATTCTCTGAAACTTTCTACAATATTTAGGATTTCCTGATCACTTGCTCCACCCAAATGAAATCCTCCAGTAACAAGATAAACATTTTCTTTTGTTATTTCTTTGGACTTTTTCACTATATTTACGATTCCAGGATGAGCACAGCCTGTTATAATCACTAATCCTTTTTCTGTCCTTATAATCAAAGATTGTTCTCTTATCCAAGTTCCTAACTCACCAGTAGAATAAACACCATCCCAGATTTTTATTGAATCACTTACGTCAACAAAATTTGCTCCGTATGATTTTATTTCCTCTCTAAAACTGCTAGGAAATGATTGAGGAATGTATATTGTAAGATTGGGATTTACCTTTAATATTCCAGATAATCCTCCTGTATGGTCCCCATGGATATGTGACAGAACTATTATATCTATCTCTTTGGGATTTATTTCTAATTTTTCCAGATTGCTCAATAAAGTAGGGCTATCTCCACCAGTATCGAATAAAAGATTCTTATCTTTGATCTTAACCAAAGAAGAAAAACCAAATCCCGTACTTAGTCTTTTATCGTATTCATAGTTATCATAAACTATCGTAATCGTTAGATTGGAGGAGGTTTCATTATCAACTATTGGCATCAACTTTTCACCCATATCTTTCAGGTTTTGTAAATAAAAACTTATCAATAAGATTAACAATAGTATTGTCAACAATACAACATCTTTTTTCATTCAGGCCCTTTTTTATTCTATGGTCTTTTACCTCTACCGAGACCCATTGCTTTACCAGGTCCGAAACCAACAGTAGGTGCTTTCGTTTCTTTTACTTCCCCCTTTAAATATTTTTGAATAGCTTCTTTTACAGATATTCCACCGACACCTGTCAAAATTTTAATTCCAGTTTGAGATAACACAGCATATGCATTTGGCCCTATATTACCAGTTATCAATACCTCTGCACCTTTATTTGCAATTATTTGTGCTGCCTGAATTCCCGCACCACCCATAGCATTAACACCTGGATTTTTTATTGCTTCATGTCCTTTAATTTCGTTTCCTTCTACTTCTACAATCAAAAAGTATGCGCATCTACCGAATCTAAAATCAATCATGGCATCCAGATTATCTTCCGTTGCAGATACAGCAACTTTCACATCAACACCCCCGACTAATCATCTCAAATGTTTTTATATGGGATTTTTATTTCTTAAATCAATCACCTTCTATCTCTGCCACCCCTGTAACCTCTTCTGCCATATCCTCTGGTGGGAGTAACTTCTTCAATTTTTGACACTTCCTCTACTTCTTCTTTAGTTGGTTGACCCAAATGCTCCAATTCATTTTTCATAAACTTGTCAACAACTTTCCTGACCGTTTTTCCTTCAGCCTTATAGACATCGACTAAATGATCTCTCAATGTATGGAAGGATATTCCACCCATCTCTCTAGTAATTAATGCATCAATTTTTTCTTTAACGATGAAATTGACAGCACCAAACCCAGCTTTAGCCAATTCCTTCTTATGAGGATTCTCCTTAACTTTGGTAAATTTGACTTCTCCCTTCTTTTTGTCTATAGCCACAAAAATGAAATAATTTGCTCTCCCAAATTGATCCATGATTTCTGAATCTAATCCTTTATCCTGTTTTATAGGTATAACCAATTTCTGCTCTTCAGCCTCATAAGGCTCTACATGAACTGTGAAAGAATCTATTTCTTCTACCTTTACTTTAATATTATTTTCTATGTTGTCAGCTATTTCATGTGCTCTTTTGACATCGACGCACTTCCTAATTTTTACTTTGACCTCACCAAAAATAAATGGTCCAGCTTTTCTCAACTTTAGGTTTTCAAATCCCTCAATTCCAGCGATTAAATTTATTATCTCTTTAACTTTATTTTCTATATCTCTACTAGGACTGACATCCATCAATGAAAAAATACAATCCTTTATGGTAAAAATTCCTACTTTAAAAATTATAAGAGAAAAAAAGATAGTGATTATGCCTTCTACATAAGGAACTTTGTAGAATGTCAACAGTATCGCTACAAAAATAACGAGTGATGAAAATACATGTGTTGTTCTTTCTTGAGAATTTGCGATCAATGACTGAGAGTTTATTTTCTTTCCTATTTTTTTCATATACTTTGCCAAAAAATAAGAAACTATCGATGAAACCAAAGCTATACCTAACGCTTGGAATGGCATAACCAATTCAGACAACGTAAAAAGTCTTGAGTATCCTTCTATTAGTAGTTCGAACGCTGCGTATAAAATGAATCCTGAAATGAAAAGAGTAGCCAAACTCTCCGCTTTGTAATAGCCGTAGGGAAATTTTTTATCTGGTTTCCTTTGTGAAATTCTCAAACCAAACCAAGATGCAAAGCTTGCCGTTAAATCAGTAGCATTATGTAAAGCATCCGTTATCAAAATTATACTTCCAGATAGAAAACCTACTAAAGCTTCTGTTAATGTCAATAAAAAAATTGTTATAGTACTGATTCCTGCAGCTTTCTCCCCCTCTTTCAATTTGCTTATTTTTCCTTCTTTCATATTTCTCATTTCTATCGAAATTTTAGGATAACCTTTAACGTTTTCTTATCATCGGGCTTCCACATTTTGGACATTTCATTTGATAACAGGGGACTCCTCTTGAGTGAGGTGTTGAATAACTACACTTCGGATTAGTACATACACATCCCCCACCTGGCCCTAGCCCAAAACCGCCCATTCTGCCTCTTCCACCACCTCTGCCTAACCCTCTTCCTGTTCCTGGACCTTGACCAGATGGCCCTGTTCCATTCCCGAGCGGTATTTTAATCACCTCCCTATATATATTATCTTCTTTGAACTATGAAAATAATAAGAATATAGAAATATTTCCAGTAAATTGACTAATTTTATTTCTTTAGTTCTTCAAGTCTTTTTCTTATAGATCCCATCTCATCTTCTAAAGCTTTTTTCTCTTCTTCCAAAGCCTTTAATTCCTGTTGTAAAAATTGTGTTTCGTCCTCCTTTCTAATTTGTGGTTGAAATCCAATTGATACTGGAGGGACTGGCATAGGCTGTGCTGGATAATATGATCTTGGATAATATGGTGTTGGATAATATGGTGCCCATCGTCTCCAACCGAATCCTCTCCCCCAACCTCTACCGAATCCTCTTCCACGTGCAAAACCTCCTCTCGGGAAAGGATTCATGTAACCTGGAACTGGAAACCCTGCACAAAAACCTGCACCTCTTCCAGTCATGGGACCCATTCCTGAAGGACCTGTTCCATCTCCCCATGGCATTATTTTCACCTCCTAATTATGTGCAATATCACGCATTAATTATGTGCAATAACAAATATTTAAATCTTTCGATTTCAAATAAATCATTATGCCAAGATGGAGATGGGGTCGTACAAGACGAGGACCGGGAAGGCCTTTTTCTGAGTTATTTTTACCTTCAACTCCAAATGTAAAAGAATTTATTCCAAATCCTTGTTTGAATCCACAACCAATAGAATTAACTTTTCCTGAATACAATGTTTTGAAATTAATAGATCTAGAAGATTTAACACAGGGGGAAGCAGCAAAAAGAATGAATACCTCTAGAGGAACCATATGGAGATTGTATCAATCTGCAAGAAAAAAGATTACCCAAGCTTTAGATGAATCTAGACCTCTAATCATCTCTCAAAAAGGCGAAGTAGAAAAAGTTTAACTTAAATTATTTCTATTCTCTAATCAAAAATTAGATTATAATTGAAAAGAATATCTATGATAAGTGATAATATGATTGTTGTTAAACGAAGTTTAATCAAAAAGATATACAAACCAAGAAAAAAATGGAGTCATAAAGGAAATTTTGGAAGCCTTTTAGTAATTGGTGGTAGTAGAAAATATTCTGGATCACCAGCTTTTAATGCACTTTCAGCTTATAGATCTGGTGCTGATTTAGTTACTGTTGCTACGCCAACAAGAGCTGCTGACATAGTAGCTTCGTTTTCCCCAGATTTAATTACTTACCCTTTAGAAGGAGATTATCTGAATGAAAAGCATTTGGATGATATTTTTGTTTTGGCTGGAAGTTCTGATGCTGTAGCAATAGGAGGTGGATTAGAGAGAAACAAGAAAACCCTTGCGTCTGTTAACAAAATCCTGAAAGGTTTGACTATACCTTGTGTTATTGATGCGGATGCCATTCATGCAGTTGCAAAAAATAAAAAAGTGTTGAGAAAGGATTTTGTGATAACTCCTCATTCCATCGAATTCTACGTTTTGACTGGTACCAAACCAGAACCTGATGTAAAAAAGAGATTAAAATTGGTAAAGAAAGCTGCTTCAAAATTAGGTTGTGTTGTTGCTCTGAAGGGCTATGTTGATGTTATCTCAGATGGAAAGAGAGTCGAAGTTAACAAAACTGGAAATCCGTACTTGACTGTGGGAGGGACTGGAGATACTTTGACAGGAGTCTGTGGGGCTTTATTAGCTAGAGGTGTTGAACCATTCGACGCAGCTTGTGCCGCGTGTTATATTAACGGTCGAGCCGGAGATTTGGCTACAAAAAAATTCGGAGAAGGTTTTATTGCATCTGATTTAATCAATGAAATACCGAAAGTAATAAAAAAGTAAAAGGAAATTCTTAATACTTAATAGAATATTTGGTTGATAAAAAGAGGCCTTGAAAATAAAATAGAGTGAATAGATGTTGTACGATGTCATAATCATTGGAGCAGGACCAGCCGGTTTAACAGCTGCTATATACACTTCTAGAAGAAATTTAAAAACTTTAGTTTTGAGCAAGGGGTTGAGTAATCAAGTATCAGAAACACCTCACATAGAAAATTATCCTGGGTTTGAAAAAATTGAAGGTTATAAATTAATCCAGAAATTCGAAGAGCAGGTTAGGGAATTTGATGTAGAAATAATATTCGAAGAAGTTGTTAAGATAACGCCGAAGAAAAATAGTTTCATCGTTAAGACAGTGACTAAGAAAAGTTATGAAGGAAAAACATTAATCCTAGCGTTCGGCAAGATTCCAAGAACTCTGAACGTTCCTGGTGAAAATAGGTTTACAGGAAAGGGTGTCTCTTATTGTGCAACTTGTGATGCTCCACTTTTCAGGAACAAAACAGTCGTTGTAATCGGTGGTGGGAATGCTGCCCTAGATGCCGCTTTATTGTTGAGTAAGGTTGCTAAAAAAGTTTATTTAGTACACAGAAGGGATGAATTCAGAGGATTTGAAGCTGAAATTGATAAAGTAAAGAAAAGAAAGAATGTTGAACTAGTTCTCAGTCATGTAGCAGTAGAATTCAAAGGAGATAAAATTTTGAGATCGATGATAGTTGAAAGCAAGAAAACTGGTAAAAGAAAGGAATTGAAAGTCGACGGTGTATTTATCGAAATAGGTTCTGAGGTTAAAACTGATTTTGTAAAAGGATTAGTAAAATTGGATAAAAACAATTATATTGTAATCAACAAAAATTGTGAAACTTCTCGTCCAGGCGTATTTGCTGCAGGTGATGTTACGAACACGCCATTCAAGCAAATCGTTGTAGCATCTGGTGAAGGAGCTAAAGCTGGTTTAAATGCTTACAACTATTTACACGGAATAAAAGCTGAAATAATAATAGATTGGAGGAAGTTTAAGAATACGAACAAGTGATTGTATGGAATTGGATGAATTCGCAGATGAATGGGGACCTGAAAAAGTTATCCAAACTTATGACCCAAAAACTGGAATGAAAGGAATTCTCGTCATCGATAATACTGTATTGGGGCCTGGTAAGGGTGGTATAAGGTTTAGACCAGATGTACACAAAGAGGAAGTTTTTAGATTAGCCAGAACAATGACATGGAAATGTGCTTTAGCAGAATTGCCGTTCGGTGGAGCAAAATCTGGGATAATTGCTGATGCTAAGAAAATCTCAAAAGATGAAAAAAAATCAATAATCGAGGCTTTCTCTATATCTTTAAAACCTGTTTGTCCTTCTCACTACGTGGCTGCTCCAGATATGAATACGGGTGAAGAGGAAATGAAATGGTTTGCTGAAGCCAACGGTTCTATGAAAGCATGTACTGGAAAACCAAAGGAGTTGGGAGGAATTCCTCATGAGTTGGGTTCAACTGGTTTTGGTGTATACCATGCAACTCTCGTTGCTGCTGAACACATGGGAATGGATATAAAAAAATCTACTGTTGCTATACAAGGATTTGGAAATGTGGGGTCATTTGTCGCAAAGTTCTTATCAGAGAAAGGAGCAAAAATAATCAACGTATCAGATTCTAAAGGTTGTTTAAATGTTCCTGAAGGAATAAATGTTGAAAAATTATTAAGAATAAAAAAGGAAACCGGTAGTGTTATTAATTATTCAGAAAAAGCTATAAAATCAAGAGATATGCATCCTGGTCAAACCTTTAAATGCGATATGATATTTGAACTTCCTGTTGACATTTTAATACCTGCTGCAATCGCAGATGTCATAACTAAAGACAATGTCGATAGAGTTGATACAAAAATAATCGTTGAAGCGGCAAACATTCCAATTCGCCATGACATTGAAAAAATTTTACATCAAAGAGGTATTTTAGTCGTTCCAGATTTTGTTGCGAACGCTGGTGGTGTCATATCTTCTTATGTTGAATACATAAATGGAACCCCTGAAAAGATGTTTAAATTGGTTGAAGAAAAGATAGAGAAGAATACAAAAATGGTTTTAGATCAGTCAAAAAAGGAAAAAATAAATCCAAGGGATGCCGCTATGGAGATTGCTCAAGAAAGAGTTAGAAAAGCTATGAATAGATGATAAAATGAATGTAGTTGTTGTTGGTCTTAAAAGAAAAATCGTAGAAGATGTTTTGCCAAAGTTCGGTCTAAAATTGGATAAAAAAAATCCTGATATAGTAATATCTTTTGGTGGTGACGGGACTGCTCTCTATGCAGAAAGAGTATATCCAGGTATTCCAAGGATTCTCATCAAACATAGTAAAAATTGTAACAAATGTGAAAAGCATGATTTCTCAAAAGTTTTATCTGCGTTGAAAGAAGGAAATTACAAAATAAAAGAAGAAATAAAGGTTGAAGGTATTGTAAATGATGACCCAAAAAAAAGATTGATTGGATTAAATGAGGTTGGAATTCACCACGAACCACCCACTAAGACGATAAGGTTTAGAGTCAAAGTTAATGGACGTTTGATAGGTGATGAAATTATTGGAGATGGCCTTGTAGTCTCAGCACCATATGGGAGTACTGGATATTTCCATTCAATAAGTGGAAGAAGTTTTGATGAAGGTTTGGGCATAGCTTTCAACAACCCAACAAAGAAAATAAATGAAATAGTAGTGGATGATGATTCTGTAATTGAAGTTGAAATTTTAAGGAGAAATGGTTGGATGACTGCTGATAACTATGAGAAAATGATTTCCATAACAACAGGAGATTTGATAACTATTAAAAAAACGAAACAAAAAGCGAGAATAATCGAAGTTGGAGGAGAGATAAGGGTTAAAGTTTAATTGTTATATTTATAAGAAGATAATTTGATTTTTATGAAACTACCAATGATCTTAATCAATTTCAAATGTTATGAAGCTGGAACTGGGAAAAAAGCTTTAAGTTTAGCAAAAATTTGTGAAGCTGTCTCAAAAAAATATGGAATAAACATCTCGGTTGCTCCTCAGTTCATCGATATCCTTCCTATAACGAAAGAAGTTGATATACCAGTCTTCAGTCAACATATTGATGCTATTGAACCTGGATCACACACTGGACATATCCTGCCTTTATCCGTCAAAGAAACTGGAACTGTGGGCACTCTAATAAACCATTCAGAAAGGAAGTTACCATTAGAGGAAATCAAGAAAAGGGTAGAGATAGCTAAGAAATATGGTCTGATTACGGTTTGTTGTTCTGGTGACATCAAAGAAAGTAAAAAAATCGCTGAGTTCGGTCCAGATTTTATAGCTTATGAACCACCAGAATTGATAGGCACAGGAATCCCTGTATCGAAGACAAAACCAGAAGTTGTGACTAAAACTGTTAATGTTGTTAAAGAAGTCAATTCAAATATACAAATACTTTGTGGGGCCGGGATAACGAACGGCGAAGATGTTAAGAAAGCAATTGAGCTGGGTACCGTTGGTGTCTTGGTTGCTTCTGGAGTTGTAAAGGCAAAAAATCCTCAGGAAGTCTTAGAAGAAATGGCTAAATCAGCTCTTTAATCTTTCACTAGATAAAGTATCTGTTAAAAATCGAAAAACAATATTAATCTTGACTTAAATAAAATAATAATTCTTGTGATTGAATGGAAAAGAATAACATAAGATTATCTCCAACGAGTATTGCATGTTATTATGAGTGTCAAAGAAAATTCTACTATCGTTATATTCGTGGTATAGAGGAGAAACCTAGACCATCAAGAGTCAGAGGAAAAATAGTTCATCGCGTCTTAGAAAACTTCTTCAATTTTGTAGACTTGTCTGGGATTGAAGAAGAGAATTGGCAAAGTCTATGGAAAAAATTCAGGAAAGCTTTATTCTCACTTCTTGATACGGAATGGAAACAGATAGGAAAAATATATGATGATTGCTTTAAGGATGAGAAACAAAAAACTAAATTCCTCAATGAAACAAAGGAATTCCTTGATTTTTACGCTATAAAACTGGCTTTTTCGTTGATGAACAAGATGAAAGAGTTAGATAAAAATTCAGAGTGGTTCACCGAAAACATCAGAAGATTCTTTTATCCTAAAGATGTGGAAATGAAATTGGAATTGAATGAAGAAGGTATAAAGGGGTTTGTCGATAAGACGATGAGTATTTTTGGAAAGGGTATAGCAATAGTCGATTATAAAACTTCTAAATGTCCCTTACCTCACTTTATTCCAAAATCTCATCTGAAACAGGGTAAGGCTTACGCTTTCCTTTGGAATGAAATTCATCATGAACTGCCAAAACATATTTCATTTTATTACTTGAGAACTGGCGAGAGTGTTTTTTATCCAATCTCAGAAAAAGATATTGAAGAGATAAGAAAAGATATCCAAGAAATAAGGGGCAAGAAGCCTGTGATAAAGGAATTTTCAAGAAATGAATCAAAATTGTGTGATTTTTGTGACTTCAAAATTTTTTGTTTTCAGAAGAAGACGGATCAGTCATCATAAGATAATATTGAAGAAAAACTAATTTTCGATAAAATGTATAAATTTTGAATCTGAATTTTTATTAGCGCCTCAGTAGCTACAGCCTGGTTAAAGCGCCGCACTGGTAATGCGGAGAACCCGGGTTCAAATCCCGGCTGAGGCTTCTTTTTTCTAAGGTCAAACATTTTAACCCAAACCCATAATAATAAATCAGGTGGGATTTTGGAAAAGAAATTCATCTTAATCCTTGTCTTAATTTTGATTGGTATTATTGGATTGATAGGTTTACATAGAACTGGGATGTTCATAAATCCTATTGGACGATTTATAGGTTTGACATGCGGGAATAATGTTTGCGAATCTGGAGAAACTAAGTGTTCTTGCCCAGAAGACTGTGGATCATGTGATGTTTATACTGGAACTTGTAAAAGGAACTATTGTTCTGGCAATGAATGTATGATTGAAATAATCGAAGATTGCTGTGGAAATCAAATATGTGAATTAGATGAATGTGGAAGTTGCAAGGATGATTGTAAAAGTGAAGAATGTGGTCTATTCTCTGTAGATTTGGATGAAATAGTTAAAGGAGAAAAAATCAATCGAACAATTATTTTTGATGTGAACAGAGAGGATACTTCAAGTTATCTTACTTTCCTGATTCAATCATATGATGAGGATGTTAAAAACATAAAATTTAGATATGATTGTTGCATTGAGAAAGATGATGTCTATGAACCGATAAATTCGACAGCCTTAGGGTATCACTTCTTTAATTCTAAAAGAGCTACAATAAGATCAGATAGAGTTTTGGTTTTAAACGATAGAGGAAGTGTCAATTGCCTTTTCGTTTTTTATTTCTTCGACAATTCCTTCATACCTAGAACAGAATATGGTAACCTAATAACAGGCAACTACCAATGCAAGTGTAATTTATTCTTCGAAAGCTTAAGACCTGATTATTCTGTTATAAAAAGTTATGATATAGTGTTCGATGTTGAATGATCACTCGAACATCGGTCTCTTTTTTGAAAGTACAAACTCATTGTAAAACAGATAGAAGACGACCAAGACGAACAATAAAGTTAATCCAAGTAACACAACTACCGTAGGTACTCCTACAAACCAACCTGTTGGAAAGATAGGCCAAGCCCAAGGTTTAAACACGTATAGATTTGATGTGACAGAATCTTTTTTAGAATTCTGAGCTGTTATCGTGAATGAATAGTATCCTTCTTCTGTATCACAAGGAACTGCAACATAAGCTTTAATCGATTTCATCTCATCTTTTTCCAACGTAACTTCATCTGGTATTCCTGTAACCCATGATGAATCAGTACTCAAAATGAAAGTATCAACACTATCACCAATATTCTTGAGTGTAAAAGTAATCTCATTATTTTTGCATCTCTGGACTCTATACTCAGGCTCAACCTTCAATAATGGTGTACCAATCATTATACTGAAATCCTTAGATGTAGAATCTGATGTATATGAATTCCAAACCCTAATTGAAAATGTATGTGTATCTTCGACATCTTCAGGAACGCTTATTGTAATTTTAGCTTCTTGACTCTTGGAAGGTGATATGCTTAGTATATCACTGAAGTATATCCTGGAAAATGCCTCGAGTTTTACCTTTATGTTCCTCTCAGTCACAGACCCACAGTTTGAGACTTCAACTAAGACTGTGGAATCTTCATCAGGTTTCAAATCTTCAGTTTCTAAATCAACATTAAGACAATGAATTTCTTCAGATACTCCCTCTGTACCTAAACTAAATGTTCTTCTTGATGTGTCTGTTACACTATCTACAGTTGCTTTAACTTCTATTGTATGGGTTCCTCTGGAGTAATCTCTCGTATCTATAGTAAAGGTGAATGTCTCATCGACTAAATGTTTAAACCTCATAGTTGTCGAATCGATCAATCTACCGTCAACATAAGCCTTAACAAAAACGTCCTCAGGGAGTGTGCGTGAAATTTGTAACCTTATAGGAACCGAAGCCAAGACTACATCTCCTACCTCAGGAAATTCAGGAGTTAATGTTATCCAACCGACTTCAATATCACCGTCTAAAGGAAAACATTCTTCCACATCTAGATTTGCGTATTCGACTATCATTTCATCATTAGCTTCAACAATCACTTTGACCTTATATCTTCCTTCTTCCAAACTATCAGCATCATAATCATAATCAACAGAAAAAGTTTTTTCATCATCCTCATCCATTGTTTTGTCTTCCTTATCTATGAAATTCCAAGTATCACCTTCCTTTATGTAGAATTTAGCTACTACATCAGTATCATCAGGTCCCTTTTCCAAAGTAACTTCTACGGACAATTCAACCGTTTCATCTTCGTCAACACATACTGTAGATGGATCAACTTCAAACTCATCCAATTTTAATTCTATTTCTTCCTCAATGTAGAAAACGTTGGAATCTACATCTGAAAAGCCGTTAACAGTAGCATTTATTTTTACATCATGCCTACCGAATGAAAAACCAGAAGTATCGAAACTCCAACTGAAGGATTTGACTTCCCCCTTTCTCATCGAATAAGTTACAGTATGCTCCAAACTATCATCTACATACCAATCAATTGAGACCATGTAATAACCTGATGGTGCGTCGACCAGTTTAACTTTTCCAGATAGGACCACTTCATCACCTTCATCGACGTAACGAGGATCTGTGTCTGTCTCGTAAACATCTACCAAAAAGGATTGACCATTAACTATGGGCAATGAAACAGTAAAAAGGAATAAAGAAATGGCTAAAATCGTTGACATAAGGATAAATTTAGTGAGATTTTTTACTACTAACATATAGTGATAAGTATCATAGATAAGTACTTAAATCTTTCGTTAAAGCCTATTATAGATTATATGAAGAGAAGAGTTCAAAAGAAGTCGGTCTTCAGGACTAAGATCACGAAGGAAAGAATAGAAAGATTATTTAGTCTGGCAAAGGAAGACTTCAAAAATAATCCTAACAGGAGTAAAAAATACATAGAATTGGCAAGAAAAATCGGAAAAAGGTATAATGTTCGCTTAACAAAAAAACAAAAAAGAAGTTTCTGCAAGAAATGCAATCAACTCTTGATACCAAGTAGAACATCGACTTTTGATTTAGATTCTGAGAAAAAGGTCATAACTATTAAATGCCTAAATTGTGGTAATATATACAGGTATCCATATAAGAAGGGGTAAAGATGACTTTTAATTTACAAATCATCAGTATGTGCTTGATAGTAGTCTTGGTAGCTGTTTTCGTCTTGTTCTACATATTCGACAACCTAGGAAGGACAATGATCAAATGTGAAAAAGATAAAACTTTAAAAATTTGTAAAACAGGTATATTGCCCATCATAATCATGATGTTATTGTTGATAGCAGGTGGTTTGATCGTAGTGGTAAACATAACCGCGTACATAATGATGTCAGGAGCAGCAGGTTAGCATGAGAGATGTAGATGTAAAAAAGTTTAACGAAGTGTGCAAAGAAGAACTTAAGAAAATAGATGAGATAAAGCCGCCAGATTGGGCAAAGTTTGTTAAGACTGGTACACATAAAAAATTGCCACCTCGACAAGAGGACTGGTGGTATATTCGTACGGCATCGATACTGAGAAGAATTTATTTGAATGGTCCAGTTGGTGTTGGAAGACTCAGGACTTTTTACGGAGGGAGAAAGGATAGAGGCCACAAACCAGAAAGATTTAAAAAAGCTGGGGGCAGTATTATAAGGAAGTCTATCCAACAGCTGGAAAATGCTGGTTTGATCGAAAAGAGTAAGAACTCTAAAAGGAAGGGTAGGATCATAAGTGAGAAAGGTAAAACTTTCGTGAACAAGATTGTACGTGAGGTAAAAAAATGACTTACCTAACACCAGAACAATTGGAACAACTCGAACAATTAGAAAAATTGAAAAAAGTAGTGATGAATAAAATATTGACAAAGGAAGCTATAGAGAGATTGGGAAGGATCAAACTCGTTAAACCTGAGTTGGCAACACAACTCGAACTTTATCTCATGCAACTCTATCAATCAGGTCAAATTAAGAGTGTGATAGATGATTCACAATTGAAGAAGATTCTGAATTCAATAACAAATAAGAAGCAGTATAATATAAAAAGATGATCCTATGGGGAAAAGGAAAAAAGTAGGTTCTACTGGTAGACTTGGTGCAAGATACGGTAGAAGAGTCAGGGTTATGTTAAAAAAGGTAGAAAGGGGGCAAAAAGCATTGTACATTTGTCCTACCTGTAAGAAGAAGTCTCTAAAAAGAATCTCAGTAGGCGTATGGAAATGTCAAAAATGTGATACCAAGATTGCGGGTGGAGCTTATTCTCCAACTACAGAATTGATTGAGGCTGAATGATATGGCTCTAAAATGTTTGAAGTGTCGTAAGATAATAGAGGAAGCTGAGGAAAAGATTAGATGCCCATATTGTGGTTATCGTATATTCGTTAAGATGCGACCAAAAATGGTCAAGCGAGTTCAAGCGAGATAAAAACTATTAATCCTCTTTTAACATATTAATTTAGTTAAAATGAAAGCTACGCTGAAAATAGAATGTAAAGATCCTGAGATAATAAAGAAAAGCCTATTGCCAGATGTCAAGAATAGGAAAAATGTAAAGATAAACTTACGCACGGATAAAAAGAATTTAATAATTGAAATTCAGACAAAAAAAATAAGTTATTTAAAAGCTATCATCAATTCATATTTATCACTCGTAAAGGCTTTAAAAGAATTGGAGGGATAATGTGGTTACAGAAGAAGATAGGAAGTTTCTAGGCCAATTCCAGGCTTATCAACAACAACTCCAAGCTATACTATTACAGAAAGAAAATTTAAAATTACAAATACTTGAGATTGAGAAAGCGTTGGAAGAATTGGTAGAGAGTAAAGTAAAGCAGGCTTACAAAATCGCTGGACCTATAATGATAAAGAAAACTTCAAAGGATTTAAAGTCTGAATTAAAGGAAAGGAAGGATAATTTTAACATGAGAGTTAAAACACTTGAAAATGCTGAAAATAGAATAACAACAAAACTTAAGGGTATGGAACCTAAATTGAGAGAATTAATGAAGGAGTGATACCATGAAGAAGATAGAACCCATAGTCAAGTTATTGACAGAGATTATAGAGGATAGAACGGTTCCAAGGAACATAAGAGCCGCTGCTGAGGAATCTAAGAAAGAATTGACGGAAAAAACTAATGAAAATTGGGACCTAAGGTTGAGCTCTGCCATATCAGTTCTCGATGAAATAATAAATGATCCTAACATGCCAATGCACACCAGGACGCAGATATGGAATGTTGTGAGCATGTTAGAGACTGTTAAAAGAAGTATAGATGATTTAAATCCTTAATGCACTAAAAATATTTAAGTTTAATTATCGAATCCAAAAATGAGGTGTGAAAATGGTTTTAGATTCCATATTTGGAAAAAGAGGAATACCAGAAACTGAAACTGATGAATTCATTGAAATAGAACCTTTACAAGAAGACAGTAAAAAGGCTAACATAAGAATCGAGACATTGAATGATTACAGGGATGTTGAAGGAGTGCAAAAGTATGTCAGAGAAGGAAATGTCGTTTTCTTGAGAATTAGAAAGATGAGAGAAAGAGACATGGGTGAATTGAAGAGATCTGTCGAGAGATTGAGAAGAACCACTATTGCAATGAATGGTGATATAATCGGTATAGATGAAGACTTTTTGATAATCACTCCACCTTCTGTTAAGATATACAGAGGGGAACAAGAAGAAATAAAAGTCGAGTAAACTGAAAATCGAGTTAATTCCTGAAAGTCTTAATTCTATTCTTGATTTTGTAGTTTTGTTCTTATAGTATAACTAAAGAATAATTATATTTATTCAAAAATTTTACAGTGTTTTAGAAAAATTAGGGTTTAATCGTGATGGGATGAAATTAAAGATAACTCCACAGAAGTTAATAGCATTAGCCTTCGTCTTCTTGATGTTTGCTTCCTCTTTAGCTTATGCCTTAATAAACGCTTTCAGGAATCCAGAAGAATCGATAACAGTTCCAAATCAGAAAATAATAGACTATGAATTGAATCAACAACAGAGAACTTTTCTGTTACAGAGATATTATACGTTAGTTGAGTACCGCTATTTCACTGGTTGTATGGATTGTATAAGTATGAGAAATGAATTGGAACGGATTACCCAAAATTCTGACGGTCAAATATTTCTACAGGAAATAGTTTCAACAGATAATGCAACTACAAGTTTAACGATTACAAGTTTGAGAGGACAGAAAATTTTAGACAATCCAACTAATGAAGAAATAGAAGACACCATCTGCAATTTGTTGGTAAGTCAACCATTATGGTGTGTAACTTCTAAGATTTGAGTTTTTTATCCATCTCTTTTATCTCGTCTAAAAATCTCTTCACAACTCTAGGTAAGTCCTTTTCTTGAACTCTGACAATTTCAGCAGCTTGACTCAACAATCTCCCCTTATTCTTCAGTTCCTTCAATTCTTGATTCGATGTCATTTCTTACCCAACTTCCTTAACTCTTTTCTCTTTTGTTTCCATCTCTCGAATAAGTCTTTCACTGCTTCTGGAACTTTTTCTTCTTTAACTTTTAGTAGTTTTGCTGTTTCTTTTAATAGACTTTCCTTTTCTTTAAGATTTTTAAGTGCGAGTGGTCCGACTGTGAATTCTATCCTGTCTATCCCATCCTGTATTCTTTTTGTTTTCAGTATCAGTATTAACTCAACTTCGTTTGTTTTATCACAATGTAATCCTCCACATGCCTCATGATCTATGTTCCCGATGGAAACTATCCTCAACATATCCTCTGGAACCACACCACCTTGGTATATTCTGAATCCATACTTCTTTTCAGCTTCATGTCTCGGTAAATACTCTATCTTAACAGGAATGTTTTTCCTAATAATCTCATTAGCTTTTTCTTCTATCTTTTCTGTTTGTTCGTCTGTTAGAGTCTCGTAATGTGTGATATCTAGTCTTGCCTTTTCTGAGGTTTTTTCTGCACCATGCTGCCAAACATGGTTTCCGAGAACTTGACGAGCAGCAACATTTACTATATGAGCACCTGTGTGGTGTTTTCTTAATATATCTCTTCTGTATTCATTTATCCTACAATCAACAATTTTCCCTTCTTCAAGCTTACCAATAACTCTATGAAGAACAATTTCGCCAACTTTCTGAACATCTGAGACGGGAGCGTCACCAATGAAACCAACGTCAGATTTTTGACCGCCACCTTCCGCATAGAAATAGGTCTTATCCAGAACAACATAATTATCACCTATCATCTTCAGAACCTTTGCTTTGAATTCCGTTTTCTTTGGATCGTCATAGACTAAGTATTCTGTCGGTGGTAACCCGCTTACATCGATTGGTTCTTCTATCACTATTTTCTTTTCACTCATGTGTCTCTCGGTCACTTTAACATAAAAATCAAGAGGAACTTTCAATTCTGGAACATAATCTTGAACTAGTTCTGGTGTAATTCCTTCTGAATCGTACAGTTTGATTAATTTTTCTTCGTCTATTTCCTCGCCCCTATCTACGATTGTCTTAACGATTCTTTCTGTTCTCAACTTTGTTTCATTAAATCTTCTTTTCTCTAAATCGAGAATTTTTTGTATGTCGTCTATATGCTCAGATAATTCTGGACACATCAACCTAAGATGTCTTGCATGTAAATCACAAATATCATTCAAATCAATGTTCCATCTGAAGTCGTCTACAAAACCCAATGCCCTTCTCAGTATGATACGAAGATTATAACCACCACCAACATTGGAAGGTAGGAGACCGTCAGCTATCGCAAAAGTCAAAGCCATAGTGTGATCAGAAATTGCATACATCGCTTCTAAAGGTTTAATTTTTTTCTCCAATAACTCTGTAGTTACGCCAAGACTGTTTGCGATTCCTGCCCTGATTTTCTTTATGTTATTCACTTCATCCATGTTCAACGTTCCTGCTAACTTTGAATATTTTAAGAAAAAATCGACATCATACTTAATTCCTGTCTGTTTCTTAAAGTATCTCAATATCGGTTCGAATATAACATCATAAGAAGTAGGAGTTCCCTGTGTTATCCATGCAAACCTCTCCAGACCTGCACCCATGTCAATGACTTTTTCTTTCATCGTTTCCACGTTAGAGTTTATTGATTTGAATTCTGTGAAAACAGCATTTCCTATCTCCAATCCCCTGACGAAATATTCTAAAGAAGGACCGAAAGCTCCTGGTCCGACCCAAAGGTCTTCCAAGAAAATTATCTCTTCAGGTTTGATACCAAACGGTCCAGATAAAAGTCTGAAATCTAATTCAACACATCTATCCTTCCAGTATCCTTGTTTTCCATCATACAATGAATGTTGACCAATCATACAGAAACAAGTGTAGTGTTTCCCTGTTATACCAACGTTTGGAATGTCGTTAAACCTTAAACAGAATTGAGGGACTATCAATGGATTGGAAGGAAACTGGAATGAAACTCCATTCTTTCCTAATCTTTGAAAATCGATTATAGAAGCTATCGTGAAGAATAAATCAGGCCTCCATCTACAAACAACAGGATAACGTCTTATACTAGCATGGCCATGTTTCTTAAAAAAATCTTCAATAACTTTCCAACTTTGAACATAATCAAATCTTTTATCAGTTGGTGGATTACCCAAGAACTCATAAAATTGACATGGTTGATCAGGACAATGTTCTCTTTCTTGATCTAAAGTCCAGAAACCTTTACCACACTTTGAACATACCTTTCTTACGAAACCTTGGTCTATCAAAAATTGAACTTTGTAATATTTTTCCCACTCTTCTCTGAATTTCAATCTTAATTTTTCTTTCGTTGTCGTGGCATTCACCTAACAGAGAATATCTAAAGGGAAGGTTATAAGTTTTATTTTTTACAAAAAAAATTATGACGTTCTTTTTATGCTTAAACTTTAAAAAAATGAAATTTTAAGACAAGAATTTTTCATAGGAACAAATCTTTAAATACAAGTTGAACACATGAAATAAATATCAAGAAAAAATGACACAATTCTCTTAAAAGAGAGGTGTGATATGTCAGAGTGGGATGAAGAAGATTGGGAAGAAGAGAAAAGCTGGGAAGAAGAAGAGGAAGGTTGGGAAGAAGAACCTGATGAATGGTAAAAAAGAAATAATTGATTTTAATAATTAAGTTTTTTCTTTTTTTCAATTTTCATTTTTCTCGTAAGTTTCTACATTATCAAAGCCTTAATTATATCTGCCCTTGCAACGATACCAACTAATTTTTCTTCACTGACTACAGGCAATCTGTTGACATCATGCTTTTCCATTAACTCCGCGACTTCTACTAATGTAGCTGAGGAAGAAACTGAGATAACCTTCTTTGTCATAACTTCTTTAACTTTAGAAGACGTTATCTTCTTCAATTCCTTTTGAAAGTCTGAATGCACCTTTTTCATTTGGATTAATGCCAACAATAGAGTAGATAAACCTGGAGTTTCAATTTTTGGTAACTTTCCTAATTTTATGTCAATGAATCTTATAATGTCGGATATGCTAATGACTCCAACTACCTTATCATTCTCAACAACAGGAGCACCAGCGATATCTAACTGAGAGAATAATTTTGCTGCTTGAAATATTGTATCTTCGGGAGAAAGATAAATCACATCCTTGTTCATGAAGTCCTTTACTGTTTTCATGAATGAAATTTTGATTTACTAAAATAAAATGATTTACTCGATCAATGTTCCGTCACTGACTTCTTTTTCAGGTTTAACAAGAGAAATTTTATCTCCTTCTACAGCCGCTAAGATCATCACTTCTGACTTATTCCCCATGAGATTTGTTGGCTCTAAATTTGTAACAAAAACGAACTGTTTTCCTTCTAATTCTTCTGGTTTGTAATGTTCTTTTAATCCTGCCACAGCTTGCTTCACTTCTCCACCTATATCTACTTGTAATTTCATCAACTTCTTAGAACCAGGGATATCTTCGACTTTTTTTATCGTTCCAGCCTTCATCTCCACATCCTTGAATTCTTTAAAACTTATCATTTTTTTACCTCCCTTCTTCAATCTATCTTTCTGTTTTATAATCTCTTCCTTCTCTATTTTCTCAAAGAGTATTTGAGGTTCATTAATTTTGTGATTAGGTTTTATGAGTATCTTCGATATAGATGCCCAATCTTGTTCATGAATCGAATCTGGAAGATTCAATTGCTTCCACAATTTTTCCGTAGAGAACGGTAAGAAAGGTTCGAGTAATATCGCCAAAGATCTAACAGCATTTATACACAAATAAAGACAATTTGATGCTTTCTTTTCGTTTGACCATGGCTCACACTTTTGGAAGTATTGATTGCAGTATCCAGAAAATTCAACGATTCTTTTCAATGCTCTTTCTATTTCTATTTTCTCTAACTCTTTTCCAACATCATCTTCCACTTCCCATATCTTCTTTTCAAATGATGTATCTAAGTCATTGTATTCTCCAGGTCTGGGAACTATACCTTTAAACCTCGACCAAATGAAGGTTAATGTTCTGTGGATGAAGTTTCCAATGTTAGCAACCAATTCATTGTTTATTCTTGAATGAAAATCATCCCAATCAAAATTGACATCAGTCTGTTCATACGGTGTTATGATCGATAGATAATATCTCAAATAATCTGCTGGGAAATCATTCAGAAAACCTCTCAAGCTAACATACCAACCTCTACTCTTTGAGAATTTTTGAGCTTGTAACAGTAAGTGACCCCTAGTCGGGATGAAATCGGGTAGTTTGAATTCACCCACACCAATCCTCATAGCTGGCAAGAATAGATAATGATGGTAAACTATGTCTTTACCGATGAAATGATATATCTCAGAAGAGTTCCAGGATTTTATTCCATCAATTCCTCTATCAGTGAAATATTTCAATGCTGTGGAGATGTAACATAGATGATTATCGAACCAACCATACAAAACTTTACCTTTAGCTTCTTCCAATGGAACTGGGACGCCCCATGGTATATCCCTAGTGATATCCCAATCTTGTAATCCTTCTTCAATCCATTTCAAGACGTAGTTCTTTACCTCTTTCTGTAAATTCTTGTTTATAGTCAACCATTTTTTTAACTCTTCTGAAAAATGAGAGAGTCTCAGAAAATAATGTTCACTATCTTTCAATGTCGGTTTCGAACCGCAAACCGTACAATGTGGATTCAATATCTCTCCAGGTTGGAAAGTCTTACCACACTTCTCACATCCGTCTGAGTACTGATCCTCAGCTTCACAGTAAGGACACTTTCCTTTAACGTACCTATCTGGCAAAAACTTTTGACATTTTTTACAGAAAGGTTGAGTTATCGTCTTTTTGTATATATAACCTTTTTTGTGGAGTACCTTGAAGAAATATTGTGTCAGTTCTACGTTTTCTTCTGAACTTGTCTGGTGGAATATGTCAAAGGAAATACCAAAATCTTTGAAATCTTTTCTGTCAATCTCATTCCAGTAAGCTACTAATTGTTCTGGTGTCTTACCTTCTTGTTCTGCTTTGATTAAGATTGGAGTTCCAAAATCATCTGTTGCACAAACATGGATAGCATCATTCTTTTTTAACTTATGGAACCTCGTAAAGATATCTGCAGGTAAGTAAGTCGATGTCACGTGACCAAGATGAATTTCACCATTAGCATAAGGTAAGGCTGAGGTTACTATTATTTTTTTCTTGAGTTCAACCACCCCGATTAAGTTATTATGTATTTTATCATTTTAAATTCTGTATTAAAAAGAGAATTTATAAACTAAAAATCAAAAATTTATATGTGAAGTACGGGAAGAAACTGAACGGATTAAGAGAATTGGATAGGTTCCTAAAGAATATGCCGTTGAACAAAGTTGTGCTTTTTATTGCTAGTCCTAAGAAGTATATGAAAGTCAATTTACAGATTCTCAAGATTACTACAAAAGAGAACAAATTCTCTGGAATTTACATAACTGTGAACAGGCCTTTCAGTACTTTAATGGATATCATGGAAAAACACGGTATTGATACTGAAAAAATATTCTTTATCGATTGTATAACGAAAATGATACCTGCACCAAAAGGCATATCTCTAGTTCCACAGAAAAAGTTTGAAGTGAAAAAAAATTGTATCTTCATACCCTCACCAGCGAGACTAACAGAGATTGGGTTGGCTTTATCCGAAGCTTTGGCTGGAATGAAAAATCCAAAGAATAAATTCTTATACTTAGACTCTTTATCAACACTCTCGATTTATAATGACCTAACCACGATAGCAAAATTCGTTCATTTCTTAACCACTAGGGTAAGGTTGTTTGGTGTAGTGGGATTGATAATGTGTGTAGAGAAAAAGATGGATGATAAATTGTTTAATATATTGTCAGAAGTTTGTGATATAACTATAGAGGTGGGGTGAATGACATTTACAGTATTCTTTTCATTGGCAAGTTCCATTGCAGGATTTTTTATAGTAATTGTACTTGCTCTCTCCAGTAGAAAGTTTTTGAAAGGGGAGATAAGAGAGTTTGTGGAGTTATTGACTCTGGGTTCTGTATTTCTCTATGCTTTCACTCTGACACAATTCATGATGGAATTATTCCAGTTTTATACATTAGCATTCGATATGCTCAGAGGAGTATTAGTTTTTGGGTCATTTATTTTCTTTGTTTCAGCAGCGGCTCATATCTACGAGATTGCTGAGGCCTTAGGATTCGCATCAGATAAAATACCTGAGAAACTGAAAAAAATATTGGGATCTAAATAACAAAGTCTTAATGAAAAACTCCCTTAATTTTCTTTTTCTTTATTGGTTTTGGTGTTGTTGGCAATACTTCCCATCCACAATATGGGCATTTGTTACCGAGAAAGAATCTCCCACACTTTTGACAGGCTTTACCAACTTCTCCGATGACTAACACCATTCTTGAATTCGATTAATGAATATAAAAAGTTGGTATTGGTTTACTTGAAATAAGTCGCGTTTATTCTTGAAGTCTGAACCAAGATATCAGAAAAATCTTTTCTCCAATTTGCCTGTATTGTTGTTATCTCACCTGATTTCAAAGGTTCTTTAGGTTTATTCATTACCTCTACTTTATTGTCATCCACGTATACAGTGAAATTGGATAATTCTAACCTACCAGTATTTTCAATCGTTATCAACAAGTTATTCCTTGAATCCCTAGAAACTTCGACTATATCGATGTTCTGGAAGAATCTCCATATCCAAGATATCATACCTGTAAAAGAAGTTGGGAGTTTGGGTAATAAAGGACCTATTATCGGGATGGATCTAACACTCGGTACGAAACCTAGGATGAGATAAGCAGCCAAAAGAGTAAGACCTATCAAGACTATTCCGATCACTGCATCTTTAACTAATCTCATTATCGTAAAAATAACGATTATCAGAAGGATGAAACCTATTATCATCGGGAGCATATACTTACTTTTCTCGACAAAAAATTAATAGTTTTTCATCGCAACTTTACTCTCCTCATAAACCTTAAAAGTATAAAATCACAAATCTTTTAAAGCCACATTCACTGTGAGTCAATTGACAGATGATAACAAAGAAGTTGAGAAGAAAGATAAACCCAAATTCAATGAAAATGGGATATGGATAGAGACTGAGGAAGAGATCAAGAATTGGGAGGATATATAGTAATATTTCTATATTTCTCTTGAAGATTGTCCTAGACGTTAATTATCTATTGTGATCCTATCTTTCTTTCATAATCTTTAGCCAATCTTTCCAACGATAGATGGCCAGATTATTTTCTCTCAAGATTCTTCCAAAATCATCCCATGAGATTTCTTCCAGGTTTTCTTTCGGGACTTTGATGAACCTTATTATCTCTGTACCAACAACTTTCCCTGGTTTCAAACCAGCTCTTTCAGCAATTGCCCTTGCTTCTTCAACAGATACCTTTTCTAACGGCATGTTATCAATTAAAAGTTCGTAAAGTTGATTAAAATGTCTTTCGACATTATACTCTAGCATTTTCTTATTAGAAATTTCGTTCAAAGTATTTTTTGTACAATTCCTCAACTCTCTTCTTGTCTATTCTTTTCCCGAAACATTTGTGTGGCACTAAACCCCCAGAGAATTTCTTCGGTATGTGTAATAGTTCATGGAGGAGTGTCTTTTCCTGATCTTTTTCATTCAAATTATCAAAATTGGGATGTAAAACTTCTATTATATAATGAGACCTTACGGCCAGAGCTTTCTGCCATACTCTAGATAGACCCCATATCCTTGCCAAGGCCTTAGATTTCGAACCGTAACTCCTCATACAGATGATGCGATCTTTATCAAGATGATTGAAGTTCAGGATGTCTAACATAGAATTAATTTTTTCTTGAATGTCTGGTGCAAACTCAAATCGCATAATATTTTATTGTGATGGGAGATTAATGGTTTTTTTGTTTCGATGCTCAACTATAGTAAAGTTTAAATACTTTTTTGTATCTCTCGTTCTTATGGAATCATTAGAATTAACAAAACTTGAAGAAGATTTATTAGTAGCACATGGATTAAGACAACATAAGATAACAGGATATGGAAGACATTATACTGTAGTAGTAGGAATTGATGATTATAGGGCTCCTGTTGTTGGTAATGACAGATGGGTTACAAAACGTAATCGTAATGGTGAAACATATGAAGAAATGGAACCAGTTTATACATTGCAAGATCCATTAGCAATTACTCATGGCGTTAAGAAAAGTCCTTTGATAATTGAATTATTGAGAAAAAACTACAAAAATAAGTTTATTTTCCCAGGGGAGTGGTGGAAAAAGGAGGGAGAAATATATATAAATAAAAATAATGTCAAAAAAAGGATATTCGATAGATTCAATCTTATACCAATTCACTTAGCGCGGATTTTTAAGGATGGAACCAGGAAGATTATCATCAAATATATGGAAGATCCCCATGAAACGTATGATGAAGACTTAGAATCTAAAAATCTAAGTATTACTCAATTTCTTACCTGATTTACTTCATTATACAAAGGGAGAGACAACTATACTTTATTTTTTAATAATGTTATAGTCAACTATACCATAATTTTGAAATCAAAGAACAAAATACAGTTCTTAGGGATTTCTTAGGACGTAAAAAATAATCTTTTTTTACTAGTAATTGTAGAGATGATTTTCAAAAATATAGCCATCCAACCAAGGGCTACAATGAAAGAAAACGCCTTCCAACAAAAAACAATTTTATCCCAATAACTCAACTTTTGGATACTTTCCTCCCAATCATACTTCATGTCAAATGCCTCTTCGACAATGTTCCAATCGATGTATTTGTTGTCTATAACACCCTTAACGTTTTCATAAACATTTTTTACACCAGTAACGATTGGTCTCTCAAGAAAAATTAGAATAGATTCGATTTCATACAAAATTGCTTTTATCGCATGTTTGATAGCGAAATCAGGACTGAAAGGAACGGTTAATACAGAGAGGAGAGATAGATGATATGGGTTTAGTAATATTTTTGAAACATCAAACCAATCCAAATGAGGTTTAAGTTCTTTTAAGATATTCCTTCCATACAGGATTTTACCCTCAGCCTTTAGTTTCAAGAAGAACATGCTCTTCGGGAAAACCAAGAATGCACCGACCTTATACAATGGGTTGTTGAATTCACATTTCTTCCAGTCTATTTCTCCTGGACCGATGACTTCAAAGGGAACGTATAATCTGACTTGTTTTTCTGCAAACCTTATGAATTCAACAAGATCAATCTTTTTGGGTTCTTTAATAGAACAGACTTCATTGAATTTCGTACCATGTTTCTCATCGAGTTTCCAAAATATCTCTTCTGCTTTCTTGTAAAATTCTTCCTTTATGCTTGCGTCTTTGAGTTGTATTATCATATCAACATCACTCACTCTCCTCTTCCATTCACCTCTGGCAGCACTACCAAAGAGAAGGATGAAATCTATTTTTTCTCTATAAAGAGTGGTTGTCCTTTTAACAAAGTCGTCCAGAAATCTTTCAATCAACTCTTGGTCTTTCATAATTTAATTATCTCTAAAAATGATTTATTTTTTTAAAGCATTGACCATAGTTGCAACAGGGAGTCCCAAAGCAAATGCAATTAACATTTTCTCTATTGTTTCACTCAAGAAATAGCCTATTAGAAAAGAAAATATACTAACTATCACAACCCCCACAAAAAGATGTTTTAAGAAATCTTTTCCTGCCATTATCCAAACGATAAGACCACACACGATTAAACTAGAGGTAAACAATAATAACGATTGACTTAATCCAAACTCTGTAGTGCGTAGAGTAAAGACTTGAACGATGACGAATATAGATGTGAGCATTTGAGCGACATCTTTTCTATCAAATCTATCATAAATTGAACGTGATTTTTTCTTTATCTTATGGATATGACCTTTAATTTTTCGTTTCATACTTAATCTATTTGATTCATGCTATTTCAATGTTTTCTTATAGCATATAGAATTTTATAAAACAGTTGAGTTTTGTGTTAACCCTAAAGCATCGAGAACTTCTTTTTCTTTCCATTTATCTCCCGTTAAATATGCTATATCCATAGCTAAATCATATCTCCCTAATCTAAATGCATTATAAAAAGCACTTTCGACTAAGCCAAAGAGAGGTTTTTCAATTTTTCTCAAAGCGGATATTCCCTCATCAATCATCCTAGGGTCTCTGATTGATCTTGAAATGAATCTTATAATGCTACCTCGATCGCGTGAATATAGGTAATTTACCTTTGCAAGGTAATAATCTCCAAGAACTTCGTAAGTTTTTGCAATTTTTAAAAGTGCAATTTTATCAGGGACATCTCTAAATACCTTGGTAAGTCGATATCCAAAGGTGTGAAATTCATTGTCATTAGAAGCAAGTATCTCTGGTGTTAGTCTATCAACTATTTGCTTGGCTAAATTATGCAAATTTTCATCAAATTTTCCTCTACTAAATTCATACGATTCTTGGAATACCTGAATTAAATTTTCTAAACTTTCTTTAGGTTTATAACTGTACATACCATAACCTGATTGACATATCGTTAATAGATTTTCTAATAAGATAAAGAATTTAAAGGTTTCTAGTTTGGCTTATTTTAAACTTTCCAGAACCTCTTCTTAAAATTTCTCCATGTCTTCCTATAACAGATCCATAGTTTTTTGAGACGTTGAGCCATGTATTAATCTATCTGATTTACTTTATTTCAATCTTTTCCCAAGAAAGAAAATTTTTAATCAGTAAAGCGGTCCAGGAACTACTGGCGGTATGGGTGGCATTTCAGTTGTCGTAGTGGTTACTGTGGTGGTTGGAGTTCCAATGATTGTGGTTGTGGTTTCTTCAGAAACAGGTTGTTCGACACAACCAGAAAACAGAATTATGACTATTAAACTAACTATCAATAAAAGTTTCTTCATAATAAATCTATCTAAT